>Ga0116227_10008990_pt1 | contig 18402 bp, 10 predicted proteins | sample S1TSphgellanicum_FD_89693 | JGI IMG/M metagenome (GOLD analysis project Ga0116227, IMG submission 89693) | Host-associated microbial communities from peat moss isolated from Minnesota, USA - S1T2_Fb - Sphagnum magellanicum MG | ecosystem: Host-associated > Plants > Peat moss > Unclassified... | reverse complement strand
TTAATATTTTTTTTTTATTTTTTTTTTTTTTTTTTTTTTTTTTTTTTTATGGTTTTAATCAAATGAAAGTGTGATGTTCCTTGTGATATCAGCCAACCATACTTTCACCCATTTGCAAGTGGTGTTTTGGGTGGTCTTGCTTTTGGTGGTCATTTATTTAACCTTGTTATTAGTCATCTTCCTTTGAAATTTATTGGTGAACATATCAAAATATGGTATTTACATGTGGTTTTTTTGGTGATTTTGGTTCTTAGGTCATTTAAAGTCTAATAACGGTCCCCTATCTTTCAATTGTGGAAAGATAGACCTTGAATATTAAACCTTTCATTTTTTATATTGACTAATTTTTATTGATTGTTGATTTATAAATTCAAAAAAAAATTATTTTTAGTTTAGGTTTGAGTGTGAATGTTATGAATAGGTTAGTTTTCTAAAAATTGCAAACTTTTCAAAGGTGGGCAAGTTCATGGTATAAACCTAGGTGTTTGAATTAATTGCCTTGCACAATGCAACTTAATTTGGCCAAGACAAAGTGTTTTGGTTGGCAAATTGTAAAAATTTGTACAACTTAACACATTTGCAATGATGTATATTCTTCATTTTGCCACTTATAGCATTGGGCCATTGGTAAAAAAAATGATTCAATTGATCCCACATGTTGCACTAGAAATCTATTTATTATTATTTGAAGGCCTACCCTAATGCCCCATTTTCCAAGGAGACTTTGAAGGACTATTTATCAAAGATTTTGAAAGTGTTAAAAAAAGTAGTTCCAATAAAAATAGTTTAAAACAAGTTGAGTGCAAATGAAATAACATGAGCCACACTCACTTGCTTTTTAATTGCTTTTGTGACTACTTTTGGGGAAATATTCTTAGAATATTCTTAGAATATTTTTGAAAAAATCATAGAAAAAATCTTTAAATTTTTTTTTTAAATCTTTATATTATTTTATTAAAGTTCATGTAAAAATTTTGGTAAGAAAATGCATTTTCAAAATATGAAATCCATTTACAAGTGTTTTACTACTTAAAAATAAATTTTATAATGTTTAATGAGTGCTTTTGTTAATTTTTTATTCATTGGATTTAAATTTTCAAATTAATTCACATGTTCCCATAATATATTAAAAATAAAACTATATAAACAAATCTTATAATTTCAACATCAATAAATTACGATTTTAAAACATGAAAAAACCAAGCAGACATTACATTTGCTATGGTATGTGTTATTGTGACTATACCCAATCACATTGTAATGTGATAAGTTTTTTGAATGAATGAAAGCCACTAAGTGCATGCAAATCGAAATGTTTTAAAGAGGTGACAAAGCTTCATTGATTACACATTCATAACATTAACCCCATCCCCTAGCCTTAGCCCTCCTTTTAATGACCCAAATGGATCTTCCATTGGTGCGGCTACCTCAAACTTTAACCCTATGACCACCTTCATCGAGATGCAAACCCCCATTGCAAAATTAACCAAGATAGATATAGTGATAGTGAATTCCAAAAACATGACAATTATGGCAAGTAGGTTTTCATCTACATTCACTGTTTATGATGCCTTTTTGTTAAGCAAAATGGACATCAACCATGGGAGGAAAAGAAGGTAAATATTAGTAATTTGAAGATGGCTAAAGATTGAAATGTGATTTTAAAGGAAGAGTTTATAACAGAAGGTAATTTTGAAATCATAATTAGTACTTTGATGTGAAAACATTATTTTTTAAAAATTCAAAGGTCTATCCTAATTGTCTCCATTTCCTTTTAACTCCATAAACATTGAACATTAAATTTCAGACCGTACGCCTTAAATTCCAAACTTTAAACCCTAAATCTAGACATTGAAACCTTAAATTTCAATTTCAAACTCCTAAACCTTAATTTTAGACCCTAATCTTAGACCCTAAACTTTAAATTCAAACTTTAAATCCTAACCAAAAATAAGACCCTAAAACATTAAACCTTAAATCCAAGCTTTAAAAATTTAATTCAAGCTTGAAACTTTAATTTCAAACCTTAAACCCTAATAACATACCTTAGACTTTAATTCTATACCTTAAACCCTAAATCTAAACCCTAAAATGTTAAACTCTAATTTTAAACCCCAAACCCTAAAACCCTACACCCTAATAACAACCCTAAATTTTAATTATAGACCTAAGAACAAATGTTAAGGCAATTTTAGCCTATAATTAGTAATTTCATGCCCACCCTAAGGCAATAGGGTTGGGGTTGTAGTCTTTGATGATGATATGACCTTGTATGTGAGGTTTATCTAGTGTTTGTGTAAGTAGTTGGTGAAGAGGGCCTTTGATTGAAAAAGATATAAAAATTTTGTTCTTGTGGAACGAAATTTTTTCATGAGGTGTTTCCATTTCTTCTTAGGTTCATCAATTCCCCATTCCACCTACACCTGAGTTCCTTCATGAATTTTGTTGTAAGTTTGGATTGCACTATAGTTTGCATCCAACAATAACTTTCATTTTCCTATCTTCACATAATGAACATTTCTTCCCCCAAATAGGTTGAATATCCAAAAGATATTCAAAGTATTCATCCCATGGGTGAAATACAAGTGCCATTTTTGATAGATGGTCGAGTGGTAGAGTATGTTAACACCATGGTAAGATTTAGGGTAATCTTTGTTAATGTAAATAAACAAACCATGGTGTTGTCCATTTTATATATCTTCTTTTGGCCAATAAACCATAACTGATATTCTAGGTCTTTCCATGGTGTCTAGATTTCAACCAATGTCCCATTGATGAACCAAATGCACCTTGGCAACTCACAATTTTTTTTACCCAAGCCAACCTTTTCATGTGGTTTGGGCCAACAAATTTCATCTCCTGGGGCAATGTTAATACATGACATGATGAATAACATGTTGTCACACAAAATTAAATTTTCCTAGGTCCACATAAAGGTGTCACAAATGATGACATAGTCAATATGAAGTTCAAAAACCATTGCATAGGCCTTAATTTTGATGGCCTCCCCAATACAACTAACATATCCCTTGGTATGATACAAGAAAAAATTTCAGACCTCAAACCTTAAATTACAAACCCGAATTTTTAAAATTCAAAACCTTAAACCCTAATTTCAAACCCTAATCATAAAATCCAAATGTGAACCCTAAATTTCAGACCTTAATACTTCAATTTAGACCTTAAAACTTAAATTCAGATCTTAAACTCTAAAGTTTAGACCTTAACTATAAAATCTAAACCTTCATATTTAAATTTCAGATTCTAATACCTCAATTTTAGACCCTATTATCCAAATTTCAGATCTTAAACCTTGAATTATTCAAGCCTTAAACCCCAAAATTTAGACCCCAAAACCTAAACTTTAAAACTTTATCTTAACCCTAAATTTTGTAATTTAAATCTTAAAATTTAGACTTGAACTCCACCTTGAACCTTAAACTTTTATTTTATACCCTAAACTTTAAAAACCAAGTGCTAACCCTAATATGACACCTACTTTTAATCATGTAACTTTGGTGAGCAAAAGGGCTTGTGGATTTAGTGTGGGAGATGAATATTGGCACTACTCAATGTGCCAACTCCTCAAATTTTATCAATGTGAAGTTAGGGAGGTTTTCAAATAACACCGATGTGACCCACATCATGGTTAAGACATCTTGGACCCCGTGATCGAATCAACAAAGTTTCATCATCTTTGTTATCACTAAAAAGGTCTTCACAATTAAGAACATTGAAATCACATTGGAAAAAATAACTCCTTGGTCCATTTCATCAAGCAACATTTTCTCATCATTTAAGGAGGAGCTCCAATCACTGTTTGAAGCACCTTAGATTGAAATTCAAGAAGATATCTAACTGTGTTATAATGAAAAATGAAAAGACAGGGATTTGGTTTAACCTCCCTTTTATATAGCCCCCATGAGCCCATAGGACTTAGAATCTTCCCTCCTACTTAATTTACATCGAAATCCACAATTTTAAGGCCGATTTTTTATTTATCCACCTTATTTACGATTTAACTAAAACCTTTTATCACATTTTTTAATAACATGTTACTCTTTAGCACTTATTTTGACCTTGTTTTTTAGACTTTATCTTAAGCCCTACCATAAACTTTAAAACTTAGACCTCAAGCACCCTAACCCTAAACCTAATCCTAATCCTAATATCTAAAAATGGGCCTCTAATATGAAAACTAAACCTTAAAATCTCAAGCCTTAAACCCCCAAAAGTCAAATCTAAAATTCAAACCTCAAAAGTCCCAACAAATTTTTTAAAGAATAAACGTTAAAATTTCAAGTGCTAAACCTCAAAAGATAAACCTTAACAAGACCAAACAAAAATCTTTAAAACTAGACCCTCAAGCCATAGCCTATAGCCTTCTTTAACCCATAGCCCATTGACCATATAGCCTATCACCCATAAATCAAATAGCCCATTGACCATATAGCCCATCACCCATAAATCAAATAGTCATATAATACAATAGTTTATATAATATAATAGTGTAATATAACCATATAATTTGATAGTTTGTATAGTTTAATCACTTGATATAGCCATAAAGCCCAATAGTCCAGTAGCCTATACAACCATAGCCATCTAATCTATGAACTCCATTGCTCCCTTAACCTTTTTCAACCCCAATATATCACTTATAACATAGATTATAGGTGGGCAACTCATGGACTAGAAAAAAAAAATTTGAAAAAAAGTTGATGTTGAGTTTTTAAAGTTTGATTTTTTATTGCATAACTTTGGGGACAATAACTAAGAGGGATGGGATGAGACACCAAATAAAAGGTGAAAGTTAGGCCCAACAAAACATGACTTTAAGAAAAACTTTAATATGGCCTCTCAAGTAGGCCCTCTAGAAGCGTGAGAGCTCATTAAGCTCTCTCTATGCCTGTATATGGTTCACCACCGCTTGCAAGTTACTTAGCCGCGGTTACAAGGTCTCCGTTCTCTGGAGGCGTATTAGGGGGACCCCTTTTCTAAGCTCCATGAACCTTTCTTGGATTTTTTCTTGTTAATTTTCGATGGTGAAGATGAGCTAGGCTATAGATTTAGAAGGCCAACAGATCTCTAGGCTAAATGAGCATTTTTTTGTCGTTGATAGGATCCAAAAGGCTGGACGCAGTGCATGCCAAGGTAATAGTTGGTTGAGAAACAAACTATTGAACACTAGCGGCGGCGGTGTTCTAGTCCTTCTGCCTCTGATTAACTCAGAATGAAGCGTTCTAACCAAGCGATTTGTTTGCCTGTAGGTGCAGAACGATTGTGATATTCGATCCGGGACTTGCATTCCCTCATCGGAAAGCTCATCTCGAAAAATCTAGATCACGAAAGCAAAGCACCTGCGGTCTTGGGGGCTTTTGAAGGATCAATGCAGCGACCGCTCCCCAGAAGAACTGACGAAACAGCTCGACCAGGGAGCGGTGGTGGGCACAACAATGAGGATGTCCACCGACCGCCACAGACACACGATCCCCCCTTCGCGCCAACAGAAGGCGCAGCGGAAGCAGCTAAGGCTCCAAATCCGACCCATTTCATTCAGGTACCTCCCCTCACCTCTCCCCCCACATGCATAACAAATCTTTCAACTACAAGCGTTAGATCGAGATTTGGTCTCGGGGGCTTGGACACGTTTGTGGCAGAGCAGGTGGCTTGAGAAGACCACTTAGCCGCCAAAGCTAAAGCATCAAGCTCGAATGACACGCAAAGAAGGAAACCAACAACTCCAGCATCAGCCCCATCCACCCCCCCCTCTGATCGTGCCTCCAAGCAACGAGACAGGATCTGCTCCTCCATCAGGTGAAGAGCCCCAAGGACCATCGCCAATAAACTACGAATTAGAGTTAGAGGCGGATTTTCCACCGGAAATGGTGCTAGAAATGCAAGAAGGTGCTGTTCGCAGAGCATGAAGAATGGTGATTGGAAGAGCTCTGGGCAGTAGACCCACGATGAAAGCTCTTCAAGATTGCCTCAAGCTACATTTGCTTGCTTCATACACATCAGTCACCTTGCTAACAAGGGGCTTCTTCAAAGTGTTCTTAACGGATGAAGAAGGGGCTAAGTCTGCCATGAAAATAACAGCAGTGGAGTGGAGTGGTTTAAACCTCTCCTTCTCCCGGTACATTTCAAACTTTGATGCGAGTGTACAAGTGGTTGAGACCTTACTCTCGCACACAATAAAGGTCTAATTCCTGGATCTTCACGAGCAATTCAGAAACACAAAAGTTCTCACTATCATGGCCAACAAAATTGGAGAAGTTCTTGAAATAAAACCAGAAGATTCATACATAAAAAAACCCGCCGGCCCCATGATCACGATGGAAACCCATGACATCGGCAAGCTCACCGGATACATTCATATCCCCTCCATGGTGGAAGGGGCAACTGTGAAGGATACTACACTACAAGAATCCTATACTCAAGCCTCCCAAATCAATGCCAAAAATGCTGCCAATTTGAGCATTTTGCCCAAACCTGCATAATGACCAGAATTCCAATTTGGAACGCAAGCCCTCATGCAAACACTCCCACAATGTGGAGTGAAAGGGTAGCATGGGGCCCTACTGATACATCCACCATCCAATCTGCCAGCCACTCCCAAAGAAACGAAAGGAAACAAAGGAATTGGAACAAGCAATCATCGAAGGAAATCGAACCACCTTCCCAAACGGAAGGGGATCAAACAAAACAGAGTGCACCCACCAAAACCGGAAAAGATCAGGAAATGGGGGAGTTGTTAGCCTCCCCAACTCACCAAGTAGCGAATAACCTCAACGTGATCCCTTCAGAAGTTGTGACTCAGATAGAGGGCATACATGGGTGCAACACCTTCAAAGTTAAATTAAGTTTCAATATCCCGGGGGAGAAGAATGACTCAACGCAAGGAAAATGGGCCAACCTAAACCCCTTTGAAGCTCTCAACGGGGAAAATGAGAGCTCCAATTTTCTCAGGAAAATCTCGGAAGAGCTAGAAGGAGGATGGACATTCTAAGGGAAAAAAAAAAACAAGGTAAAGATCGACATAATCCACCCAGAAGGTGACCCATCTCCTCACCCTACTACATGAACAAGCATAGCCCCAGGGGGAAAAAGAGGTCAGACATATTCAGAACTGCATCAATCCTTCTTTACCTCCTTAGCAATCCTTCTCCCAGCCAATGTGGATTTCAAAGAAACTTTTTTGGACATTTGTTTTTGTTTAGGGTTTTTTAAAAGTTTGTTAGTAGTTTCTTTTACAACTTGCTTTAAGGTATTTTGCGGAGCTTTTTGGGGGTTTTTTCAGAGTTAAATTTTTTTTTTTTATGACTTCTTCTAATGGTGAAACCTTTTCAAGTAAGGAGATTGTGATAGTCTACTTGATGAGAAGATGTTTTAAAAGACACATAGGCAACATCATATTATGTTCACAAGTGCAATTATTGACACGGACACATTGGAATTTTTCTCTGCGAATGAACTAGAGCTAAGTTTTGGGCAATTGATCAACTAAGACAGAAATGTTTGGAATCTACTTTGCCATAGTGTGAACAATTTCAAATTTATTCAAATTTCAGTTTGTCAAAGCTTGATGAATTAATAACATTAATGATCCCCACCCTTCAGACCCATGCAAAAGCTATTGGCAAGGCTTGCATTGCGACAAGGTGATCAACTAAACAAACCCAAAAGTAGCGGCTAACTAAACAAATCCAAAAGTAATGACCGCCCCAGTCATCTTGTACATGAAACATGACAATTAATTCCTCACCCTTTAGCCCTAAACTACACTATATATTTATATTTTTGTAATGGGATGTTCCAATTTTCCACAAATTTTGGCAGGTCTCTATGTGACGTAAGGCCCTCAGTCAAGGGCACAATCAGAAGCAAGGTCCATGCTCGACTAGTGGCTTGCGGGGCCCTCATTTTCAGTATGGCCCTCAACCTCAAGCCTTACCTTCCACTTTTAAATTTAGATTTTGGTAAGGTTCCCACTAAGAAATTTGTTTGGACCGAATTAAAACTTTTTACTCATGACAAGGGTCTCTATCTTTCATTGCCTTCCAGGATTTAAGGTGCTTACAAGGTACCTATCGCGGAGCCTAGTCGAAACTTCCTGGAAGGGTCCCAAGAAGAAGGACCCTTCCAGAAGACCTTTTCTTCCTTCCCCATCGCTATGAATATTTAGGGTTTCACTCACCGACTTGGGTTTACCAGACGCGCGGTCGAGTGTGGTGTCGAGAATGAGGAGCACGTCGTTAAAGGAATTCAATACACGAGAACGCAGAAACTAGAGGGGCAGAAGAAGAAGAAGAAGAAGAAGATCCAAGACAGAGATGGTGGAGCAAGAGATGGACAAGGCCGGAACAACAGCTCCGGTTGGAGAAGTTCCGGAAGATGCCAACCAGCGTAAGTGCTTGATCGTGCCCTCCTTGATCGTGGTAGGCATCAGGTTTTGATTTTCAGCCATGCAAGTCTAAGGGTTTGTTTGTTAGTTTGTTCACTGTTTCTGCTGTATGCTGTTGGAATATGTAAGAGTTCCAATTTCATGATGAAGGAAGGTTTTGAGAACCAAACTGTGGTTTTCTTCCAGTTTGATGTGTCGAGGTTGTCTCTTTGGCGTAATCACAATGATATTCTTTTGTCGAGTCTATCTTCTTTCTCTATCTTCTTTCTGTAATTGTGTCCTTGATCGTGTGTAGGTTTTGGTTTCAAAGTATACAGTGTCAGGGTTTGCTTGTTAATTTTTGTGATGTTTCTGTTGCCTGCTGTTGTGATAGTAGGAGTTCCAGTTTCATGAGGGAAGATTCTGAGAACCAGAACTATGGTTTCGTTACAGCTTGATGTGTTGAGGTTTTTTTTTTGATGTAATTAGAAGAGTATTTGTCGACTCTGTCTTTCTTTTTGGCTCTAGATCAAGGATTATAAATTTTGGTGTGGACTCATGCCAAGTTTCAGGTGGTGTTTCTGTGCAACCTTGATTTGAGGAACTGACAGCTTTTCTGGGATGGGACTGTTATGCAGATTGCCCGGGGACAGAGGCAGAGACAGCAGGCAAAGCATCAGCATGTGAAGGGTGCCCTAACCAACAGATATGTGCTACTGCCCCTAAAGGTCCTGACCCAGGTATGGATTGTTTCACCCATGGCTAGGCATTTGTGGAAGTGAAGTTTTGACAGTGATGGTTGCCTTAGCTTGGCTGTGTTTTTTCTCAGTATTTCTCCACTAGAGTTGTATGAGGAGGCACACTTGATGATGCTTTTTGTACTACTATGGTGTCCAGGGGCAGCTAAGTCGTATGTATACCACAGGATTACCTGCTTTGGTTGCTTGACTGAGGGAATTTGCTTATGCTATGGAGTTCACCAAGCAGCTGATTTTTTGCTTCAAGAATCTACCCAAAGAAGCCCTCTTTTTAGGAATTTAGGGAACCAACCTTATTGTTTTTGCATTAGTCATATCATTAATAAAGAAAATATCTTTGAGATGTCTCTTGACCAGTATGTGGCAGAGGAGTGGTGGTTGCCCTGGTAGAGTGTTCAGCTGTTGGTAAATCTCAATGACCTGATTCCATATTAGACTGTCTATTTTCCACTTTTTGAGAGTATGTTACCTGGGGTTTGGTTGAAACAGATTTGGCAGCAATTGAGGAGCGGATGAGTAGTGTGAAGCACAAGGTGCTAGTCTTGTCTGGAAAAGGGGGAGTGGGGAAGAGTACATTTGCAGCTCAACTGTCATTTGCTTTGGCTGGACAGGACAAGCAAGTGGGCCTTCTAGACATTGATATCTGTGGCCCTAGCATACCTAAAATGCTGGGGCTGGAGGGACAGGAGATCCATCAGAGCAATCTAGGCTGGTCACCTGTGTATGTGGAAGATAATCTTGGAGTCATGTCCATCGGGTTCATGCTTCCAGACCCTGATGAGGCTGTGATCTGGCGAGGACCACGCAAGAATGGATTGATAAAACAGTTTGTGAAAGATGTGGATTGGGGGGACCTGGATTACTTGGTGGTAGATGCACCTCCGGGGACCTCTGATGAGCACATCTCCATCATGCAGTACTTAAAGGCCACCAATGTGGATGGAGCTATAATTGTCACAACCCCTCAAGAAGTTTCACTTATTGATGTTAGGAAAGAGATAAACTTTTGTAAGAAGGTAGGGATTCGTGTACTTGGTGTGGTAGAGAATATGAGTGAGCTTCGGCAGCAAATTGAGATTGCTGAGTTCAAGATCACTGGCACAGATGGTGAAGAGAAGGATGTGAGTGAGGAGCTGCTACATCAATTAAGAACCCATGCACCTCACCTGCTCTCAGCATTTGTTTCCACTACAGTGTTCTATGGAGGAGCAGGGGGTGCAGAGAAAATGTGTAGACAAATGAGAGTTCCCTTTCTAGGTCGGGTGCCTTTAGATCCTCAGCTTGGAAAAGCTGCTGATGAGGGCCGCTCATGTTTTGAGGATGCAAAATGTGTTGCTAGTTCAACAGCCCTTAAGTCTATAAACAAACAGGTGCTGCTGGCAACTGAAAAGAATGGCTGAGATACTCAACCATTTTTTTGGGTGACTGTCACATGTAGACCCCCAAGCTTGGGGTGGTTGCTGATTTAGAACTGTTCGTGCTTGGATATATGCAGGAATGTTGCTACTGCAGCTGCCTGTCAGTTCACTTGAGAAGGTTTCATTTGCAACTGAATTTTTTTTTTGAAACCCTTTTGTCCTTGTGATTAGAACATTCTGTGAGCAGCAGGGTATGTATTTTTATTGAAACTAGTCTTTACAGGTGTCCTATATTTGGTTCTATTTCACTGACTCCTTATAAGGTGAACCCATTCTTCTCATCTTGTTTCTGGTTTTGCTAGAACTTACACTAATCTTCAAATTGCCACCTGGAGGTTTACACCATAGGGTAAGACATCTCAGTATGTTGATGAGTGCTCTGTTGGTCCTCTTCATTAGCTTCTGGCAAGAGAAAGATGAGCAGACTCTCCTGCAGGAATTGTGAAGTGGTTAACAGGTGCTCAATCTGAAACCCCTTGCCATGATCTTTTTTCTTGAGAATAGAGCATGGCTTTTGATGGAGCCGGGTGAAAAGTCTGCATCTTGTAGTCATTTACAAGTTGCTGCATTTAATTGAGAATGAATTTCTTCAGGGTTGTTTTCCTGTTCTTTCTTTAGTGCACTGTGGACACTTAAGTTTCTATGCTCATTACCATTCTGCTAGACATGTATGTAAAAATTGCAGAGGTGCCAATTCACCACAATGAGGAGTGCAAGGTGCTTTTGTAAGATTAGTAGGTTTGCCAGAGGTCTAAGCATGAAAAGGAGCAGAAGTGGCAATTGGAGAATTACCCAGCATGATTGCCAAAAATGTGAGGCGTCATTTTAGCCCACACAGCTGGTGCTGGAACACTTGGGTCTTCAGTCTTTACTCACCCCTTGACTAGTGTGTTAGTGATACATTTCTACAAACATAATTATTGTTTGGTAATTCATGTATTGTTTCTTGGGTTCTTGCCCTAATAAATGAATACCACATCAACATTGTTAATAGAACACAGAATTAACTTACACATGTAACAACACTATGATTCCTAATGTATACAAATGTAAAAAACAAGATAAGAAAACAGCTTTTATTCAAGATCCTTTGAGTTTCACATGTATAATCTATTCTCCTCACAAGATTCATAAGAAAATCTCTTTCAAAGAACAATAACAACTAATGATGAACAATTATCAACAACCCTTTCACTTTGCTGAATATTCTTTATGTAGTCCAAAAAGTAGTAGTAATTGTCAAACTAACATATCAACTTGCTTGATTGACTTGTTTAATTAACTTATCAAATTGTTCCACTACAATCAATTTATTGTCAAACCAACTTTTGTCATATTGATTTGTTACAATATGTGGATTTGCTAAATTGTCATGTTAAATTGCTACTATTATTACAACTTTACTTAAGGTTAGATATGAACATTTCCTAATCTAATAAGGTCCTTTTATAACATTATTCCCTTTTTGGCTATTGTAATATCCCCACACACCAATGAAGCTTCCACATGTTGATCTTTACATCTTCAAGTTTGGTAATTATATACTTGGGTAGGAGTCAACAAGTCTCATATTTCACTATTTGAAGAGTTTGCATCTTTCTACTTTGTCAAAATAGGTTTTCATTATAAATAATTGTTTGTTTGGGTGTTGTCACAATAACACATACCATAACAAGCATAACACTTGCTTGGTTTTTTCATGTTTTAAAATTGTAATTTAATTTGATGTTGAAATTGGAAGATTTGTTCATATAGTTGTATTTTTAATATATCATGGGAACATGTGAATTAATTTGAAATTAATCCAATGAGTAAAAAATTAACAAAAGCACTAATTAAACACTATAACTTTTTTTTAAAATAGTAAAAAGATTTGTAAATGGATTTGATTTTTTTTGGTCAATTTTTTAACATAAAACTTAATAAAATAGTATGAAGAACTTTTTTTTAAAAATTTTTATATATTTTTCAAAAAAAATTTCAAAAAACTTTCAAGAACATTTTCCCCAAAAGTAATCACAAAAGTAGTTGAAAAGCAAGCAAGTGTAACTCATGTTATCCCATTTGCACATGTTTTACTTTTCTTCAAAAGATGAAATAGGCACTATTGATAATTTGTCAACTTGTTGATTCAAGCTCACTTTGCCAATTTCTTCATTAGATGTTAAATGTGTAAGATGGCCACTTGTAGTAGTAATGGATTTAAACCCATATGTGCATTTTTTACCTGAAAATTGGTATTTTCACAACTTACTTTCCATTTGATTGCTTCCATTACTTAGTTTTCCAAGTCCATCAAATAAGTTAGTTTTTAGTAATGTTCCATAACATTCTTCTAGTGTTTTAGATTATTTTTACTAACTCTACTTATGACATGATCATGAATGGTTTCCATGCACATCATTGTGAAGGTTAGTCAATTAAATGTGGGGTTTGATGTTAATAGCAATTATCCTAATAATCACACTCCAACCTACAATAATACCTCAAACCATAAACACCCAAACATCTTATTTCAAACTCTATTACTTCATAGCCAAGAAGCTCATGGTACTGCATGTAACAACAAATAATGTTGTATGCTAGATATTCCCTCCACTCTAGATCTTCTATTTTCCACATGTAACTAACAATTGCTTCTCATAATGTCTACACTTATCATTGGCAATACTATTCCCAATATAATGCATCGCCAAAATAGGGGAATCTACTCCACATATAATTTGTTGAATTCTTGTCTCCATATAATCATTTTTTATGCATGTTGCTATATCTCTATTTGGCATTCCACCAACTTGCACTAGGGTGTAATCATTATATAATGAGCCATTAGTAGAAATTGGCCAAAATGTAACCACTCTATTTACAACTACATGCGACTATTAATGATTTACAACTACATTTGGACATTTTTGCAATTATTTCTTGCGTTGGTCATATTTGCAACTACACTGTAACTAATTTGCAATTATTTTGATGTTCATCCTTACATGTGAACAACATTTAATTTGGTTTTCATCCAAAAGAACAATTTATGTCCCATTAGTTGTAAATATGACCAATTTAATTGCAACCCTATGAATATACAAAGGTGTATTTTGTGAATTTAAAAAAATATAGTTGGGTGTATAGGATTTAGAAATGTTTATTTTGAATGTATTTGAACAACCATATTACATGTGTATTCAAGTATTATTATTAGCATAAATGTTTTCAATATTATGGTTACACTAATTAATGTTTATTTTGAGTATATGAAAATTTTATGTAAGATATTTACCAAATATATTGTGCCCATATTACAAGTTTATCCACACCATCTTATTGTACTTCTTAAAATTATTACAAATGACATCTATTATTTAATATTGTATGATGTAGTTATATTAATTACATGTAATAAAAAGACTAAATTTAATAAACATCTTTGACTAAATTTTTTAAAATAGAAATATTTTGCTACATAATGATCATAATGATGATGATATTAGAATGATAGGAAAAATAACTATATAATTACTGAAATAATTACTAAAAATTTAATATATTATCATTAAATTATTAAATTATTTTCAAATGACTAATGTACTTATTAAAAATTAATTTTTGATTTATTAAAAAATATAATAAATCATAATAGCTCTAACAAGTGACATAATCATGTATAATAATATTAATAAAATAGCTAACCTAGGCTAGCTACAAATTACACTATATTATTATTTTAATCAATTATGAAATATTACTATATTATAATAATTACCAAGAAATATTAATATATAGTTTTAAGTTTTTATATTTCAAATTTATAATTAGTATTTATTATTTATGAATTATTCATTGATTATAATCAACTACTGATATATAGTTTTTATTTCAGTCTTTTTTTAAATAAGAATTACTGTAATAGTTAGAATGGAAATCTAATAAATTATTATACAAATTTAGAGATTATTTTTGAAGGAAAAATACACTTATTAAAAATATAAAATATTTATTGTAATATTTCATAAATAGTTATAATGAGTGAAGTAATAATATGAATAATAAACATAAAATAGTTAACTTAGGCTAGGTTTTAATTATATTATTAAATTAAAACACTAGTATTCAATATTTATAATTAATATTTAATAATTACTAATTATAGAATATTTCAGTTATTATATTAATTTATTTGGTTACGAAATAATAATTAATTAGTTATTAATAATAAACTAATTATTAGAATATTAACCAATTATTAGCTAATTAAATTGGTTGATAAATCATTATAGTTAATATATAATTAATTGAATAATCATAATATATTGATGATTATTACTATAAATAATTAGTTAGTTTCTAGTTTAGTTGTTAATTAATTAATTAACAAGTTTATTAACTTATTTGTCTCTATTCTATTCATTAAATAATTATTAATTTTATTAGTTAATTAGCTAATTTATTAATTCATTAGTTAGCTAATTAGTTAGTTAGTTAGTTGTCACTTACCTATTTAATTATATACTTTTCAAAATGAGAATGAAAGCCAAAACATATGGGATAAATTTTTAGTCACAAATGACATCACAATTAAAAAATTTATCCCATATATTTTGACTTTCATTCTCATCTTGAAAAGTATAAAAACAATGTATTTTATTTTACATTTTCATATTTATAAACATGGGCATATGGGATGAGCCAATAAATTTTCCTTAACCCAAAATAAAATATAAATATTCATGTACTTACACCTAATTACCTATTTCCCTAATTTACCTACTTACTTTTCTACCTACCTACTTACATAAGTAGGTATTGGCCTAAATAGATAAATAGGCCCTATCAAATAGGTGTTAACCTAGATGGATAGGTAAGTATATAAGTAGGTAAATACCTAGTTCAACCTACACACCTAAATATTGATTTAAATTTAATTTGGAAATTTCAATTAATATGTCACATGGCATATTTCTATTGCACCACGTGTCACAATTTAAACCATTTAAACATAAAAATTAAACGTTTTAGATTATTTCAAAATAGTAATTTTTAATTATTAAAAGTCAGGACATGTGACAACACATAACTTGTTCCCATTGTTCACCAAAAAATCGAATCCTAGTTATAAGCAACAATGTGTATATGACTAATCAAAGGACGAAAGCGTATTTTGTTGATTTTTTCTTTCATTCAAAATTTCTTCTCATTTGTGATTAGTGTCAATGTGATTTGTTCAACACAACTATTAGGATTTTAGTTGCAAATGTTGTTTGCAACTAAAAATTAATCATAAGGACCAGTTGCAAAATGGTCATTTTCTACTAATGAACCAATGTCTTTGTAACCATTATTAAATTTCAAGTTTGACTTGATCTAATTCCTAATATTAATGATTAATTTTATAAACATTTGGCATTGTACAGTTCATAATATCCTTTTACAACAATGTTAAAGAAATGAAAAAAAAAAAATTATCTTTATGTCCCAAAAAACATGTTAAATTTTATGCAACCAATTTTTTTGTTTTAAATTGTGTTAAATTATATCAACGATACATGCATTCAATGCAAATTTTTTACATTGTATCAATTGGAGTATGTCATTTCAAATAAACATACTAAGTTACAGTTTGATGAATAAACATCACGTTTTTATTTTGAAGTTTTTGCTAATTAATAGATGAAATTATTTCCAATTTTTTCACTAATGCAATTTTGAATGCATTTATAAACTTTTATATTTTAATTTTATGTTAATACTATTTTATTAGACTTCATTAGTTTTTGATATAGATTGATTTTACATTTCTATCAATTTTAGGTTAGAATTAATTTTAGGTTAAAACCAATTTTAGGATATTATTGATTTTAGGTTATTATTGATTTTGAAAAGTTGTTTATTAATAGAAATGAAAAATCAGTTGTCGCCTTTGACTTTAGTTCCAAGTTCTAGATGTAGGATAAAGTTGGATAACTTGGAGTATAACTTCTAGAGATTTTCATTTTTTTTTAGGATCTCCACTGTTTTTTAATGAACTTGAAGTTTACTCTCGAGGAAGCTCAAGGGGTCTTTTTTCTAATCTTTGTTTTTGATTCAATTGTAATGTATTTTGGCACTTTGGAGCTTTTCGCATAAAATGAGTTGTGTTTTTGTTTAAATTTTGGCTTTGCAAAGTGTGTTGAAGTTGTTTTTCCCACTTACTATTGTGATTGCAAGCTTTGCAAATGTTGTAGAATTGTTTATTGTTATTTACTTGTTTCCTTTAAAAGAAAGTGGTAGGCTATTTATCACTAAACATTAATAGATTTGAGGTGTTCAAGTTTATATTGATTTTGAATCAAGTACCCAAAAACACCCGAAAATTCATCAGGTGGGTTTAATAAAAGGCAAAACAGTGTTGTTGTCTACATGGCTTTTGTTCTAGTATACTCCAAAGGAGTAGGTTGTGAAAGTTGTTGAGATTGATTGGCTGTTGAATGTGCAATCTACATTGCCTAAGGGCAAACACCAACCCAAGTACAAATGCCCATGTTATGAAAAAGTGTGAGGAAGCAAACTTAAATTTAATGAACATTTCTTGGCAACGCCATGCCCAGCCACAAGGGCAATTGATGATCACAAATCGTGGCCCATTGTTGTGAAACATTGCAAAACTGCAAGTGCACTTGGGACGACAAGCAATAGTTGGGCACTTGTACCCAGCAAGCCTCGAAAAAATGCATAGTCTACGTCTCCAACCCAGGAACAAGGTTTGTCCTTGTCAACTGTAACCATTGGAGGCCCACATGTGATGTCCGAGAAGCAGCATTGTAGCCCAACCCGCCACATGCAAAATCTCGCTTTGTCCCAACATTGTTCAATTGTTGGAGGAGAACACGTAGCTTGCAGAATCATTTGCATCCGTGCAACAACGTCATAGATCCACAAATCAGGCGGTTGTACTAGCGTCAAGCACCTTGCCGGCAAAGAAAAGGCGCTTGCAACAAACTTCTGAGGCAGTGATTTCGGAGCCTAAGAACCCCCCTATCATGCACAACGCATGTGCCTAAAAATGCTATCTTCGTTGGGCAAACATGATTTACAGAAACCACATAATTTTAGCCCAAAGATCACGTTGACCATTAAACCAGAATCGATGTGAGTACTAGTCGAGAGTAGTGGCTCTGGACCTCATGCTTCGTGGTCACCTCCACCTCTTCCCACTGTAGCTTGGCTTGTAACTTGCCTAGTTCGCTCAGCACCCCCGTCTAGATGTCTCTGCGTCGAGTCTGCAGAGTCACACCATTGAACATCACACTCGACAGAACTTTGCGACTGTTGCATCAAGCTGCAAAGCCGCACAACATTATCATCCTCACCGTACATATTAGGATGTATGTTCACCTCATTAAGATGCTGCTCCTACTTCTGTATGAGTCCTGCTGGCTGCACTAGCACAGTGTAGAATCTCTCTTCAGAACCAAACTCCGGCAACAATATCAACTTTAATTATTAACCTAGTACAACAATGGAGGAAGGAAAAAAAGAAAAGAGAAAAGAACAACAAAATTAAACAACAATTCCAATGCAGAGTTGTGTACTTAGGAGAGCAAATCTATACTCTGGATTGGGATTACCAGGTCACGAAAATGTTGCAAAAGTATTGCTAGAGAGAGAGCAAGCCAGAGATCAGCAAGGGAGCTTGATATTCGCTTGAAAACATTCAAGTCCCAAGTATTGGATTCTTGGCAAAGGTAGCTGTAACTTGTAATCTATTTTAGTCAGTGTTTATTTTATTGGCGAATTTTCGAAAAAATTCGACCTGAAAAATGTGATTTTCACCAATACAAATGATTTTTCATGGCAAAAATGGTCC
>Ga0116227_10008989_pt1 | contig 18405 bp, 9 predicted proteins | sample S1TSphgellanicum_FD_89693 | JGI IMG/M metagenome (GOLD analysis project Ga0116227, IMG submission 89693) | Host-associated microbial communities from peat moss isolated from Minnesota, USA - S1T2_Fb - Sphagnum magellanicum MG | ecosystem: Host-associated > Plants > Peat moss > Unclassified... | reverse complement strand
TATTTAAATTTATGAAAACACCAAGTAAAATAAAAAAAAATAATGCCCACCATTTTAATTACATTTAAAAACAAGAAAAAAAAAAAAAAAAAAAAACCAATTCTTTTTGGAATATGTCAACCCTTTTGACATTGTGGTAAGTTTTTGCAATATTTTTGGGACATTATTGAAGGCATTATTGTAAAATCTATATTTTTATTTTCAAAAATTTAAATATTGGATAATATTATGTAAAAAATATCAAGTGTATTTTTTCTATTATGTTTTCATATATTAATTTAAAATGTCATATTTTAATTTCAATTGTCAAAATTAACATAATTAATATAAACCTATTTGGAAGTTTTATGCTAAATTCGATATTGGACGTGTATGGATAATATTTTATGGTACCTCTGAAGAACCAAGACACAAACATTAAAATCCTCAAGACTTTTTAAGGCAAAAATGAAATTTGGTTTATGTCTTTTGAAAAACAAAAAATGGTTAATTCATTGAAAGGTTGTGTTTCATTCAATTTGGTGGAAGTAAAAGAATAACAAGTTGAAGGAAGTATTTAGAAAGTTCAATTATGTAATCACAATTGAACTTCTCCAAAACAATTGTAAGAAGAGGTGGTGGGTTCAGATTGTAAAAAATAAAAATTTATAACACAAATCCAACATTTCAAAGACCCCCAAGTTTGGACCTACATTTTATGTATTGAAATACCCAATATTTCTAATATGGAAATAGATCCAACCCCCTTGTATTCTATAATACATTCCATACAACAACAAATGGAAACTTGATTTCCCTTTATTAAAATATGGGGAACCAAAATAATTTTGCTTATATCTTCTAAAAGGATGAGTCTTCATGATCTTAACATTGGGCTCGCAACCAAGGCAAAGGCATGGAAAAGTGCGGGTCAAAAATTCAATCCAAAAGTCACATTCATATTCTTGGGAGTGCAAGGGAATGTGAGGGAGTGAGCCCACACACTCCCAAATGGACTTCCATTTTGGGAGTTGGAGTCCCGATGGATTCTTGAATCTTCAAAGAATAATTTGAAGGGTCAAAACTCATTGGATTAAAAAGTTCTTTATACCATTGGAAATTTATTGAGACTTAGATGTTTAAAATGGGCTCACATGATCCATTTGAATATTTACAACACAAATTATGGCCGAAAGAAAAGTTGAGAATCAAAGTGTCAATTTGATTTTCAACCACTAAAAGTTGAGAATCTCCTTGAATTACATGCATGTAGGTAGCGTGCCACATATCATTAGAAAGCTTTTGATGAGGGTTATAAATTTTCTTTAAACCTCACTTTAATTGAAAGTTTGCACAAGAAGTTATGGGCTTCCAAAATGGTGGGAATCCCAATTTCAGGACTTTCAATTTGGGAGTCTTGAGAAAAATGAAATTTGGGTGCAACCCCCATGGCCGATCATAGATAATACTATAAGGGGGAAGGTGGTGGCTTCCCCCAAGCTTGGGCCGTGGTGAGATTTATGAATTCGTGTATGTCCGTGGTTCATCTATGCACTGAAAATGCTCCAACTATGCACTAATCAACTCGTTTTTTGGTTTGTGTAGGTCCATATGAATAATTGACTTGCTTGTCATTAGTTTTGGCCCTCATCCTTGAGCTCTAGCACACTCCTTTTACCCCCGAAGTGTTGTGAGTTAAGGAACATACCTTAATTCCTTCTTTTGATGTCTTCACTTTCATATTCACATTTGAGTTTTTTAAGGAGTTTGAAGGTGTGTCATCTACTAATGGGGTCTTTTTCAAATACCTTTCCCATTAGCCATACACCAACTTCCATCTTTTGGTTTAACTTTTTTTTTTTTTACATTAGTAGAAATAGCAATGACAAATGCATGCTGAAAAAACTAATGCATGGGGTAAAAGGTTTAGCTTACTATTTAGGGCAAATTCATCTACATAGGCAAGTTGGTGGATACATGTGATGCATTGATGGACAAGTAAAAAATAGAAGTTAAAGTTCAATAAAAGGTTTAGCATCGAACTACTAATCTATGAAAAAAGTTGTAAAAGCTACAATTTGAGGATGATATCAAGCATGCCTGAATGTTGTAATTCCAAATGGAAGCATTGAATCACCATGTCATCAAACAACATTGAAAAATGAAGGTGTTATGTTAAACCAATGAACAACTTGAGTTTCAATTTGTTAAAGAATTCAAAATAAACAACAAAAATCCAAAGCTACCACATTACAAGGTAAATTTCAAAAGGTTCAATCTTTGTTTTAGGAGATGGATCATCAAATTATTAAGGTGGAGAAAAAATTCAATGAAGACTTCAAGATTTTCAATATGATATTTTTGAAAAATTGAAATTGAAGGTGGACAATGAAATTTTTTTCAATAAGGAAGAGACCATAGTTTTGCAGATCAATTTTGAAACAATTGAATTGAAAGGCTTGATGATGAAATTCCAAATGTAAAACTATAATAATTTGCTAGAGGAACAATTTTTTTAATAATATGAAATCTTGACCTATTCAAAAATGGTAAGGACATATGATTTGATCATCAAAAACCACTTTGGAATTTTTTGAAAGAAAATATTGATAGATACATTTGGGAATTCTTAGAATTTTACTAAATGATGAATGATTGTACCAGCAAATATCTTGACATATTATTATGTTTTCCTTTAATTCAAGGTTTATTTATTAAAAGTTTTAATCTTCAATAATTGCAATGAAGGTGAATCAAACAACTCCATTGGTATCAAGTTGAAAAGCCTTATTATCAATGTCCAAGTGGAATATGAAGTTTTGCTCATTGAAGGTATTCCTAAAAATACCAAAATTAACCACCAAACTTTCAAAGGTTAATGTAATAGAACCTAGTGCAAAAAGAATAAAACATTTTGTAGAACTCCCTAGTACCAAATTAGAGGCAATAATTTTTGTTACTTATGAATCAATTGTAGAAGTGGACAAGGATTTGTGACTACATGACTTAAAGATTTTTCAAAGTATTATCTCCAACTCAAAGCTTAGTTATTCAACCCCCATAGGATGAATAATGAGGACATAATCTCAAATCAAAGGGAAGAGGATGTTAAAGGTAGAAATTTTGAATTTTGAACTTTTAAAAATTCAATAACAATTGGGGTACCGAATTGTAAAGTTTTAGAAAGGTTTTTTAGAAACAAATTAAGTTAATGTTTAGATGGTGACCTCTTGAAGAATCGATGGAACTTCAATAGGGGTATTAATCAACATTAAGGTGAACATTACTTCTATTGAAAGCCTTTAAGCAAGTCTTCAAGATGGATGACATGAAATTTAAAACTATATTTAAACCTTGATTTTAAAAAGGAAAGGCTATTTTAAAAAAGTTTTCTTAAGCATTATTGGGAAGAGGAATAGTTAACAAAAATAAATAAAAATAGAAACATGACGATGTTTTTTCAACTAGAAAAAACATGTATACTTTCTATAGAAATTTCTTTCAATAGTTTACACTTGTGCATTTCATATTTGAATAATGTTGAAGCTTTGGTCTATTTTGATCCTTTACTTGTTAAACTTTTGTAGTAGAATTAAGATGGGGAACTATTGACATGGTAATTGTTAAAATTTAAGGTGTGAATATTTCTCACTAATTTACCAAGTCGCTATTTGGTAAAAGCTCTTGAAGCTTTTCCAAAAATTATAGAACTCTTATTTGGAGTGTTGAATCTTTTTCCTTACAACTCGTCTTTCTTTTAGAGCATTTTCAACATTTTGCAGCACTTTGAATGCCTTCCAAATCGTAATGCCTATTGCACCCTTTGAGCTATCCTAATCCCTTATCATGGTAGCCCATTTCATGTTCTTATTATTTCATGTTTTATTATTTCTTTTCTTGTATATTCAACAAATGATGCTATAACTTTTTTTTTGGGAGGAAATATCCTTCAAGTTTTAATTAATGTAGAAAGATATCGGATGTTTTAAAATCTCTTTGTAATAATACAATAGCATGCAAATTTTCCATCCCCATTGCAATGCCACACATTTCAATCCCAAAGTTGTTGAATGCCCTTTTCAACATGATATTGTCAAAGACACTTTACAAATCTACGAACGTGTCCTTTATGATTATCCATATTTCAAACTCTTCCTCCACATAAACATTGTTGTTAGAGTCACATGACAAACACCCAACACTTTATAAATATGATGTGTACTCAAATCTTGTTGATCATCACTTTATTAGAAAAATGTCAGCCCAATGCCATCACTTTTTGCAATTGCTTGAATAAATTATTTGACGATCATTTATAAAAACATTGAAGTTCAACATTTTGATAGTCATTTGGATAACATGTAGTCTCCACCATGCTTCATACACATGTCCTTAATCACCCCATTCAACCATCTTGTTATTTATTTGAATCTTTAATGGGTCTATCAATGTTAACCCTTCCATTTCAAATCCTTTGACAACACGATAAAGGTTTTACACTAATAGTGACTTAGGTTCTAACACAAATTTAGGTTTAACAATATGGAAATGATTTGATGGCATCTATAATTGCTTGAATTATGACCCATAATATGGAGATTGATTAGGAAAATGATAATTAATGTCAGTAGAAGGAGGATCAAACGAAATACAATCTATGGCACTTTTTAATGCAATTTATTTGATTACATTTTGAAAATTTTCTAAAGTTTTATCCATCACAATTAGGTGTAAAATCATGTGTAAGAGATTATTACATGTGGGTCCACACTAATGTACTAGGCCCTATAGGGTGAGATTGCAGTTCAAGAACATCCAAACTATATTGTAAACAAGTGGATTTCACACTTTTGTAAAAAAAAAGATCAAAATGACCAACTACCCATGAAGATGGTTAATTTATAGATGATATATAGAAGATATTGAACAATGGTCCAAGAAAAGAAAAGATTGCATTTCTAATCGAATAAGATGTATGTTGATTGTTGCAACAACTTTAGTTTTGTCAACAATGATTGATATTGAAGGTCAATAGTAATGGCATGATCATTTGTCTACTACTAAGAGTCCCACTTGATGACGATGAGGCAAAATAATGAAGGTCAAAAAGGGTGTTAGAAAAAAAAAATGTAAACTTCTAAAGTGATTGTATTCATGTAAGTTATAAGGTTATACTTGGTTATTGGTCCAAAAACAACATAGATTGAAAGAAAATAATGATTGACGGACAACAACTAGACTAGCATGTTGGCATAAGTAGGGGCATGGCTAATGTAGATTATGGGATGCAAATAAAAGCTAAGGAAGATCTTGTATGTTTATTTGTCAAATAGGTTGTGTAGCACGTAACATGTCATCGTAGAAGACTTGAACAATAAGTTGGGACACTTATTCGAACTATTAAGTGTGCAACTTTAATGCACATGATCAAACTCTTGAACATTGCATGCAGATCTAATATGTTTTGTGTAGTGGCAACTTCCAATTTGTGTGGAGATCACACAAGTCAATCAATGGGCTACCAACCTTCTAGGGATAATTCTTCAAGTTGCATGATCATCAGTAAATTGACTTACTTCTAACTTGCTTTGGGATTGAATGATGCAAATCAATATATAAGTCTAGGTAAGAATAATAATATGATACACATGTACACATGTATGAGTTAAGTTGCAAAGATTAGATTTATGGAGATGAGGTGGATGAACACTTGGTGGTATTCGACATCAAAGTAATGTAATTCAATGTTGTGTAAGTTTTCACAAACAATAATACAAGTTGATTTAGAAAGCTCAAGAGTCATGCACCCATTGTAACAAATGGTACATCTTGATTAGCTAGTGGGTAGGGCTTATGCAATTGGATACTTATAAGATTAAGTTAGATGGGAAATGCACCTACATAAAAGCTCACACTACACATGTGTGGGGGATGTCATCATTTGGGCTATTGTTGTTGTAAATAGTTTGGGAATCAAAAAACAAGAATCACATATAATATATGTTCAAAAAAATGTAACAACATAGTGCTTACATCTTGGTGGATGCTTTGGGCATCTTTGCCCTATGTGGTGTGACAAAAATGACAAAGTGAACCAATACCCACCATTGCACCTTCACATCAATGTGACATTTTTTTTCCAATTTTGACAACTAGGTGGACTAATAATCATCCATAAGAGGAATGAGCCACATTTGGGTAGAGGTTAAACAATAATGTAAATTCTAAAAATATTTTTGCTTAGATTTGGCAATTATAGGAACTTCTTGTTTATATATGGTGACAAGAATTGTTTCCTTCATAATGTGACATCTTTTGGAAGTTAAGGAGAAAAAAACTTGTACAATTTTCCCAAGGTTTTTTTTTGTTGCTACAATGTGAAAATTCACCAAAAAAATCATGTTGGCAACCACAAGTTGTATGCTAGGAAGGGGCTTTATCATGCAAGCTTTCGTCCACATCATAGACATGGCAAGACATTATATTCTCCCCATTAAACTTCACGGGGCTTCTCATTTTGTGCCCTATATAGTTTGCAAAAAATCATGTAGTTCATATTCTAATGCCTTGCACAATTTTTTTTTAAAGTTACAAGAAAATATGATTTAGTTATTATCATTAAACTACTTCATGTTGTTTGAAATAATTGCATTAAAGATTTTATTTATTTTTCACCTTTCAACTAACTAATCAAACCTTATAATAGAACTATGTAGGCAAATTACAAACCTTTTTTTGACACCTTGTTAAATGAGAGGTGTTTAATGCATTTTTCCATAGCTTTAAAGGTATGTGTTGTATCAAACCTAACATTCAATTTGCAGTTCCATGATCAATATATGGTTTGATGTCATCCAAACTACATTAAGCAATTGAAAAAAATTCTCATTATATTTGGAGGGCACCTTATAACCATGATGAATATGCCTTCTAAAAGTATGAGGCTAGCTAGTACTACTTAGGTTATGTAGGTAGCCTAAGTAGTCCATTGGAAGTGTAATCCATTGTTAAAGACTTGGTTTATCATTGTGAAGGTTAGAGGTTCAATTTTTTTAATTTGTAATCTATGTGCATGCCTAACAAACTAAGGTAAGTATGTTAAATTAAGGTATCTAAATAAGTTAGGTAAGTTAGGTTAGGTTATGTTAGGCTTACCACCTACCTATTTGCCTTTTTACGACCTACCTAAATTATTTATTATCTACCTACTTTTAAAACATTAGTTTATATAATAATCCAAAAAGTAGAAATTCAACTAATATAGTGTTCCATTGTTTATTAATCAAAATGATTATTCAAAGAATCTTTTATTTTTGTAATAAAAAATACACCCTAATCACAATGGTGGGTCCAAATTAGCTTGTTTAGATTGACAAATGGTATTTTTGATGCTTATCATTTTGGGTTAATTTTTTACTATAAAATATAGTAATTAAAAAAAAAAGTAATGAACAACATAATTTTTTCCATAGTTGTCAATAAGACTTTTCTAGGAAGAAATAAATCAACATGAATTGATTAAAATTTCTTGATGGAAAAAAAAAAATGTTTTTGCAAACTTTTGCATTTTTCTGTTGTGGGACATAACGAAGACAATGTTTCTTCCATAACTATCATGAAAAACATTCTAAAAGGAAGAGATCAAAAGAAATTGATACAAATTTTGATGGAGAAAGCAAAACTTTGCAAGGAAGAAAAAATGCAACAAACCATGTTAGGATCATTAAACTTTTCAGTGACTATTATTTTAATATGATTTTCCTCCTCTAGTTCAATTTTGGGGAAAGCTTTTCAGCTTCAACTCTCTTTTTCTCCAACATGTTTTAACAAGCAAACCACATGGAATCCTTTTCATATTGTTTTATTTTTAGGTGATGTTTGAAATAGTTGTGTCCTTTAAAGTCTTCTTGCTTGGGAAAAAGATTATATGTTCAATAGTGATTGAATCTTAGCGATGAAAAGACAGTTCTTGCTTCCAATGTATTGCCATGTCGTTGATTGGTTTTAAACAAATTTCAAAAACAATGATCTAGTGTGTAGTGTGAATTCACTTTATGATGATGGTTAAAAAAATTTCATAGTGTTTATATGTAATCAAAACATGAAAGAAAGAGAAAAAAGGATGGCATTTAATCCTTGGGATGGAAGTCGATAACAAAAGAAAAAAGAAAAAAAAAGTGACAACAATAATTAAAAAGAAGATAACATATCTAGACTACATTAAACCACTTCAAGACATTCATGGTCATATATCAATTTCAATCTAATGATTGTTGTGTGAGGAAATGGAATTATTGGCTTGTAGATCGACTTTCTCCAATTATTATGAATTGATAAAAACCATCCTATTCATTTATACAAGCTTCAAATACTAACCATGAGAAAGGTGAGAGTTGAAAGATTATATCATGACAGGTTTTACTAAATTATTGATTGTTGTATACAAAATAATGTATCCCAACCTTTTTTTTTCCTCCTTAAAATATGTATACCACAATTACACCTATAACTACATGAAACGAAGACAATAATAGAGTGCAATTTTTTTTTTATGTCTTTGAAATCATTGCTTATTATGATCAACATTAAATTAAATAGAACCAATGAGAGGAGATCATCTTCCATTTAACTTTGATACCCTTTTTACACATCAACCACTTACTTTATTGCTTATGTCAAATAAACTGTAATGAGAGGTAAAATGTAAAAAACATTCCAAGAGATCAATGTTCACCTAAAAGATGAACACTAATTTCATTAACAAACATTCTAGGCCAACTACATCTTACAATCAATGCTAATGTCCGCTAATACCATTAGTGTTAATCTATGTTGAAATAAACACATGCTTGACACCCACTAATAAGGTAGTAGAAGTTTGAATTTGGAGTTGGTGTTAAAAAAAATATTATATCTTTGAAATCATCACTCATTATGATCAACATTAATTTGAAAGGAACCAATGAGAGGAGATCATCCTCCATTTAACTTTGATGCTCCACACATCAAATTGCTTATTTTATTACTTGTGTCAAAAAACATGTAATGAGGGATAAAATATGAAAAAACATTCCAAGAGATCAATATTATTGTAAAAAAAAAACTCCTCAAAATTGTTTTTTGTATCAACATTAATTTCATTAGCAAATGTTCTAAGCCAACCATGTGTACACTTAGCAATCCATGCTAATTTTCATTTATGGCATTAATGCTAATCTTTGTTGAGACAAACATAAGTTTGACACCCATAAATATTGTTTCTTTCACATGACCCATTTGATATTTGATTTTAGTGATAGATTTAAGGACTCCATGAATGAAAATAATCCCGTTAAAAAAAGTTCCCTCTCACAATCTCAATTTCAAATACTATAATTGCTTGTTTTGTTGGAATAGCAAGTTTTTTTTAAAAATGTCATGTTTTCAAACAATAATAATTGAAAATGATTTTTGAACAATGTTTAAGGTAGTAGTTTTTGTTCATTGTCTAACATTGATTAATTAGTGACCAACCCACAAATGTTTTTCACCCATACAAACAAATTGGATTTCCTAACCTTATTATTCTTGGGGTTTAAACCAATGTTGTTCGGTTATTGTTTTGTTTCTTAATAGCAACCAAGTAGGTTTTTTTGTGAGTTTTTTTTGGGGATCACACAACTTATCAATATCAATATCAATAATTTATTGGTTGTTGGGTAGGATATCAAAAAGATGGGAAAATAATTATTAATTATCAACTAACTAGTTGATAACCACATGTTATCCTGTCAATTATTAGTTGGTCATAAGGTTTTTTAAAAAAATAAAAAAATAATAATTTTTCTGTTAAAAAAATTGTATTTTTGCTTAAAGATTGATAACCTACTTGGATGATATTGGGTCATCCGACGAGTTATTAGATTTTTGAGAATTCAATACCAAGCGGTTATCAATTTAAATAATTATCAAAAATCAAGAATCAACCAATAGGTTATTAATAACTGGCTTGATAACCGGGTCAAAATTCGATAAGCAGTCAACACCAGTTTAAACTCTAACCCTAACCTTCTAGAACTTACCTTACCCTAAGAGGATGAAAAATTGGGATGATAAGAGAGCGCTAGGTGTAATGAAAGCAAATGTGTTGCCAAGGTAGCTGGTGTATCCTAGTGGACAAAAAGGTGGATGAAAAGGAGGGTGCCCAGGATTTGTTAAAGTGATATGTAGTTTGGAAAATAGAATATGTAGGTACAAAACAAACTGAATCAGCCCTGGCGGCCAATTCTGCCCCAGAAACTGCTGAATTGGTAGCTAATAAACCTTCACTAGAAGTTATTGAATATTGAACAATTTTTAACATTGAAAATTCAATAATTTTTTTTTTTTTAAAAAATTTTGGAATGAAATTTCAGCGAAATATTGAAATAATTTTTCTTTTTTTGGTCATTAGAAAGTCACTTAAATTTTTTAAAAATTGATTTTGAAAACAAAAATTTAGTTGAGTAACGAATTCACACTTAAATATCCCATCCTAAAGGTACATTCACACTTGGTGTTAAGGACTCTGGGGGTTGAATCCCCCTAACACTATGCTAGCCATTTAGGACTTAAACCTAGTTGCCATGAAAAAATTATATGTTAAGCTAACATTCACTTACCATTGAGCTACTAATGGCCCATTTAACATTGGATGCCACCTAGGATGCCACCTAGATTTTCATTTAACACTGACTTAACATCAAGTGTGAATGCACCATAAGAGTACATCAAGGTCTTTGAGTCAAAATATAACATTTCGTGATTTGATTGAATACATACGGTCACTAGAAGGACTTCATTCAAGAAGGTGAATGTACGAGTGTGGGTGCTGGTTCACCATCACCCTCATTTGTACCTTCACCGTTTTGAGTAAGGCCTCTTAGTGACCATATTAAGCACCAAAAAACATATTAAGCGAAAGGGAGGGATCTTATGTGTAGTCTTTAAGAGAGAGGGATCTCAAGCTTACAAGTGCCCACAAGTAGGTGTAGGAGGGATATTATGCCTATTCCTTGAGAGTGTGAAGGGTTTAAGGTGTGGAGTCTATGTTGATGGATAAGGAAAAAGAGTGTGGTAATTATAAAATGGAGGTAGTTATTAGAAAAGGTGAGAGATATAAGTCAAAAATATTAACTTATTTTTAGAAAGTTAATAAGAAAAGGAAGTAATTATTAAGAAAGAAATGAAATAATTAGACTTTGTAAATGAGATAGTTATTTTTGAAATTGTCTTTGCAATGGTCCACAAACAACCATACAAAGGACTCCAAAAAATCCCCCATATATTGGTTCCAATTGTTGAAATTTGAGCTTTGTGATGTTGCACACTACCAGTGATAATCAACTTTAAATAATAATAATAATAATAAATAAATAAATATTTTGATATAGGTTTTCAATAATTCATCATTATTTATGTCAACGTCAAATTTAATTAAAAATTAATATACATTTCGAGGACATGAAAAGAAGCCTGTTAATTTGTTTTTTCATATCTATATTGATGGAGAAGGAAAAAGAGCGAGATAGTTATAAAATGGAGGTAGTTATTAAAAAAAAGTGGGAGATAGTTATTAAGAAAATTAATAAGAAAAAGAAGTAATAATTAAGAAAAAAATTGAAATAATTAGGCTTGAAAATAAGGTAGTTATTTTTTGAAATTGTCTTTGGGAATGGTCCATGGACAACCATACGAAGAAGGGGTTCCAAAAAAAAATAAAAATCCCCCATGTACCACCAGTTCCGATTCCTCCTCGTCATTGGAATTTTGCCGCATCTTCTTAAAGACGATCACCTTAACTTTTAAGTTGGCTAACATCACAAACTTGTCAAAAGCAAAAAAAAAATACTCATATTCCCCATGACCATCGATCGAGTACATGATCTTAATTTCAGTTACCAAACAAGTACTCCATGAAAACCACCTGCTCCCAAGCACATTCCATACCAGAATGGCTTGTACCCAGCACATTCCATACCAGAATGGCTTGTACCCAGCACATTCCATAACAGAATGGCTTGTACCCACCACATTCCATAACAAAATGGCTTGTAACCAGCACATTCCAAAACAGAATGATTTGCACAATGGGGCAAGTGTGGATTTTGAAACAAATTGGTTAGGTCAGGTGTGTCTGTGTGTGGCAGGTAAGGCAGAAAGAACCAAAAGAAACATTTCTGTCCATTTGTGTAGCTTTTTTGTAAGAGGAACAAAAAGAAGCAGAAAAAAGGGCCAGATGTAAACCCATTATTTTCTGAAAGACGAGAACTGGATTATTTTTTCACAGATTATTATTATTATTTTTTCCTCTGACAAAATCCCCCCCCCACCCAAGCTGAACATGGCCTTTATTTATGAAAGCCAGCTAAATAATTAAATAAATCAATAAATAAATAAATGGTTGGCAAAACTGGTAGTGGGTAATGACAAAATGAAGTTGAGCAGATTTTGTTATTATTCTGTTGTTGCTGCAAATGGCTTTGAAAGCCAACCAGAAAACCATCATTCCTTATGTAAGGAATACTTAACCCAACCAGCAAATAAATACAGGCCAATTTTTTTTTGTCTTTTTTAATTCCTGAGAGAATCTTCAATTTCAATAAGGTACATCAAATAAATAGCCAACCACATGGAACAGGAGATTGTGGCTCTGGATTATAAATAAGTTCATGATACATTTGGATGAGGTTTGGATGAAACCCTAATGATGACTTTTTTATTTATAAAAAAAAAGGATGAAAACATTTCTCTCATATACCCCCAATACCTATATATGTGTACGTGTGTGTGTGGTTTTGCTTCTTGATTTTGTTTATTTGGATGTGATCATGTTGTAACCCTCCCAAACCTTTGGAAACCTTTGCTCTTTTTATTGGTATTATGGGAAGCCTTCAACAACACTATGTGCATGTTTATTGTTTTGTACTTTTCACACCAACGAAACAAAAGTTATTGAACTTACAAGGATTTTTCTTTTTCTTTTTGAAATTTAATTTAAATATTACACGGTTGAATTTTCTAAAAATTTCAAGTTAAGCCCACTTGAATTGAAATAGTATTGGGATGGGTGACCTTGCAAGAGGTTAAATATACATGGGCCAAGGGCACATGGGTTAACTAGTACCATACGTATATTACAATTTCAAGTTTTCCTTGATACCAATACATCCTTGCATGTTATCATGTTTAGGTAAAAGATTAACACCAAGTCCTAGTTGGTATGCTCAAAAGGTAATACCATATTAATGTTAATTATTATTCTAAAAAGTCCTTTGATCCCAAACTTTCAAAAATAGGCTCAAATGGCATAATTGTCTAATATTCACTACATAAACTAATTTTGTGTAGGATGTGTTGGTGGAACCCAATTCAATGTTGATCATCATTTTAATTTTTTTTTTTGTGATTTTGGGAGGTTTATCTCCATTTTGTGTTTCTAGATTTTCATCTTTGGAGTTACAAACTCAAACTAACTACCAAAGCTTACAAGAATTCAAACCCAAACACAATGAAAACAAAGTAATTAGTGTCAATTGCTCACATTTTTACATTTGTGCGCATGTTTTCATGTGTGTGACTTTGTTGGTTGTGATAATGTTGGGTGTTGATCTAGTAATGCACATCAACATTCATTTCAAGCTTGAAACTCCTCTCGATGCATCACTTCAAGGAACTCACCATAAGATAAACACATATTTAGACTCAAAAACACCTTGACATTGCACATCAATTCAACATACCATCCAACAAGAATGAACTTTGAGATTTGAGGGACTTGCCTATCTCAAGATGTCTTCCTTGTAGTGAATGGAGATTGTGCATAAAGGTTTGAAGAAACACCTATTCATGTAATGAGAATAGTATGATTTATTTTAATATCCATTGGATGTGTTGTTTAGACAATGTGGTAATTTTAAAATCTTACATTAATTGACAAAATATCATTTCATGTCATTTCAAACTTGAGAGTTTATTTCATTATATCCATGTTTGAAATGACAACCTAATTTGATTGAAGTCACTAAATTGTGATGGTTGATATTCATCTGTTTTTTTTCATTAAAATTTTTTTTTTTTGGTGTGTGAAGATCTTCATTAAGCCATGCCTTTAGGCAAAGACTATGTTTCACTTGGATCTATAACGTGTTTGTACCTTGTGAATAGAAATATGTGATTTTCAAGCAAACTTGTATAAATATTTGGGAAATTTAAAAAAATAGTTTAAAATATTAAATATTTTGAATTTAAAGTTTCAAAAAGAATAAACATAGGCAAATGATTCATGTGAAATATCTATTCCTATTTTATGCATTTCATTTAATTTATTCCTATGCAAATTTGTTTTGATTGTTTTCTTATTTTATGTTAAAAAATGCAAATTGTTATGTATAAAGTGATTGAAGTGTAATTTGAAGATGTAATAACAATCTCATCTTTTTTAACACATGCATATGCAATTCCCCACAGTTTTCAAATTTTGATGCATGTTTGTTTTTGCCATCATCTTTTGACACACCATAAGAAATAAAATATGACAAAGATTAGCCATTTATTAATGGAGGAAAGAAAAGAGTCTCAGATGATGAAATCCAATTAGGTCCTCCTTTATTTTGGCAAAAAAGAGACAAAACTTTTAAACAAAAATACATAAAGAAAGGCATTGAAACATTGGAAAACATGATGTACAAAATGCTTTTGGATCATTTAATTATTTGATGTTGTTAATCTCCTTTCAAGCATAATCAACAATGAAAGTATTGGATAGGCAACATGGGTTTGAATGAATGAAATCATGGATTATAAAGATATGATTATGTCATTCATCAAACACCATCGTGTGTTTTTGCATTGATCCTAAAGGTCACATCAATTACAACATCATTTTGGTGCCCATTAGAAATCCTCCTCTCCTTTTGCCAAGGTGTTAAGATATAGAAAGTGAATGTCCTATTTTGGCCCCTCAAGTCATCTTTGAATTCCTTTCCCAATTATCAATATTAGGCACATACTTTCAATGGTGCACGCTCCTCACACCATTCTTGTGGTGTTGGCATGTGTTATAGTTTACTTTACTTGACAAGAATCTAATGTCTTGCTTAGTAAGGAATAAATCCATATTCGGCTCCAATATGCCATCCATGACATTGTTAACATTCAATTATGTCTTTCACAATTTGACACATTGAAAGTTTGAGCCTTGATAACTCACCCTTTTCATGTGATGCACCATATCATTAGTCTTCGTTTGAAATGTAATATTTTCATTTGCTTAACAATATGCCATCCATGACATTGTTAACATTCAATTATGTCTTTCACAATTGACACATTGAAAGTTTGAGCCTTGATAACTCACCCTTTTCATGTGATGCACCATATCATTAGTCTTCGCTTGAAATGTAATATTTTCATTTTCTTAAACATAGGGGTTGATAAATATTTGCACAAACTTAATGTCTTTATAATGAACTTCATTTTGCAACCCTTTTTTTTGGGAGCTTTACATCTCTTTTTACAGTTTTTTATTCAATTATGATTGAATGATTTTATTGACATTTCCATACTTTTGTGATGTAATGTGAATAATAGGTTTTAAATCATTAAACTCAAACTCCTATTCATATTTACAAATAAACATAAAAATTTAAACATTTGTGGTATGCTCAAATTGAATATAAAATTGACCATCATTAATAAGAAAATGGTTAGAACATTCATATGCAATATAATTATGGGCAAATCTTGAGCCAATAGTTCCTTGAGTAAACTTCTATTATTTCTTTTCCTGCATCAACATGTGTATTTAAAAAAGGTGAATGTTGGTCATAAGATATCAAATGTTTTCACACCCTTTTCATGTCTTGCAAGAACAAAATTATCTTGAGTATTCTTACAACATTGAAACATTGAAAGAAAATTTGTTTTGAGAATTTGGGTTAATAATTATCCAAAAAGTTTAGTGGGGATCATGTACATTGTTAATGACACCTTTATAACATCAAAAATTTGATACAAATAAATAACAAAATTAGTTGTTCACAAAGGAGAGTTGAAGAACATAGGGATGATTGCGAATCTTGACAAGTACTTTTATTGCTTAGAAGTAATCACTAATTTACATAGTTATTGAAGAAAGTCATTATTGTTCATAATGTATAAACCTTCATCTTCTTTGTGTGTTGCATGAAATCAACTCTTGTTGGTGTTTCATATCACACTAAAACATTATTGTTTGGGAAACTTGTTTAGTATGTAAAGGTGTTAGCTTATAGTGTGGGCAAGATTAATGGCACAATTTCATTGAAAACTTTGTTCAAATTTATAGCAAAAGTAAATTTCAATTAGTAATCTTCAAAATCATTTAAATATTAATGTTATATAGTTCTATTGCTTAAGAATGTGAGATAGAAAATCTAGATATTCTAGAACATGTCACAAACAAATTGTGATAATGTTTCAACAACGTGAAAACACAAAAAAAATTACAAACATTTTTGAAACTTGGGTTAATAGAGAGAAAAATTCCTATTGAATGTGACACATTCAATGGTATTCCTATAGCACTAGAAATCTCATACAAAATGATAACAACACTATTTGGTCAATAACATGATTTTAAAAAAAAAGTGACAATAACAATATGCACCTATATTATGGTGAAGCTTCAATTATTTATTAATGCATTTGGTTATTCAAGGTTGTGACTATTGGTGAGAAGGTGGGAAAGTTTTTTCTACAAAATCATATTCATGGAGAGGAACTCAATGTTGATTGACATAAAAATGACATGACAAACATTACAATGCTTCAAGTATAAGCATTGTCGACCAAACAAATGTTACTTTAAAAGCATGCACAAAACCTACACACGAAGCTTGCCATGAAGCCAAGTCCAGATGATCATGAATAAAACTAATCTTCATCCTAATCCTTGTTGGATGAATATATTGAGACCTTCATTCCTTTGGTGGGACACGTGGCAACTATGTAATTGTTGCCTTTGAAAGGTTGGTAGGCAACTTAACCTTGGGTGCTAATATTTGGATGAGAAAACATGACAATACTCTTCACTTTGAAACATTTAAGGTTTTTTTCAACACCCAAGTTACGGATGAGAAACCTAACAACACTCTTCATTTTGAAACATTTTACGACATTCATCAAGCCTCAAGTTGGTTACGGATGAGAAACCTAACAAACACTCTTCATTTTGAAACATTTTACGACTTTCATTAAGCCCAAAGTTAGTTATGGATGAGAAACACGACAACAACATTCTTCATTTGGAAGCATTTGCAATACCCAATGGGAATCACTAGAATTTTTTGAAATTTTTTTGAAAAAAAAATAAAATGCTGTGGGGAATTTTAGAAAATAGAATATTTTGTGGGTGCAAGTATTTTTAAAAGTAATATGGCTCAAGGACTGCAAAGGGTCATCATAACTCATAACAAGCTAAGGAACCATTTAGGTCTCTCTACAAATGAATCCCTTTATGAAGTCACACCACTTCCTTGTAGGAGGAGAGCACTAGCAAGGAGGGGGTGGAGGTGAAGTAGGTGGAGACTAGAGTAGTATGTAGCAGGTAGAGTGTCCCTGAATTCAAGCTACAAAGAAACACCTAATGGGATCACACAAGGCTCATCAAGTTGGGTTAACTTGTTGAACAACCCAAATTCACAATTGGGTAGACTCTGAATCAAAAGGGCTTGGATTTACAATCCAATTCATGGATGAGTGAGTGGATTTATAATCCAATTCATGGATGACAATGCTTTAAACCTGCATATTTAAACTAAGACTTTGAATAGGTAGCCCTTCTCCATCCATTAGAGGATTTTTTTTTATAATAAAAATGATTGTAAAAACTTAATGGGTTTAGAGGCTCTTTAAGTAAATATTTACAATAAATAAATAAATAAATATTTATAATAAATTAGTTTCTTCAATGAGTCTCCTACCTAAACAATTGAAGTACAAAAAAACAAGACTCATCTGTTGCTGTTGCTCCTTTGTAAGTTCTTCTTGTTGCTCCTCTTCCTCCAGGCTAGACCAGGCTAGGCTAGGCTAGGTTACTCCTCCTGCCAATGTGAAACCAAAAATAAAAAATAAATAGAAAATAAAATAAAAAACACTTGGAGTAGCTAGTAATTAGTAGGTAGATGGGCAATAAATTGAAGACCCTTTAAAATAATGAAGGAATCCTTGACTATTTTTGTCTATTTGTCAGGAAATAATTATGAACAAAATCTTAACCCCTCTTTCTTTTAAATGCACTATGGTGGATCACAAAATGCACAAGGAACTTCCCCCACCATTTATAGAAAAAAAATTATATAGAAATAGCTAGCCACTAAGTAAGTAAAGACCATAATTCTAGAATTTTTTTAAAAAAAAATTGAATTA
>Ga0116227_10008988_pt1 | contig 18407 bp, 16 predicted proteins | sample S1TSphgellanicum_FD_89693 | JGI IMG/M metagenome (GOLD analysis project Ga0116227, IMG submission 89693) | Host-associated microbial communities from peat moss isolated from Minnesota, USA - S1T2_Fb - Sphagnum magellanicum MG | ecosystem: Host-associated > Plants > Peat moss > Unclassified... | reverse complement strand
TTTTTTTTTTTTTTTTTTTTTTATTTCTTTTTTTTTTTTTTTTTTTTTTTTTTTTTTTTTTTTCTCTTCTTTTTTTTTTTTTTTTTTTTTTTTTTGTGATTGGTCTTGATTTTTTTTTCATAGTTTAAATTGTTGTTTTCACATTTTTGGGATGTTGGGCATTGATCATTTTTACATTTGTCATTCATTTTCAATAGAATGATCATCTTTTTTTTTATGTAATAGCACATGTTGAAATTGACATTTTCTTATTCTATATAGTATTATGAGATACACGAGCCATGTTACTTCAAGTTTTTCACGTTTAGGTTTCACACTTTGAGAGCCTAGTGGTTTAGTCTTATTTTCAATTACAAGCTTCTTTGACGAATTGCTTACATGAGCAAGAGTTTGTTTTGCTTCTAATTAACGTTCCTTTAAATATCATGCGAGCACATTTCTGTTCACATTTAGGTCTAAGGGTAGATGCTTGATTATTAGTTCATCCTACCACACCTACCTTTCGTTTATCCTCAACCCACTTTTTTACAACACTACATACTCGTCTTGGCTTGTCACATCCTACGTTTGTCCATCTGTTACATTATCAATGTGATCATACCATTAACAATCTAGGTGTTCATTTGCTTTAATGCCCTTGCGAGAATGATTGTATAGTAGCCCATGATACATTTCGAAATATTATCGCAAGTATTATTTTGGAAAGTGGAACACATGTTCAGAAGGAAGTCTCCTTCCCTCGCCGCACCCGATGACAAATGGATATCCTTATCACTTGAGACGGCTTCTAGAATTTAAAGAATGTTGTCATTGCTAACTCAACTTGCACAAATATTGTCTCAACCCTAGCCTTGGACTTGCGACCAAGGCAAGGGTTTGCAAGGTTGTGGGCCAAAAAGGAAGCCTAGGAGTCACATTTCATGCTCCCGGGAATGTAGGAGAGTGTGAGGGAAAAAACTTTCATACTCCCAAGTGACCTCCCACTTTGGGAGTTAAAATCTCGATGGACCCCGAATTTTCAAAGAGTGATTGCAAGGGTCAAAACTCATTGGATTTAAACATCCCTTATATAATTCGAAAGATCTTGGAACATGATGTCTGAAATGAGTTTGCATGACCCATTTGGACACTTGAAACACAAGTTGTAATCAAAGAAGGGCCGGGAGTCAAATTGGCAATTTGACTCCTGACCATTAAAAGTCAAGAACCGCCTCGATTCCCTTGCGTGCAGGTGGCATGCAACATACCGTTGAAAAGCTCTTGACAAGGACTACAACTTTGCTTTAGACCTCATATCAATCAGAGGTCTACAAACAAAGTTATGGGCCTCCAAAATTGCGAAAGTCCCAACTTTGAAAATTTCAGGACTCCCACTTGAGAGTCCCAGGACGAAATGTCATTTGGATGTTGGTCCCGTGGCTAGCCACAGAATATATTATAAAGGGGAAGGTGGTGGCTTCCCCCAAGTCCGGGCTGTGATGAGTCTTGTGAATTCAAATTTGTCCGTGGCTCGTCCTAGCACCAAAAGTGTTCCAACTATGCACTAATCGACTTGTTGTTTGGGTTTATGCAGGCCCATGTGAGTGATTGAGTGCTTGTTATTCTTCTTAATCTCATCTCAGAGCTCTAACATGGCCCTTTACCTCCAAAGTGCTACAAGCGAAGGAACGTGCACCCAACTTCTTGCTCTTCCATTGTTTTAACTTCAAACTCACATTTGAGTCTATCAAGGAGCTTGGAATGCGTCAAATATGGTGCAACGAACATTGACACTAACAACACATGTAGTGATGATGGTTGTTCAAGAAAAGACACAATCATACATTGAACAAACATTAGGTAATGATGTTATTCTCCTTGTTATTGAAACATATGGGTGTCTTCGTTTTCATTTTGATTATTTTTTTACTGCTGGTGCACAAACCACTATCACACATCATCAATGGTTTCCTTTAGTCCCTTGAATGCTTGTTTTTTATTATTAACAACATGTGTTCATAACCTTGTCACATGTGCAGGCCATAACAATTTTTTAATGAGCTATTGCATTTGGTCAAGGTTCTTCATTTCTTCCACACATCATAGCTAATGCACCTTTGTCACCAGCTGATTTGTGGCAAATGACAATTCTTTTGTCTTAGGTTTTTTTGTTATCATTAATTGTCATTTTGTTGTTATGGGTCTTATTTGTATAGGGCTTTCACCATATTTTTCTTTTTTCTTTGGGTTATGTTTATTTGCACTTTCATTTGCCTTATATTTTGATGGATGGGTTCTTGATTTTTATATATAGAGTTTTTCTTCTTTCCTTTCCTTATTCAATATGCTTCTTTTGACAAGAGGGGGGTTTGGTAGCTTGATGTTCCCCTTGTGATTCAGCCTCTTAGGTGGTTCATTTGTCTTCTTGGACATTGGTCCTTCCATTTTATTCCTTGTTCCCCCCCTCCCCCCCCCACCGTTATTTTTTTTTGGGGTGCTTTGGTTAATCTATGGGTGGCAGGGTTTCATCAGTATCTTTACTGTAGTTAAAACACACTGTTATTAAACAATTATTTCACATTTTGTAAATTTTTTGTGTCCTTTATGCTATTGGTGATGGGGCTCCTGGTACAAAGCTCATTCTGGGACCTCAAAAAAGGTCCTGCGTTTGGTCCTGCGTTTGGTCCTGCGTTTCAAACCACTTGAAACTCAGTGATGTGCACGTGAAACTCCTGCCAGCCCTCTCTGCCAATGACCTTGACAGGAGGGTTGGGGGGGGGGGGGGTGGCCGACGGCTTGTGAGGAAGGGCATGTGGTAGTTTTTTTTGTTTTTTTTAAAACATTTTATTTATTTTTATTTTTTTCACATTTTAATTTTAATTTCATATTTTGAAAATTAAAATTAAAATTAAATTAAATTATTTTAAAAATAAATATATTTATATTTTAAAAATAAAATTTCTGATGGAGCCAGGGTGGCCAGAGCATCCCTAAGGGGGCAGAATTCAGCTTAACTGCCGACATTAATTCAAGGGTATATAAAAACTGTAGTCAGTAAGCATAAATGTGATGACATGCTCCCCAAAAAAAAAGTTTTTCTGTTGCGTTTACACCAATTTTTTTTTTAATTAAAAAAAAGAAAATTTGCCACAGAATATTTAGTTTTCAGAAAACTGTTTCGTCTTTTGGCGATTTTTCACCCACACTTAAATTTTAAATTTTATTATTAATTAATTAATTAATTCCAAAAAAAAAAAACTGGTATGCTTTCGTGATTCAAAAGAAAGAAGAAAGTAAATTGTCGGCCTTTATTAAAATGATGTTACACTATCACAATGAAATACACTTCACTTGTTTATATAAAGCAAAGCATGATAAGAGGCCAATTTAGACACACCCAATCCAAGACAATATGCCCCTTGCAATATGCCCTGTTATCCCGTGTTTGAAAGTTGAAACCCCCTCACCCCCATTCCACAAGTTATCTCTCATTACAACTACTCGCTTTCTTGCTCCTATAGCTATGTAAAGCACTTGCAAAAATACCCTAGTCTTTGAAAGGCACCTTATATTTATGAATATCTCTCATACAAAAGAACTTACATATATTCCTTAAAAGTAGTAGTGCGGCAAGGTAATCTATGCTTACTTAGGGCCACTTTAGATGAGGTGTCCAACAACAAAAAGTGGCAAATTGAGGCTAAACTTAAATGACCCCATTTTGGAAGGAAAATCAATTGGTTCCAACCCAAAAAAAAATTAGAAAAAAAGAAGAAAAAAGCTAGCTACAAAAGGAGAGCTCATGATTTGAAGACCCAAGATGCAAGCTAAGGTCCAATGGAGTCTCCAACTCAAGGAATCAATTTTACTTCAAACGAGTCCAAATTCGTTCCTAGGAATTTGGACCCTAGACCCCATCTAAAGTGGGCCTTAGAGTAGTTGCAACCTTTCATCGTAAACCTCTTTACTATCACTAAATATAACACCCATATAAAACATAAGAGCTTGCCCCTTTCTCACCCACGAACATCTTTAAGTTATTTTCCTTTTCTCTTTTTTACTTAGCTAACACGTGGACTAATCATGATTACTAGCCAATGAACAACAATTCAAGTTGTTGGTGATTATGGCTAGCCTCTCAAAAGCATTTATTTTTCATGATGGACGGGCTTGGAAAACCCATGCCATATCCAAAAAAATTATGTTTATATAGAAGCTTCATTTGAATCATATAGGGCTCATCCAAAAAGTGGTGTTGGTGGCCTTTTTCAGCAACCACTAGAGCTGCTCTTATAGGTGTAAGACCCCTCTCACTCTTTAAAAGAGAGTAGGTGTAAGATCCTTCACCCATTATGTAAAAGGTAAAAAAAATTAGCTTCCAAAATATGTCCAACTGAAGCAGCATAAAGATTGAGTGATCAATATTTACTCATAGTGTTTGAGGGGTAACAAATTTAATGTTTGCCCTTGATGTAGTGTATGAGTAATACCCACTCACACCCAAGTTAATACATGGTAATGCACTTGTTAACAATTTGGTAATGCATAGTTTATACATAGATCAACATAACAAAGCCTTATGGCACATTTGAGAACTCTTTCTCACAAACACCACACTACTTCTAATTATTGGTGCTCTTCAACCTGCCACACGTTACCACTTGGATAACAGTTCATAATCTTATGGACAAGGAGATTCGGCTCCGTAGTCTTCCAGGGTAGAAGATTATGTGGTATAATCCTCTAAACTAGGTCACATATTAGAAGAGGTTCCCATATTTTGTGTTTCCATCTTCCCATGTAATACCATGTCATTCCCATAGTCATATTATAGAATATCGTAATCATCCACAAAAGATGTTAAATGAATGGAATGGGCAGCCACTTGCACATTTCCATAGGTACATGAAAGTCCTCATCTTATAAGAAAAATTGGCTAAAAACAGAATGAAATCATTCTCCCACAGTTTTTTATAAAAAATTCAAGGAAATTCTATCAATGGAAAATTGTAGCCAAAAGTCCAGAAGGATTTCAAAAGCACTAGGGTAAGAGTCTTGTTCAAGGTAATCACTACAATGAATAAAATTCCAAGAGGAATAATATTTATTTAGCCAAGTCGCCATGACTTGAGTAAATCTATCATGATTGCAAGAGGAGTACACACAATGCTTATTCTCTTCAGATCATGTGTGTATAATTTTGACACATGATCATGGCTTTACTGGTTGACCAGCATTATAATATGCTCCAATTTTTTTAGCATATTTTGTTGGAAGAGTGATATAACTAGCAAAATGGGGTCACTCAAATTTTTATTCATTCCCTTCAACTTTAGTGCATCAGACTGAACCTTCTTACTTACTGCCCACAATTTGTACATGATGACAATGGCTGTAAAAAACCATTGTTTTGGTTTAGTCTGAGTTTCAAACGAGCAGCAGAAGTGAAATTGTGAAGCTTAGAGAACGAAGATGTACCATCATTGATATCAAACAACCTGAGAGCCCTTGAGCTTGTTCTTGTTTCTCTTGAGTAACATTTCTGTTCTTCATCCCCCCAAAAAAGCAGGACAATAAACCACCTGCAGGAAGCACTCTTATTAACCAATGCTCACACATTATGGATCACTTCCACAACCATAACACACACATCAGTTTCGCAACAGAAATGAGAATCTTCTCATGTACATTCTAACCAATTCAGGAGATCCGGTTGCAAAGATTTGCCTAAGCAGTCAGGGGTGAACACTCTGCTATTGTTTTGCTTAGGAAGCAGAAAAAATGTTATCAACTTCAAGGTTAGAGTAGTTCAACATCCAAAATGGTCAAGGTATGTGTTAAGAATGCAAGGCATTTCCACTATGCATGAAGAGACTGCAAGCAGAATCAGATCAGTATTGCAATCACACTCTCAAGACTGCAGTTGTCAGAGGCCCCAAAAGGCACAGGTGCTATGAAGGACTACTATTCAGGAATGGAAAAGAAACTGCAGTCCTCTAGTACAGCTGTGTCTCCATTGTATATAGTGATTGCTACAGTTGTAAGTATCAGAAGGCTAGCCCAACACTAATCCCACTCATTACCATCAGTATGAAATGCTTCTTGTTGATAAGAACCAATTTCAATCAGAACATGTGATGCAAGACTGATATGAATATCCAAACCACCTACCTGTTCCAATGACCGAAATATGTTGGCTAAGGACAGACAACCTGGTAAGGAGTAAGCTTTGAACTAGCAGCAAGCTAGGGCAATGACCCAATGAGCCTGAAGAACCAGAGGGAGTTCTTCCAATGCAAATGCAAAACAATTCCCAGTGTAGTGCAGTGCACAAGTACGAATTTAAGAAGCAAGAACCCAAAAATGGGTTCTCTGGGTGATTTACCTCTAAGCTATGCTTACAAAATAATCTCCTCTTGCACACTCCGGTTGATGGTTTTGTGCGGAAGCACAATGCAGTTCACAACAACCACTTCATCCTCCACAGTCACATTTTCACCTGTATCATGCCAGAAAGATGTGATTATAGCTCATGAAGACTTAGCATTTGGCAATCCTTGAAGACAAAATTTGGGTGGCAAACAAATGACTGGAAACTAAGAGAAAAAGCAAATAAAGAGACATGCATCTTCTTGCAGCGGGATGGAGAAATGGTCAGCCCCACATGGATCATCAAAGCTTTCTAGACATACTAATATGGAAACAGGTATGTTAAAGGGATCCCACCAACTAAATCCATTCAGCATTCAAACACCTGAAACACTTACCAAGTATTGTAATTCCCAACTTAGTGTTGTAATCACCTGCTCCCTGCAAATGCCATGTATAAATGACACTAAATTCAGAGTTCTCTATTGACAAAACCAAGACTGGTAACACCTCATGCCACAGTTAGCAAAAAGAAGATATGCTCACACTGTTGAGCTCTCTCCCTCTCTTCTCTCAAGAGACCTATCTCGAACAAATTCTCCAATACAACTAAAGAGATGAAATGTCACCATGGTCTGGTCTTTCAATAAAACTTGCCTGGACACGGGACCATCTGCCAATTGAGGACTTCCACCCAAGAATGGAGTGGATTACCACAGCATTCTCCTGCAACATCATTTTCCCATGGAATGGATCCAGAGAGTAAACATCAGTCTGAGAAGCAGGGAACAGTATAACCACAGTTGCATGCAAGTGCTACAGCTGTATTTTGGACCAGTAAGATATGTATGGAAGAAATAAAGACTGGTTCACAATCAAGATAGAAGACCATTTGTTTAGGCAACAATGGAGAATGTGCAAGTAACAATCACTGAATTAGTGATAAGTAGATTCCTACTGTTACTTCGGTCTAGCATTGCTGTTAAGGAGGCACACCTTCACTTCCACACCATCAAGGATGATGCAGTCTATCAGCCGAGCTCCTGGGCCAATGCGTGCATTTGCTGATATTGATACATTAGGTCCCAACTGTAACTCCCAAGCATGGACCCCCAGGTTCTAAGAAATATTAATCAAACCAGAAGCAGCAAATATTGACATAACTCTTGAAAGTCTCAAGAAAAGACTGTGATTAACTTGATAACAGGTAGAATGTGAGTGTTGAAAGAACCATAAGTATCTTCAGCTTGATGGTCTAAAGCATTGTACCTTGGCTGTTGGATGAACTTTAGCAGATCGATGCATAAAGACATCTCCAACAATGCTTGTTGACATAACACCATCTCCAGTTGCCAAGAGCTCAGGTGATGTCTGTCGATACTGTTCTAAGTACAGCAAAGAACATCGTAGTGACATCCTGTAATTCACAACAAATTTCCTCTTCAGCTCTACAATAGGTACAATTCCCTGTTTGAAAAAAAAAATTCATAAAGAAGAAAATCTAAAAATTAAAAGATCCCATTTCTAATCTATCCTCACTGAGATTGAAGGTTTAGTTTCATTTAGCTGGAGAAAGCACTAATTCAACCTACATTCCAATACCTGGAGGCTGAGATGGAGCTTCATCTATAGTAGAAACTCCTGCAAAAGTTCTTATAATTGAACTTCTTCCTTGTCCCTGTATTAAATGAACAAGGAAATAAAATTACATACCCAGGAGTTTTGATCTGTTCCCAAAAGCCAGTGGTCTCAAAGGTAAAAAGCCTCTTCTTGCCCGCCAATGGAGTGAGGATGTCCTGATCAAGCCTCACAAAGTCTGCTGGTGTTGTTCTGCAGGAATTGAACCCAACAGCAACATATGCTTGAGATATTGCACTTCTTGTTCATTGCTTGCCTCATGGATAACACCAAGTTATAACACCAGCTACTTCAAACCATAGATGGCGATCCTTAACAGAGAAATAATAGCTCCCTTGATCCCTGTGACAGTATTACAAGTGATGATTTATCCTTCTAGATACCAATAGCACCTGGCAAAGGATAATTCTGTTGGCACTCACTTGGAAGAAAAATGGAATTCTTCAAAGCTGGACAATCGATGGAGAGCAGCTGTACAGAGAGCAAGAAACCAGAGTCAATCATACACACAGTAGAAGTGACCTGAATTAGAATGTCAACCAACAGTCATAGTCAGCCAAGGTGAACAGTTGAATGTTTACAATGGTTCGTTCATTCATGGGGTGTCGCAATCTTAAATGAAATTGTCTCAGTAAATATTATGTACATCAATGGTGAAGAGTGGCCTGCCTACATAAAGTTACCTCGTTCTTTGTGGGTAGATGCCACATCTCTGATTGCCAGGAATATATCTGGAGTGAATATGTAGACTCCACAATTGATGAAATCACTCACCTGCAGAGCTGTCAAACCTTCAGAAAGAATGCTAAACTTTTGCAAAAACACTTTCTTGATTATGTAAATTTCTCGCAGGAAACAACGTTCGATAACTATATTCTAGGGTTTGGCCTTAATCTTGCATGCCTAAGAGGCTCAGTGCACATCTCATTATTTTCTTGGTTCCTGATATGGGGCTCTCTTGTCCACCTCTCAGTAAAGGATTTGGCTGCTTTTTCAAACCTGTTCAAAGAGAATTGCTCCTGGTTGACAGCTTTGAATATGAAGTACCACTCAGAGAAGATATGACCAGGGTCTAAGCTTGGCCTCTCCCTAATGATGCATTCAACACTGATAATTTCAACACCGATTCCAGAATGAAAGAAACAGATCGCAGGTCCATCTTCTCCTGCACACTTGTTTGTAAAGTGAATCAAATATCTGAGCAGAAGCATGGGGATTAAACAAAACTGAGGTATTACAAAGGTCTCAGGCTTCTCTGCATAATGAAGAAGTTCTCCAGTTTTCGGATCAGCCACAAGCTCCCCAAATTCACTTGCAACTTCCTTCGACACCTGTTAACACACCAAACTTAATAAATGTGCTATAAAAGTCTCAGGAATGGTGAACTCCTACCTCAAGTGATTCCTTCAATTGAGACATCTACCTCAACAAACCATCTCATTAATGTACATCTGTAGCCTTATTTTCAGGAGAAGGAAGAGATGGAGACATGATACCTTCTTAACCAGAAGTGTGCCAATGCCCTCATGCTTTCTGTGAGCATCTGTAGCAAGCAAGAAAAGCAAAGGTGATGAGAGTCAAGAGAGAGCAAAGTGTAACCATCTTCTTTGCTCCAGGTGGGATTTTCATGCACTGTTTTCAGCCTTAATAGTCATCCCTGTGAGGTTAATCCCAGTGAAGGTTTTAAGGTGAATGAAAGTAAAAATGACCAATTGACAACTGAAGAAATGAAGAACATTGCAACATACCAAGCATTTCTGTCAAGGGAAAGCTGCAGCACACATCGCAATTCAACACAACAATGTCATCCTGGACATAGTCAGACATCCCCATGAGTTTGAAACTGTCATGAACAATGTAGATGGGAGGCAAGCAGGCTAAATTGAAATTAAAACTAATACCAAAAGTAGCTAGACTGAAATGGTGATCCAATATGGTACCCTTCAAAAATCATAGAGCTTGCAACAGGCACATCAGTGACCAAGCATTGCCTTGAGGGGTAAAACGTAGAATTACAGGATCATCCTCCATAAGGAAGTCTTTGAACTTGTAGAGCCCACCTGCTGACCCATGAGGCTTATCCTCTTGCAAATACCTAGAATGCACAAAATCAGAGAAGTTATGATAGCCCCAAGAGCATCAACCTAAGCAGAAATACACTTGAACAGTCACAGTGCTGCTAAAATTCATCAGAACCTCAAAGGAAAAGACAAGACAATGTATTAAACTTCTTCATATTGTCAGCTATTTGTGGCTAATGTCAAAAGAATGGCAATTCCAGAATTTGAGGGTTCTAATCATGTATCCCTAATGGATGACCAGTGCCTTGTGAAAGCTTACCTGACTGGGACCTTCAATTCATTTGAGAGTGTCGAAATATAGAGCGCAAACTCCTTTTCCTCGTAGAATCCTATCAGAAACACTTGTGCCAAATTTGGAATCTGTCAAGGACATGAAACAGAAATTAACCTCCAAGACTTGCTGAAACTCTAGCCTCAAATCCATAGAGCAGACCCAAGCATTCTGACTACTCTGATAAACTACCATTAGTGGATAGCAGCTTATGACTACAAAGGAAGACTCTCATTCTTCAGCCATTTGTTAGAATGCAGATTGAATGATATCACAGATCCAATATAACTGTTATCTAGTTCCAGCTGCAATATGAGATAGTTGGTTTTGTTAGTCACACTCTGAATACAGGCTGCTAGAGTGAATAGCAACAACCCTAAAAAAATGACAAAATAGGAGATCTACATGCAAAGTCTGCTGATGCTTGTACTAAGATAGTATTAACCTCCATCGTCCTTGTCTTCCATGTTTCTAGCTTGCTCAGGTGAAGGAGGTCTTCCAAATGCTAGTCTGTACTGATAAGGCTGTGCTTACCTCAGCCTCATGGCCATAGACAATGCATGCACTTTGGACAGAGGAAGTTCCAAATAGAGGAAGACAGGGAGGGGCTCAGAGAAAAGTCCAAAATTGTCAATGTGCCCTCCTTTTGATCTCTGCTATCTCACTGCCCACATACCTTTTTGCAAGCAAGAATCGGATGATGCACCATGGGCTGGCCAGCAAGGGGAAATAAAGGCTTTGCAATATTCAAGGAGAGTGGCCGAAACCTGGTACCTGTGAATCAATAGAAGCACACCCAATAATGATCAGGTTGAGTGGCTGGATGATCTGCTCAGATCATAAAATCTAGGATCTGTGAGTGTTTTTGCATTCATTTTACTGACACATCCCTGTGAAGATCTCCCCAAGTACTCAAGATTTGCACTGGAAAGAATCTCCTGTTTCTCTCTTTACTTTCTTTGCTTAGCCTTAGCTTTCCTTTCATTTGTTGTCCCATTAGGTACCCAGCCTTCTAAGATACTGTGGGAGAAATATTTCTCAACCTCTTCTTTCATCTCTCCTCACAAGAATGAAGCGAAAGGTTCAGAGCTCCAATGTATTATGTGATTCTGCCTATTTCTTTGTCTACATGGAGCAAACACACAGTGGCTTAAGAATCTATCTGGAGAAATTTTCATTCAAGTAGGCACCTTGGAAGGTGGTATACCAGGGGCAAGCATTTTTTGCATCTGGATCTTTGTCTATTCTGAAGACCAGAGCATGCTGTCAAGAAGGCATTCTAGGAACAATGTGGGATCCAGATTTCCCGTGGCACACAAGAATGATTTCCTCGATGTACTTGCGGTTTTCGCAATCTTTCGGCGCCTCTCTCTCACAGCAAGTAGAATGGGGGAAAAAATCACGTCTCTCTCCGTCCTCGCATTGCCAACAAGAGGACGTACCTTTCGTCGGACCCCCGACCATGATCACAGCAATAGTCTTTCCTTCAGGGTATGGCGCGATTGGAGCATCACCTCCTCTGTAACCACCTGCCATAGCGAGGGCAACTGCACTCCTTCACAGAAGTTTTTGGCGAAAGGAAAAATCTGCAGCAAATAACAAAATGCACAACGCTTAGACTTTAGCTGAACGAAAGAATCCCACCTCTGCTGCAAATTTTGCACAATGCGAAAGCTCCAGTAAGTCTACAGCATTCGCACCAGGACCAAATCACAAGGCTATTATTATTGTATAAGAAGTTCGTTTTCTCCCTTACCAAGCGAGAAGCCCTTACTTTCTCATTCAAATCACCACGATCTTGTTCTGAAAAGTGCGAATGACTTCAAGACAGTAGTAAGACACACAAAGAAGCTCACAAATCCAAAAGATCAGAGCACGCTGCACTACTTCCTTCCGTGGAGAATCTCCCTCCCTTCTAGACAAGACAAAAACCAGAAAAAAGTCCTTCCAAATCAATCTCTTCCATCCTCCGTCGTCCACAAGAAGGCCGAAAAATAAAATAAAAATTGCAAGAGCCTTATTATTTCCTTAGGAACAAAAAGCCACGGCCGAGAAAAAATAAATCAGCACAAGAGAGAAACCGAACATTTCCGCCACATCCAGGGGGCTCATCATCACCAGATCACGAAACACACAAAAATGAATGAAACGCCAAAGAAGAAGAACCAGACCAACCAAAAAAAAACAAAACAGATCCGAACTCTTGCGGAAAATAAAAGGAAGTTTGTGAGAATCTCACATTGCCAGATCTCCGAAGAAGGATTGCGTCCTCCGTTTCCCGATGATCGCATGCCAAGCGAAGTCTCTCGCAAGAGCCTCCCTCGAAAGCGTTCGTTTCTCAGAGGAAATGCGCATCTGCGAAAGCAAGCAGCCAGCCAGCCAGCCAGCCTGCAAGCGCACACCACACGAGCAAGCTGCAGAAGCAAAGCTATGTTGTGTGTGCACAAGGGCAGGGGAGTTTTTTTTTTTTAAAAGCCAAAAAAAATTCCAAGTTAAAAAGCAAACTCCACTGATGCTCAAAATGTGAAGACGCTGCAAATTAAAATTGGATGAAGAAAAATCAAAACATGCCGGTTTGGCTCAGCAAAATGGTTTTGGCCCAGCATTTTGGCTCAATTGCCTACACAGTTTTGCTCTGCGACTCGTATAAAAAGCTAAAAGGCACAGCAAAAGGACTTACACGTGCCAGAGAAGAGTGTAATAATTATGTCCCTGACTCTCTGTTTCTGATTGGCCAATCATAACAATTGCTCAATCAATCATAACGATTGCTCAGCTCAATCCAGGTGGTTTGCTATTAGTAATCTCCTACGGATGATTTGCAGTCCCAGTTTTAGTTTTAGAGGTGAGAGAGATGGTGTTGGGAAACTAAAAAACTCAAAACTAAATTTGGATGTGAAATAATTTTTGCTGCAGAGTCACATACTCAGCACTCTTGGGGATGCTCTAGACAAAAACAACTCTTACCCTTATTCGGAAGATAGGGTTTCTGACTTGGGTATATCCGTAGTACTACTACTACAACCAACTAGGTTGCTTGTTCAGCAGCAACGTGCCTAATAATTAATTACTTTTTGTGAATTATTATCTTCAACAATAAAAATAAGAGTGATAATAATAATTTTTACAATTTGACATTCTATTTGAAAAATAATTAATTAATTAGTGCCTAACCAGTCTAGGTGGTAGGGTAATAGGTACTATAGGAGTTGACTTAGTCCATCCTGTGCTAATTTATTTGTGCCTGGCACTACCCACCTACCTACCTACCTACTGCCCCAAAAAGTAGGTAGTAGGTCTGTAGAAAGAGTTGAGCTTTGGTAGTACCTAGTAGTGTTTTTTTTTTCCTGGCGAAATTTCGCCATTTTTCGACAAAAAATTTGGGAAATTTTTGTTTCTGACAGTGTAATTTTTTCTTTTAAAATAAAAAATTCACCGAATTTATATATATATATATAAATGAAAATAAATACCCTGGTACCTAGCTTCATTTCTTGTCCGTGAGTTTTTGCTTTTTTATAGTTTTTTTTAAAAAGGTTTTTTTATTTTTGGTACTATGTAGGTACTGTCCAACAGGCGGTATTTTGAGAGAGTTGAGCTTAAATTGTAGTTCCATTTCTTCTTTTAAAAAACATTTTATGATAAAAAGTACTTTTAAAAATTTTAGTTGAATTTCTTATTTTAGTTATTTTCTTGATTCATTTATTTTCTAAAAAATTTCTCTCATTTCCTATTTTAAAGTCTTTTTCTTGATAAATGTATTTTTTCTTTTTAAAATTATTCTTCTTCATAAATCTAACTGTAAAAATTTTGTTTCATTTCTTTTTATTATTATTTTTCATGATAGATATAATTTTGAAATTTTAGTTTCATTTCTTTTTTCAACTTTTTTTTCTTGATAAATCTATTTTTGAAATTGTAGTTTCATTTTAATTCTTAATTCTTAATAAAGGGCTTTTAAGAGGTTTTTTTTTTGGGTCACTTTAACATTATTCCCCACAAAAGTGGTGAAAAGGGAATTGAGCTTTTGTAGATCTTTTCCTTTTTTCTTGAAATTTTTTCCTTGAATTTATTTTTTATATAAAAAACTTTTATTCATTTTGAGAATAATAATCGAGCTTTTGTAATCTCAATTTCTTGTTTAACTTATTTTTCAATTTTAACCATTGAAATATGGGGGTGATAGATTATGTCATTTTCTTGACCACATTATATGACATAATCTTTGGATGATTTTCATCCATTCACAATAGTGAACAATCTATGTCTAGTAAGCATGACTCTCCTTTGAATCATTGAATCTGCCACCTCAAACCTTAATGGTACTGAGTGGCCTTGCCCATTATGTTAAGGGTTTAGTGAGCCCATGGGCTCACTCACACCTTACCCAACATAGTGGTAGAGGCTGAACCACTTTATTATTATTATTATTATTATTATTATTTGTTTGAAGCCACATTTCCCATTGCCTTTTGAATTTTGTTAAGGTTTTTATTTATTTATTTATTTTTATTTTTATTTTCCATCCCTAAATTGTTAACTTTTTTTATGTTTCAAGTCAAACATCATGATCTATTGAGTATTTTATTTTATTTTTACAAAAGTTTAATCATAGATTCACCTTCATGGGACCATGGTTTTTTTTTTGTTCCATTTCCCCAAGTGGGTTGGTTAGTTACAATGTGTGTTTAGTGGTATGCCAAGGTGATATATTTGTTTTTGTGTTGGTGTGATTCTTATGCAAAGTTTATTTAACTCTCTAGAAGTGGTTAGGTGAACTAGTTTTATTCATAACTTTGTGACAAGAATTGCACTTGTGTTTTAGGTTGAAGTGGTTAGACTTTTTTTTCCCTAAGCTCAAGTACAAGGGGCTACAAGATGTGACATAAGCTTAAATAAGTGATGGCATAAACTTAAATATAGTAGCTTCTACGACTATTAAAAAGTATGAGGAATAGATGTCAAAATTTGTCCATATCCAAAACAAAGATCAATTGTGAATTGGACCAATTTTACAAAACATAAAATATGTTCATTTGACTTGTACTTGTTGATTACAATCGTATGTTATACTAGCATTCCAAGTTTACAATAAGCAATGGCAATAAATATATATGAATCATTCAAACATAACTACTAAATTACTCACAAATTGATGCATGAACAAAGGTTGATCAAAGCTTTTTATCACACAAAATATTTGTAAGATAAAAGATTTTGTTTGAACTAGTGTTGGGTAGACATAATTTTTTTTTTTAATATCTATTGGTTTCGGTTATCCGCCTATTTGTTATCCATCAGTTTTCATTATTTTTATTTTTATTTTAAAAATCCATTGTAATATCATATTAAAATATCATTTAAAAAGTAAAAATCTAATGTTGGATTTCAGTATGATCAGATATTTGTCATTGTTAATATCCGTAAGATAACCTAACATTCCAAATAACAAAATTTTTTTTTTTTTCCCAAATGTATTTTACAAATTACAAGTCCAAAAGTTCATCTCATTCAAATTCACCTTCATATTGTTCTAATTCTTCCGCTAAAACAAGATCAGCCTCTATCAATTCTATCAAACTAGAAGGTGAACTACAACCCACCCTAAGATCACTAGGCCAAATTTTACTAACAAAAATTATCTTATTTAAATTATCTGATTATACGTGACATCTCTTCAAATTTGTAAGAATTCCAACCAATGAAAAAATTCTTTCAATTTCTATTTGAAAACCAACAATGCCAAGAATCTGACAAACAATAAATGCCACAGTTGGAAATAGAAACTCGTGTTTCGCCCACCATTCTCAAAGACATTTAATGTCCTTGACATCCATTTGAAACCTTCTAAACATCAACAATTCCTTGTTCACCACCTCCTGTGTTGGCTCAATTGTTCTAGCAAACATTTCAAAAATGTTCAAACTACTTTTTTCATCAATTTGCATATTTGCCATAAGGTGGAGGATGTGGTAGCATCTCAAAAGCATAGGAAATGAAAAGCATTGGTCATATTCTTCCACAATGGAAATAACTTGCTTTCGACCAATAAGAGATGAAACCAATCTCATACTTCTAAATCTAGGGTCTAACATCAAGGACAACATGTTATGTGTTTTGTTTCCTTCATATTTTTTCAAGAATGAAAGAAAACCATCTAAAACGCCACATATTTCTCTCCTAATGTTAGATGCAAACAATCATAATTTTGGGGCTATAATAGAATCATCATCAATTAAATCTTGCAAATTAAGTGAAATTCCAAATGTTTCTTTTAAGTTTCAGGCTCATAATGATTATTACATTCAAAGCATCAAAAAGTAACCAATGCCCACAAGATTAGTTCGACACTCAAACATTTACAACTAAAGACAAAACATCAACAATTATTTGATATATGTGCCAAGTTAAAGGTGGAGGGACACGATTAGTAACCTTCATTGTAGTTTATCAACTATAACATAAGATAATTGTTGCCCTAAATTGTAATGCCTCTTCAAATAGGATGATTTTACTCACAAACCTACAAAAGTAAATCAAGGATTAGCAAAAAAAACTTATAATCAAAATAAACTAAAAGCAATAGACTTGCAAAAATGGAACAAAAAAATTAAATGTTTGAAAACCAAACTAACCTTGTTTTCATTAGAGTGTTTAGTTTCCTAGGTCTCAAACTAACTTCAATGTAAACTTTGTTCCATTCTTAATGACCTTTATCAGATTTCTTTGGCCAAGTAATGCATTACTGCAAATCCACATGGGTAGATTTAATAGACACATATTTCAAATTCTTACAAACTTTGTCATTAGTTGTGGCATATCGACATGTTTTGGAAAAAGCATGACCAAAATAAGTTCCCTAAAAACTTTCTTCCAAACCTATAGTTTCACATTTAACAATAGACTTCAAAGCATTGGTCAATGTATTTAAATTTGATCCCTCATCCTTCACATATGCTATGATCTTATTTCTCAAACCATATGCATCTAAAAGTTTAATAAGATTTTTAATCAACGTTTGTCCTATAGTTTTAGTAGCTTCAAACAAACCAAAAGTGACATGTTTTGGTTTCCAATCAGATCCCAAAAAACTTATGACTATGACAAACACATCATGTGCACCCTTGGACATCCATAAATCAAAATTGGTGGTAGCACAACTACAATCATTTAGCAAAGGCAAAACATATTTTTTTTAGTTTTTTCCACAAATTCAGGTAAAACATTATTTGAAAAAAAATATTCAAAAAAGGAATTGCACACGAAGACATAATTGTAACATTAAACACTTTAACCACACACTCTCCACAAATTGCAAAGGCAAATGATTTTTCACTATTAAAAATGCAAGATTTTTCACAAACATTTTTTGTTCCACATCATCCTTTTTTAAAGGATCTTTTGAAGCAAAAAATTCAAATATGGAAGAATTGGAAATATGAAACATTTCTTTGCAGATTGTCTCTCAACATTTTCTTTCTCTTAAATATTAATTTTTTCTTGAAACCTTTTATAAATTGTTAAATGATCTACATCAAGATGTTTTTGCAGACATGTTATGCCACTTGTTTTATAATGTGTTACTAGACCTTTTTTAATTGTTTTCTTCAATTCACAAAAAAAACGGGTTGATAATGACACAATAAACAAAGCATCATTTGAAGAACATCCAAGTTTACTTTCAAGTAAACACAATATTCAATAAAAAAACAACAAAATGCATTTATATTATGAAGACACCATTTTTTTCTTTGAGTTTGCAAATGTTGCAAAATATGTTTAGTTTTCTTTTCATCAAATTCTCTTAACATTCTACCTACTTTAATTTGTAGACTTGGATTTTCTTTTTCTTCTTTTACTTGATTAACTTTGGTTTCATAGTTATGACATTCTTGGTGCGAGAATGTTATGGAAGCCCAAAGAAGCAAGAATTTTAAAGAATTTTTAAAAAATTTATAGATCAACCAGTGTAATTTGGTAAACATTCGCGAGTAAAGAATGTTATGACAAGGTGCTAAATGAAGAATTTTAAAGAATTTTAATGTGCAAAATGAAGAATGTCATAACTA
>Ga0116227_10008987_pt1 | contig 18407 bp, 16 predicted proteins | sample S1TSphgellanicum_FD_89693 | JGI IMG/M metagenome (GOLD analysis project Ga0116227, IMG submission 89693) | Host-associated microbial communities from peat moss isolated from Minnesota, USA - S1T2_Fb - Sphagnum magellanicum MG | ecosystem: Host-associated > Plants > Peat moss > Unclassified... | reverse complement strand
TTGGTGGACAGATCCGGACTGACCTCCACCCAGGTTGCACCCGCATTGGTGGTTCTGAAAATCAGCTGGCAACCGTAGTAAACACTGTTGTGATCGAAGGGGTCGATGGCGATCGGCGCGGTCCAATGGCAGCGGTATTTGAGTTTGTCGGGCGGCGAGTCGAGGGTGTGCTTCCAGGGGCTGACCGAGTGCGCTTCCTTGTAGCGGGCATCCCAGCGCGTGACGGAGTCGCCATAACAGGTGGCCCAGACGACGTTCGGATCGGTGGTGTCCGGGATGGTGAAGCCCGACTCGCAGCCTCCCATATGCCGGTCCCAGCCGGTTTCGCCGTCAAACGGCACGCTGGGCCCGCGCATGTTCCCGTCATCCTGCATGTTGCTGTAGAAGTAGTACGGAATCTGGTTGTCCACGGCCACGTGGTACATCTGTCCGATGGGCAGAGTGACACGGTGAAAGCCGCGGCCATGCACGGTGGTAATGATCAAACCCGCATCGTCGGTGATCACGAACCGATCGGGATTGGTGGGATCGATCCAGATGTCATGCGTGTCGCCGCCCCAGTGCACTTCTCGGAAGTTGTCGCCGCCATCCAAGGATTGCCAGAAAGAACTATTGGCGACCAACACCTCGTTATCGCTGCCGGGCGATACGGCGAGTCGAATGTAATAGCCCGCGCGGCCGATCAGGGCGCGCTGCGAGTTGACCCGCCGCCACTTCTCTCCGGCATCATCGGAACGCCATACCGAACCCTGATCCTTGGTCTGGATGAGCGCGTAAATGCGTTTCGAATTGGTGGGAGCGATGGCGACATCGATCTTGCCCAACGGAGATTTCGGCAACCCGTGCTCTTCGATTCGGCTCCATTTGCTGCCGCCATCATGCGAGATGTAGATGCCGCTGCCGGGGCCGCCGCTGATTTCGCCCCAGGGATGCATCTCCGCCTGCCACATGCCGGCGATCAGGGTGTACGGATTGTGCGGGTCCATCGATAAACCCGAGCAGCCGGTGTTCTCGTCCGCGAACAGCACGCGTTCCCAATGCAGGCCGCCGTCGGTGGTCCGATAGACGCCGCGTTCCTGTTGCGGGCCCGTCATTCGTCCCAGTACGCAGGCGAACACGATATCGGGGTTGGTGGGGTGCACGATGATCCGCCCAATGCGCCCCGATTGCGGCAGTCCCATGTTGGTCCAGCTCTTGCCGGCATCGAGGGACTTGTAGATGCCGTTGCCCATGACGTCGCTGTCGCGGATCGCCCACGCCTCGCCGGTGCCGGCCCATACCGTACTGGGCAAGGAAGGCGCGACCGCCAGGGCGCCGATGGCCGCGGCAGACTGCTTGTCGAAAACAGGCTCCCACCGGTTGCCGCCGTCCTCCGATTTGAATACACCACCCGAAGCTGCACCGGCATAATAGATACTCGGATCACCGGCGATGCCGGCGACTGCGGCGATGCGATTGCCTACCTTGGGCCCTACGAAACGGAATTTGAAGTCGCTCTCATGGTCGGAATCGGCCGCTAAAGCAATTCGCGCGCAAGTCAGCAGGGCCAATACACAGCATTTCGCAACGGACTTCGCCATCGGCAACTACCTCGCGTGAAGACAGAGCGGCTGTCAGTGCCAGTGCACACTGACGCAAAGCACAAATTATATATGCAAAGCGAAGCACGACATCTGCTGGATGCGCGGCTGGAGCGCGGCGGCATTTACGCCGTCGCACACGCGCGGGCGTGGCGCACTGCCCGGGGGCCCTCCCAGATAATTAAGGCTACGCGCCCTTGAACTTCGCGGCACCCTCCGATCCCTTCGTCGCATTACCGGCACTGTAGGAATGAGCACCCGCACCGGCGAGCTTGCCATCCTGCACGATGAGGTATTCGTTGCGGATCGGACGATTTTCGAAGTAGCACTCGAGGATTTCCCGGGTGCCTGCCGCATAGCGGGTCTGTGCCGACAAGCTGGTGCCGGAAATATGCGGCGTCATTCCGTGATGCGGCATGGTGCGCCACGGATGATCCTTCGGCGGCGGCTGCGGGAACCAGACATCGCCCGCATAGCCGGCCAATTGACCGCTCTCCAAGGCTGCCGCCACGTCCTCGGCAACGCACAGCTTGCCGCGCGCGGTGTTGATCAAATAAGCGCCGCGCTTGAAATTCTTCAGCGACTTGGCGTTGATCATGTGCTCGGTTTCTGGATGCAGCGGGCAATTCAGCGTCACCACGTCACATACCCGCGTCAGGCTCTCGAGACTGGTGTGATGCGTGAGGTTGAGTTCCTTTTCCACCGCTTCCGGCAAGCGATGCCGATCCAGATAATGCAATTTCACATCGAAGGGTTTCAGCAGACGAAGTGCTCGCAGGCCAATACGGCCCGCGGCCACCGTACCTACTTGCATGCCTTCCAAGTCATAGGATCTCGCCACGCAGTCGGCAATGTTCCAGGCGCCCTTGATGACCCATTGGTATGAGGGAATGTAGTTGCGCACCAGCGCCAGGATCACCATGACGATATGCTCCGCCACGCTGTTGCTGTTGCAATAGGTGACCTCCGCGACCGTGACGCCCTTATCCATCGCCGCCTGCAAATCGGTATGGTCGGAGCCGATGCCGGCAGTGATCACGAGCTTCAGCTTCTTCGCCTTGGCGAATCGCTCGGCGGTCATGTATGCCGGCCAGAACGGTTGCGATATGACGATCTCGGCATCGACGAGTTCTTTGTCGAGGACGCTGTCGGCGCCGTCCTTGCTGGAGGTCACGACCAACTGATGGCCATTGGACTCCAAATATTTGCGCAGGCCGAGTTCGCCGGAAACGCTGCCTAGCAACGTGCCGGGTGTGAAATCAATCCCTCTCGGCGTCGGCAAGGTTTGGCCGTCGGGATATTTCTCGATCTTGGGCAATCCGTCGCGCGGATATGATTTCGGATAGCCCGTAACTGGATCGTCGTACAGCACACACACGATTTTAGCCATTGCCAGCCCTCCTATATCTTTGTGATTTGCAGCCTGTGCATTGCACGGCGCCGACGCAAATCAAAGCTTTCATTCAGCTGATAGAACGAATCAATGACCCTGCCGAATCAATGACATCGGAGAGCCCTGCTCTCGTCAGGGTTGGCGCATCACTGCGCATGGATTCGACGTTCTATTTCGGCGGTGAGGTTCAAACCGCGGGCGAAATCCAGCAGTGCCCGTGGCAGCGGCGCCAGTGGTTCCCGGTCGGCGGCCACCAGGCCAAGCGTATGAAATGTTTCAGGTTCGGTCAGCGGAATGCTGACCAGGCCGCGCTTCTGCCCGAACAGCAGCAGGAAGGTTTGCGGCACTACCGTGGACAGCTGCCCGAACAGCAAATGAGTCCAGAGCGTCACCAGGGAGTTCGTCTCCATGATGGCATCGACTTGCACGCCGGCGGCTTGGAACTGCATGTCGATGACGCGGCGATTTTGCATCGCAGGGATGAGCAGACATAGGGGCAGCGCCGCCGCCTTCGCCCAGCTGATGGACTTGAGCCCGGAGAAGCCGCTGGCCTCATGGGTGATGAGCACGTAACGCTCTCGATACAGAGGCACCGTGCGCACCCGCGACAGCGGCTCGTTGTCGAGATAGGTCAAACCCACGTCGATGGTGAAATCGTCCAGTTCGCGCTGCAATTCGCTCGAGGTCTGCGAGATGATCTGAAAACGAGTCTTGGAATGGATCGCGCCGAAGGGTGTGGTCAACAAGGCCAATACCGGCAGGCTGACCGGGATCGCACCGATCCGCAGCTGGCCCGCGAGGCCCTCGCGCAACTCACTCAACTCCTGAGTGAGGCCGCCGTAATCCGCAAGCACGCGTTGTGCCCACGCCAGAACGCGCTCGCCTTCGGGCGTGAACCCGACGAAGCGTTGGCGCCGCTCGACGATGAGCACACTCAAACTCTCTTCCAGTTGTTTTATCCCCGCTGACAGCGTCGGCTGCGTGACATTGCAGGCCGCGGCGGCACGGGCAAAATGCCGCTCACGCGCGAGTGCCACCAGGTAATCCAAGTATCGGACGATCATTTTAGCTCGAGCGCAAGAATTACCGAGCCGCGGGAAAAGCCTCGCGCGAAAACTCCGCAAGGTCCTGCAGCAGCGCGGCGGACGCCGCTGCGATCAGTTGCGAGCCTCTCTCAGGAGACGCCTGTTTGGGATCGGAGCCGATGCGGCCGTCGGGAAACCTGGCCCGGTAATCCAACGCATCCCGGATCGGGCCTGTGGGCGCGATCTTCGGTGACAAAACTGCCGATTTGATGCTCGCCGGATACGCGCTCTGGGTGATGGAGATTTCGGAGGGCGTGGCGTGCACGCCGTGGCCCACGGGAAACATTTTATCGGCCAATGCGGTGATGCCGGGGAGTTGCCACCAGCTGCGCAGTTTGAGCATGAAAGGACATGTCGCTGCGGCGATCGAATACCTGGCATAGATTTCCGAGAACGCGGCTTCGATCGAGGCGATATTGCCGCCGTGACCGTTCAGGAAATATATTTTTTCGAATCCATGCCGGCTCAAAGAATCGACCCAGTCGCCGATCGCGGCGATGAAGGTCGAGGGCTTGAGCGAAATGGTGCCCGGAAATCCCAGGTGATGCTGAGCCATGCCGATATTGAATGTCGGTGCCACCAGAATGTCGCCGCCGGAGCGATGCGCTTCATGCGCAATGATCTCCGGACACAGCCAATCGGTGCCAAGCAGGCCGGTGGGGCCGTGCTGTTCATTGGAGCCGATGGGAATGACCAAGGTCTTGGATTTGGCGAGCCACGCCTCGATTTCCGGCCACGTTGAAAAACTTAGAATCAATCGAACCCGCTTCGGCTCATCAGCCGCGATCAGACCAGGAAGAATCGACCGAAGCCCATGCGCTTCAGGCCGCGCCTGTATGCCATCGAGCTGCGGTCGGCGGGGATGTGTGCCTCCCACCCGAACTCGAGCGGCAGGGTTTCCGGTACCTGCGACTCCACGACTTCACGATCCTCCTCGAAGACGCGCAAGTTGAATGCGTAGACATCCTCCACCGGGAGTTCTTTGTCGAAATTGCGCGCGATGGGTGCAAATAGCCGCGTCTTTCGCGCCGACACCGGCGATGCGGCGTTCATGATCACCAGGCGACCGTTGTCGGGAAAATGAATCGTGAGCGTGGCCGTGAACGGTAGGTGCACTTCGAAATGACGCAGCCACTCGAAACCCGGGTCCGCTCGGCCGCTCACGCCGATCGGGTAGTTGCCGACATTGCTGCGATAGTCCACGACGAAGCCCTTGTCCGTCTCGACCGGCATGTAGGAGGGAACCTCGGGTTTTCCCGCATCGGCAAACGTGTTTGTGTGCACCCACGCAAAGTGCGCCACATCGATGAACCCCTCGAGCTGGCGGCCCGCAAAGGCGTTCACGTCGAAGGGGGGGCACACGATTTGCTGGAAGTCCGGGTCGTCCCAGTGCGGCATGATCGGCAAGTCGGGTGTCGCATCCGCACCCGGCGCCAAGCAAACCCAAATCAGACCGTACTTCTCGATCGCAGGGTAGACGGTCAGACGAAGTCGGGAGGGAATTCGCTCATTCGGACTCGACGGCACCAGATTGCAGACTCCCCCGGCACCATAGCGCAAGCCATGGTAGCGGCACACGACGCCTTGGCCGTCCGCCTTGCCCAGCGACAGCGGCACACCGCGATGCACGCACACATCCCGGGCAACGACCAATTCTCCAGCGACTCGATAGGCCACGAGCGTCTGATCGAGCAGCGTGGCCTTGAAGGGTTGTTCACCGACGTCGCGGCTGGCGCCGATGGGATACCAGTGCTCAGCGAGCTTTCGCCAGTCATCGGGCTCGAATGTGCAGTGAAGTGGCAGGTCCGAGGCAACAGGCAATTTCGCATCCTCCCATAGTGGTGCTTAGGAGCCGTAAGAAACCGACCGCTCCACAATAGACCAACTGAACGGACCCCGCATCTTCAGTCGCTCGGCACGAATATCCACAGCAGTACGTACGCGAGCAGTCCCATACCGGCAAATATGAAGAGGACGGCAAAGATCAACCGCCACACCCACGACTCGACGCCGGTCGATCGGGCCATGCCGCCACACACACCGCCGAACACTCGGTCGCTGCGGCTGCGCCGGAAAGCGTTCACGCCCGCGACCAGCGGTTCCTCCACCCGCGGTCCCGAAGCGCCCGGCGTGGAAGCCCCGGGCGTGGAAGCGCCCCACGCCGTGGCGCCCGGTGCGCCGGCGCCCGCCCCGGTCGAATTCAGTAATCTCGCCTTCGCGCTCGCGAATTCTTCCTCGGTCAACGCGCCGGTCGCGCGAAGTTCGGACAGCTTGCTCAATTCTTCGCTCAGCGTCATCGCCATCTCCTTTTGGGGGCAGCTGCAGGGTGAAAAGCTGCCTCTGCCAATAACACCCGGACCCGCGAAAAGTTGCAACCGAGCAGGCTCACGCGCGGCGGCGATGCTTGGCAATCACCAGCGTCTCGAATAGCTGGTAATCGCCGGTCGCGGCCTTGTCCGCCCCCAATGCGTGATAATACGAAATGGTAATCGAGGTCTTGCCGTGCGGCTCGCCCGGATCTAGATCGAACACGGCAATCCCATAGCCGGTCTCGGTATCCCGCCGGGCCGACCAAATCGCATCCTCCACAGCATCGGCGCCGGGCTTGGCGAACGTTCCGGGCACCGCGCCGGGAACGGGTCGGTTGGGCTTGGTGATGACCTTGGCCTGCGGCGTCCGGCTGATGGGATTCTCACCATACGCATCGAGCGGCGCGCTCGTTCCGCCGCCGCCGAGAATGAAATGAATCGTGCCATGGCTGGTATCGAATTGTCCGTCCGGTGGATTCGCGGTGATGACCGGCTTCGGCTGCAGCGTGTCCACCGTGGCTCCGGTGAGCGCATCGCGGCCGGTGTTGTGGTTGCAGCCGCGCACCGGCCAGCTTCGTTCGTAGTCGTGATCGTGCCCGCACAGCACCAAGTCCACGCCGTAGCGGTCGAACAGGGGCAGCCACGCCTCACGAATTCCCTTATCCGAACCGTTGCCATACTTCGATGAGCTGAGCGCGTCCTGGTGCATCTGGACGATGATCCAGTCGATCTCCTTGTTTGCGGCGGCGTCGATCAAGGTCTGCTCGAGCCACCGGGTTTGCGCACCGCCGCTGTAGCCACGAATGTACAGCGATGTGCCCGGCACGATCGGCGCATTTCCCGTGCTCGGTGCAGGAATGAGCGGCGCAGGACCTGCGAGGAACGCGCCGCTATCTTGATAAATGACGTCATCCGCGTTCAAGGAAATGAACAATGCCGAGCCCACTTGAAATTGGTACCAGCGGCCGGGAAATGCCGTGCCGTTGGCCGGCAAACTGTACCGGGTCAGATAAGCATCGAGCCCTTGCTCGCCGTTGCCGAATTCAATTTCGTGATTGCCCGGACACGGCATCCAGGGACGATTGGCTGCCGAGGCTTGTACATTGTTTCCGAAGTCTGCCCATACCGCCGGCTGCGCGCTCGGGTTCAAATTGGCGTAGCAAAGATCGCCATTGAGCAAATGAAACAGAGGTTGAAATCGTTCCACCGCCTTCACGGCAAAGGCGCTCTGCGGCGAGGAGAGTACCCACGAACTGTTGGGTGTCGACAAATCGCCATAGCTGGTCCAGCGGAAACGCGCCCTGCCTCGCGGCGCCGTCCTGAAAGCCGCGGCGAACGGCTGCAGTCGGTTGCGGTCGTTGTCCGCGGTCACGAGATAGGAATGGGCGGCGTCGGCCTCGAGGCCGCTGATCGTTGCGTGATAGGTAAAGACCGTCTGACCGTTGAGTCCATCGGTATACGTGCGTTGCACGGCGTGAATCGTGCGCGCGCCGTCGTCGGCCTTGAGCTCGACGCGCGGATTGACGGCTTGTGCCGTTGAGGCCCATGACACGCACACGCTGCTGGCCGGATCCTCTCCGAACGTCAGATGGATTTGCTCCGGAGTTCCGTCGGGCGCGCTACCTTCTCGGGTGGGTTCGCTCGCGGAGCGCGACCCGGCCGCAGCGATCAACCCCGACAGCCCTGCCCCCGTGACGAACGTGCGCCGAGATACCATCCATCGAGTATACCCATCCCTCGAGTATACCGATCCATCGAGTATAACCGGCGACACGCGCGAACCTGTCGCGCTTGCGGCTGCCGGCGCAGCGACGCATATTCGCATCAGCACGAGGTTTAACATGCCCAAAAAAGCGGCGGCGATGATCCGGATTGGCGTCGGTGGCTGGACCTATGAGCCATGGCGGGGAACCTTCTACCCCAAGGATCTCTCGCAGGCCAGGGAACTGGAGTATGCCAGCCGCCGGCTCACTTCGATCGAGATCAACGGAACGTATTACGGCGCGCAAAAGGCCGCCACCTTCGCAAAATGGCGCGACGCGACGCCGGACGGCTTCGTCTTTTCCGTCAAGGCGCCGCGCTTTGCCATGAACCGCAAGGTGCTCGCATCGGCAGGGCCCAGCATCCAGCGTTTTCTGCAAGGCGGCGTGACGGAGTTGCAGGCAAAGCTCGGACCGATCAACTGGCAGTTCCTGCCCACCAAGAAATTCGAACCCGAGGACTTTGCGGCCTTTCTCGAACTGCTGCCGAAAAAAGCCGACGGCCGCCTCTTGCGGCACGTCGTTGAAGTGCGGCACGAGAGTTTTCGCTGCGCGCAATTCGTCGCCTTGGCACGCGCACATGGCGTCGCCATCGCCATCGCCGGCGATTCGAACCACCCTCAGATCGCGGACCTCACTGCGCCATTCGTCTATGTGCGCATCATGGGAACGCAGCCGACCGCGACGCTCGGTTATTCCGACGCGAACTTGAAACTCTGGGCTGAGCGAGCGAAGGCCTTTGCATCCGGCGCGACGCCGGCCGGACTCGCTTGCGTGTCTCCGATACACGCCGGCACGGAAGCCAGGGACGTGTACCTGTACGTGATCAGCGGCCACAAGGTCTCGAACCCTGCCGCCGCCGTTTCGCTCATCGAACGCATTGCTCGAGCGCCGCGAACGCGTGTATAAACACCTGTTATCGTCATGATTAGAATCACCCCGAGAGATTTCCGCAACGCTTTCGTCGCGGTCATGAAATCCGAACACGACAGCTTCCGCACCGCGCTCGGCTTCGAGACGAAGTCGTACAACTACTTCATGCGCACCAACATCTATCCGAAGATCGCCAAGCACCTCAATTTGCAGTCCTGGAACAAGGAGTACTACACGCTCAACGGCATGTTCTATGAGGAGCGAGGCACCGATAATTTCGGCAACTACACCGCCTTTGCCAAATGGATCTCGGTCGCCATCGAACATGAGAACAACGGATCGCCCGCGCTCGAGCCGCTCATGAAACTGCAATTGTTCAATGCGCCTCTGAAAGTGCTGATCACGTACGCCTCCGAGGGCGCGGGTACCGACGCTTTGTTGCGCAAGTACGAGAAGGCCATGAGCGATGCCGATGTGCTCGACGACTTCGCCACCTTGCGCCAGCAACTGCTGATCATCGGCACGCCCAAGACCATCAAGAAATGGCGCTTCTATGCGTACGAAAGCGACGGCTTCGTCTTCATGCTGCCCACTCGGGACCAGGAGCACGCACCCGCCGGCGGCGCGGATGACCTGATCGACGATCCTTGAGCGTTTACGGCCCCGCCGGTTGGAACGGCGGGTCGATCATTTCAGACTCGATCAGCGCAAACGGGATGGTGCCCGATGCATTCATGCGCGCGAAGAAGTCCGCCAGCGTGAACGGCTTGCCGGCCGCCGCTTGGTTGTGGGCGTATTCGCTCATGAGCCGCTCGAATTGCAGCTTGCCGACGATGTAGCTGGTGCCGTAGCCCGGCTGACGCAAGTACAGCAGCTGTTCGAAACCCACCAAGTCGCTGTTCGGATCGGACCATCCTCGCGGCGTCCACTGCGCGTGAAAATGCCCGGCCTGCGCCAGCGTCATTTCATTGGCCTGAACGTACAGCGAGGCCAGGCCGCGCGCCGCTCGATTCGCGAGCATGATCCACACCACTTCGCGGCCGCGCGGATTATCATCGTACAGACCCATCTGCATCAGGGTCTCCTCCATCGCGGTTGCGAGACCCTCGGAGCGCGCGTCGAACATGTTCGACAAGGCGGGCAAGCGACGGATCGGGCTCGAGTTCGGCTCGTACTTCATGCGCGCCAGTTCGATCCAGTGATAATCGTGCGAGTACAGCGCGAGCGGTTCGCGCGCCACGCCCTGCAGAAAGAAATTCCGCTGCTCCGGCGGGGTGTAGCCGAGCGCCTGTTTCGCCATGGCGTCACGATAGTAGCCCTTGTCGGGCACAATGCCGGCCTGCACGAGGAAGTCGCTGAGCTTTTTCATGCGCGCCTCGCTGAATGTGCGAAAAGCCTCCGCTGAATCAACCGGTTCGAGCGGCGGTAGTGCCCGGTTGCGGTATTCCTCCATGCGCAATCCCGTCTGGGCGCGTTCCAATTCACGCCGCAGCAGCGTCACCTGTTCGTCCCAGTCGTAGGGCACGAGATGCACCTTCTGCAGGTACCAGTTGTAGTTATCCTTGCCGACTCCCGACGGCCCCGTCTTGCTGGGCGCCTGCGAGTTTACCCATTGAATGAAGTCGTCGGTGGCCTGCCGCGCAGAGCTGAGCGCTGCCTTGAGCACCTTGTCCGTTCCCGCCAGCGTGGCGTGATTGGGTCCCTCCAGCGTGCGCATGTCGAGGTCGCCCGCTTGCAGGTGGGACAGAACTTCGCTCTGATCGCGCAGCGTTCGCACGCTGTAGACCCAGAGATCGCGAGCGTTGCTGTCCTTCAGATTGACTTTTGCCTGCGTCAGCAACGGCGGTATCGCCGCCAGCGCGCAGGTCAGGTCCTTCTGTTCCGCGCGCGTCAGCGGAAAGCTATATGCGTACAGATCGAGGGTCGGCCAGGCAGTGACGCCCTCGTGCTGCGGGACGTCGCTGCGCTCGCCAATCACGGTGGCATAGAATGAAGGATCCCGAGCCCAAGGACGGCGCACACGCAAGTCGAAATCCAGGCCGTTCATTTCCGCCTCGACCAACTGATGGTCGACCACCTGACCGACCGGCCAGCCTTGCGGGTCGATGGCCGCCAGCCGTGCACGCAGCGCGGGCAGCGCCGCAGCCTTGGCGCTCATGGCTGCCGTTCCGTAATCAGGAACGCAGTTCTTGACGCCAGGGTGTTCGAAGGCCCGCCAATCCTGCGCCAATTGCACCAAAGCTGGGTAATCGCCGGCGGCAAGAACCGGCAGCGGGCACAGCGACGACAGCAGCAGCCATGACCCCAATGGCAACGACGACGTCAACGACAACAACAGCCTCAATTTTGCTCGCATCGCGTAAACTCTCTCCATGCATGTTTCAATTCAAGCACCAAGTATAAGGTTCCGGATGGTCAAATTGTCCCGATTGCAATCACTGTGCCTCAGTGTAGGCCTTGGCGTGGCGTCGCTTTTGCACGCAGCTCCCGACTCCGCGAACGCGACAGCGCCGCTGCCCGTCAAGGTGATGATCATCAGCATGTTCAAGCCCGAGGCGGCGCCGTGGCTCGCCGTCCTGCACGCGGACAAGGAAATCACCGTGCCCGGGCTTCCCGACGATTACCCCAGTGTTCATTGCACCAGCGCCGGCGTTTGCCAGATGACCACCGGCATGGGACACGCCAACGCCGCGGCCTCGATCATGGCCGTTGAGTACAGCGGTCTGTTCGATCTCGAGAAGACTTACTTCATCATCGCCGGCATCGCCGGCATCGATCCGGCGCAAGGTACCTTGGGTGGCGCGGCGTGGGCGCGCTACGCCGTGGACTCCGGTATCGCACAGGAGATCGATGCACGCGAGATGCCGCCCAAATGGACCGACGGTTATTTCGGCTTCGACACGGATGCGCCGGATCAGATGCCGAAACTCTCCTTCCACACCGAGGTGTTTCAACTCAATGAGGCGCTGCTGCAAAAAGCGTTGGCCGTGACGAAATCGGCCGTCCTCGAAGACAGCGAGGATATTCAAGAATACCGCCGTCATTACACGGAAGCGGCGGCGCGGCTGGCCCCAAGCGTCATTCAGTGCGACACGCTCTCCACCGATACGTGGTGGGTGGGCCGCCATCTCGGCGAACACGCGCGCACCTGGACCAAGCTTTTGACCCACGGCGCCGGAAATTACTGCACCACGCAAGAGGAAGACAACGCGACGCTCGCCGCACTGACCCGCGGCGCGCATTCCGGGCTTCTCGATTTCCAGCGGGTCGCCCTGCTGCGTACCGCCTCGGATTTCGATCGGCCCTACGAACATCAAACCACCTTCGATTGCGTGCTTGCACAACGCAAGCTGACCGGCGCGTTTCGCACCTCCACCGACAATTTGGTGCGGGCGGCGATGCCGCTGGTCGAGGCCATCTCGAACGATTGGACTCACTGGGAGGGGGGCGTACCACGATGAATCATGGATAAGCTTTTCATATCGGCCAACTCTCTGCTGGGCGACTCCATGGAGCTGGCACGGCGGGTGGTGAGCAGCGGATTTCGGCCCACCTTCCTCGTGGCCATGTGGCGCGGCGGCGCGCCGATCGGCATCGCCGTTCAGGAAGTGCTGGAATATCATTCGATTCATGCCGATCACATCGCCATTCGCACCTCCTCCTACACCGGCATCGATACCCAGAGTAAAACCGTTCGCGTGCACGCGGTCGACTACTTAGTGTCGCGCTTGACGGCCGAAGATCAGCTGCTGCTGGTGGACGATGTCTTCGATTCGGGGCGCAGCCTCGAGGCCGTGATCGCGGAGCTGAAGGGCCGCTGCCGGCGCAACTGGCCCGAGCAATTCCGGATTGCGACGGTTTATTACAAGTCTTCGCGCAATCGCAGCTCGCTTCTGCCGGATTACTACGTGCTCGATACCGACAAATGGCTGGTCTTTCCGCACGAACTGGTGGGATTGACTCGCGAAGAGATCCTCGAGCACAAACCGGTTGCCGCGAATTTCTTCGAACCGCCTTAAGGAAACCCGTCCATGCGCATCCTGCTTCGCCAAACTCTGCTGACCGCCGCTCTCGCCGGGGCGCTGGCGGCCTCCGCTACGGCGACCGCGGTCGGGGCCGCCCCGGAGAAGCGCCTGGTGGTCATCGATCAGGACGCTTCAGGCCCCGGCGGATCGAACATCATGGCGATGCTCGTGCTGCTGCAATCGCCGCAGGTGGACGTGCTCGGCATCACAGTGGTAACGGGCAACGCCTGGCGGGATGAGGAGGCGCGCCATGCGCTGCGCATGCTCGAGTTGATCGGACGCAGCGATGTCCCGGTCGCGCTCGGCGCCGTCTATCCGTTGGTTCGCACCCAGCAGGAAACCCGCATCATGAGCGCAGTGGTAGGCCAGGTCGCGTGGTTGGGTGCCTGGGGCGAAAAATTGCCGACCGTCACCCTGCCCGCCGGCGCGGTGGAACCGCCGCGACCGGCCGTGTTGCCCGGACCGTTCGAGGTCCGCCCCTTGGCCGAGGGCGAACCGCATACCAAACCGATCGCCGAGGATGCGGTGCACTTCTTGATTCGCCAGGTTCACGAGCATCCTCATCAGGTGACCGTCTACGCGGCGGGTCCGCTCACCGACATCGCGCTCGCCATCGCCATCGACCCGCACTTCGCCGAACTGGCGCAAGGGCTGGTCGTGATGGGCGGCAGCCTGAACCCGCACACCGATGATCCGGAATTTGCCACGAGTCCAAGGCACGAATTTAATTTCTGGTTCGACCCGGAGGCATCCCGTATCGCGCTGCGTGCCCCCTGGCCACGCATCGACGTCACCACCGTCGATGTCTCCATCAAGGCGATGTTCACCCAAGCGATGCTCGATGCCATCTCGAAATCCGGCAGTCCGGCCGCGCGCTACATCGCCCGGTATTCCGAGGAGCGCTACTACCTGTGGGATGAACTGGCGGCCTGCGCGTGGCTCGATCCGTCCATCATCACACAGACACTCGACCTATACATGGATGTGGACGTGAGCCACGGCCCCGCCTACGGTGAAACCCTCACCTGGGGCGAAGCGCTCAAACCGTCCATCGATTTGCAGCGCGTGCACGCACAAGTGGATCTGGACTTGCCGCGCTTTGCTAAAATGTTCATCGACCTGATGTCGGCGCCGACGCCGCACTCCACACTCAAGCCAGGTAAATGAACCGCGCCACGAATAAGGCTGACAGCAAATAAACCAGCCAGTCGCGCCACGTGGCGCGGCCTCGCACCAGTTTCAGCGCCGCGTGACTGGTGATTCCGAAGGCAAGGCCGTTCGCGATGGAGTAGCTCAACGGAATCATGATGACCGTGAGGAACGCCGGAATGGCCTCGAGCGGTTCCACCCAGTCCACTTCGGCGAGCGCGCCCATCATCATGCCACCCACCAGGATCAGCGCCGGCGCGGTCGCGGCCGTTGGGATGGCTTGCACCAGCGGCGCGAAGAAGAGCGTGCAGAGGAATAACAGGCCGACCACGACGCTGGTCAGTCCCGTGCGCCCGCCGACCGCGACGCCGGCGGCGCTTTCGATGTAGCTCGAGACCGGACTCGTGCCGGCCATCGCGCCAACCGTCATGGCCACGGAATCGACGATGAGAATGCGATTCAAGCGCGGGATGCTACCGTCGGGCGCCGTCAGTCCCGCCTTCTTGGTGACCGCCACCAACGTGCCGACATTGTCGAACAAGTCGACCAGCAGGAACACGAGCACAATCTCAACCAATGAAAGGCCAATGCCGCCTTTCATACGGAAGGCGGCAGGCACGTCGAGCTTGAAGGCCGTGGCCGACAGATCCGCCAGTCCATAGCTGCCGGGCGCAATGTGCGCGAGGCCAACGGCCCAGCCGATGGCCGCTGTGAGAAGAATGCCGAGCAACATCGCGCCCTTCACGCCCCACGTTTGCAGTCCGGCAATAACCACCAAGCCGAGGACGGAGAGCGCGGCGGTTGGCGTGGTGAGATCGCCCAGACCCACCATGGTGCCCGGCTTGGCGACGATCACGCCGGCATCCGCCAAGCCGATGAACGCGATGAACAACCCGACCCCGCCGGCCACCGCCGCGAACAGCGATCGCGGCACGGCGTTCATGATGAGCTGGCGCACGCCGAGCAGCGTCAAAATGAGAAATGCGACACCGGATATGAAGACGCAGCCGAGCGCGGTCTGCCACGGCACGCCCATGCCCTTGACCACGGTAAAGGTGAAATAGGCATTCAAGCCCATGCCCGGCGCCAGCGCCAACGGATAGTTGGACGCCAATCCCATCAGAATGCAGCCGAATCCCGCGGCGAAGCAGGTCGCAGCTGCGACCGCAGCCACCGGCATACCGGCATCCCCGAGGATCACCGGATTCACCACCACGATATAGGCCATGGTCAGAAAGGTCGTGAACCCGGCCAGCAGTTCGGTGCGCACCGTCGTGGCGTGTGCATCCAACCCAAAGAAGCGATTCAGCATGAAGCCACGATTGATCCCTCGTTCGTTGTTCATCGACACTAGCCGCGTTTAATTGCGCTGTAAAGCCGCCGCCGGATCGACGCTCGCATGGCGCACCATGGGCGCCGCGCATTCCGCACAAAATCAGCGGTGAACGTGCTGTAATGCGCCCTGCGCTGCGCTGCGCGCCGAGACGCTATGGCTAAGTTGACGACACATGTATTGAACACTGCGGCCGGCATTCCGGCAGCCGGCATGCGTGTTGAATTGCACCGTATTGATGCGGGATCCACGACGCTACTGTGCACTGCAGATACCGATGCCGACGGTCGTTGTCCCACTCCCCTGCTGCAGGGTCCGGCACTACGCAACGGACGTTACTCGTTGGCTTTTCATGTCGCCGCTTATTTCCGTTCCCTCGGCCTGCCGCTCCGAGAACCACCGTTTCTGGACGTGGTGGTCATCGACTTCGGCGTGTCCGACGCGGCGCAGAATCATCACGTGCCGCTGCTGGTATCGCCGTGGAGCTATTCGACCTACCGGGGTAGCTGACCGTGAGCGGTTTTGTCTTGGAATTCTGCAACTTGCTCGGCCGCTGGGTGCACTTGATCACCGGCATCGCCTGGATCGGCGCGTCGTTTTATTTCGTCTGGCTGGACAACCACCTGCTGCCCCCGACAGATGAGTCGCTGATCACGAAGGGAGTGGGCGGCGAGCTCTGGGCCGTGCACGGCGGCGGCTTCTACAACTCGCAAAAATACCGCGTCGCGCCGCGCAGCCTGCCCGCCTCGCTGCATTGGTTTTACTGGGAGGCTTACTCCACGTTCCTGTCGGGATTTTTCCTGCTGTGCCTCTTGTATTACGCGCAGGCGGAAATCTATCTTATCGATCCGCAGGTTGCCGTTCTGTCGAAGCCGGCCGCGATCGCCATCAGCTTAGGGTTCCTCGTCGGCGGCTGGCTGCTGTACGACGCGCTGTGCCGGAGCACCCTCGCCCGCCGCGCCGCATGGCTTGGGTTGGTCATCGCGCTGCTGCTCTGTGTTGCCGCCTACGCGCTCTGTCACCTGTTCAGCGGCCGGGGTGCGTTCATCCAGTTCGGCGCCATGCTCGGCACCATCATGGTGGCGAACGTGTTCTTCGTGATCATTCCTGGGCAGCGCGAGATGGTGCGTGCCAAGCAGGAGGGCCGCGAGCCGGACCCCGAGGCCGGCGCGCGCGGCAAGCTGCGTTCGGTGCACAACACGTACTTCACCTTGCCGGTGCTGTTCACCATGCTCAGCAATCACTTCGCCCTCACCTTCGGCGCGCGCTACAACTGGCTGGTGCTGATTTCGATGTCGGCCGCAGGATTGCTGATACGGGTCTACTTCGTCAGCCGGCACAAGCGCCATGAGCGCGGCGGCAAGACATCGCCGTGGGCCGCGCTCGCCGGTCTGGCCTTGATCGCGGCCACCGCCGCGGCGCTAGCCCCTGCACCCAAGGCGCTCGATGCAGCGCACGAAACCCCGCAGCTGCAATTCGCCGCAGCCCAACAAATCGTCGAGCGCCGCTGCGCACCCTGCCATGCCGAACATCCATCGCAGCCCGGCTTCGCGGCCGCGCCCAATGGCGTGCTGCTCGATACGCCGGCGCACCTGCTGGAGCGTGCGGCCGTCATCGCGCCGCAGGTCGAAACCCGCGCCATGCCCATCGGCAATCTCACCGGCATGACCGAACCCGAGCGCACGCAGCTGCTCGACTGGATACATCGTGGCGCACCGCACTGACACCGGCACTCCGGGCTTTGCCGATGCGCGCGCCGACTATCCGCGCGATCTACGAGGCTACGGTTCCCGCCCGCCGCATGCACGTTGGCCCGGCGGCGCGCGCATCGCCGTGCAATTCGTCCTCAATCACGAGGAAGGCGGCGAGAACTGCGTGCTCGACGGCGACCCTGCGTCGGAGACGTTCCTTTCCGAAATCATCGGCGCCGCCGCGTTCCCGATGCGCCACATGAGCATGGAATCGATGTTCGAGTATGGTTCGCGCGCCGGACTGTGGCGGGTGCTGCGCGCCTTCGAGAGCCGGCATTTGCCGCTGACCATATTCGGGGTCGCGCGCGCCCTCGAGCGCCATCCCGATGCCGTCGCCGCCTACCGCGAATTGGGCCACGAGATCGCCGCGCACGGGTTGCGTTGGATCAGCTATCAACAGATCGACGAAGCCACTGAACGGGCCCACATGGCCGAAGCGGTGGCGCTTCTGACCCAACTCACCGGCAGCGCGCCGCTCGGCTGGTACACCGGCCGCGACAGTCCCAACACGCGGCGCCTGGTGGTGGAACACGGCGGCTTCCTGTACGACTCGGACTCCTACGCCGATGACCTCCCCTACTGGACCAGCGTCGAGTCGGGCGGTGCTCGCCGCGCGCATCTGGTCGTGCCGTATACTCTCGACAGCAATGACATGCGTTTCGCCGCCATGCAGGGATTCAATTCCGGCAGCCAGTTCTTCGATTACCTCAAGGACAGCTTCGACACGCTGTATCGGGAGGGCGATCCAAAAGGATTGGACTCCCCCAAGATGCTCTCCATTGGGCTGCACGCGCGGCTCATCGGGCGGCCGGGGCGCATCGCTTCGCTGGAGCGTTTCTTGGACTACATAGGCGCACACGACAAGGTCTGGGTGTGTCGCCGCGCCGACATCGCCAGGCATTGGATGGCCACGCATCCCTTCGAGCAAGCCACGCCATGATCGAACTCGACCGGCTCAATCGCGCCGCGCCTGCGGAATTCGTCGCCGCGCTGGGCGCGATTTTCGAGCACTCGCCATGGGTCGCGGAGCGCGTGGCGGACTTGAGACCCTTCAGGAGCAGCATCGAGTTGCACAGGGCCATGACACAGGCAGTGATGCAGGCGCCGGCGGAGCTGCAAAGGGCGCTGATACGCGCACATCCCGAACTC
>Ga0116227_10008986_pt1 | contig 18407 bp, 4 predicted proteins | sample S1TSphgellanicum_FD_89693 | JGI IMG/M metagenome (GOLD analysis project Ga0116227, IMG submission 89693) | Host-associated microbial communities from peat moss isolated from Minnesota, USA - S1T2_Fb - Sphagnum magellanicum MG | ecosystem: Host-associated > Plants > Peat moss > Unclassified... | reverse complement strand
ATTCATGCATTCACCCCTAAAGCTTTTGGGGTGGCACACCACTATCCAAACATGCCTTCTACCATCCTTTTTGCCCCTTCCTATTCTTTTTGGTCCATGTGATGGTTTTTTACAAAATGGACTGGGCTTTCTTGATGGAAAGAAAGGTTAATCCAGTAGAAACCTTAGCATCATCTATGGCATATTGCTAGCACTTTGACATTGCATGCTCTCAACATGCCCTCAACATGCCCTCACAAAAGGTGTTTGCAAGCCCAATGTTTCACAAGAAACAATAGAAATCAATGTAATTGTCATAATGTTGAGATTATCCCCTTCATCTTTTACATATGCAATAATTCAAGTAGCGAGCCCATACTTTGCAAGCACATCATTGAACTGCAAGGCTATGACATTCCTAGAAGTGTTTGTTGTTTTAAAAAACCAACAATTATGTGATTGGGCTCCCATTTGTCATTTAGAAAATGTACGATCATAACAAAGGTGTCCACTTCAACTCTTAACAGCCAAAGATCAAAAGACACTATGCAAAAATGGCATTATTGAAGGGTTGATAATACAAACCTTTCCTTAGTCTATTTTGCAATCCTAGGCAAAACATTAGTCACCAAAGCTTGCCTAGATGGAAAAACAAGACAAAGATTTTGCCTCATGATTAACCTCCTAGAAAAAGGAGCTTGAACAAAAGACAAGGGCACTAATTCCTTGGCTATGAACAAGGTGAAGTCTTCTTCAAACTATTTTCAGTTAAGGTCCTCCTTGCTATGAGTCAATTCAAGCTAATAGGAGCCAATGGTGCACACTTTTTCATCCCTTGATGACTACTTATTCTAAAATATTCTCAAAATATCTTAAGAATATTTCATGCAAAAAATGAAAAAACATTAAAACATCCTTACAACCCAAAATATGTTACATTATACTACTATTTTGAAATGTGTTAAAAATAGTTACCAAGCTAATTCTAACAAGTTACTATTTCACATATTTATATAATATATGACTAACTAGTATTTGTAAAGGTTTTAATTAACACTTACAAAAGTTAAATCTATAATTAATCTAATGACTAATTAATTAACATTTATATAAATTATGATTTAACACTTTAAAAAATCAGAATTAAGTATGGTTAACATTCACCCCTTTAAGATTTTGTCTCAACCAAATGTAATAATTTTTTGTTAATTTCTTCCTATTTAGTAAAATCCAAAATATTTTTAAATGATATATATAATGAAATGATAGATATTGAAAGCCAAAAATATAGACTAAAAATTGCATATTATATACAATATATAAAATATATGTATTTATATACACACATATAATGGGTGTCAGTTTGCTTGAGTATCCAACTTTTGATCATATGGTACTAATTAGGGTGTATTTTTAAATTGGAAAACCCCATTTAAAAACTGATTTTGTTGGTGATACTCAAAACCCACACCCTTACCATATATATATTCACAAACAAAATTGATAAGACATTAGTGTATTTTTTTGTTAATACTTTCAAAATTAGTTTAATTTCATTTCCTAATAAAATGTAATATTTTTCTGTGTGGACCCTTCCAATAGCTCAAAATACACAAGTTCTCATAGTTATTGTTAATGGATAGGCTTGGAAATTGATGAAAAGATGAATCTAACTATATAAATCAAAATGCACTAATTTTTTCTCATACAAATAATTTTAACTAAACATTATCATACATATAAGAGATATTTGTTCTATGGGGTAGGAATTTGATGTTTGTATAATATTATCAAAATATCATTTATATTCAAGTGGTTGGATACATCTACATATTTTTGTGATGTGTTTGTTGCACACTACAAGATTGCAATCTCAAATTTTGATATGAAAACATCTCATATTGTAGTATATGTTATTTTATTTAGAAAATTGTGTGAGACTAGATTTTTTGGACACTCAAGCAAACCAAGACCCCAATGTCTGAGAAAGGTCATCTTTGAAAGGTCATCTTTTATGTCAAAGGACAATGTGCACTAAATGAAATACTTAGTCAAAGTAGCTAGGTACAACATAGGTTGTTATCTAAATTAACAAGTTACAACATAGGTCTAAACACTATTTGTGTCCCTTGTATGAAGGGTGGCTTTCATCCCTCCCACACTTGTTTCCATGCTTCAACTTTGTTTTACCTTGATAACAGAGGAGGAAGACAACAAGTGTCTTGACTTAGTCCCGAAGTAATTTTGCTGCTTCTTCACTGATTTTCCTCCTTCCTTCTTTTTCCGGAGGATCCAGGACCATGTCCTTATACCGTTTTTCCAGCCATGCCACATTTGGGAGGTCATGCAACAATTTTCCTAAAGGCTTAGATACATAATTGTAAACAAGGACCTTCCTATTGTAATCTGCATAGAAGAAAAGTGGACTATAGGCTCTCGCAAGTGCTCGTACAAAGCCAATCAAAAAGTACAAACAAAACAATCCTCCAATGGTTGTAGTGGCTATGACTCTGAGCCTCTGATGAGGGATACCAGGAGCTATCTCGTCAATCGCTGCAGTTGCAAAAGCTCCCACCGCACATGAAAGGGAAATTGCCAAACAAACGGAAGCTGCATAAACTGAGCCTCGAACATGGGCAATTGTGCTGCCTCTACTCGGCATGGAAGCACCTGCTCCAGAAAGTAATGTGGATATGGCAAAGTAAAAACTCAAGTTATAGAACACCCAAAAGATGGTGGACTCAGAAGTTGAAGATGGCGTAAATGTCACCGTTGCAAGAAGTGCAGCAACCACCAAAATTGTATTGCCAGCATTGGCATATGCCTTCTGACTGCCAAACAACCCAACACTCTCCAAATAGTTCTGCAACTTTAGCACCATCGTGTAATCACCTTGCTGAATAGCGATGTCCATTGGCGTCTTTCCTTTGTGGTCCTTTGCCTCAGGGTCGATTTGTTTCTCGCAGATCGTCAGCAACATCTCCACCACATCATAGTCACCAAATGCTACACTCATGTGGAGTGGGGTCCATCCATTGTCATTGTCATCGGCACTCCGTGTCCTTGTGTTTATAGCTTCTGGGCAATGTTTGCTAATATGTTTGATTAATGTTCTTATTATTGATGTCGCTTTGTCATTTTTCCCAGATTTTAAATCTTTTGATTCATTTTTCCCAGGTTCTAAATCTTTTGATTCATCTTTAAATGGTTTTATTTTGTTTTTCTCTATTATAGCAAGGTGAAGAGGAGTCCATCCTTTCCGGGATCTAACAGTGAGATCGATGGTTGTGTTTCGATACTTCCCTGTTTCTGGCTTCCACTCTAAAAGATTTTCCACAATTTTTTTGAATTTTCCTTTTACAGCGAAGTGTAAGGGAGTGAACTTGCCGTCCGGGTGCGGATACTCTTCATGGGATGTGACATTGGCCTCAATACGATCGTGCACATTTTTCTCCAACAGCTTCTCGATCACACGCTTCCGATTGGGATGAGGTGACAGGCTAGCCAAATGCAAAGCTGTGTAACCAAATATGTCCTTGAAGTTCACTTGTACAGCTTTCACCGCACATATTGCTGCCACAGTCTCCCACTGCCCATTGACGGCTGCCATATGCAATGCTGTTCTTCCAGGGTGAAGAGTATTTAAAGCATTGTTGAGTAAGCGTCCCTCAACCTTTCCGTACTTCTCAATTAAGGCTTTTTCAAGTATCTGGTCATCTCCAACTCCGTCCTTCTTAGGTAAGGAATTCTCACTCTGGTCTTCTGTTGCCGTGTATTTCGTACGTAGCGTGGCCTCAGTTTGTGCATGGCTCTTAAAGTAGTCCGCACGAGCCTTTTCATTGGTGAGCAGTTCACGACGAACCTGAAAATTTAGGTTATTACCATTCCATGACTTCTGGAATTGCGAAAGACATCCAATCCTGGCCACTTCCATCAATTTTCCTACGTCAACATCTTCAACCAAATCAGGTTTCTGAGAGTCTTCTGAATTCCACGCTACTAGCTTGTTCTCTCGAATCCACCCATGTTCATTGGTAGCGTTGGCTCCATCCTCTCCTGTTGTGCATTTGGAACACGAGTGTGAAATCTCACTTGCCATAGCTGGGTTGAAACAAATGGTTGGATTTGTTAGTGTCCAGTAGCCAATGATCACCTCCTGTCTCTCTAGCTCACAATATTGGTCGTCTTCGCCTACTTTTGGAACTGATCCTTCCGTTTTCAATGTCCTACAACACACAATATTGTTTCATCCTGGCATTAACATCAAGTCAAACTTTGCAACTTGGTTAAAACAACTTTGAGAAATTTATTGGGCAAAGGAATTTTGACCCTGCTTATCATTTTAATTTCAAGTTTTAAATAATTTTTCGGTTATCAATCTTTGACCTCAAAACAATTAGGGTAGAAGTGAAAACTATCAATTAACTGACCCCCTTACATCTCTAAAACAACACAAGCTCGATACAAATTTATAACACCCCAACCAAAGCCTTAGTAGGTGGACATCGAGAAGTTGAGATTGACGAGATAGCTCAGAAGACATTTGATGACAATTATTTCACACAACCAGTAAAGAGTAAAGATATGACATGCAAACGCTACACTTATTATTGTTACACAGGCATTCAAACCACATGCGAAGAGAATGGCTACCAAGAGCACGAGTGCAAGGTTAGTGCCACTTTGTTTAATGGGAGAAATCACAAGTTGATTAACTAATCTTTCCATTGCTGATCTTCTGGAAAGGTTGGTCGATTAGTTTTGTTGCAGATGTTAAAGGATTTTCATTGATCTTGACTACGTGGAGGTCTTGGTAAGAAAATCCATTCTAAATCCACCGTACTTTGCTAGAACCTGTTATCAAGAGACATTATAGCGACACTCTAATTCAAGTCGGCGACTATTTTGTACGAAAAATGAACAACTTTAGAAAATATGTGCTCCATTGATCTATATGTAAGAGCTTCTATTGGACATGATCAGTAGCTAATTGAATGGCAATAGACCCCATGTCACTATTGAGATCATACCCAACCCCAACTGTATTGAAGTTTATGCTGATTTCAAGGATTGCTAAAGAATTTAGTTGCTACTCCACAAAACTCTCCATACACTTGAAACTAAATCAATTTAAACTTATACATTTTCTTGGCATGCTTACAAATGAATGTTCTATAAATGTGAATCACTTCCTTCAATCTAGTACACATTGGGGGAAACTTCCAAATACGGTAAGTGTTCAGAATAGTGTGACTGAATGCCCAAGACCCAAAGATCTCAAACAAATATGTGCATAAAACAGGGTTCAACAAAACAAATTCAAGTAAATGCATAATATGTATATGACACATATTTATTTAGTTCAAGCAATATGTGGGAAGAAACAGATGTTGAACACATTGATTCCAGACATCCAAAGCCACATTGACAAAGTAATATATAATGTGCATCCACATATATTCATTTGGATAACATTGGAAACAATAGATAGCACTCAGCTTATGAAAATGACCAGATAGGCATGGACAAAACATTCATACCTTCCAAGGACATGTGCCGTGCATTCAACAAGCAATATTCAAGAGTAGAAGCTCCGTCACTCCTCTGCAGCTCATGTACACAAACTGATATCAAGATCCCACATTACTTTTAGATCTTTAAAACCCTGCCAGCTTCACAAACTTGATAAAAATATTCAATTTTGTTTGTCTTTTGAGCAGAACTAAAGTGTGAAATACAAACACAAATTTCGAGTTGCACCAGCAGCAGGTACCTCAAGGTTCAAAATGACAACCTCCACAGCGCATGGAACGTGGGAGAACACGTTTGCTGACGGGCCTTGAAGCAGTTCGACACAATTGGGGAACGCTTGCAGACACAGATAGACGGCAGTTGGGAGTTGCGAGTGGACAGCTGCGGCGAATCACAAACAAATTGAACTTGAATGAAAGCATGGGAAAGACAGAGAAGGGATTGCCTCTGTCTTTATAGATGAAAAAGCCCTCACGTGTTATCACTGTAGTAGTTGCAGAGGAGTTGCTGTAGTCACACGGAGAAATTTGACTTGTGAAAAGTTGGGCCGGAATGGGGCACCTTGCGTGTGCATGTAAGGTACTTTCGCATTTATGGACTCTGGAGGGTACTTTACATGTATACGTACTCGATGGCCTTGCTGCTGCACTGCAGGGCCAGCCCGTTGCTTAGTTTGCACCTGATAATTTAAAAGTCAGGTTTCAGATTTTCCCCAGACGTGCGGAGTACGATTGCCTCCCCTGCACGCTGGCTCCTTGTCGGATGAAGGCGCGTATTCCAGCGCCTTCCCTCCCTTACACAGACTGGGCTAGGAGTTTTTTTCTTCCCTTTTTCTTTCCTTCAATTTTGTGTTCTCTAAACTTTTGCAAAAATTTCCAGAATTGTGGCAATTCTTCTCGAGCTTAAGTTTTCAAAGAAAAATTTGCAGATTTTTCCAATTTTCTTTTCAGCCACAGAGCGAAAAGTCGGCCTCCCACGAAAGAAAAAAACGCCGGCAAGGATAAGTGATTTTGGCGGAGAATTTTGTAAATTTTTGAACTGGAAAATCTGATTTTGATTTATGCAATTTTTGGGGAATAACAATTTGAGGCAGGTCTGCCAGATTTTCGCAACAAATACCAATCGCCAGATTTGTGTATCGAGTAGGTGGCCAATAATATAGAATTATGATTAAAATATTTTACTTCAATATCTCAATTATATCCAAATTAAGACAATATGTAGTCTTCTTTTTAGATGACTGACACAGGCTGCATCACAAAATTGGAAAAAGGAAAAGCACTGGGAAGGGTTAAGTGCAGGCTTACTAAAGTATCCACTATTTTCTAACTGGAGGACTTACCTAATAGTAAAACCTTATTCCACTATTTCTGTTACTTTTCATTTCCCATTCAAATTAAGAATGGGACTGCCCAAATAAGAATTAGTTTAAGTTTTTGGACATGTCGATTGTGTTTTGTTCAGTCCATGGACATGTCCAAAATCTAAATTATGGATTTTGTGATGTGTTCTACTTTTCTATATTGGTCATTTTGGCCTTTGGGCATGGGACAAAAAACTTTGTGTAAAAGCAATGCAGGATGTGACTAGTAAGAACAGGTGGGTTGGTGTGGGCCAAGGTGAACCAGCACTCATTTGCTAGCTGGTGCCTTCACCATTTTGAATGAGAGGCCTCTTAATGGCCATATTGAGCCCAAAAAAGTAAGATTTGAACTCAGGGACCCTGATTTTGTGGAAGCATGGGATAATTGCAATTTATACAAAAATTTTAAATGGATTTTGGGATTTTTACCCTGATACCAACTTGGGTGCAGGTTCACCCAAGACAATTGGTGTGGAGAATTTTCACACTGTGGTGACCAAAAAAAAAAGCCTTGTGAATCATACAAAGGATTTTTAAAATAAAAAATGGTCCAAAGTTAAAAAATAGTGGAAAGTTGCCATATTTGGACCTTAAGTTGTAGGAGATGGCCAAAATATAGCATGATTCTAAATTATTTCTACTTCCTTCTCTGATCTTACTCTGACCTCTAGACTTGGCTATGTCCTCTTGCCGAAGGTTGCAAAACCACCTAGGGTAGACAGGCCGGTGGGTGATTGCTTAAGCGCTCAGGGTAGGCGTAATCCAAGGGAAGGGCTCCTTTGCTTCTGGTGTCCAAAGAGAAGAAGATGAGTTTCTCTTGGGGCATCCAACACCCTAAAAATCATCCAAAAAATGGATTAGAATTAAGAAAGTTATGCCCCCCCTCCCGCCCCCGCAAACATTGCGGAGTCAAGAACTCCCAAAAAAAAACAACCACTGAGCAGAACAAAGCCTGTTTCTAATCACCCTAAAATTTATTTGTATCTTGCACTCTTCTTATTAGATTTCGATGATGATTTGTAAACTTAAGTTGGCACTCCTATAGCACTTTAAATCACTTAAAATAAACAAGAAATGAGAAAGTTATGAGCTTTGAAAATAAGAGGGATCCAAAGAGATGAAAAAAACAAAGGAAATGCATTTTATAAGTTGGAAAGATTACTTTTCTTCTTGCTATTTCATCATTACTGCTTTTCTTTTACACTTCAAAGATGATTTGTAGAGCTTGAGATAGCGCTCCCATAATAGTTTAATCATTCAAAATGAAGAAGAGATGAGGAAGGTTTACAGAAGTGATCGGTAATAGGGTGATGATCGGTGATGGGTAGTTTTACCTTAACTAATAAAATTGAAAAAAAAAAACCTTGCTGCACAGTGCACACTGTGGGAAAAGCGGTAACCACATAGTGGCGAGCAGGGTTTCTTTTAAGGATTTTGTGAAGAAGTCAAAGTGGCAATCATCCAGAAAATAATTTAGCCAAATTTGGCTACACACTAGATATGAAAGTAGAAAAAAACACAGAATCCAGCTATATTTTCGGCTATCCACTGGAAGTCTAGAACTTATCATGAACATCTGGCAATATGGAGTTCTTTTTCCTTCAAAATCTGGCGAATTTGGGGCCTGTTTCCTTGAAAAGTCCTTGGAATAGGGCGAAATCATATTTTTCAGGTCCAAATTTGGCGAAAATTCGCCAGCAAAAGAAACACTTACAAAACTGGTGAACTTTAAAGGGGGCAAAATAATTGGGGAGACGGGACTTTATTACAAATGAGGTCATTTCTGACACCCCACAAACGGCAGTGTTGTGCATTATTGACCAGTCAAGTAAATAATGTTTTGCACCTCAAGAGTTCTTTCTAGATGTTCACTCAGAAATTATTATTCTTACCTACTTTCAACAGAATCAATTAAATCAACCAATATAAGGTTTCTTTTTCCACGGCTCTGACAAGGAGCTTTTATGAGCCTTGTGTGCACCAGCCGGCAAAAACCACATGTGACCCAGGACAAGCCAACCAGGGGCTTTAATAATTCAACGCATATCATCATACCCTTTAGGATTCTGACAGCTACTGCCTCAGTTGGCAGGCAACGAAAAACACATGCAAGAAACCCCCCTCCCCAAAAGGTCTATAAGGGCACGTTTTCATGAGGCTGGCTTGCCCATTGTTGGAACCACTGAAATATTGTGGCCAAAAAAAAAGTAAAAAAGAAAACAATTTGTACCAAAGCATTTTGACGTGCTCATCACCCTAAACCCATCAACTCTAAACCAATGTTTTCTTTCTTCATTTCCTGATGTACTTAGGGTGGCGAGATTCCCCTATTCAGACTGTTCTACTGAGCTTAGATGTTCAAAGGCCTCTTCAGAGTTTAGGGTTTAGGCAACATTTTCATCTTGTGTCTTTTTTTGCAATGTCTCAATAATGGTCCTAATAGCTCCATCATATGTTGCAAGTATATTTTAGATTCATATGTAAAGAAATCACAAATTCTTAAATTGTAAGTTTCTTACAATTTATCATCAAGCAATGATATTTGTAATAAAAAAGTGTTATTCATCTACCCATATAATCAATGATATTTTAAATTGGATTTTTAGCTAATTGTGTAACCGCGGACCAGACAGTCCCAAAACCCATAGTGGTTAAGGGACGTCAAGTAAAAAGGTTTAGAAAAAAATAGAGAAAAGGTCATATTAGGATTACCTTCATGCTGCAGTCGTACAATTTGGTCCAAAATATAATTAAAGTGAATTAGAACAACCAAATAAGTTAATTTTCAAAAAGGGGATAGGATAAAATTGTAGTTACCTTCCTACCCACTCAAAGTGCTGCAAGCAATCTGCCCAAGAAGGTAAACTGCTCTCCTCCTTCTTACCCACTCAAACTGCTGCAAGCAATCTGCCCAAGAGGGTAAACCGCCCTCCTCCTTGTCATACATGCGACATCTTCTCCATTTGGTGCTACCCTCTATGGTAGCAACTACTACATCTAAAGTTACTATTCTTCAAAATAGTTCCAAATTCCAAAGAGCTGAACTCTCTATAATGAAGTAATTTCATTCTAGAAAACAACAAAGAAAAACTAACTACTACCTTCCTTGCTAGTAGAGAAATAAAATGTTATTTTTAAAGCATACATTTATTCATTTACACACTTGTAGAAACTTCAAAAAAACTCTTACATAATATTCCAAGTCAAGAGCACTTTAGGTGCTTCATACATCATATTCCTACCATACTCCTAGAAAAGAGATCTAAAGTGGAAAGACTAGAATGAGAAAGAGCAACCCAAAACTCCCCCACCACCTTATATATACATGTCCTAGACTCCTTATCCTCTTAGATTTCCTCAACTCCTTCTTCAAATCTTTTTCACATACATTAATTAATGGTCCATCCACGTCTTAAACACTAGTCTATCCAAGTTTTACTAACTAAGTGGTTTCCTACTCTTATAAACTAGGATACATCAATATTTCTCTACCACTAACAATTAATAAAGCTACTAGGAGGCCCTCCTAGCTAGTCAAACCTAAATAGTCTAGGTTTGTCCCACTAACATTAATGAATCTCTAAAATATAATGAAAATATCCATCTTGAATATATAGAATAATCATTTTTATTTAATAAAATATTAATGCAAACATATTTGTGTATAGTAAAATTTGGATTGCTAAACGTGTCATTATCATGAAATAGATTGTTAACATTTATTGATTTTTTCACAAAACATGCACAAAGTTAGTTTAACTCATTTATTCATATATTATGTATGCAATCTTGTAATAATGATCAAATCACATTTTGCATACATGTAATGTCTTATAAATATTCATAAATCCTTATTCAATTTAACTAAAATTTGATTTTACACAACAACAAAATGTGAAATGTGGATCTCAAAAATAATGTTATTTGAAATTATACCTTTTTAACCATTCTTTGTTCACTTTTCATTTGTAATTATTACATCTTCAAAATGTATTCTCTCTGAACTTCATCCTATTTGAATTAATTGACAAATTTGTAAGCTTGATCTACTTGGGTTTTTTCTTTTCTTTTTAGAAAGATAATTATTCATTTCATTGAAAACATCCTTGTAAAGGTGTAAGTGGGTTGAAATTGGATATGGGTTGTGTTATATGATGTTTAATTAAATCATATCAAAGATCAAAATTATTTTGTAATAAAAAAGAAAAGTACATAGGAAGAACATTGACAAAAAAATTGGTCTAATAAATCTTTCAATGATTTTGGTTTCACATAAATAGACACAGTGAGGTGAACATCAATTGTTATGTAACACCTTAAGTGAATGTAAGTTACAATGAGAGAGAAAAAATATATGTGTGGATAAACATAGAAAATTCATGACAAAATGTTTTTCCAAATCACATGATAAAACACAATTCTAATATTTTTAATTTTATGAAATCAAGTTTCAATTTCATTTTGTGTTCAATAAACATTTCATTGACTCATTATCAAACTCATTTCATGTTTTCATATTTGCTTCTTTCTACCCTTTGCAAATACAATTCTCAAATAATGTACATAATTTCAAAAAATCACACATATTTATACAATCTAGATTACATTTGAAGCAAAACAAACAATTTTCAAAGAAATAAAAGAAGATTAATACCTGGAATAGTGTTGAAATTGACTTCATCACATGGTTGTTTCTACATGCTAAATGTGCAAAGAACATTTTTCCATACTCACATTTTGCATTGATATTTGTTCCTTTGTTAAAATAAAGGGGAAAAAAAATTTGCTCAAAAAAAAAAAAATCCTCAAAATTTCTTGAATGTAAGACACCAGTTCAGTTTTCTAAAGGCCTGAAAGGATACATAAGAGGCTAGAATAATCTATGTTAGGTTGGAATATGGTAGGATGAAATACAATGGGACTATATAGTTTTCCTACCTAAACCAATTCTAATGAAATTCATCATTATTGGAATTAAACATTAATTTTAGTAATCTCATCTTGAATTTTGCTATTTGGTCAAATATTTTCAAAACTTTACAAATATTTGGATTAAAGAGGGGGTGATAAAAGTAATAGGGTGTGAAATCAAGTAAATTCATTATGCCAAAACATGATTTCATGATTACAAAAATATGACTATAGTCGAATTAGACCCATTGTTCATGCCATTTTTGTAATCGTTTATGCCATTATGGTATAAATGACATGTCCTATTCAAACATGTAGTTGTATGAATGAATTCAAGAAAGTCGTATTACAATGTAGTGATAGGGTGTCATTTTAAAGATAATTCAATTATGTCCAAAAACAATTTGCTTAAAGCCTTTGATTTGTAGTAATGCCCTTTTCTAAAAATGGAACTAGATTAATAATTTAAAGTGTTACCAACTACTTACTAAGATTTCTAGATGATCTAGTAGATCATACATTGCAACATTTGTAGGTTTTCAAAATCAATATGTAGGTTGTTGTCCATAGAAAAAAACCCTAGAACAAATCATTATCTTGTTATGTGGTTTTCATTTTTAAGCTTGAGTTTTAATAGTTGCAAGTTACACATCATCATTATTTGACAAGTTGCCAACACATTATGGGTGTACACTTTTAGGTAAAAACATGTTTAGGTGGGCCATTTTTGACATTTTGAAGAGTCCACATTTCACACTAAATGAATTTCTTGTGATTATCATAATCATTAAACTATAAATCCTATACATATGCCAAAGTTTTCAACTCTTGCTAATTTATGCCCCAAAGTTTTCACCTTTTTCCAACTTACACCAAAGTTATCAAACTTTGTTCTGATTATGCCAAAGTTTTTGACTCTTACCAACTTATGCCCCAAAGTTCTCACCTTTTCCCCGAGTTACACCAAAGTTATCAAAATTTGCCTTGGTTATGCTATTGTTATCCAATTCTTTCCCTTATGTTGATTCCCCTCTTTTTGCCAAACTTCTACCAAGTTTTCTCGCCTTTGCCCCACTCCTATTCTTAAGTTATCAACTTCTTGGCACTCTTATGCCCCAGCTTTCCACTTTTTCCCAAACTTATGTTGAAAATTTTCACTTCTCCCCCCATTGTGCCAAACTTATCACATTTTCCATACCTTTTGCCCAAGGTATCAACTTTTGCCCCGATTATGCCCCCATTATCGAATTCCTTTCGGTCACACCAAAGTCATGTACTTCTCCCCAACCTATCCTGCCATTTTCCCATTGTTTTTTGTTTTGCTAAAGCCATCATGTTTTTTCCTAGTTATGCCCATGTTATCCAATTTTTTCTGACTTATGTTCTACTTATGAAATTTGCCCCAAGTTACACCACACAGGCCATCCCCCCCCCACACCCTTCCTCATGATGCACGAAATGTTTCATTCTTCCTATTTAATATCCTTTTTGCTTCTAGCTCTAGCCTTTTCATCTAATTATGAATTTTTTACTAAGTGTTCAATAATTCTACTCGAGGTACGCAAAATGTTGCACTTAGAAGTTTTTGTTTTTACTAGCTAAAATTGGGATGAGTTTGCAAATCCTATGATAGCACATTCAAGAATGGACATCCTTCCAATCACTACACCAAAACTTGACATTTATGATTATGACAAATATGACTAATGATCATTTTTAGTTGTATTGTCATATATGCCATGTTTTTTGCCTATTTTTATTTTTGTAACCTTGGATATGATTACATGACTAAAAATTTCATCAATATGAATACATGACTAAAAATCTTCTTCACGAACACCACATAATTTTTTAATAATATACAGTTTCAAACATTAAAAACTATTAAAACGAAAAAAAAACTAAAAGGTAAACATCCATGCCTAATAATCATATTATAAACTTGTACATGATCAAGCACATGTACATAATTATTGCACAACTAATAATTAATACCTTATAATTTTTAAAACTTTGGCCTTACAGTCAGTAATTATTTCATGTGAATTTTTGGATAGTGGTTAAAACAAATTTTGGGGCGACTCTTCCCTCCAAAGAATTAGGAAAATATTTTAATTTGTGGTCATTAGTATTTTTTCCATTGGTCACAGACACTTTAGTTAATTGTCAAATGTGTAAAATTGGATTTTCATTATCGTGATATTTAGGTAATTATATACACAAAACATTAGCAAGAGGTTCTGCCATGATGGGTGCAACATTCATCATCGACACATTAGGAGTTGGTTGTGTAATTAGTAGAATTCTAGTACTAATGCATTCAAGACTCTATGCAAATAATTGAAACAATTCTCTTTCCAAAGGTTCATTGGTAACATTGCTGCTGCTAGCTTCTTCTACCATTCCTTCTAGTCGTTGTTTCAATATTTGTGGCCATCCTTTATTTGTTAGCCAATATAATGTTCCAAAAACATTCATAGTGATTTTTGGAGTGCTAAACAATGTAGCTTCAAGTTTTACATCGGCATTTTCTTGCACTTCATTAGGTGATCCAAATTGTGTAAATTGTTGGGTATCTTCACTGGGTGAGCCAATTGGTTTTTCAACCATTGTTTGAACCATTGTTACTTCCGCTCCTTCTTCAACAGGTTTAAGTACTTAGTATGATGTGGCTAAATTAAATAAAGAATTGAGTCCTTTCCATGGCCTATTTGGTAAAAGAATTTGTTAAGTTGCAATAATATCTTCTCTAACTTCTTCTTTATTTTATCTTCTCCAATCCTTCAATCTATTATTTTCTTTTCTTTCTCCATTCTTATTCAACATAGGTTTTAAATAGTTTTGTTTCTTTCTTATCTACAACCATTCCTATTGTCACTTCCAATTTTTCAATTCCCATATAGATCTAGAATTATGACTATAGACCAAAATTCTTCTGATTAAGTTGTTTCAAACATGTATACCTCACTCCTTATTCTCATATTGTATCCAAAACCCATAACCCTAGGTGCCTAGAGCATATTGCTTGGCATCCATTTTTCTATTAAAACATTAATATTTGGTTTAGCAAATTATCTTATATCAAGGAATTGAATTGAATGATGCATAGCAAAAATTTCCTTTATAAGAATCAGTGTGATAATGCATACAATTATGGGTAACCATCTTTTATATTTTGTTAATTCGATGGCATCAATTATTAATGATCTATGTTGCATACACCACACTTCTGTACCACCATGTAATTTTTTAATAATCAATTCTTTTATATTTTCAAGTAATGTTTTAAATTTCTTTTAAAAACTTCCCCATTCATTTAATTCTAATGCATTCTTCAGTGTATACAAATAATCTTGAAAATTCCAACCATAACTACAATTTATCTTTAATCTTTCTTGAACTTCTTCTATGGTTATAATCTCTTTCATCCATTCATCTTCTCTTTCAACATCAATCATAATCTACCATTTTTCATAATGTCCTTCATACACATTATGATTATAATCTAGAAGTAACACATATTTTGTTCATAATAAATGAATAAATTTGGAAAAGCTCATACTTGTTTGGCCCGCAAAAAGTCATCTTATTCATTCCACTATGTTTTCTTTCAATTCTATAAGCACCCATTAAATTTGTGTATCCCAAGGTAATACCATATAAAGAACATGTATTAAGCAATATCCCAAATCAATTTCATCTATTTCCACTTTCCTTTCTTCAATTTCTATTAATTTAAATGTAATGTGGAAAGATGTCACATGGTTTTGAAGAAATTACATCTTGATTCCTCAAATTTCTCCAATAATGAATTGAATTAATCCTTAGCATGGTCACCAAATGTTAACAATAAATTTTTGCATCGTTCTGGATTCTTGTCTTACTCCATTAGCATAAATACCACGTAAATATACTAACTAAGACATCATTCAAATTTGGAGATTAATTCAATTAAAAATCCCCGTGCAATCTTGATCACAACCAAACGGAAGAGAGAACATCTATTCCATTCCATAAAACCATGTAGCTTTACAATGCCTTTCCCCTTTTCTTCCTCTCATCTCTCCTAAGCTTCTTATTTCCTTCTCAAGAAAATAGGTGAATATTCGTACAATCCTTTCTCCCTTTGTCCCAAAAAGATCCGTGTCAAGTCTATTTCTAATCTCTTAACTTTGCACCGATATGCCCTTTGGTAGTTTCAAGAAGTAATTATAACTATCTACGAGTCATGTAATCCTAGTTTTATACTTATTAATGTCATTTCGATTTTTGTCATCTCACCATGTTTCAACCAACTTGGCATTCTGCTATGATTGATAACTTATTCTAGCTTGACAATTCTTAGGGTCTTGTTGGCACCTCCATCTAGTCTTGTATTCTCCATACTACTCCGTTGATATGCCTAAATATTTATTTCCTTACAGTAAGTGAAAGCTTCTACATTCTACAATTCAATATTGCATTTGTAATATTCTTCATTCTTACATTTATATGATTTTTGAGGTATTCTTTGTTGGACATGATGTAGCCTAGGGTTGAGAGGGAGACTATGCAATCAATTGAGCTAGACTTTCAAATGATTCCTATCAATACCATACCCTCTAAAAAACAAAAGAGATTTTTGCATGTTGCTAAGGTTTTTTTGGACTTAGAGCTTTTAAATCATGTGATGGGTTCCATATGGAAGAGGACCAATAGGCATAAGTAGATGGTCATGACTCATCCACTAGATGGTGTTTGATGCTATCATTTCATTTTCTTGGAAATATGAAGTTCATCTTTTGCATTCCTATGTCCATATTCTTGATTTCAATTTTGTTGAATGTTTTGGATTTTCAACATGTCTTTTGTTTACTTATCTTTTTTTTATTTTAAATAATGTTCTATGTATTAGTAACATCATATAAAAACACTTTTCCTAAAGGGACCAAAATGGAAAGAAGAAATTCAAGATATTTTTCATTAATGTCTCATCCATCATTCATCCTTGTACAACCTTATATTATTGCTGTTGATTTGGAATATTTGTTTCAATGGTCATCGCTCAGAGCTCATGCACTAACATTTCCCCTTATGCCATGAGGAAGTTCCCAGTTGTGTGCAGTGAAAACCTCTAATTGGCCTTGCATTTATTCCTGTCACATTGTGTGATTGAAAAGCTGTGGAAGTTGCATATGACGGTAGAAAATGACAAATTTTGTTTTCTGGTCAGATGGTGTGATTGAACAAGGCGTGAAATTCACAAATGCGGTTTAAAATGACAAATTTTTGTTTTTTGGTCACACGGTGTGATTGAACAAGGCATGAAATTCACAAATGCTGGTAGAAAATGACAACAGATCTTCAGGTGGAGTTGTGAAATAAATCAATGCATGTTCACGCTCACCTGGTTTTTCCTGGTTGTACAATATGGAGAGTCAGGATACCCTTGCTTTTCAAGCAAAAGACATGTGATAAAAGCTTTTAAAATATTCCATATTTTCTGGGTTTCAATGTAACTTTTGCAAGCGTATAGAATTTTTTTAATAGGTTGCATGTCAAGGTTCCATCATTACATTGCAGGAAAGATTTAAAAGAACTCTAAGACAGGCATCTTTCCATTGAAAGGCTGCACCTTCAGCCATTGAGTTTGGATGTTAAAGCTGAAGTTATCAAGTCTGTGACTCTTACAATGTCCGTGCTTTTAACCATGGCTCATATATAGTCTGGCTACAGCTATAGTTATGAAGAGTTTTTTTTTTCTAAAGATAGGAAAACTAAACTAAGGGTTATATGATGGAAGAAAAGGTCAACAAATCTTTTCCCTCTTGTGATGATCTTCATGCGCCCAAAGGTCAAAATCATAGATAGTTCCTAAGGTTAGTGATGGTCTCAGAGCCCTTTTCTAGAATGCAAAAAAAGACTGTTTTTCATGCCATACCCAATAGCTACTAAGGAAAAATTGAATTTATATGTTTTAACTTGGAATTCTTAATGTTATTTCAGATTTATGATCATTACGTTGCATTTTAATTGATGATAGTCACAGAGACTTTCCATACACCAAACGCAATCCGTAATCCAGTATCTTTCTTGCTTCAGGATACCCTTGCTTTTCGTGCAAAAGACATGTGATAAATATGTGACAGAAAATTTTATCTATTTTCTGAATTCAGGATACCCTTGCTATTCAAGCAAAAGACATGTAATAAAACAGTAAAAAAGGCTCCATCTTCTCTGGGTTTGAAAATAACTGTTGCGTCACATGAAAGAGTACCTATTAATAGGCTACATGTCTAGTAGCCATTATAACATCAAGTGAAAGAGTTTAGATTTCTTTTTCTTTTGACTAGTGGGTGCCAGTGACCGAAGTCCCTCGGTTTCTTTAAACTTGGTTCGCGTTTTAGTTTTTTTTAGAAACTTTTAACTTTTTAATTTTTTAATTTTTATATGTTTTCTATTTTTATTATTATTTTGTGATCATCCAGCCGGACGGACATTTCATCCATCCCCTTAATCGGGACGGACAGTAGCTAAAAGAAAAAAAAGCTTCCCCAAAATTTGTCCCGTCATCAAGCCAAACGGACATTTCATCCATCCCCTTAATTGGGACGGACAGTAGTTAAAAGAAAAAAAAGGTAGT
>Ga0116227_10008985_pt1 | contig 18409 bp, 11 predicted proteins | sample S1TSphgellanicum_FD_89693 | JGI IMG/M metagenome (GOLD analysis project Ga0116227, IMG submission 89693) | Host-associated microbial communities from peat moss isolated from Minnesota, USA - S1T2_Fb - Sphagnum magellanicum MG | ecosystem: Host-associated > Plants > Peat moss > Unclassified... | reverse complement strand
GTGCTCAGCGGCGCTGATAGCAAAGAGCCTGTCCTCCTCCACCGCCTCACCCGCTCCCACCCACTCTCTCCCCTCACGTCCTCCCCCCCCCCCCCCCCCCCCCCCCCCCCCCGCACCCTAAGAAAAAACTTTGGACCCTCTCACGAGTGCATGTTGAGCCTTCTCATTGGTTACATGAAACTTTTATTTCGAAAACTTTTTGTCATCATTTTTGGCTTGGGCTAATGGCAAGGTCACAAACTGTGGGACATAGTACGTAAAACTTCTCATAAGTGCTTTTTTTTTTTGTTTTGGGGGTGGGTGGGGACCTGAAAGATATGATTTTAGCACATACAATGAATTTTTTTGAAAAGTATGGCCCTAATTTGCCAGATTCTGAATTTTTAAAGAAAACTGCCAGATTTACATTAGGTTCCAACAAGTAGCAAAATATAAAAGAAATTTTTAATTTTGCTACTTTCATATTTGGTCTATAGCCAAATTTGGCTAAATCTTTTGTGGATAATCACCAATTGGGCTACATTATAAAATTTATATATATATAAAATATGGTGCTTCTCATCTAGATGCATGCATCACATTGTCATTCACAAATTGTGTCAAATTTGAGCCAAAAAATTTATGCCCAAATCCTACACCAATATGTAGTCTATTCAAGCCAATAAGCTGCACATGCATTGTACGAAGACTACAAAAATGGATAAAATTATGACTTTTACCTCATTGATGTGTCATGAACCAGGCCTTTGTCATAAACGACTTATTCAACAAAAAAAACAGTTGAGATTTCCACAATCTGACCAATTGTACTATGAGTTTCAGTATGAAAGGTGCCAAGTGCGGGGGGATTAAGGTAAACCATATCATGTGATGAGGGGAAGGACCCACAGTCTTCCCTTGTGGGTTGAGTAAAACTTTGAAAGCTCCAAACCCTTCTTTGGCTTTGGATTCTTTTTAGAACTATGGGAGAAAAAGTCTGATCCTGCCATGTGACAAAAGATTCTTCCTTATTAGTATAAAGCACCCAAAGAACACTGACTCTGGGAAAGAACCCCCTGTGATCAATTTTGTAAATTTCCATAACATACGAACGGACACTAACTTATTTGTCCAGTAGTGCAAACAAAACAGGAATGCAAAAAAGCTGGCCTTCCAGAGATTCTCTCTGGAGGAAACACAATCAAAGTTCTTCACTCCATCATCCTATTTTTGGGCATCTCCATTTGTTGTGAAAGGCCAATCAAATTGGCCTCTTGTAACCCAAAGAAAAAAATAGTACTTCACTCCAGTCAGTACTTACCCAACAGAGGAGATATCATCCATCAACTGTAACACCATATGTAGCCAGCCAAACAAAACAGATGACAAGGTGACAATTGTCAATGGTCTTTCTTTGTCAATTTAGTGATGCAGCCAAAGAACCACAATTTACAATTAACACAAGTTCTTGGGATAGAAGACGACGTTGCAAAACCACCAATTGTTGACTATTACATAATGCAATTACAATCAAGTAAATCAATCCATCTTGGAACAATAAAACACAAGTTGCAAACCTATAATCAATAATATATAAATAGTTTATAAAAAATTAGGTGCATAAGGAAGGGACATGGATGTGCAACATTTAAATTCGAGCATCAAATAAATTCACCCTTGTAAAAAAAAATCCAACCATGGGAAAAAATCAACTAATGACATCCACCATGAATTGCAAGAGTTGTAAACTTTTGAAGGGTTGGATCATATACTTAGATTGCTAAACATTTGCCACCTTAACACCTAATAATGATTTTCAAGGGTTGTATATTACATATCAATAGAGTTGAAATCACCCATCAAAGAGCTCAAATTAACTATGTAAAACCCACCACATAGCTCAAATCAACTCAAATCAACCACACAAAGTGCAAATCAGTTGAAATCAGCCATGTACAAGCCACCACAAGTTCAAGTAAGCTTAAATCAACCACACAACGATCAAATTATATCAAATCAGCAATGTGTAAACCACCACACAGCCCAATTAAGCTCAAATTAGTCACCACAAAGCTCAGCTAATTCACATAAAACTTAATTCATTTCAAATCAGCCATGTACAAGCTACCACAAAGTTCAAATCAATTCAAATCAACCACCATAAAGATCACTTCAACCCAAATTAACCACACAATGTTCAATTCACCCCAAATCAGCCATGTAAAAGATCCAAAGAGATCAAATCACGCACCACTGAACTCAATTCAACCCAACTCAACAAACAAAAAAAAAAAAAAAAAAAAAAACCACAAAAAAAACCAAAAAAAAAAAAAAAAAAAAAAAAAAAATCGCTTCAAATCAGCCACCATTGAGTTCAATTCAGCCCAAATTAGCCACAAAGAACTCAATTCAGCTCAAATCAACCATATAAAAAATCCAAAAAGGTCTAATCAACCATCATTTAGCTCATTCCAACCCCAAATTACACACAAAAAACTCAAATCAACCATGTGAAAAATCCAAAGAGCTAAAATCAACAAGCATGGATCTTAATTCAGTCTAAATCAAACCAATCATGTAGAAAATCCAAAATACTCAAATCAGCCATCATAAAGTTCAATCCAACATAAATTAGCAACTACAAAAGTTGCATGAAAAGAAATTAACAATGAAAAATCATGGGGAAACTAGCCATGGAAACGCACCATGGAAAAATTTCAACAATGAACAAAAACAAAAAGGAAAAAAACTAGCCATGGAAAGAAACTAACTATGGAAAAATCTAGAAATGATCAAAGTGGAGCTTCCCTCTCCACCTCAAACTAATACTAATTTTCCCTTCATAATTGTGGACCTAAATGGTATAATGGTGTTGAGCACCTAAATGTGATGCTCACACAACCTTGGTATGAGCAATTGGTCCATCGCCTCATAAAGCTCACAAAGCAATCTTGCAAGGATTGTTCCAAAGGATATTGGTATCTAAGGTGGATTTCTACAAGGTGATGTTAAGGACATTACTATCCCCACCAAAAAGAGTCAAGTGTTTTGAACAACATTGATGGGCAAACCTAGGTTGGTGTGAAGTGTGAACATATTTCAAAGAAAGTGAAAGATGGCAACTAACAACAAAACCCTTGTGTAGAAAGTGCTTCAAGGATAATTGGAAATGACAACTAACAATAAAATCCTTGGGTAGTTTGATCTTATACACATCTCATATCCCCCACGGAGTCCTCCAAATTGCGGTTACTTTTGACATTGATGTTAATGGTATTATAAATGTCTTTGCTTGTCATAAGGCATCTAGGGAAGAACAAGCTATCACAATCCAATCATCATGAAGTTTGGTTTAAAGACAAACATCTTAAATATGGATCGAAATGTTGAACTTCATTCCCAAAAATATGTAAAGTGGAAATAGGCAATTGATGTGAAAAATGAAATTGACATTAAACACCATGTTATATTTAATCAAGAAGAGTTTGATTGAACATAATGAAAGACTACCTTTTGATGTCATTGATATCTAATGTTAGATGGAAAAATATGATATTGGATCACAAATCAATGATGTAAAAAAATTAAAAATATCCTTGGAAAAAAAAATCAAACCTAGAAATGCCCTTAAATAGAGAAATTCACAAGGTTGTGGAATTGCAATTTTGTACCCATGGAAAGCCACCTAGAAAATCAAAAAATTAACAACATTAAATATTCACAAAATACTTTTGAAAAGAAAAGTAAGCACGGAAAAAAAAACTCAGATAAATAAATCCATAAGGATGTGGACATGCAACATTGTACCCGTGGCAAGCCACCCAAAGAATTTGCAACACACCTTGTCATCAAAAGTGGCATATTGACATAATTTGAATATTGCATGATTAAAACAAAAGTCATCAAATGGGTTAACCATGTCAAGGTCACCACATAACACAATTGAATTAAAAGCCATTGCACAAGTTTGCAAATTAGAACCTTTGTCCTTTATATAGGCCACAATCTTTTATGTGAACCCAATTTGTTAAGGATCTTTTTCATAGCCATGGTAGCCCCATTCATATATTGGGCCTCAAACAACCCAACAATGACATGTTTGGGTTTCCACCTAATGGGAAAGGAAAAAAAGACCATTGCAAAAACATTACAAGCCCCTTTTGACATCCAAAGATTAAAAATGCATCTGGCTAACAAGCATTTAACCAAAGTAGATTGCACATATGTTGTCAAGGTCTTTTTCACCAATGTAGGAAGAACTTTTTAATAAAAGCTTTCATGCATGGGAAGTTTATCCTAGGGCACAATTGAAAAACCAATCTATGGAACCAAACACTTTCAATAGTCTTTAGTGGCAAAAAAGCCTTTGGTGGCAAAGAACATGACATCCTCCAAAAAACCCTTCTATATCTCATGGTCTTTTGTAACGGATTTGAAGAGGAAAAAAATCTCGAGATGATATTGAGGTTACATTTTGTTGCTTAATAATTGGTTTTCAATTAAAAGAAGTTCAAGGATAAACATGTATGTCCTTTAAATACTCTTAAAGTAAATCAACATACTTTTGTTCCACATGTTTCTTCATGGTTGATATGCCATTATCTTTATGGTAAACAATGAGACCTTTACAACATCTTATGTGTAAGGCTAAAATCTTGAAGCCAATTGTAACAAACAATGCAATGCATAACTTGACTATATTCCAAACAAACAAGTTTATTGTTGTTCACTTTTTAAAATGCCCAAATGATTGAACTCCTTTGGTGAGGTTTCCAAAACTTTTGTTGTTGCTTCAAATTTTCTAATAACATTGCTTCCACTATAAGATTCACAACATTAGTGTTAGATGGGGCCTTTTGCTCTAGAACATTCATGATGCTCAAGCTACTATTATATCTTACAATCAAGCAACAACAACCCTAGCACTATTAGTTTGTGCACATGAAATTTCCATGGTAATTGTAGCAATGACAAGGAATGAAACTAGATGGCCACAAAGAGAAAGGCAATTGAAACATGCAATCAAAAATCAAAAGAAGTGAACTTCAACACAAGCCAACAATGACTTGCAACACATAACAAAGCTTCAATTTTATAACAATATGTAGACAAAAGACAAACACACAACTTGATAAAAAGTTTTTAAATATGAATAAGAAGAAAAGAAAAAGAATGTGCAACACAACAAAAGATTTTCTCACTTTTGTCAAACTTTGAGTAGTATTCCCCATTTGTCATACATGAAAACTTTGCGGACAATCACCATCACAAAAAAAAAGGCAACAAATGTCCATCACGATGTCACATTCAAGTTTTTCACAAAATTGTAGTGATGCATTCCTACTTTTTCCATTACATTACAATTCCAACATCACACTCAAGTAGCTTGAAGAACCCTACATTTGTTTCCCAAAAACCTTTGATTCTTCAATTCTATTTGCTTCAATTTTTTGTTAAATAACCTCATCAAAATTCTTCTTTTTAAGCTCAAATCAAGTCGATTTTCTATCAAATAACCTCATCAATGTTCTGATTTTCAAGGTTTGATCAAGTCAAGTTTCCAGCAAAAAACCTTCATGACAGTCAAGTTTTGAAATGACAACAAGTTTCTCTCAAATATCCTCCACACTTTGGGTGCCAATGAGGCTGAGGGGGCAGATCTTTAGAAAGGTGGCTGTTGGTTCACTCTGGCCTTCCAGAGCATGGATGACACCTTATCTGGAATTATGGCATTTTCTTCTAAAATCCTCTCCTCCTCCTTTTTCAGATCTCAGTGCCAAAATCCATCTTGAAATTTTCGAGAGTATAGAACTGAAATTCATATATGTAAATTTTTTGAATATTCTATATTCAAGAATATAAATGTATTGCCAAAATCCAAATTCTCGTTCACTGTTCTCTTTCCCATTCAAGTATGTTCTCTAATCAAGCTTTACAATTAGCATGGCTAAGGGCATGTTTGATGCAACCACTAACAAGTCTAAGCTGACCAACATCCAACCCCTTTTTAATAGAGATTTGTTCCATTTTCTTGGATTTTTCTCTTTTCCAAACACAACCATTTAAACCAATAAGTTCCTAAGCCCTTTCTACAACCATTTTATCTCTTTTCAAAGCCAAAGTTAGAAATTTGGATTTCGCAAGGACAAAGCAATGTACTTGTAAACTATCTCTCACATTAATTTAAATTTTTCAAAGAAAAAGCCAGTTTGGCGTTCATTTTAGAAAAGAAAAGTTTGCCACAAAGGGATGAGGGGCAATCAAACCAAATAAACAATTCACTTGGACTGGATCCGGTTCCAAGTATTAAGTACCCACAGCCAATATAGCATGTAGTGTAGTCTAATAAATGAACACACGTTAGCTTAATATACCCAATTTGTAAAGTGATGACATGTCAACCAAGGCATTACAAATTATCATTGTTTCCATGCTCATTCTATTAAACCTGAAGAATGTTGGGCTGGTATATAGGTTGACCCCTAGTATCAACAATGGTATCAACAATGGTATCAAATAAAATATCAAATGTTCAGATATTGCCTCTATACCATTATACCTGTCAGATCAAATTTCAAAATTTTTTGTTGAATATCATACCAACCTGGTATAAGATTTTTAATACCAATCTAATACTTGATACCAGGCATTCATGCTCCTTTTTTCCCCTAGTATCAATCCTTAAGCATCCTCTGGTATGCATACTCCTGGCTTTCTCATTGGCTATGTTTTTTTTCCCTGCAAGCCAGTGGCTACGCTTCTTCTTCAATGTGCATTTTCTTTTTTGTGAGTCATTGCATTGTTTACCTTTCAATGAAAATGTGTTGCAGCTACCACAACCAAAGTTTGTGTATTTTAACGGCTGATCATGTTTATGGTTTTGTCAAAAATGCATCATCTATGGGAGCATTATTCATACCAGAGTTACTATATATATACATGCTGGCATCAGAGTTCATAAGATATCTGTTCATATCATTGCAAACCCATTTCACATCTTTAATTATATATTATACCATGCCATATATATCATATTTTTTAGTGCTTTGATACCATGATGCATACGGTATCAAAATTGTGGAAAACCCTATATACCAGTAACAGGCTGGTATCACAAAGTGGTGATACCAGCCCAACACTGATCCTGACCAAATATTGATATGTCACTTGGTCCTAGGCCTATATTACTATGTCACTATCTCCTAGATGGAGTAGCCTTCCTCAAGAACGTAGCTACTCAGACCTTCCAATGGTTTCTTGATTTTTTGAGATTGTTTTACCAATTTCCTTTCCCCCATCGCAACTGCATAAATGTCCTTCCTTGGCAGCTCCAAAGGCATTGTCTCTTTTGATATGTTTTGTGTCTTGATGACAGCCTAAGGGCAAGGGGGAATCCGAGGCATGCAAGTGCCCAGATCAATATGAATGTGTATGTACGTACTATGTACATTGTACACACAACATCGTGTGTGTGTGTGTGTGTGTGTACACACGAGGGGCTGACACTCCACTAACCTCCATCACAACTGTGCAAAAAAGTCCTGTCATTCACCCTCATTACCCACATAAAAGATTCTGGGGTTGCGACTAACCTAGGGTGGATGAAAAGAAAGTCCTAATATGGACCCTAATAAAAAGAGTTTAGAGTAGGATAGTGCCTGAGGAGTGGGGCATTCTGTAAATAAGTGCCTGCCTGAGGTAGAGGAAAGGTCAGTTGATTTTGGGAATGCCATGCTCCAAGGGCATTAAGTAACATAAAGCACCAGCAGAAAATAAGATCTTTATTTTCTTGATATCTCTACTTCAATGAATTTTGATTTACACTACAAAATTTCTTAGAGTGCTCAATGGCCAATGAAAGAACTATTTAGTGACTCCTCACCTTATATTAGGGCCTCCATTTGGACCCTCAAACAAGTGACAAACTTTGAAAGGGAAACTTTCTTGTGGGGCCAATTGAGCAGTAAGTAAACAGCTCTTCATCTCTTAGCACTACGAAAACCCCCTTTTGTTGGTCACTTTTAGAGGTAGTGTAGTTCAATGTAAACTTGCCTAGTGTTGTTTCAATGGAACACTAAACCAAGGAAGGAGTGCAATAGTGAAATGAAGGAACAAAGATCCAATTTTAGAATGATGCAATGGGCAATCTAGTTACTTTGCAACATATGTAACTTATGCAACCCTCATTACTAGAATTCATGGTTTTTCAAATGTTTCAAATTGATTGATTGGTTTTTTTACCAATAAATACATAATTTGATTATAGAGGTCCAAGGCTTGAATGACATGTGTATTTTTTATTAATTAATTTAATTATAATTACTGATTTGACTATTGACAAATTAAACATCTAGTCAAGTTGAAATAAATAATGACATCCTTGGTCAAGATGGTCAAAGATATTCTAATCAAATGGGACATCTTATGTTACCTAACAAGCTAGACTAACTACCTAGGTAGCATACACCTACCTACTTACCTACCATCTTACAACTTTCTTACCTACCTAGATTACATATCTACATACCTATTTCATACATGTTGCCTCCTATAACATACCTACCTACCTCCCCACTTACAAACTTCCTTAGCTATTACCTATCATCATACAACCTATTTAGGTCTAGGTAGGTAGGTACTTGACTACTTGACTTTTATGCTTATCTACATAAAGTTAGTGTACAACAAGATGTGAAATTCAAAACTTAACAAAAAGTGTCATCATATGAAGGTGTGGTCCATTGGTAAGTACTTGTTTTATCATTGTAAAAGTGAGTGACCCAATTCTTAATATGTGTAACCTCTATACATGGCTAGGGGGTTAAGGTAGGTAAGCTAGGCTAAACTAAGCTATCACCTACCTACTTATTTTTTATGTTTTATCTAAACTTATTTGCTACCAACCTACCACAATTCAATATTATTTTTGAAATAATCTAAAAATAAAGGATTTCATTTAGCATAAATTTTGATAGTCAAAATGACTAATCAAAAGTTTTTTTATTTGACCAATCAAAAAGATCACATTGGTCACACATGATGTGTAAAAATCAACTTGTCCAAAATGATTAGATGGTCATTGTGATGATTACCCATATTGGGGTTTTTTTAACCAAAAACTTCAATCAATTAAACCAAGAATTTTATTAATGCCTACCCCAAGGTTTGGTGACAAGGTGGGCTAATGTGGTGACCTCCACTAAGGTTTGATTGAATAAAGTAAGTGACATCTAACATGAATTGGATAATGAATTGGAACCACAATCACATGCATCATGTTATATACAAGTTTCAATATCCCAACAACTTGGGCTATCATTTAGATGTTTTAATATTATCAATGGGGGAGAGGGATACCAAACTAGTGTTGTGAATGTATATGTAAATGGCATGCAAATAGCCATACATGCCCAAGTTCTTTAAACTTACATTACCATAATGTATATGTTTTCAATTACACTTACATGGCAATAATGTAATGTAGTTTGAAATACATGTGCATGATCATGTGTATTAGGCCATGTATTTGAAATTAGGGAAATCGGTAGTTGTATGTGCTTATAGTCCTATTACCATACCATCAAGCTCAACATGGCGTTCTTGCATTGATGTTGTTGCAAATTCCAACAATGACACATCTCAAATGGAAACTTCACCCCCAAGTTGTCAGTTGTGCTCCCTTTTTGTTGTGGTTGTTTTGTAAAATCCCTTTTGTTGTGGTGTTGCATATATTATAGTTTGGTGCAAATTCCCCCATGTTGTTCCTTTTTTTGTTTGGTTTTTTTTAATGTAATGATGGCATCATGATATCTTCCACCTTATAGTGTTGCTACAAGCTTTGAAAGAACTTTATTGATGAGCTTTTATCCCCTTTATCATTTCGTATTCCCCTTTCTTGTGGTTGTTTTGTAGAGTCTCTTTCATTGTGGTTTTGCATATATCACATTATTGTGAATTCCACCCATGTTGATCCTCTTTGTTTATGTTAAGGTTTTTTTATGGATGCAAGTGGTGGCATCATGGTCATCTTGCAACTCTTGGTATTGCTTTGAATTTAGATTGTGACTTGTTTCAAGTGAGATCTTTACCACTTTGTGTCATTTTGCACTCTTTTGTTTTTGGTCATCTTATATAATAAACCCCCTTTATAATCATGCCCTTGGAGACCACTTTTTTTGTGACACTAACGAATTGTGATTTAAATGTGTATAATCACATTTGATATATTTTTTTCCAAGATTGTGACTATAGGCAAAAAAAACTTTATTAAATAGCTCTTTTATGTTAGAATAAAGGTGCCAATTGTTTAAATTTCCTACATAGCTTATTCTAAGTTCTACTATGCATTATTAGACTTGAAGAGATTTATACCTATTTTATGTGATGATTTACATTGAATTTGAGCTCCTAAGTAACTATTAGTTTGTGTATCTTGTCAACTATATGTTTTTAATTAATATTTTTTGCTTTAATCTTGGCAAGTTCACACATCTTTTGCTTGTTTGCATTAGAAAATTGTTTTTTCTTTTTTCTTCAACTAGATTCATCATTGTTAGTTTGCACAACTTAAACACAAAACAACATTAACAATACCAAAGGGAACTACAATTTACAAAACCCTAATATTTGCCCTAAATTTCTCCCATTTTAGTCACATTTACAAAACTTTCTTTGGACATATTTCGTGTTATTAATGAGTGTGATAGTGATTCTAAAGAATGACATTTTTTACAATAGATGACAAAATAGATGGTTACCAAAAAATGTGTGACACAAACAAGAATGTGACTAAAAAAGGTGTGATTATAAAGGGGGTTTACTGTAGTTCCTTTTCTTTATGGTCTTGCATAAAAGGATGTTATAATCTCCCCCTCCTTATTGTTCCCCTTTTGTGAACAAATGACTAATTAGAAAATTCCATGGATGCAATGGAAATAATGGTCATGTCCATGAGGAAGGCTAATATAATAATCATATTTTAAACTTGCAAAATTTGAAGAATATGAACAATCATATTTAAACATGTAGAAATTGATTTCAATTTCACAGTAATATTAATTATTACATGAATTGAAATTTTTGCTCAAATTTTTTCCTTTTAGATAATAAATTTATTTTGAATTTCACAAATAACTTTTTTTTTCTACTATTTTCTCATATATCTAATGTATTCTGCTAAATTAAAGAGTGATGATTTTGATATATCCATTTTGCTAGTTTTACATTGTGCAATTATATTTGTTGTTTTTCTTTAATGAACATTTGAATGGATGTTTGCACATTTTTTTGTTGTCGTTGTTTACACAATAGAACATTTTCCATTGTCTATAGAGGTCAAAAATTGAATGTGTAGAATCAATTTTGGGGTTCCTTCTTTCTAGTCATAAACTAATGAAACATGTTGGGGGATGGATAACAAGATATTGGACTAGATTTTGTTTACAACTTGCATGTGCCTTTGGAAAGTGGTACCCAAGGTCAAATCCCTTGTTTCCTCAAGCTAATCAAACAAGATTGAATGCAAAAGGTACTACTTATTTCTCATGGATTGTTTATTTGATATTACTAACAGTCTTGCATTTTGTGGATTACCCCATTTATTGTACCAATTTGTGGATTGATTTATTATTGATTTATTGTACCAATTTGTGGTACAAGGTTTGTTGATCTATGTATTTTGTTCATATGTATCTACTTGCAAGCCAAGCCAATTCTTTATGCCTTGGTGGAGCATGTATAGAAAATGATTGCAATTTTATTTTTTTAATCAAGCCAATTGGACCTTAATGATCATTTCAAAACTACAATTATTTTTTTTGCATGAACAAATCATTCGGTGTGTTGATGACCTAAATGTGTATATTGTGATAATCCAAAATTGGCATTTGAATCTTATTTTTCTACCAACTTATCAAGCCAATCAATGGGCCCATTTTTTCATTTTCAATCCCAAAACTAAAGAATTTTTTTCAAAGGTACATTTTGACATATGGGCCAATGTAACTACAACACTGATTTTGAACGTTTTTGAATTAATACATAACATATTCATGGATATGGCAACTAAAATCTAGTGTTGCCATGTTATCAATCTATGGAATTTATATTTTTTTCAATTTTTTGATTTGATGGTAATCAATAATCATGTGTTGATTGCCATCTATGCAAGTCATCCACACAAGTGTGTGGTCACAACAAAATAATGACCTTGGGCTAGTTGGTAAAATGGAACATGACTTAAGATCATATAGTAACACTTGTGAGATCAAGTGTAGTCCCAATCCAACAAACCAAAAAGGGTGTCGGATTGTAAAGAAAAGTAATCAAAATGAAGGATAAATATTTATTTTTTCCATTTAAAACCATGGAAATCATGGCAAGTTTTTTTTTTTTTTATTCATTTGATGAAATTTTAAGTTTAAGTTTTGACCTTTGAAAGTGAACACCTATGGCATTAGACATGAGTCAATTTTGCAAAGGATTATCAAAAGGACTCATATAATAAAAACACATTTGATGGGGGAAAAAAAGGATAAAAACATACTAACCACATTGAAAAAACACCCATACCTTAAAATATGTGGAATTTTAAAACTTTAAAAATTCAAAGAACTTTCCAAAATTGATCCAAAATTTTAGAACATTGAAAGTCTTTTACCACATATAAATGAGGTATAATCTACATGATGTGTTCAGAATAGTTTGAGCTTATTACAAAGGAAAACATAAAAAATGTAAATAATGAATTTTTGGTTATGATTTGAAATTGCTATCATTTTTATAAACAAAACATTGAATTTACAAGGATCAAGACATTTTCAAAAATTCATATTTATTCAAAAATGATAAACAAAAAAAATGTCATGTACTAGGACAATTATAAGAATTTATTATAACAAATTACCAAAAAAATTGTTCCAAAATTCATTTGTATGAAAAATAAAATTGGAAAAGAAAGGCATGCAGTCCTTTTGTAAAGTAATCATGTTGGCTCATTGTATCTTGTTTGCACCCGATCTTTTTTCATTGAAGAATAGCCAAAGAAAATTATTGTGACAAGGGTATGCACTTAACCCACTACAAGTTCCCTTACTAGATTTTCCCCAATTTCATCATCAAAGGGAGTGAATTATAATTGCCTTTCAAAGCAAGTTGATATTGGAAAGTTTGGAGACTTTGATCCTAAAAGCAACAAAGACACATGGGGTCCTATTCAATATCCATAATGATTGGTGGAATAATAAAAACCATTTCATCATAAGTTGCATTTTCCCAACTAATTTTCATCCTCCATGCCCTCCATGTAAAAAATGAGAAAGCCTAAATGTTGTTAAAACTTCATAAAAGTATCATCCCAAAGTCTCACATATGACCAATCCTTTGTGATGACCTATTGATGAAGGTGGAAGTTGAAATGGGGGATTTGAAATTGTTAAATTATGTTAAAAACAATGTCAATATATTGACATTGTTATAATTCAAAAGATGAGGCACCATTCTAGGGCTTGGGATTATTCCTACATCTAGTTCAACGTCAATAGATTGTAGGGAAATTCATGAGAAGATCACTAGTTCTATTTTCTCTCTTGTGAATATTCTATCCATTTGATTTTTTGCTACATGTATTATTAATGATATGTGTAATTTTCTTTTGTAAGTTCTACCTAAATACACAATCTAATTTAAAATTTGGTTTGGTGTAGGTTAAAAAGGCTAACTAGTTGACCACAATCACTACTAAAACAACAAATATGCATGGGGGCACTAGTTGTACAGTCATAACAACCAACCCAATCATCAATGGCCCAATTGGATGAATTGCATTTTATTCCAAAATAGATTAGCAAGTTGGAGCTATTTTTGGCACCAACCTGTACTTGTGTGTGAACCATATTTACTACCAATCCAAATGACATCAAGGTATTATTGAATATTGTTTGTCCCTTGTGATTTGTCCTTTGCCCATTCTTCATTTCCTTTCACCTTTGTGTGTTATAATGAATTTTTCAATGCATTTTCTCTTGGTTTGCAAGAAGCCAAATATACATACATCATGCCCAAAACCATTTTGAAAAAGTTCCTTTGCATGGTTGACTTGAAATCACAAATTGCACTCGGTAAATCTTCTAAGATAATGATCCTTAGGTCAAGGAAGCTAGGGCATTATGATGGCAAGTGCTCCAAGTTAACAACCATCTACCATCTACTTTTCTTCAACATGAATTTTTGAATGGTGTGGATTGGTTACAAACCTAATGAGCTCATATAATTATCATTAGCAATTTGTTGCACATGTATATAACTTTTCAATATGCAAGGAATGTAATCTATATGTGGATCCTTCAAACAACTTGTATTCTACCTTCATTTAGGTTGAATGGATGAAACATGGTTAGGTGGCTCAAAAGTGGTGTTTGAAAGTCCATAATTTACCATTAACGAATGTTTTTATAGTTTTAACAATTATCAAACTCTAAATCCTATAATTATCCCTTGTGCTTTTAATCACATATGTTAATAAGCTAACCTATGAATATCCCTAAACATGTGATTGATAAAAAAATCCATGCAAAAGATTCAAAATTTTAAGGTGAAATGGACTGTCAAGGATAAAAATTTACAACAATCACAACATTTAAAACTTTAAAAAATTAAAACATATATATTAGGAAAGTTTCAATGCACTTCACTAATAAATTCTTCATTTGATGATGTTTTGTTTTTATTTTTATTTTTTGACATTACTTTGACATATTTTTTGAGTTCACATTTTTCATGTTTTATATGTGACAAATGTATGTCATTACAAAAGTCTAGTACAAGTCCATAATCTTTTTTAATTCATCTAAAAAAATTATGATGATTCCCAAGTCTTTGAAAACAAAAATTTACAATGTTAATTTTGAATATGTTATAAATTTCATGTTTGTATGTAATCCAAAACAATTATAAGTGTGACAATCCAAACTATCCACCTATTCATACTTTCATTCAAATGTGATTATTAACATTCATCTTATTATTTTCAATAGGTTTGAAAGTGGAAGTTATAATGGTTAATGTGTGGCATGGCTCATGTTTGTGGAATTCAAGATTTAACAAGCCATGCAAACATCTTGGAAAACAATAAGCAAAGAACTTTCAAGAAATGTATCATCTTGACCCACACCTTTACACTTAGATCTTATTATTTAACAACTTACAAAGTTGTAAGTTGATAATTAGTGGGTGTCATGGATGCCAACACTATGGGGTTCATTTATATGAATGTTCATTCATGATTTGTAATGAACTTGTACCTAGCTCCTAGTTTAATTTCAATTCATTTTCAATTAGTTTTTAGTTAAGTTTTAGTTCACTTTTAATTAACTTTTAGTTAACTTTTAATCACTTTTAATTAAGTCCTAGTTCACTTCTAATTAACTCTTAGCTCACTTTCAATTAATCTTTAGTTCACTTCCAGTTCATTAACAATTTTTTAATTAACTTTCATTTCATTTTTAATTGAATCTTAATTAATTCTTAGTTCATTTTTAATTGAATCTTAATTCACTCATTGTTCACTCATAATTCAAACATGGGTGCACATTGGTGAACATGGGCCACATATAGATTAAAAGTTCTTAAATTAAGAGCCCAATGGATCTAAATAAAAATAGAATTCTTAATTACTTTTAGTTTGTTCAGCACCAATTTTGGGTATGTTTTCTTGTCATAACTTTGTTTTATTATTATTTTGTTATTGTAATTAAAAAAATTTGGATTTTTCTCTTGCACATGTCATGTTTTAATTCTTGTTTTTCTTGTTTCGTGATTTGGATTTGGAATTAGGCATGCATTTGTTCTCATTTTGGTTTAGGAAGCCTTATAAACTTGGTTGTTTTCATGCTCATGATAATGGGTATGTATGAATGAATCATCTCAACAAAAATCATGGGAGCAACTCCCATGTCTATCTACCAACTTCCACATGCAATTATCACCAACTTATGTTCCACATAGATTTTTTAAATATGAAATGATCATGATCTATATATGTGGGTCCTTTTTTAACCTAGTTTAGGTTCAATGAACTTGTCAACAATCCTTTGGTTGTTTCATGTAGATAGCTTTGAAAAAGGAAGTTGTGGTTAATGTTATGGTATGTATGGTGTTTGTAGAATTCAAGATCTAACTAGTCATGTAAGGATCTTGAACAACAAAAAACAATGCAATGGTGAAAAATGTATTATCTTAGCCTACACCTTTGCACCTAGCTTTTATTCTTTAATATGATTCAAAGTTACAAGTTGGCACCTAGTGGGTATGAATGGAGTTGTCATAATAAAAATAGTGGCACTAATAGAAAACCCCCCTTTTTGCAATTACATTTTTTACTACGTCTTGATTATATAACATAATTGAAAGTAACAAAAATAGTTGCAAAATATTGTTTGTAATTGAAAAATGTTTTTTTCAATTGCAAACCAAAAAAGTTAATAAGTACAAGTCACAATGACATTCTAGTTGAAAGAGTTTGTCACGTGTGAACACCACATCAATAGCCATCATTAACAATTTTAGTTGTAAATTACATTATGAAAAAAGGGGTACTTTGCAACTAACCTTACAACTCATTTTTAAGTTGCAAAAAACACTTACAACTCATTGTATTTATACGTCGTGAGTGCTAACAAACATGTTGCATGAATTGTAGAGTTGCAACTGACCATATATATAGTGCAACTCATTATAACCCAATTACAACTTGATTAAAACAATTCATTTTTAACTACCATGCAATTCCACAATAATTGCACCCATGATGTCATGTTGATGACATTAATTGTCATCTATTTATTAAAATTTGACAAGTGGTATTATGAAGATTTTTGGACATAAATTTTTTTTTCAAAATATTGATTTCCATCATCCATTATGATTGTTAATGATGGTTCGAGATTGTCACACATGGCACAATAAAAAATAATTCCACGTGGCATATTAATTATATTTTTAAAATACATTAAAATATTTAAAAATATTTTAATAGTTAGGTAGGTTGTACATAACCATAGGTAGGTAGGTTGGTAGGTCTTCAAAACTACATACCTATGTATTTACCTAGGACCTACTTACCTTCCTACCTACATAGGTAGATAGAAAAGTAGGACCTACTTACTTACTTAAGTAAATAAATAGGTAGGAAAGCACAAGACTAAATGCATTAAATAATACCATGAAAATTTATTTTATTTTATTTTATTTATTTTATGTTTTGCTTTTAAGTTAAGTTTTTTTAAGTTCATCCCAAAATGGCACATGTATTTAATGTGAGATCATAACAGAATAAGCCTTCTTTATATAGTTTGTAACATGAGATTCGAAGAAAAAACATATGGGTTAAATTTTTTAGTTGTTCATTAGTTGTAAATTAGGTTGCAACTATAAGATTAAATGCTCAAAGCAAGCCATATCTAAGGGGAGGGCTCCATTTTTTTTTTTTGTCTAAACAAAATTTGAACCCCTCCTATTAGCGCATTTAGTGCACAGAAAATGTCAAAAATGAAATAAAATTGAAAAAATTATGGCCCCTCATAATAGAGGCGGTCAAGAACTTAAAAAAACAAACCATTAAAGTCTATAAAGGCTAATTCCCAAACACCAACAAATTTCATTGTATGTTGTTTTGTTGCTATTAGAATTCAAAGATGATTTGTAAAACTTTAGATGGCACTCCTATAGCACTTTAAATCGTTCAAAATCAATAAGAATTTAAAAAGTTATGAGGTTTGAAAGTAGGAGGGGTCCAAAGAGGGAAAAAAAAACTTGTTTTATAAGTTTAAAAAGCTTTTTTTTTAAAAAAAAATTCATTGCTCATTTTCTTTTACATTTCAACGATGATTTTTAGAACTTGAGGTAGCACTCCCATAACATTTTAAATCACTCAAAATGAAACACATATGATGCAGATATAAATAACTGATGAATATGTATCCTTATTAAGTTATAAATAGTTGTATTATAGTCATAACATAGTTAAACAGTAGTACTTTTTAATAATGATGCACTAGTGGCCATACTAATTGTATCAATGGGAATCATAATAAAATATTAGTTACACATGTATCCCATAATGGGTGATGTAAATGTGGACACATGGCATGATCACATCACTACTAGAAATTTTGGGTTTTGCAATTGTCGCATGCAACTAAAATTCAGTTGCATGCGACACATGTAACTGCAAATTTGTGTAGTTGCATAAGACAAGTTGCATAGGACATGCAGTTGCATGTGACATTACATATGCAACATGTATATACAATGTTAGTATACATGTTCATACATACATACCAATCCAATGTAGTTGCACCTTATGTGCAACTTTCCTTGCAACTACATACAACTAATCAAAATATGACACATGTTTAAAAATTAGACAACTAGC
>Ga0116227_10008982_pt1 | contig 18412 bp, 14 predicted proteins | sample S1TSphgellanicum_FD_89693 | JGI IMG/M metagenome (GOLD analysis project Ga0116227, IMG submission 89693) | Host-associated microbial communities from peat moss isolated from Minnesota, USA - S1T2_Fb - Sphagnum magellanicum MG | ecosystem: Host-associated > Plants > Peat moss > Unclassified... | reverse complement strand
TTAGGGTTTCAGCTTTTGGTGGCTGTATAAAAGGGCCAAGCCCTTCCCTTATCCTTTAGTTTTTCTAGAATTCCTTTGTATGAGAGTTGCCTCCATAGTTCACTTGGATTTTCTAGATGCTCATGGTGGTTATTGCACGGCCACCATCTACATACACCTTCACTACTTCTTTACAATTTATTTCAATATACATGAGAATTTCATCTCAGCCTCCCATGTGCATTGTGTATATATGTGTGTGCATGCATATCTTTGATTAGTTTCTACCTTTAATTGGTTTTAGGCTGTTTGTTTAGTAGAGTTTCCTGCGGATTCACACCTTTATGACACTGTATGTCACGACACTACACGTCACAACATTTATAATTATGGGTATATGATGTTCTTATAACACACTTCATCACATAGTTTATTTTAGTACACACTTTTAGTTTAAAGGAAAGTTGTTTACTTTGATACTAAAAGGAATTTTTTATTAAGAAGACATCTTTGTATATCCCTGATTTTAATAATGCTAACACCAAAATTTATTATTTCCATCATTGAAAATGTAGACAAATTTATCATTGAGTTTTATTGTGCAATTGTTTAATCTTTATCAACTTATTAAATTAATTTTGAATTCAAAATTTAAATTATTTATAATGTTTGTAAGAGTTAAGATTTTAAACTACAATTGTAAAATGTAAAATATATCATAATCAACAACATGTTTTCATATTAATTTCAGATTTACATTGATATTTTCCCAATATTTGATTTGCACCATTGAAAAATCTTATTTCATCATTAGTTAAAAACATTTAAATAAACTTAAACTATTTTTGAATTAATTTTTTTAGCCTAATTATTTCTTAATTTGTGCATTTGAAACTCTAATCACTATGTGTTTTTAAGAAACAATATTATGGAAATATTTTAACTAGATGACATGTGTGATAGCCTTTCTAGGCCCTATGCATATATGTTCACAAGATCATTCAACTATAGATTGTCATAATTTGCAATCTCATGCTTTTGTAATTACAACATTAATGTTCCTAAATGCTTCACAATTTTGCTCATTTAAATGTTGCACAATAATTGCTCTAGTTTTTTTTCAAAAAGAAATGCCTTACATCTCTTCTTTCTCTCTAAATATCAATTATAAAAAAACTAATTATACCACATTAATGTGACCTCAAATATTGGCACCAAACAAGACATACATTTATCATCATTTATCAACATATGTTACAAACTTCCCATATGTCTAAATTTTCCCAATTTGCAAGACACACCAAAAGGCATACTTTGATTTTAAACCACACCTTCACATAGTGATGTTGTGTACATTGGTTGCACATGTTGTTAATAATAAACATCAAACATTCAATTGATCTCTTTATATTATCCAACCAAAACATTTGAAAACTCACCTTAAGATGCTAAGCAAAATGAAATTGAATTACAATGAAATACTAAAATTGAACACACTTTTTCATCAAAAAAGCTTGAGGGTGAAAGCATAGTAAAGCAAACAATCAATGTACCTTGCAACATAAATGAAAAGTAATCATCAAATAGGCCTTGATATTTTGAATTTAAAAATGTTCTTTATTTTAATGATTGATATGAACATGTTTTTTTATTTCTTTACAATTATATTCAAGAACCACACGTTTAAAATGTATTTAAGTAGATTCATTGAAATTCAAACAAATGTCAAGACTTGTAAAAGTACATGCAAGTAGATGATATATATGATTTTTTTTCACTTTCAATTAGTTAATAAAAGCTTAAAAGATATTTGTGTACTCTCAATTGTGCACATTATGATTGTGAGATAAAACATATTGAACTTCTAATGTAAGTAACTTTGAACACCATATTGACCAATGAGTTTTAAAGTTATTTGTTACCTACTTTTATTGTATTAATTTTTTTCAAAATTTGTATTCAACTTTACACAAACTCAATGGAAATCCCAATGATTTATATTACATTTACAAAATTTTCTAATTTATTTTTTTGTATTTATGTCAAAAGTTGTAAATTAGATTTTTGGCAATCTATTTTAACATGTTTTTGTCCTTGAAAAGACAATGAACACAACTTCATGTGTCTTGAATTCTTTTGACACTTATCTTCACCAATGAAACTCTTTCCCAAATAAGAAAACTAACTTGAAAAAGACCAAAAGTCATAATGTAAGGCATTTAAAAACTCACATAGGCACATAATGGTTTGTACAAAAAAAAAAAAATTCACCTTGTTTTTGGTGTATCAAAACTTTTCATTGAGGTTTTCATCCACTTTCCAAAGATGAAAATTTCACTAACTTTTTTCCATTCGACACTTTTATGTTAAACACTTGTCTAACAAGAATACTCTAGGTATTGTTTTAAAAAACAAACTACATTAATTACAAACCCTAGGCTTACAAAGTTGATCAACCATTTCAATATTTCCCAAGGATTGCAATTTTATTTATGATCCAATGCATTGAGGATGAATTGACCAAAATTTCAATGATCATGGGCTACCCCTCATCTTAATTATATCAAAATTGCACTTGAGCTTAAAAGTATGCCCATCCAACACTCCACCTTATAACCTTTTATTCAATCCCGACATCAATATTGTAAAATCTTATCTAGTTCAACACTAATGTGTTGAATAATTATTTAATCTTTCAATTTCAATAATAAAAATGATAATTTCAGAATTTTTGGCTTTATGTTATCCAAAAAATAAAAATATTCAACAATGATCACTAATCATTGCACTTAAACGTCAAGATGCAAATATCTCATTAAAAAATAATTATTACACAATTTATTTAATTTCTCATCATTATTCTTGGTTGCAAGTAGCAAGGACTTCACTTTACCCAATAATTTAAGTGAGTTAGAATAGATACTGAAGTTAATCCTAAATGCATAAGTAAATAAATGATTACAAAATTACCTAACTATGAAACATTGAATAACAAAAAGAAAATAATAATAATAAAAGCTACAAAATAACCATGCCTTTAGGACTTCCTTTCACCTTGAAACCCCTCTTTTAATCTTAAAAATTGTAATCCATAAAATTTATTTTATTTTATTGAATTTGGGTATAAAATGCTAAAACTACAAAATGGGTCCATCTAATGCACTTGATTTGAGACTAATTATAATAGCAATATATGCAACATCAATGGAAGTGCTTAAGCAATTAAAAAAAAAGAAGAAGAGTGAAACTCAAATTACCAATAATTTTTTGCAAGAAATTAAGTTTTCCCTCCTTGTTTAATAGCAATGTATTTTTTATTTTTATTAAAAAAAATATCGCCATATTTTATGACCAAACTCAAGGTACCAGATTTGCGTTTCTTTTTATTTTATGGATTAAAAAAAAAAAACTACCCTAAATAAGATGTACACAATTGTTTCAAGTTCCCAAAATTTCAACATTGATAGGCATGTAATTTTCTTAACATTCAAAAATTTTGGGCAGATAATAAATTTCTAGGGAAAAAAATAGAAAGGCATTTAAATGAATAATATAATTTACCACCAAGGCCCAAACCTACTAATAAGGTAACTCTTGGTATGAGAAAGAGATTTGAGTGAGGGAGATGGGTATTTGGGAATCTGTGAAAGGTGTGAACTGAAGGTTATTTATAGTATAAATAAATACATAAATAATAAAATAAAATAAAATAAAATAATTATAGTGCTCATGAATGACCAAATTTTCAGAATTTCTTGTCAGATTAGCCTTTTGTGGGGGAGGGGTGGGGAATGTCTTTCTGACAAACCACATGCAACACACAACTCTTGTCCAGTATGCCACATGTTTGCAAAGGTCTAGGGCAGCCCCTAAAAGAAAAAGAAATAAAAAAGTGACAAAAGGAGATAGGTACCTACCTACCTACTTACTTATTTTTAAAAAAAAAATTGACTCCTCTTTGCCATCATGCTTAATGTGTGAATTTTTTTACCATGCATAGTTAAGCTTGTAATTCCACTCCTAAATTTCCCTTCATGTGTGTGGACAATGAGCCTAACCATGGTTTGATGGTTGCCCTAATTGTGGTTTGATGGTTGCCCTAACCATGGTTTGATGGTTTCCCTAACTGTGGTTTGATGGTTGCCAAGGTTTGAGCTTTCAAAATGGGGACTCATGAGCTTTGGTTTGATGGTTGCCAACTTATGAGGCTTTCGAAATGGGGACTTATGAGCTTTGGTTTGATCGATGCCAACTTATGAGGCCTTCAAAATGGGGATTTATGAGCTTCGGTTTGATTGTTGCCAACTTATGAGGCTTTCAAAATGGGGACTTATGAGCTTTGGTTTGATGGTTGCCAACTTATGAGCTTCAAAAATGGCAACTCATGAGCTTCAACAACAACAACAACGTGCTCAATTTCAAAAGCCACCACCATACCACAAAAGAATCAAGGAGCATGAGACCAACCCAACAATGACAACTGTACCTCTTCCATAAGACCAAAGAAGAGATAAAGCCATGTGTTAAGGATTGCCCACAAATTTTGAGTTGGCAAGGGGGTCCCATATAGCCGGGAAAATAGCGTCAAAGAGTTGAATGTTTCATACGACAAAAAAGTCCTTTGATTCTAGTCGGAGTTGGCATGACGAGAGCCCCAAGCCCCCTTTTGTATGCTATAGGTATGTCGTAAGTCTCTCAAAAGGGTTGACTAGTCTCAATTTGGTTGTGGCATCGATTTCTCTTTGGTTGATCCAGGATCTTCAAATGTTTTCTAAGCTTAAAATTGCTTGATTTTAAATGAGGAGGTATCAAAAAAGGTTCATAAAAAAAATCAAAAGCCTATATTTTTTAAGATTCAAAGAGGATTTTTAATAAGATATAAGATTCCTTTCTTTACTTTTTATTTTCAAAACTCACATGTTTCAAATATTTGGAAAAAAAAAAAAAAAATCTTGATTTCTTTAAGAAAAAAACTAGGTGAAAAATGCCATTGGCTATTTCGTGCCATAATCATATGCCTTCAAAATTGTTCATAATCAAGCACTCGTCGTAATGCTAAACATGGTGTTGTTTTGCCTTACGATGGGTTTGATAGGCCCTATTTTAGCCTCATTCGACCACTACCCATTTGGTGGCAATTGAACTTGTGTAACAAATTTGTTAATGGGTTAGTTAATATGCTTATAATGTCTACTAACAATCTCCTAAACTTACCCCATTTAGTAATGTTAAAATCATATGTTAACCTATTTTAACAATTTCCTTTGTTTTTTCTTCATGGAACAAAGCCCATAAATAATACTTAAGTGAAATATTCCTTGTTTCAATCTATTCATGTTTCCTCTTATTTATCGTAGCTATAGGTTGAGATGACATAAACATAGACAATTAATTAATTAAGTGAATTATATTGTCTAATGTTATTTGGAACTAAAATGATTTGAATTATATCCCACAACCATGGAAGAAAATGGTTAATGAAAAGTATGGATTATATGGTTAATTGCCACATTGAAACTTGTTTTTATTTTATCCCTTTTTTTCAAATTTTAAAAATTAATTTTTTTTCTTAATCCTCTTCAAATGATGGGTTTTTAACACTTTGTAGACATTGTTATTTATTTCATACAATTTGACCTTTTTATTTTTTTAATTAATTTTTATGTTTGTTTTAATAATGGAAAATTTTAATCATTTTCATAAATAAGTTAATGATTCTTTTTGTTTGCTTGTACTACAAAATCTTGAAACACCAAAGAAATTCAAAAAGGTGACGATTCCCTTGTATCATTTGTCATTTGTGCCAAAATTTTGCCACTTGGTCGCCAAAAACAAAAGTTTGGTGTAGCTCATACAAAGGTTTTTAGGGGAAAAAAATGTGCCAAAGTTGCCAGATTTTTGAGGGAATAAATTCTGAAATCAAGGTTTTTAGTCAATAGGTTCCAGAAAATCATGAAAAAATAACATGATATTTTAAGATTTTCTAATTTCCTCTTTTGATGTGTAGCCAAATTTGGCTAATTCATTTTGCATACGATTGCAAGAATATGGCTACATCACAAAATTTGAAAAAACAAACTGCGGGGGCCTCGTCCATTGGTCAATTATCATTTCCCATAAGCAAACCGATACAAATAACTTGTAAAGAAGATGCAACCCTCCTTCACTTTTAGTTGACAAATATTGATAAGATTTAGTCACCACCCAATTCCCATTTTCACTTCTCATTTATTTATTTATTTATTATTAATGATTGACCTCACACATCATTTGTTATCTTTGGGTAGTTGAAGCAATCAATCATAGTTTTAAAAAAAAAATAATCAACGATAAATTAATAAAAATAAAAATAAATCATTAACTAATAATTAATAATAATTGATAAAATAATTATTTAGCCATTTAGTTTTAATAATCAATAATAATTGATCTAAGACCTTTTCACTTTCCTTCCATTTCTTTCGTTCTTGTGTCTATTGCCATGAAGTTTATTAGACTTCACATTCGAGTGTATTTACAAGCGCACCTTACGGGTAAAAGGTTCTTAAGAAAATCATCAAAAAAAAATTGTAAGGAGGCCACTTTTGACGAACCTTACATGTGAGGTGCATCCTCCTCCTCTCCTCGGAAATTTCAATCACAGTTGTTGTTCGACTTTTTAAAGTCAAGCTCTCTACTCGATCTTCACTCCGGGCAAGAACCCTACACAAAAAATAGGTACCAACAACAAAAAATGTAAGCCGATGGGCATATTGGGACCCATGTTTACGTCAAGGAAAGACCAACCACCCACCAACCCCCAAAAAAAATAACAAAAAGAAAATTATTAAAAAAAAAGAGGGGCATTGTAAATCTAATGAAAAATTGTCTTTTATGTGAAGTCTTGGGTTGGGGACTTGGGTTGGGCAAAGTAATTTGTAAAAAAAAAGAGTAAACCGTATCGCGTAAATCTACTTTGGGACTTGGTTTACAATGAGTAACTTGTAAAAGTAGTGAACAGTATCTAACCGTGCTTGGTAAAAACTAATTTGAGACCTGGTTTAAGGCATTTAATAGTGTTGGGAGGTATGTAAACTAGTAGGTATGTAACTAGTAACATGTAAGTAGTAAACGGGTCCAATTGTAATGAGTAATTCTAATTTGGGACCTGGATTAGGGTGAGTAACTTGTAAATTGTAAAAGGAGATCCGAATTGTGCTAGGTAAATCTAATTTGGGGTATTGGTTGGGAGTAAGGAGTAAGTAGGTAGGTAAATAGGTAGGAGGGATCCGAACCTAGCAAGTAAAAATTGAGGTCTTGGTGGTAATTGGTAAACGGGGATCGAGGGGTCCTGTTAGGGTAAACTCTGGTTTTGGGACCTGGGTTGGTACGCTTTGTAGTAGGGAGGAAGTTACAGCGCAAACGCTAAGGGCGGTAGTAAAAAGTGAAAAAAGAAAGAGTAAATTAATAGAGCGGCGGGTCAACGATCATGCGTAAGAAGAAGTTTTCGTTCACTGGTAGACTAACTAACGAAGCTTCGCCTTACTAACTGGTTTACTAAACTGACTGCACCTACTGACTAGCTTACTATCGAACTCCGCGTATTTAACTAGTTTACCTAACCCGGCTCGCTACTAACTAGTTTACTAACGGGGCTCCACCTACAAACTAGTTTACTAATGATGATCCACTTGCTAACTAGTTTACTAACCTGACTCACTTCGAACTAGTTTATTAACCTGGCTCCAATTACTAACTAATTTACTAGTAGAGTACCTTTTACTAACTTGTTAACTAACCCGGGCTCGGTTACTTACCCTCCACTTACAAACTAGTTTATTAATGGAGCTTCACTTTGTTATCTAGTGTAGTAACTACTAACCCGCTTAGTCACTGACTAGTTTACTAACCTGGCTCCACTGCCTAACTAGTTTAGTAACGGAGTATCCACTTGCTAACTAGTGTACGAACCCTGTTCGTGACTGACTAGTTTACTAACCTGGCTCCACTTACTAACTAGTTTACTAACGGAGTTGCACATACTAACTACTTTACTAACCCCGCTCTCGACGCGACGCAAAGAGGCGCTTGTTGCGCGTTGCTGATGTTTGTTGGTGGTGCGCTCCGCTTCTGCTGTCGTCTTCGGATCTGCGCTCTCTCGACGCCGGCCGGATGAGGTTCGCCGTGAGCATTGATCTTGAGCTACGGCTGCTGGACGTGTTGCCGTTCCTTGTTTAATGTTTTTTTCTCTTGTAGTGTTTGTGTCGTTTTTGTTCATGTAATGAAACTCGTACCTAAGATACTACACAAGGGTATGTGAAGAGCGGTGGTGGTGGTGCATGAAGCGACAACCAGGGTCGTCGTGCTGCACCCTTCTAGGGTTTACTTTATTGTGCTAGAGTCGGCGGCGTGGGGGAAAAAAATTAGGAGCAACGCAGCTCTTTCTCTAGGAACCTGGCAGAAAAACAAAGAAACGGAGGGAAGCACGAGAGCGGCACAGGCTGGCTGGCTGTGTCGGGGGTTGGTGCAAGCTGTTGTCGCGTGCTTGCAAAGGAGGCAAGGTGAGACGAGTTGTTCTTGTTTGCACTCTTCTTCTTCGTCCCACTCTCTTTGCGCTAACTGTTTTCATTGCATTCCTTTTGTTTTGTCTCTCTGCCGGAAAACTAGGGTGTGCCGTTCACACGGCTTGGACCACGCTTCTCCGTTCTTCTTGTCTTCGACCTAGCGATCTAGTTCTTCTCCATCTCTGAGTTTTTCTTCGGATCTGTCCATGGATAGATAATGCTTCCAACTTTCCCTGCTCCTTTTGTCCAGTAACACATGATCTTGAAAGTCATCTTCTGTCAGGTTCCAAGTACTGGAAGAGACCGAGAGAGAGAGAGAGAGAGAGAGAGAGAGAGAGAGAGAGAGAGAGAGAGAGAGAGAGAGAGAGAGAACATGTGCCGTTTGATCAACATATGGTCCTTATCATACCAGGCTGCCTGAAAGCAGTTTATGAGCTCTAGCTCTGAGCTTCCACAAAGTGCATGAGAAAAGCACAAACTGTATTGTCCAGAAGCAGCAGACTCTATGCCTCTCAAAACTCATTTACCTCTACCAGTATTAGCCTTTCTTGGTGCGGTAAGAAGTTATACTGTAGAAGTTGCACCTAAACTCTTTGGTAGCATCAGGAATGTTTTGTGTTGTCTGAATCCGTTTTGTGAATGTTGTGAATAGAAGTGAGCACTACACAGGTTGCTTTTATGTCTTTATACTGTGCAAGTGTAGGGATTGGGTAGTTTGTGTGCCTACCATAGCCATAGCTATGGCCACCTTCTTGACCTCAGCATTTTTGCACACATGATATATATGTGGTGAAGAAAGGTATCATATTTACATCCGACAACAGGCACCTTTTCAGAGTTTTGCAAGAACCTTGCAGAGAGAGTTGATACCTGAATGTTATCATTCAGTGTCTCATGTTCTTCAGCAAGGCATGCTTGCTGCTCAGTTGTTCCCAGTTCTTCTGGGAAGCCAAACTGGTACTATGTTGTACCCACTAATTTTTGGAAGATGGAGGGATACACTCGTTTTTTTCCCTTGTGATAGTTGTCAGAGTGCTTAGCAGTACTTTGTCAATTTGAGCTTGATTCTGTGTGGCTTTATGTCTGAGCAAATTAGTAGCATCATCCTTGTTAGCAACTTTTGGATGTATGCTGTTGCCTTCTTCTTCCAATCTGTAAAAGGTGATCATCCAGGGTTTGACAATCATCATAATGTTGCTAAGCAGACTGACTGCTGTTGTTGATCATTGTCAATCAGATGGCTTCAGGCTTGCAACCAGATGCTGGGAGGGGACAGAGTCCTCAAAGCCATCACATTGTGCATGGCTTCTCCTTGGTCAAAGGGAAATCAAGGCATGCTATGGAAGATTACCATGTGGCAGAATTTAGAAAAGTCAGAGACCATGAAGTGGGACTCTTTGCAGTATATGATGGTCATCTGGGACACAATGTGGCTGACTATCTACAACAACATTTGTTCAACAATATTCTTAATGAGGTATATAAGTCTGTGATATGGATGGCTGTCAAAAGTTGCTTTCTCAAATACCCTAGCCATGTTTGACTCATCATTATTGCAAGGCACCTGTCCCTATGATGTTGCAATATCAGAGATCAGCATTCAAAGGCATTGTTCCTGGTTGCAGTCGTCCAAACTTCAGTGGCATGCCGGTAAAGTCTGCAATGTTTACAGTTCAAGCATGCTATTGCTCAATTAACAGGTACTGCATGCAGCAAAATGGGTCCTCAAGGGTATATGCTTTTCTGAGTGTCATAGATGTGGATTGGCAGGCTTCATTCTGGAAAGACCCTATTGCAGCTATAAGAGAGGCTTACCTTAACACAGATACTACTATTCTGGACAATGCCCCCAATTTGGGACCAGGAGGATCAACAGCAGTTACAGCAATCCTCATTGATGGCAAGGACTTGCTGGTGGCTAACGTAGGAGATTCCAGGGCTGTTATTTCCAAAGGCGGGGTAGCTGAGCAGCTTTCAATAGACCATGAGCCGGGTCATCCTACTGAGCGGGACAAAATAGAACACAGGGGAGGGTTTGTCTCCAATATGCCAGGTAGTATCACATTGTGATTCGCTTTATTGCAATCAGGTGAGTATTTATAGCAATTAGATTGCAGCATAGATAAAAGGAGAGGAATGGTGTGTTGCCTGAGGAAACTGAGGTATGGAAAATCTTTAAAACCATAGAGGATTTATGCAGTGTACCAATTCTATCGGTCAACACCCAAACTTTCTTCAACTCAAAGATGTGTTGACTCAACATCAAGTTCCAAAATGACCAGAGCTCTTGAGAGTCATCAGCCTGTTACTCGTGATGTTGTGGCATAACCTTGGACTTCAGAGTATGAATCATGCAGTTTAAGTGAATTTGCAACATTCAACTATGTTGATGCTGTAGTTACAATTTGACTCTATCGTACACCTAGGAATTGACTGCAGATATACTGTCATGGGTGAGCCCAACCCTACTCAGCTAGCATCACACAAAGATGCACATTATGGCTGTGCAATCAGGCCATGGTTGATACACTGGATTCCACCTTAACTCCTCAATTAAGCTCTGGGTTGGAAATGGTCTTGGGACAATTGACCTCCTGAGATGACAGTGTTTCATCATGTAAAGTCCACCTTTCAAAAGGAGGTAGTATTTACAGTTTAGGGAGTAAGCTCTCAGTCATGCAAACTCTGGCTATTATGATTGTTTTTAAAAGTGTTGTCTACACCCCCAATGGAGAGCTCATGAAGTCAGCGAGGAGTCATGGCAGCTCGTCACTGCTATTCATGATGAAGGTTGTGGTTTGACACTTTGTGAGTGACACTCATAAGGTTGTGACTGTATCTTATTCATGTTGCCTTCAAAGTGTTGTTGTCGAGTTTCTCTGCAATCTCATAGTAGCATATGGGAATTTATATATTTTCCCACATGGATGTCTATAAACCATATATGTTGGGCTTGTAACATTTTCTGCAATTAAATGTCTGTCTTAGGTGCACTAAAATCAGTCCCTTCTATGTGTTTATGGTACAGGGGATGTTCCGAGAGTGGATGGACAGCTTGCAGTAGCCCGTGCATTTGGTGACAAAAGTTTGAAGGTTCATTTGAGTGCACAACCTGATATCAAGCAAGTTACAGTTGATGACAGAACAGATCTCCTTATTTTGGCAAGCGATGGCCTCTGGAAGGTTGATATCTTTGCTCAATCAAAACTAACTTTAGAACTATCTTCGTCTCTGGCACTTTGTCAATGAAAGTAACTTTAGACTTTTGTTAGGGGACTGCACTGGGGGGCAAATTTCTCATTTTGTATTGAACACTTTATTGCCACTCATCTGGGTAGGATGTGATAGTTTCAGTTGCTGGTTGTAAACAGGTAATGACGAATCAGGAGGCTGTGGACTTGGTGAAGAAGATCCGGGATCCAATGGCTGCTGCTAAGCAGCTCTCAACTGAAGCCCTGAATCGCAAAAGCAAGGATGACATCTCATGCATTGTAGTTCGCTTCAGATGATTGAAAAGTTAACCTGTCATAGGTTTAGGCTTCTAGACACATGATTGTTGTACATTTTTTGCTGGTGGGTTAGATGTTCAGCAAGCTTTTTCTTGTCCATGGATCGAATGATCCCCTTTGTTCCTGTCACCTGCCTCCTTGAAGAGGCAGTTAGAGCTGATGCAGGTTGAATTTTCCTTTTCATTTCTAGGAAATGTCAGGTTTTGTCATGGGCAAAGAATCTGGGACTTTTACAACTAGGACCCTACAGCAGCTTGTTATAGAAGGGTCTGAACATTTATAAATGCTAAGGATGGAGTGGATCTGCTGTTATATGGTGGTTTAGGTTTGTAGGGATAAAAAATGCCCTGAGAGTGTGACTTCTTGACCTGGGCAAATTTCAGGCCATAAATGTTGTCTGTTCCATATGTGGTGTTAGCATTCAGTCTCTTGCTCTCAAATTAGTATAGATGAAAAACCCCAGTGAATCACTGGTAGAATACTGTTACTAAATATAGAGGAATCACCCTTCCAATTTGCATTGTGAGGCCTGTCAGTTTTATTGTTAGGAGCTCACAGCTGAACTCTTAGATTGGTGCAACCCATTGCAAAAGGGAACCAATCCACTACAAGATTGAAGTTCCCAAGTGTTTTTTCTCGGTTTTGTGTTTTTCTACTCTTGTCTTCAGCAATTTTGGAATTGCTGTTGTATCTATTGTTAACCTGCTGCAATGTCATGTCCTCAGTTCTGTGTAAGGTGTCAGGAATGAGTTGTAAATCATGACAGTAGTTGCTGACTCTTTTTTATTTCTGACTTTTAGAAGAGGAGTTAGTGGAGTTATGATTAGGCTAAGTCTGCAAGATGTGCGAATCATGCCTGGGGAATATGGTAGCTGTTTTGTTATGGTATTGAAATCCTGTGTTTTCTCCTTTCCAGGTTCAACTTTTGTAGTATATTCCAATTGGTTGTGCTTCTGATCATAATTATGTGTTGTGAAGTTGATATCAATCCTTTCTACGTTGTAATGGTGTAAGTTGCTATCTTGTAATGGCTGAATCTTCCCAATGCTTTTGGACTTGTTTTAACCTTGTTGTGGCTTATTTGTGAATCTTCTTGTGGAGATTTCTTTGCTTCTTATACAAATTAGTTTGTTGCATTTTTATAGTATGTGAATTGTTTCTCTTTCCTATGGTTACTTCTTTACAATTTGGACTGAGAATTTTTGTAAAACCCTCCCCCCCATACTTGATTGTTAGTACCAGAGGATCTTCCTTCTGTATATTGTTAAACTCAGTGCAGAGTTTTCAGCAATCCCAAAAAGAGGCCATTGCTTGTCATTGAATTCACTTAGGAAATCATGAAACATTTTTAATACACATTACAAAACACTTTTGGTAACAATTGCATGCACAAAAGCACTGTAGCTAATACTAAAGTTTTCATAAGGAATAGACAAGTCTATAGTGTATTATCAAATGTGTGGGCAGGAACTTTCTTCTGATGTAGGTATCCTTTGAGTTGCTGCAGCAGCAGCAGCACTAGTGCAAAGCTTAGCGAAACCTGGGTCTTCGTGATTCTGCATAAGAAGCTGCCCTCAATTCACCACAATTGCTGGAAGATCTATTTAAGCGGAGGTGGAGAGGTGGTAGTTTCAAGGTCTCTTTCTTCAAGCTGGTGGGACTTACAGGTGTTGTCAACTTCATGGGCAATGAGAAACGGTTCTTTCTGGCCTGGGTATATTCCTCTGAAGATGAAGGGTGCTGCTTTGGAGCACTTTGTGAGCGAGCTTTAGCCTGGGCAAACTTGGTGGTTGCCATGAAGCTTGATCTGCCTGTTGCAATATTGCTCTCAATTACTGCAAGCACTGCATGATCATGCAGTGCATGGTGGGATGTGGTAGATACATCAGAAGATTGTTGGTCATATCTTTGCAGGACTTGCCCTTGCTGCTTCTGCACTTGCAGTTTCTGAGCTTGCATGATTACAGATGGAGTTTGAGATGTGTGCACACTTCCATTTATGCTGCTTCCCTTGCAGGTTCTGAGTGCAGTAGTTGTTGGTAAGGGCATGTTGACATAGCTCTCAGGGGAATGATTTTTCAAGGTCTTATCATCTTCCTTTGCAAAACCATTCTGGTAAAGCATATGATTCTCCCAGGGACGAGCTGCCATCCAGCGCTCAAGCCAACTCCAACCCCAGTGAGTGTTTGCTGTTTCAGATTCAGGGTGATCAAAGTACACTCGTGAGTCTTCTCCTGCATGGTCCAGTCTCCACTGCATCCAGCCAGCATATCACAAATGTCAAGGTAAGACATACCTTGGACTGCATTGCAAATCACAAAGTGCTGAAATTTCTATGTTTACTGCTACCTGACGGGAACTTGCATATGCTAAAGCTCTCTCACGTTTGATCACTCCCTCCTGCTTCTGCTGCAGCTTTGCTTGAAGATCTTGTACCGTTCCTGAATTAGCACACCATCCAAGCTGTTCCCCATTCACTTGGGTTTAGCATCATTAGGGTTTGTGCTACTCAAACCCTTCCTGGTCCAAGCTTGATCCAAAGAAGATTTATCAACAGAGAATTGCAAGAGGAGATAGCAAAACAATGCCTTTGAGTGGTCTGAAGTTGTTCAAGCTTTTTGTAGGAGGATCTCAAGGAAGCAAATCTTCAAGAAATAGTTAACCAAATTATAGTGTACCTTGGAATTGCGAAGCTCAGCTTGGTGGCAGGAGTGGTGTTGGGCAATCGTTTGGCATACAACCTGACCTTGCTGTGACATTCGCACCCTGCGTGCCCTCACTCGAGCTTGCACTCTTACCAGAGCCTGCATGCAACGTAGGGTTATGGCTGCCTGCCGTCGTACTATGTGTCCTCTCACTAAAGCCTGCAGCCTCACCAGCCCTTTCAATGCTTTCAAAGCTCTCCTGGCCTGTATACAATACACGTTGGTTGTTAGCACATTATACCAATGCCTGCTATGGATCTAATCCTCTGCCTCAGTTTTCTTGATTGTTCTTGAGCACAGAGAGAGGGAGAGAGAGAGAGAGAGAGTTCCATGAGCTCAACAACATCCACTCAGAAACCTGGCTGGCTCAGGGACAAATCAGTTAACTGTGCAAGAGAGAGTTCGGAAGACAGTGGTTTTGAAAACAGAGAGAGGTGTTTCCATTTAAGGGTTGAGGACACTGACCAAAAATCCTCGAAAGCTTGTTTGAATGCAAAGAGCCGATGTGTGGGCAAGGAGCACCATCTGAGAAAGAGGAGGAGGGGGACTGATGAAAGGTGTCTGCAGTGTTGAGTACTTGGAACATTGAATCATCTTCATATCCTCCTTATCCATCTCCTCTCCTTTCCCAACAATAGTATCACCACCACCAACAGAGCTCTTCCACAACACCCATCGCCTGTGCTTTTCACCATCTGCTTCCAGCTTCTTCTGCACAACAACAAGGCAGCAGAAATTTTCTGGATGCTCAATTAGGCAGGAAAGTCGTGGAAGTCTCTCTGAACAGAAAGTGGCCACTGGGTCTACAGACTTACATTGCCATCTTTCTCCATGCTGCTGGTACTTGATTTCACAATCCGCCTCATGGTCACCAATGTCTTGAAGAACTTGCTGGATGCCCCCATGCCTCACCACCCCAAAACTCTCTCTGGCTCTGTGTCTATCTTCTCCAAGCTACATACACTCTGCACACATGACAGAAACACAATTCAATTCCTCGCTGCTGGTCATTTGTGAGTTGGAAATACTCAAACCCTTCATGATGACAATCTGGTGTCTAATCTTCACAAAAGCAGCTGAAGCTCTCTCTCACTCTCTCTCCCTCTCCCTCAAATTTCCTGCTCCTCATTTTGGAGTTAGGATGCACAGTTGTTTGATTTGTCAAATAGACAAGTCACAAATCTCAAGGTGCTAAAGCCAGACAGAAGAGACAAGAGACAAGAGACAGTAGTTCTGAAAACTCACTGACCGTGAGTCTAATGTAGCCGAACAAGAACTTGCTGTAAGTACCAGAGCTTTTCAGAAAGAGCTTTCGGACGTGCTCATGTAAATACTACAGCAGCAGCAAATTCTACGTATACAAAGCCCAGCTCAAGCTCCAAGTCTACAACACCCCTACTCCAGCTCCAAGTTTAAAAACCACAAACTTCAGCCCCAATTCTAGGAACCCAGCTCAAGCTCCAAGTGTAAAATTCCCAACTCCAGCTCCCGGCCTACAAAACCAAGCTCAAGCTCCTCCAAGTGTAGAATCTCTAATCCAGCTCCAAGTCTACAAAACCAAGCGCTCAAGCTCCTTCAAGTGTAGAATCTCAAGTCCAGCTCCAAGTCTACAAAACCAAGCTCAAGCTCCTCCAAGTGTAAAATCTCAAGTCTAGCTCGAAGTCTATAAGACCAAGCTCAAGCCTAAGCTCCAAGTTCAAAAGCCCAAGTCGAGCTCCAAGTCTACAAAACCAAGTTCAATCCCCTCCTTGTGTAAAATCTCAACTCGAGCTCCAAGTCTAAAATCTCAATTCGAGCTCTAAGGCGACAAGACCAAAGCTCAAAAGCTCCAAGTCTAAGATCTCAAGTCAATCTCCAAGGCTACAAAACCAAGCTCAAGCTCCAAGTGTAGAATCTCAAATCGAGCTCCAAAGCCTAAAAAAACCAAGCTCAAGCTCCTACTTCACCAAGTGTAAAGAATCTCAAGTCGAGCTTCAAGCCTAACTGACACACCAGAGCAAACTCCAAGTAGCTCCTGAATGAGTGGGAAAAACTAGAAACCAAGAAAAATCCAAATTGGAGTTCCAATCCTACAACAAGCCCAAAAACCCTCAAGCCCCAAAAGCCAAACAAAAAAAAAAAAAAAAACACCCTTGAACTCCAGTTCCAATCTCACAACCTCAGATCAAACTCCAAGCAACTCAAGTGACTTGGGAAACTAGAAACCCACTGAGAAGAAATCCCATCTTGAGCTCCAAGCCTCAAAAAGAGCTACAAAAGAGCTCAAAAGGAAATTCAAGCCTACAAAAAGAAAGCGTTTTAAGCAGCTCAAAATAATAAAACAAATAACTTTATTGGATAAATGGATTTGCCTTTTTCTCCCTTCAAAACCAGGCAACAAAAGTTTTAGTTTAATTTTTAATTTAAAAAAAAAAACTCACCCCGATTCTATCCTAAGTTCCAGCAGTTAGCCAAAAATGTACAAGGATACTAGAATTTTCTTTTTATTTTCATATTTTCTTATTGTCAAATTTGGCTAAATTCTCTTATGGATGATTGCCACTTTGAGCAACATTACAAATTTTTTAAAAAAAACTTTAGAATATTTTATGTAAGTAACAAAAGTGGCAATCATCCTCCAAGCAGAGTTAGCCAAATATGGCTATAAAAACCAGATATGAAGTACAAATCTTTAATCATCTCCTTCTATGTTTTTGGCTACTTACTGGAACCAAATAATTATTTAAAAAATCTGGAATTTTTTTAAAAAATAATTAAAATGATTTCTGGTGACTGAAATCCCCTAAAAATCACTTCATTTCATGAATTGTTCTTTTTTTTTTAATTTTCATTTTTTGGATGAAATCTTGGCAGTTCAAAAAACAAGCCTTTGATTTCACAGTATGAAACACCAGGTGAACATTCATTCCTCAAAATGTGGGGACCAAATCCAAAACTACTTCATAATTCTGGAGTCTCTTCTCTCTTCTCCCTAAGAGAGCCAATGACAAAAGGGTGACAAAAGGGTGACAAAAAGCATACACTGTCATTTGAATGCACTGAGCATTTGAATGCTCCTGAGTCCTCTCCTTCCCTCCCGCCATTGCATGCTCCTTTGTGGGGGCCAGAGTGGATGGATGGATGGATGATAAATGGTCAGGAAACAATTTTCTGTTGGGTTCTAGTTCCCTAGCTAACCATGGTGGTTACCTCTGTTGTTCTTTTAATCTTTTGGGTTGTTAGTAGGTAGTAAAGTTAACTCTTGCATGTCTATAAACCTTCTACTTACCTACCTAGTAGTAGTCACCTATTTTCCTACCTATTTACCTATATACATAGGTTTTGCTTCTTTACACATTGGGTTACCAAGGTAAAACCAGATATTAACTGAGGTTTGGAACTCTCTCTCTCTCTCTAGTTTTCCAGTCAATTATCACTCTTCTTTTTGCACTTCAATCCCCAACACCACAAAATACAAAAGACAACTACACAAGACAGCCTAAGTTTTTGAGAAATCTTCTCGACTTTTTTTTTTTTTTTTTTTTTTTTTTTTTGTTTTAAATTTTTTTTATTATTTTTTTTAAAAAAAAAAAAAAAAAATGTTTTGCAAATATCTCCATATTGGCTAAAAATTTTTAAATATTTTTTTATATTAATAAAATGTGAAATTAATTTCTTCTTTTTAATTCAATTTATT
>Ga0116227_10008981_pt1 | contig 18415 bp, 7 predicted proteins | sample S1TSphgellanicum_FD_89693 | JGI IMG/M metagenome (GOLD analysis project Ga0116227, IMG submission 89693) | Host-associated microbial communities from peat moss isolated from Minnesota, USA - S1T2_Fb - Sphagnum magellanicum MG | ecosystem: Host-associated > Plants > Peat moss > Unclassified... | reverse complement strand
CAGCTCCCAACAGTGGGTGTAGATAAGCATATAATAATCTTCCCAAAAACTTGGGCAAACCATTATACACAATCTGCGTCCTGAGTTTCTGTTGCCTTTCCGGAAGCAATGGGAAGACTCAGATGTGATGTTGGCTAATAGTTTGATAATAGAGCCTGCATGTATGTATCAATCAAATACTCCACTGATAAAAGCGTCACAGGTACATATCTATGAGATTGAAGAGAAATCTGCACAACACTTTTGAAGATGACATGACAATGAGTGTGGTCATGACATTGTGAGAGTCACTCACAAAGTGTCCAACCATCACCTTCATCATGAATAGCAGTGATGAACTGCCATAACTACACACTGACTTCATCGGCTCCTCACAGTGGGTGGTGTAGATAAGTATACAGCAATCAGCCCAGATTTTCAAGCAAACAAATATACAAATATCTGCAGCCTGAAGTTCTGTTGCATTTCTTGAAAAGCAAATGCAATCATGATGTTGGATAGCACTGAAGAGACAAATCTAATCAACAAAGTCAATAGTATGCTCATTGAAGCTGCAACAAGCTCGTTTCACAGCTACAGCCTGGTTAGGGAAAAGTGGCATACTTCTCTTAAAAAGCTCAGATCTTTCGACACCCAATCAACCTGCAAAAGCAACAAGAATAGACAACATTTCAATTTCATGTGCTTTGGGTTGACATCTATCAGCTACATGGTGAGAAAGGAGCATTACACACACATGTAGAGGTAGGAAGCGTCGTACATCCTCTAGTGCAGAAAGAATTTGCAGATGGTGTCATAAATCAGAAGTTTCTCAACTCACCAGGATGTCATTCAGTTTGATTGGCTCCAGATATTGTTTGTAAAACTGCCCAAGGCTTGAACCCTGTAGCATGCCAAGAAATTGAGCATGTCAAATCAACCACCACTAAAGCTCCCTACAGTTTTCTTGCAGCTCCACAGACAGTAATTTCAGATTATCTCAAAAAAGAATCTGAGAACCAGTCAAATAACCTTCCACAAAACTCATGGTTGTTTGCCGGTTATTTCATGAAATCCACTGGTTCTTGAGGCTTATTGAAAAAACCAGAACTGGAGGTTCTTTGATCCTGAAATTAACAAAAAAACCAGAACCAGAGTTTCTTTGATTCTGGAATTTTTCCAAAAGATGGAACTGGATGTTCTTCAATTTCCATTTTTTGAACTGGAACTGGAGGTTCTTAAAACAATCAGATAGCCACCTCTACACTGGTATAAACCTCTTGAGTTTTGAGTGGTGCCAAATGGAAGAAGTTGCAAGAGAACCCATTAGAAGAATGAAGTTGGCAGAGTGATTTACAGTATATGCCACCCCCAATAACGTCATTGTAAAAGTTGCAGAAAGTAGGAGAGATCGGGTATATCAAGAACCAACCATATATGAAAAAGCATGATAAAAGTAGCCAACCAAGAAAGAAAAAGGTGTAGAGTTTGCCAGGACATACTTGCTCGCCATAGTTGTACGTACGACAAATTTCAGGTCGAATGAAGTGGCGGCCTTTCCGAGTGCTATTCAATCTCAGCCAATCATCCCAGTAAGTGTGACACCAGCTAAGGAAGTACAAACAGTGCCAACTATGATCCATCTCCTGGTTTGTGTGATTCAAACATCAGCACATCCACAAATATGCAACATTTAAAGCTTTTGAATAAACAGTAGATAAACTACAGTTGAGAAAGGATATGCATTTGGCCACTGTGGGGCAAGCTCGTCCCAAACAGCTTTGGTAAGCATCCACCCAAGTCCTGGGAAAAATTCTGAGCGATAGAGAACCTCTACAGTATGACCCACAGCAAGTATAAGCAAAATACCACTTCATACATAATGGGGGTGCAGTTGGAAAGAAAGGAAATCTGTCCAGATATCAAGAGCAACAGCATAGGTATTCTAAAGATCCCAGGCCAGCTGTCCCTACTACATCCAAAGTCAGACTTACCAGAATCATGCACAAATTGTGTTTGCCCATTGTCATTCCATGCAGATACTGCAAGCAAGGTTCTGACTAGCACCAGAACGACATAAGAAACACATCCAGAAAAGAAATATGAACTACAGCACATCACCAAACTGAAAAACACAAGTCTAAACTAACACACAGTGCGAAAGTACAGATCCCCTGACCAATGAATCCATCAAAAAAAAACACTCTTGCTTATTTTTCCAGCTTTCTGGATCACTATGCACCTTACTTACAGTTCACTGCACCATGGAAGAATAGTAATATATGCATAAGAAAAGACCATATGCAGCACACCTGTCGTTGTCCAGCAAATGAGAAGTTGCTTCAAAATACTTGAAGAAGTCCGGAGCTATTTCCATATCATCTGTCATTTCCGCGAGTGCAGCAGTCCCACAAGAAAATCCAAATATAAGTTCAGCTAACCCCTCCCACAAAAAAAGAAGGAACCAATCACCTCAGAAAAATCCAAGCATCAATTTTTGAGATGATGAAAACTACATGAACCCTGAAGAACACACACCCGTACCCAAGGAGCTTCATCCACCTTCTAAAATGATGACCCTTTCAAATTTGCGCTTATTGAAGAGTTGTGTGAGTGCCCATTTGTAGTGACCTGTTTACCAAATCCCACAAAGCAGAACAAAACCAAAACAGGACTATTGGTACTGTGAATGCAAGCTTTTGTTTCTGTCTCTAGCATTTTGTGCAAGAAACACTTGTATTATAGGTTACAAATTAAAGATACCCTCAGATGGATCCTACACAGACAAGCTTGAGTGTCATCCCCGACACACATGCTCCCAAGAGCCAAATCATGTTATGAACCTGAAAGGAAGTACTCAATAAGGTCAGTGCACTCAGGAAGAAGTTGAGGAAATCTCACTAGCGATCTTGTAGTAAGCAATAATCTCGCCAGGTCTTGCTGTTTTTGGTGGCCCCTCATCAAAATGCTGACCCAACCCATCCACACAGAAAAAATGAACATTCAGAAGAGAATTGTATGTAGCTGATTTCAACAGTATACTCAGCTCCAGCCTCAAACAGACAACTCGAACAAGTTATACAGAAATGCAGCACTTGGAGTTCATCCTCTGACTAATAAGTTTTGAGCCTAGATTCTTACTTGCATATAATTCACTTGAGAAAAGCTACGGGCTTTTGACATCACAGTCCAATCTGCCCCATCCTGTGTGAGTTTACATCAGTGAGAACATGCAGAGCATCAAATCCAAAACCCCCCTGAAACCAAACTTCTGTAAAGATGTCCCACTTGGACCTCACTGAATGGTACAGGGACTTCAGCAGAGCAGTTGGTATGATCACCTTTCAGCCTGACAGGAACAACGGCCAAAACACACCAACTGTTCCAGAGGCTTAATAGCTATGCTGTCTGGAAGGACAAGGGATACTTAATACTCACCTGTGATACAAAAAGTGGGAATCTGTCTGCAACAGCTTTGTGATACCTGCAGGCAAGGGTCAGTCCCAATGAGCTGTGGTACTCAAAGATGGTACTGCATTTCTTTGATTGCATGAAGATGTTCAACAATGCCAACAAGCAAATGACATACTTTAGAACTGATTTCAAGGCACGGTCCAAGTAATCAGGGCGGTTGTAAGTCATGATCACCACAGCAGCCACCACATCCTGTAGAGACAAAAAAAGTCCAGAGATGTATGATACATAAAAAGCAGTGTTCAAGTGAATAAACAACAAAACTTGTTTTCCACATAAATCCAGACTGCACTCCATGCCTGTTCAATAGATAACATATGTATGCTCTTGGCTGCCCAACTATTATGTCCAGGTTCAACTTGCCTCCAGGGGTTTGTCTGACATTCTTGTCATCTGTTCCTTCCCTGCCACCACCCAAGCCCAGTTGACTAGGTCCATTGTTAGCAGAGTTTCCAAGCATGTCCAGTCTGCATATGTAATATCAATCACTCTGTGCCTCCTATCATATGTGAGATGATTGTCACAGGAACATTTGAGAACTCTTCACAGATTCACCATGATCAAGGATGTACTTTGATATTCCGCAAGGACTGAACCAAGCTCCGATGTCTGACCTTCAAGGCGCTTCTTCTCCTCTGCGAGATGAAAGAAAGTCTGTTTAAATTACAATTGGGCAACACCATAAAATTTCCTGCATTTCTTCTCTCATCATGTTTGGAAGAATTGAAGATAAAGACTTCAAGGTCTGTTGCTTTTCTGAGAAGGAACACAGAAATATTCGAGCGTATCTAGTATTTAATTTTGATCCAGCAACACAAAGGGCATTCAAGGTCAGTTGAAGATCAAAAAACGAACCTTCCAAAGACATTAGGGTTCCTTGCTGGGTCATGAGTTTGTCAACAAGGGATCGCATTTTACTTTGACAATCATTCTCACTATCCACCTGCAATTGAAAGCTTTCAGATTTCTTTCACCAAAAATACAGGGGCTCTGGTTTGGCATGTAGGTTCACATTTTGCCAGCTACAAACAACACAATAAAAAGTCCATGTGCAGACTCTGGAACTGAATCCCAGTTATTGATGCTAACCACCACCAGTAGCAATGGATTCTCTGACACAAACATAACATGCACTTACTGCAGCAGTAGCTCGATTAGCAGACTCTGATTGCACTGCAAATAATTTCAGCTGTCATCATGAAAAACACAACAACATAATTGCTTCAGTTATAACAATGGAATATTTTTCCAATCAAAGCTCGTAGCTTCACGAACATCTGTTCATATCATGCTTTCTAGAAGTGCAGTACTCATCATAAAACCCTAATCCTTGGATCCACAAATTGTCTTACAAAACCTTGTGCTGCTCTTCTCAGCAGCAAGAGCAAAAATTAGGGTTCCCAGGAAATGAATGATAAGGCACATTCTAAGTAGAGATAAAATTCATCAAAGCCTGTCGCTGCTCAATTTCCTGATTTCATTCACAAAAAATGACTGCAGTGTTTCATTCAAACTGCATTTGCAAAAACCCTAAAACCAAAGAGAAATTTCCCCCAAGACATTCATAAGCAGCAACTAGCAGCAACTAGCAAGGCCTGCAATTCTAAAGTGAAACACAAGAGTTACATGAAACCCAAATATGATCAGTACTAGGAATCTTTGAAAACAACCCATTTCAGTTCCAGACCAAAAGAATTCAGGGGGGGGGAAAAAATGACTACAATCTTCGAGAGTTTTTCCATGTCTGCAACAGAGTTTCAGATATGGATTTCAGGCTGAAAAAACAATTGAATCATTTGAAAGCAAATGTAGAAAGAATCTGAGCAACCTGTATGGCGACGAAGACAATGGCAGCAACCAGAAACAAAATTCTCAATGCCCATGTGCTCCGCTTTGCCATAGCTTTGAGGTCAATTCCTGATCTGATGAAGATCCCTTTTTTTCCTTCTTACGGACCACAACAGCTCATGATGGTTGAGCTTTCTAGTAGGACCTCTGATGCTTCATCCGAGATAGAATAGAACAGAATCTCTCTACTACCATAACTGCAGACCTCTCTCTTCTCCCTCAAAAATAAAAACTAGATACCACAACCGAAACCCCAGAACCGCCAAGAAGCTAGAAGGGGGGAAAAAACATAAAAACCCTAAAAAACACTAAGAAACCCTTAAAGATTTAACAAACAACTAAGTTGAGATTCCCAGAGCTACAACAGCGCCAAAAAAGCAGCAACCCACATCGAGAAAACAAGAGTGGAGAAAGCCCACATGGTCATAAAAATCACAGAGAAGTTAGGTCCCAGAGATGGGTCCGTAGCAGCGACGAAGAGTTTGCGGGCAGTAGCAAAACGAACGAAGCGTGCAGCAGCAAGTGCAAGAGGGGTTGTTGCCTGCTTCCGAGTTCGAACCCTTGACCTAATTTGAGCCGGTTATCAAGTCGATTATTAACAACCTACCATCTGGTAACTGGTTTTTTTTAAATACCCGGTTATCAATTGACAGCCGCCTGGAAATGAATTTTCCAAAAATCTAATAACCTACCTGGATGACCCAATTATCATTAGGTAGGTTATCAATCTTTAAACAGAAATACCCAGAAATAATTAATTATAATTTAAAAAAGACTTATTGGTAGGATAACAGGTGATTATTAATTGATTATTTGATAACTCAATTACCCTTATGCATAACTGCCAATTAGCACCCCAAAATTTTGATAGCTTATTTGACAACCATTTTTTTTGACATTGATATTGATAACCTGCGTGGCCTCCCCCCAATTCAAAAACCCTACCCGGCGGTTATTCATAGAAAGCAATAGTCAGTCAACGCTGGTAATGCACACATGTTGGTCTGGTAGGTGTTGACTATTGACTTTTCAACATACTCCCTTCAAGAAGGTATATACTATCTATATACGTATATACTTGGTCTTGAGATTGGTATAAAACTGGTACAAGGCCTATATGAGCTTGCACCCTTGGTCTTTACTACCTACTAGGCTGATATAGGTATAAGGCTAGTATTGCCTCAGCTCATATTGTACTTGCAACTAATGTTCGACATAAATATATTTTTTAAAGGGTAAGTTGAAAATTAAATAAATCGATAAATAAATAAATAAAAACTTGAAGTTATTGTGTCGAATTTAGGGTGTGTGAAGTTAGGGTCAATTTCCACATTGACAAAGCAAATAATTTTATTTTTCAAAAAATGAAATTTTTTTCTAATTTTGAAATTATATATTTTTCCATCATTCATTATAATATTGTGATATGGGTAATGAAATTATTTAGAGTGTAACTTATGAGAATTATGATAATTTTCAACCTGTCAATGTCATATTTTCATCACAAAATTTCATTTCACTATTTTGAGGATTATTTAATGATGAAACTAGCCTTAAGGTAAATAATGTTGTGTAAGTAGCCAAGTAGTTGGTTATTCGAGGATGGTTGTGGTTTCAAATACCCAAAATTTAACTAAAATCAAATCTTAATTATCAAACTAGGTTGGGAATTAAACTAGGGCTAAATTAGGTTAAGTTATATTATTTAGGTTGAAAAACCAACTTCCAATTCTAAGGTTTCGACCAAAAATGGAAACAAACTTGGGTCTAGTTCTTAAATAGTGTAAAAATTAGTTAATTTAATTTTGGTTCTAATCATCGCTTTAAGGTTTGGGAATGGTGATTTAAGGTTTTCTGTTTTAAAATTTTTTTTATGTTCTTCTTATTTTTTCTCATTTTTCTTCCTAATCTTTGTTTGTGGCTAGTGTTGTGTTCTTATTTCATTTGAAAACAAACAAACAAACACACATTGGATTTTCTTCATGGTGTTTTTGATTGCGAATCATTTTTCACATTGGTTTATGTCTTTTTCACTTGTAATTTTTTTTTCCACATTTTTTTCTTTTTAATTCATCGCCATCATTTTTTCCTATACTTTTCCTAATCATGATCACTTGTTGGTCTTTTGGTCATGGTTCATGGTGCTCATTGTCATCGCCTTTCTATATATTCCTTATAGATGGTATTGCCTTGTTGGTTTCATGGTTGTGGTTCTTCGTGTTTATTGTTGTCACCTTCTTTTTTATTTTATTTAGTTGATATCGCCTTGTTGGTCTCTTAGTTGTGGTTCCTAATGTTCATCGCCATCACCTTTTTCTTTTGTTCCTTTTAGTCATGGTCACCTTATTGATCTCATGGTTTTGATTCTTAACATTCATCACCATTGCCTTTTAATATGTTTTTCCTAATCATGATCACTTTGTTGGTCTTTCGGTTATGTTCATTAACGTTAAGCCTTCTTATATGTTTTTCATGATCGTGATCATGTTATTATTCTTTTGGTTGTGGTTCCTAACATTCATTGTCATCACCGTTCTTCATAATTGTGATCACCTTTTTGGTCTCTTAGTTGCGGTTCTTAACATCCATTGTCATCGCCATTACCTTCTTATTTACTCCTCCTAGTCACAATCACCTTGTTGGTTCTTGGTTATGGTTCTTTATTCATCATCATTGTATATTTCTTTGTTTTTCTTAGTAGTGATCAGCTTGTTGGTCTCTTGCTTATGGTTCATGGTGTTCACTGCCATCATTATTTGATATAATTATTTGTTTGTTATTTGATTTTTTCTTTTGGGGTTTGAGGTTTTAATTCATGGGGGATTTCTTAATTCATATTAAGAAGGTAATTTATTCTAATGAACCTTCATTGAAGATTGATTATTGCGGTAATTGTTGGGTTAAAGTCCCTTTAAGCCAAATAATAATGTAGGAAACTACTATTATGAAATCCATTGTGAATAGACACCTTGGTTTTAAGGTGAGAAGGTTAATTAAAGGCCATGTGCAATGTGAACTTCATTACTAATCGCCTATAATCCTCCAATTCCTATTCAAGTCAAAATCATCATAAAGGAAAAAAAATTTTAATTTTAATTATTTGACCATAAAAATAGGTACCTAAATTTACTTGGTGCACCAAAAACGAAACTATTTTCTAATATGCACTTTTTTTTAATGGCAACATTAAACATCCCATATGCCAACCTTGGGATTGTCAATCATAAATCAACATTGTGACGACCATTAAAGATTGTTCACATAACATGCATAATAGGTTGGTGGGGATCTCCACTAAAGATGAATTAATTTAGCCATCTACATTGGGAAGATGATACAATGCACAAGTAGACACTTGGTGTTTCCATGTCTAATCATATTGACCTTCCAATAATAATATTCAAAAATAATAATTCTCAAACATGTATAATAACACACCTCACAATCACATCCAACATAGTTAATGTTTGTTTAAGGGTACAACTTTTGAAACTAATTAGTGCCTGGGCATCCTAGTAATTAATTAATTACTAATGGTAGATTATTTATCATTTTTTATTTATCTAAGGGATGAAGTTAATGGGGTGGTTAGTCTTCGAGGATAAATATTGGTATTTGTTATTCAATCAACTAATGGAATGTGCAGAAGATATTAAAATAAGGATAAGAAAATAAGGAAATCCAAATGTGTGGGGAGCAACCTTCTTTAATTCCTTATTTATCTTTTGAGAAAGGAAAAAGGGGCATCATCATATTCTCAAGGTAGCATGATAGGAAGAGATATGGAAAGGCTGGGAGAATTGGTATGATAACAATGTTATATTTGGTGTATGGAAAATGGAAAATGTCTAAGGTTGTGTGTAATCAAATGCATTATTTATTCTTGTTTGTATCGACTTTTAAGAAGGCAAGGCAAATAATTTCTTTTTAGTTGATGTAAAATATTAATTTCTTAGTTTGATTCTTTTTTTATTTTGTGATGAAATTATTTTCTATATTTATTATTGGAATACGAAGGTAGCTAGGGTTATTGTAGGACCCCATTGGAAAATAGTAGCATGAAAGTAACCATTGCTTTTAAAGGCTACAAAGGGTAGATTAATGTTATGGATGGTAGGCAATAACTATACGAGGTTTACAAACACTCTAAATTTTTTTCAAGTTTACATATGATGATAGGTGCAGCATGATGATAAATGTTGAAGGATAGTAATTGTTGTAGGATGATAAATATTATAGGTTGGTAGCAACTTCTACACAATGGTAGTTACTACAAGACAATAATTACTACAAGATTGTAGTTGTTGCAAGACGATAAGCAAACAAAAGATAGGTCTCACTCTCATGTCTTTCCATTTTTTTTGTTATTTTTTTCTACTTGGCAACCCTTTCTTTCATGATAATTGAGTTACCAGTTTTTGTGGTTTTACATTTGGTGACCATGTCATGGATACAATCCCAAAATTATGGCAAGTAAAAATATTTTTATTTTCTTATCATGTTGTGGATGTGGAATTTTAGAACCTAGTTGGATTTTGGGGTTTTGTTTTACGGGAAAGTTTTCAAGGTGTTTATTTTGGGAAAATTTTAAATGAAAGTACTTTGGAAAAAATATTTAGAACATATTATGGATGGGTTTCCAAATATTTGGTTAAGAATATGTTTTATGTTTTGGGGAAAATTCCAAATTTTTGTGTTTTTTTTCATTATTAATGGGGTTTTTCAAGGGGAAAATTAATGGTCGTGAGTTCTAGAAAGAAAAAGGGATTGTGATGGTATTACAACACATAAAACAAAGTGACGATAGTAACCTTTTTGCTAGCTACTGTAAATTTTGTGATGGTAATACCTTCAAGTTTATTGTTGGAAAAAAAATTTGACTTGAAATTTTTGTTTATGAAAGTTTTTTATGAGATGGGTGAAAGGTGGTGGTATAGGAGGTAGTTACTCGTATTCCAAGGCATTAATAATGGGAAGTTGGGCTAAAAACAACATAAAAGGAGTAGGAGAATAAGGGGTAGTTGTTTCATTAAATATCAAATCAAACAAGGGTTTAAAGCTTAGTCCAAATTTGAAATCTTAGATATTGGGATCTACACTACCACTATTGACCTCTATATTGTAATAAACTAAACTCTTTACTTTTAATAGCAATTGGGAGTGGAGAGTAATATGCAGAAGTACACTACCATCCCATGAGCATGATGACAAGGGCATTGACTAGGAAGGTCTATTCATGATTGGGGTACCAAAAAGGAGTGTTTAACTGAAAAAAAAACTACAAAGGACAATTTTGGATTTTTGTTTATCTCACATTATTATAATTGTAGTGGATTGTTGTATGCCAATTGATAAAATGACATCTTCTTAAATTAATAAAAATATTTTAAATAATTTGAATATTATGTAAATGTCATTTTGAGTCCTATAAACTAAAGAAATCAAGTGTTTAAAGTACATTTTTTCAAAAATAATCAAAAGAAAGGCATTAAATCATACAATTGATTTCAAATTTGTTGTACAACAAAAACATTATGTTGCCCCCTTCTATGGAAATACATGTTCATTGGATGAACTTGATGAAAAAATAAATCATACAAAAATTCAAAGTCTTGAAATTTTGAAAGAAAGGGCTACAAGGCAAAGGAATCATTTTTAAAAAAAAATTGATAAAAAAATTATGTTCAATGAGTTCAAAATATCTAACTTTCGATGTAGGTCACTTGTGCAAGAAATAACCTTGCCAAAACATATGTTTAGTTATCCATTGAAACTCATTTTGGGATTTTTTACATTCTAGCATTAAACAAAAATATTCATACACAATTATGTATGAATGTGAAAAATCACCATTAACACATGAATTATCTTATATTGGACTATTCAAATTTTTTCACTTAAATTTGTTTCATGTAAATGTTATTTGCAAAAAATAGTTTAAAAAAATCCTTAAATATATATTTCTTTTTTTGGTACCCCAACCATGAATGGACGGATGCAATAATTCAAAGAAAGGATGGAAGACCTTGATGTAGAACTACCATCAACGGTGCAATCAATAGTAAACCGACAAAGGGAGGTGAGAAAATGGACAACTAGGGAAGCATGTACTTATTTTTGAAAAAAAAAAAAAAGGAAAAAAAATTACCTGTTTTTTTGGGGGCAACAATACGCTACTTTTATTATAACCCAATGATGGGTGGATGGCTAGTAATGGGACAAGATATTTATAATGAAGAAGGACAAAGGTACCCTTTCTATGTGGCAAATCAAGGAATGATAATACCATATTGGTATTCTCATTATCTTATGGTGGATGGTAGTTGGCCAATATCAAGACAACAAAATATCAAGGAGGAGGAGGATAGTACCCATTCTTTAAAGACAAACACACATCTATTGTTCAAAGGGTAGCAAGGCACCATGGGAAGGGTGTCACATTGGTAGAAAAACCATTTGAAGCACCTAAATATAATATATAACAATGAAATGTTGATACATCATATTTTATGAATTATTCATATGAAATTTCATATTAAAATTGTATTATGGAATACCAAAAAAATGAATATATTTTTATTTATTTTCATTTGGACAAAGTATGAGAAAGATAATAATGGTTTTTTTTTAAAAATGTTTTCAAAACATCGTTGTTGAAATATATTGAAATGCAAATTTACATGGAATTTTTTTTTAATTCAAGTATTTTTTTTAAAATTTAAAATAATTTTTGTGTGTAGATTTTGGAAAACCTTATAGAATGAAGTTCAAATTGTTTCATTTGGAAAAGGTTTAGATGCATTTCAATTTAAAACTAAGGTGCAAGTAAAAGGTTTAACCCACATGTTTTGTTTTTGAATTTCATGTCACGAGCTATATAAAAAACATGTCTTCATTTAACTTACCACAATGAAATGCATATGCCAATTTGGAATGATTGAATAAATGTTTGGCCCATTAAATGAAAATTGCAAAATAAATGATTTTTTTTGGGCATTCTATTTAGATTTTCCTTTTCCTACTTATTTACTTACCTACACAAATAAATAGGTGGTAATTTTCTACCTACCTAAAGAAATAGGGTTGAATCTTCTTGAAATTTTCAATTTAAAAAAAGGAAAGAATAAATCATTAGTATACAATAATTCAAATTAATAAGAAAGTAATATAGATTAAATAATTAATAATAAGTAATTTGGATTAGATAATTAAAATATTCAAATTTTCTTAGTTATTATTATTTTATAATTATATAATATAAAAAAAATATATATATATATATATATATATATATATATCACTTTGTGGTAGTAAAAGACACATGCGATTATGACTATGACTGATGATTCTGGTTTTTGCGATAAGTTCATATGCACTATAGTCATAGTAGTCGTAAATGTCATTTACAACTACAAATGTAGTTATATATATAATCATATTTTCCACATTTTGGCCTAGTGTATTTGCACCCAACTTAAACCTATGACTTTTTATATGGAAACTTTAGTAATTAAAAAAAAGGTTATAAATATTGGTTGAAAAATCTTTGGATTTATGAAGTAATTTTCATTGAAATATTTGTTGATATGAAAAACCTTTTGAAAATTGTCAAAATTGGCCATAAAACAATGTTGAAATATTTAGTTCCTTTAAATGTTTATTTTTAAATAAACCTAAAGGGTGAAAATGTTGACTTGGGGCAATAAAATATATAGTATTTTCGTAAACCATTATTTTTGGAGCTTCTAAAAAGTTATGTATCATTGAGTTTATTGGCATATAATGTAATTTTTCACTATTGAAGTTAGAATTACAAATGATGCATCAATAAAATTAAGAATTTGGGATTCTAAATCCATATGTAATGTAAACAAACTTATTCATTGATGATGAATGGTAACATTCAAATCTTTATATAATGGTTTTTCAATTAAGTCTTGTCAAACAATCATCACTGTATTTAGATGAACATTTTTTGACATGATTTGTATTCAAGATGTTGTTTAAGAAACACACCTATTGTTGTATCATCATGTGGTAGATGTGGTAGTATTGAGCTTCATTCACATCTGCAAAGACATTAATAATACTACATGCATCCTATATTGTCCAGTCCCATATAGTTTATAAATTTGAGCAAAAGTAAGATGTGATGAAATAAGATGTTATTCTAATTGTGTTAGGTTTCGAATTGATGAAATGATTTTGTTTTTGGAAATTGTATTCAATATTTGATATAAAGAAGGTTTATTTTCATTGATATTATGTAAACAACTTATACATATGTATGATGTGGAACTAGGTTTTATTTGAACTTGAAAGTATGTAGTTAAAAAACACAACCCTTCATAACAAAAACATAGAATTATGGAAACATTTTTTTAAAAATTATAAATTTCAATGTATATTGATTTTTTTGCATTTTCTTTTATATTAACATCATGTTTTACTTTATCTTATTGAACATCATGTTCTGCAAAAAAATGTTGTTTGGGATGTGATTGTTTAGTTTTTTTTAGAAAACATTCGTTATATGATGATTGAACTTTGTCATTTGGAAGATTCATTTGATTTATATTAGATGGAAGATGAAAGATGAAATTTGTATTATATCTCATTTTTTGGGGTTACTATATCAAAAAATGAGATATAATACTCAAATTTGTTTTATAGTAATATTTGTATTACAACAAATGTTGAACAAGGAAACAACTTATTGATTTCCAATTATTTTTTGAAATTTTCCAATAACGTAAAGTCAAGTTTTTCATTCCAATAGAAATGTGTAATTGGTTGTGATAATTGAATTTGAGGTTTTTACATCACTAATTCCGAAAAAAATGAAAAATCATCGAAATCTGTATGAACTTTGGGATCGTTCACTTGAAAAAAAGGTGAAGATTGAAGTAGACTATTAACATATTCAATTTGCTCAAAATGTTGAAAGTTGTAAGAAATATGTAAGGGGATAGATTGAAAATCCATTCCACATCAAAACATAATGCATTTTGATATTTTATTCCAAATGTATATTGGTCTTTGTAAATATTTAGTCATCCAAAAATAATTCATTGAAATCTCCCCATAAACCTCCCATCATAGCATGTAATGTCATTTTTGTCACATATTAATGTTCATTTGTCACCATACCTTAATTTAAATTAAATAAACATTGTTTGGATTCCAAAATTGATTGCATGGAAAAAATTATTTATATTAATAAATTGTTTAGATTCAAAATTTGATTTGATGCAAAAACTACTTATATTGAAAAATTGTTTAGATTCAAAAATTGATTAATTGGAAAAATTTCTTGGATTCAAAAAATGATTGGATGGAAAAACTACTTGTACCTAAAAACTGTTTGCACTAGAAAACTACTTGGATTCAAAAATTAGTTGGATGGAAAAACTCCTTGTACCAAAAAATTCCTTGGATTAAAAAATTGATTGGATGGAAAAACTCTTTGTATTGAAAAATTTCTTGGGTTTAAAAACTGCTTATATTGAAAATTGCTCCAAACATTTAAAAATAGGAAATCACAAAAAAATGGTATAGGAAGTTTTCACATTTATGTCCAATATTTGTATATTAAAGGTAATTATAGAAAGGTTGCACAAAAACTATAATCAACAACCGTAACGTTTAAAAAGGTTTATCTTTAGAAACTTACTTCAACTCATGAAAGTGAATCTTGCATTTCACATTACATTGGACATCATCACTAAAATTAATTGTTAAAGCAACAACCCCTCAACACTTGAATTTGTTTTTTCTTTTGGGATAAATTCTTGTATGTATTTTTGGAATCCAACAAGGGCAAATGTGAGCAACAATTGAAATTTACCACAAACATGAATTAGAACAAGGAATTGAACTTGTTTTGGACGAACCAAATTCAAGAATTCAAACTTTGTCATATGCACAATTGTTTCAAACCATTTTCCTTTAATGGTCAATAATATAGGTCCATCATTGGTTACAATGGAACCTTGAAGAAAACTTATTTTATGAACCTTTGATGTTGAATGACAGACTTTACAATGAACATCACCCATTGAGCAAATGATGACATTTCTTACATGACAATTTCCACACACTTTTTAGGATGGAGGTGTAGCAAGGCTAACTATCACTATGAAAAATTGCATCCATTGAAACTACACTACCTTGCAATTAAAATTCAAAAAACAACTCATATACAATTATTGTGCAACTATTCCCCTACAAATATGGTTTATTAATAAATAAATTGTCATGTCAAAAAATTAGTTAGTTATATTATAATTGCAAGTGAGTTGAAAATCAATCTTTTATATGTATATACATATGTAGTCAACCATGTTTGACTTTTTCAAGAGTTGCATTATAGTTGCACATGACAACTATTTAAAATTGTTATAAATGTGCCATTAAAACAACAATTATGTTACAACTAGTTTATAATGTACATACACGCAATCATGCCACGTATTCACATTTCCATCACCCATTATGGGAGACATTTGTAATTAATTTTTGACTATGATCCCATTGATATAATTAGTACGATCACTAGTGCGCCAATACTAAAGTACTATTATTCAACTATGTTATGATTATAATAAAATTACTTAATAAGGATACATATACATATGTAATGTTTTGTAAAGAAATATTGTTTCGATATTTTGATTATTAATATAAATAAACAAGTGTAATTCATATAATTAATTTTACATTAATTAATAATTAATTACTCATTAAATATTTATCCAAGTTAGGAATACTTCATAATGAATTAGATGAATTATTCAAGATAATTATTAATTCATCAATAATTACCAAAAAATTATTTATTTAAATTCATTAAATAATTATTTATTTGGATACATATAATTAATTTAGATGTGAAATTAAAAGCAATGTGTATATTGTATTAAAAATTCAATTCAATGTACATATGGATATTCCTATTTATATTTTCATCTTTTCTAGCCAAATTCACATTTAATATTGAGAATTTTGTAATGAATTATTTTTCAATAATTTATTACTCATTAATTAAATAAATTATTATGAACAGATTAATTAAACCGATAATTAATTATTATGAATTATAAATAAGTTTGATTCATAATTTCATAAAATTTTCAAAACTTCAAATGATAAGTGACTAATTATATGAATTTCAATCATTAATCATCTAATAATAAATTATTTGAAGTCAAATAATTATTTTTTTGAAATAACCAACAAAGAAATTAGATTGATTAATTCAGATAATTAATTAATTAAAATAAATAATTATCTGATATTAATTATCCTAAATTATGAACTAATTAATTATTTGAACTAGACTAATTAATTTAGATAACTTGCTCATTGCATAATGAATTCAAATAATTAATTATCATATATTAATTCAAAAAATTATGTTTCATATAATTATTTTTCATAAAATATGAGAAACTATTTTGATGATTAATTATCTGAAGAAAATAATTAATTTGAATAAATAATTCAAATCACTATTTTTAAATAATTAAATATTAAATAATTAATCTACATGTGTAATTATCATATAATGACTAATTTAGTTGTATAATTTTCATATTGAAAAACAAGCACAAAGAATGTGGGAAAATCTTTCAATAATTGCATTTCAATTGCAACTCAATTTGTAACTAAAGAAAAACTAAAACATTTTACCTGTATGTTTTGTCTTTGAATTCTATGTTAGAAATTATATAAAGAAGGATTGTTATTTTATGTTTTCACATTCAAATAAATGTGTCATTTTGGGATGAGCTCAACAAATTTAACCATAAAGCCAAAACATAAAAAAGGAAAATTTCATGGCTATTTTTTTAAGTTCATTTAATCTTGTGTTTTCTACTTACTTACTTATTTAGGTAAATAAATAGGTCCTACCTTTTTTACCTACCTAGGTATTAAGACCTACCAACCTATGGTTATCTATGACCTACCTTGCTATTAAAATAAGTTTTTATTTTTATTTTTCCAAAATATAATTAATATGCCATGTGGCAAATTTCGATTATGACACATGTTAATTTCAAACCATCATTAACAATTGAGATCAATATTTTGAAAAGAAAATAATTTATCTCCAAATTTTTACATAGTGCCTCGTGTTAAATTTTAATGGATGGATGACAATTAATAACATTAGCATGACATCATGGGTGTAGTTATAATAGAGTTGCATAGTAGTTGAAAATGAATGGTTTTGACGGAGTTGCAATTGAGTTGCAATGAATTGCATTGTATATACATCGAGTTACAACTTTGCAACTCATGTAATTTGTTTGTAAACACTCACAACATATAAATACGATGAATTGCAAATGCTCATTGCAACTCAAAACTGAGTCGTAACGTTAGTTATAGAAGGCCCTTTTTTTCGTAGTGTATGGCCAACACCCTAATCACTTGAAAAATAAAAACAAAATATGTTAAAATAAAAAAGTAATGAAGAATGTAGATAAAAAAAATGCTTTATACAAATTTATAACAAAAAAAATTGAGGATTCTTTTGTTTTTTCCCCTTTAGGAAGGACGCAATCATATGGCCTATTGATTGTTACAAAAAAACATGTTTTGGGAAGGACATAATCAAGTGGTCACATGATTGTTTTTTAGAAAAAGTTTTTTTTTTCTTTAAAGACACAATTGGGTGGGCACCCAATTGGGCCATAAGGATCTCAACCTAGTTTATGTCCCTAAGGAAAATGAACCTTTTGTTCTTTTTTCTTGTTTTTTTTTCTAACAACTGAATTCCCGTTTGGTTGTGTCCCCAAGGCCCAATCAGGTGGCCACCCAACTATGTCCATAGAGAAAAAAATCGTTTTTTTTTAAACAACCGAATGGCCATTTGATTGTGTTTTAGGAACATGATTAAGTGGCCACTCAATTATGCTTTAAGAACATAACTAAGTGGCCACCCAATTGTGTCCCTAAGGAAAATGGATCTTTTGTTTTTTTTTTTTTTTTGGGTTTTTTTTTTTTTAAAATCATTTTTCTTTTTTTTTTTTTTTTGTTTCCATTCTACACCCCTCCTGTTTTTTTTTTTTATTTTTTTTTTTTTTTCAATCCCGTGCACCACTGTTTG
>Ga0116227_10008979_pt1 | contig 18416 bp, 20 predicted proteins | sample S1TSphgellanicum_FD_89693 | JGI IMG/M metagenome (GOLD analysis project Ga0116227, IMG submission 89693) | Host-associated microbial communities from peat moss isolated from Minnesota, USA - S1T2_Fb - Sphagnum magellanicum MG | ecosystem: Host-associated > Plants > Peat moss > Unclassified... | reverse complement strand
ATTGAAGTTGTTAAAAGATATGCTTTATAAGAAATCATTCATTAGCAAATATATTTTGGGTAGTTATATGTTTTGGATGGGGTGGGAGGGGGGAGGGGGGGGGGGGAGGGGGGTGGTGAGATCTTGGGCATTTTCATTGTGAAAGCTTTAATCATTACTTACTTAATTACTTAAGGAATGTAGAAATTGAGTAATGTGAAACTTTGGGTTTTCCTTGGCTTTGTCAACAAGTTATTGTTTTAGATATTTCTAGAAAAATCCACAAATTACTAATAAAAAACATCTCATGATTAGAATCAACAAAATGCTTCACTTAACCTAATCACACAAGTTTAAAATATAGTTCCACAACTTTTGAGCAACAATTCCAATGTTTCGTGTATAATTTAATTACATGTAAATATGGCAATTAACTTATGGTGCAATATAAACATATTTGATTAAAGTGCACATCAAAAGTTATTACCTTCTTAAGGCTTCCAATTTTTTTTTAAATGGTTTTGAGCATGTTTTTTCCATGAGTTCACCCCATGGAAAAGGCATTTGTTTAAGCAACTTCAAGTATATTTATATGTTTCTTGATCATCATGCAACAATCCTAGTTTACATAGCTTAACATACTTGTGAGTAGACAAAGTTTAAACTATGTTGCTTTGAACAATTAACTTTAGTATTTTTAACATGAGCTTGATGATCAACATGTGCCAAATTGGTTATGTGCATAATTCATATAATGTAATTTCCATGGTGTTGGAAAGATCTCATTTGGATCTTTGAACACAATTGACTTGGGAGACAAAATGTTTTGGAAAAATAAATGCCAATGATAAATTTTTTGAGTGCAAATGGTTGGAAAAATCCTTTAGTGAACCAATATAAAAGTGAGAACTCAATCACCTAACACAATTCACTACAAAGCAAAAGCTTGCAAATTATAACAAGCTCAAATGTAAGACACCATTAAATTTATACACGTGTTGAAGATGGATCCCCAAACCCACTCCCTTATATCAAGCTTGGTTTAACAATGCAATCCTACTTACAACAATAAGAGTGATGAAACAACAAAGATGAACTTGTAATTGCAAGGTGTGTCAAAAACAATTAGGCACAAATTTGAAAAAATGAAGAAGCCAATTTGTTTCCTTTAGGTTTCCCATGCAATCTCAATATAACTTGTCATGTATTTCAAATGTTTTTTCATATGTTCCCATTGTTTATGCAAAATCATTTATGTAAAACTCTTGTTGCCATGTATTTATTATTATATGTTCCAACTTAATTCCCAATAGATCATTGATTATTTCACATTATTTGACCATAATTCCATTTTTAAAAACATTAATAGTTAGGCTAAATGAAGATGAAAGGCTACAAAGGGGAAGAAGGTTGATGCAAAAAGAAATATTTCATTGAGTAAGTTTGTAGGAGGAGCTTCAAATGAACTTGGATATAAAAAAACGTGCCCTCAATACTTTACTTGGATAAGAAAAAGATATGTTCTCGAGGGTGTATTTTTTTACATAAGAATGAGTACCTATGTGAATATTGATTCAACCAAAATTATCTAACCAAGATTTTAATCATTTAAAACATTATAGGTGCAAAATAGGAGTTCCTTTATTTTGTAAGATGACATTGTATTAAATAGAAAATATTAAAAACTTTGGATGGGAATCTTTCATTATATCTTTATGGAAATTTGGAAAATGGCATTGTCCATGTACATTCAATATATATTCATGTAAAGTAACCTTTTGTTGTGCATGTGGACACCACCACAACAAAATAACCTTTCATACTATGGAATGAACCTAGTAAGGCCCATTCCAATTGGCAACATATTGAGCTTAACATGGTGAAACCTTGTTATGTTGGGTGCTAACATGCTCTACCATGTCTTGTTTGGTTTATTGTAATTGGTGTTTCTCATGGTTAATTCACATCACAAGTGAAAATAGCAAAACCAAACATGGAACTAACTACATACACCCCACCTAGGAAATAACCTAGAATATATATTTGGAATAAGACACCAAAATTAGGTACATCAATTCAACATTTCCCATTGTCCTTGTTAATATCATATTGTTGAATACAATTTCATACACTCCATAGCCTTTCAAGTTTTCATATATCATAAATGCAACATTCATTGTGTTTAAATGATTAACATAAGTTAAATCCAAGAACTATCCACTTGTAAGTTGAAAAGCCAAATGCAATTGGAATTCTTTACTTGTTTAATTGTGGTTTGTCCAAAATTGAACTTTTAAATCTTTGTTAATATTGAGTTGTTTTACATTCCATGTTGAGTTCTTTGATCTTATAATTTTAGATAAGGCATTTTCTTGGTGTTAAATATGAACAAGGTAGACAAAAGCCACATTGTTGTTTGAATGAGATGTTTAAAAACATGTGCATGTATCAAGGTGTTTGGCACATGTTTCAAGGTGCATGTAGGCTATTCCATTGCCCACATAAAACATATGCACCAATGTGCACATAGATGTATTGGTCCAATGTTTTGAGCTTCAACTACGTGCATGTCTTCATGAAACATGGACATGCTCACATCATCTATGGTGGGCATGCCATCCATTGGTACCCTAATAACCTTGATGTGCTTATGAAATAATTAGATTGGATTGTTATAATCATTAATGTTTAGGTTTAGGAATAATAACTTCAAAGATAGTGACAACATTGGTCCACTTGTGACACCTATCATGATTATCATGATGTCCAATAGTTTCTAATGTAACCATTAGGAAGCATTAAACAATTTTTCCTTTGCTTCCAGTGTCATTGTTGGAATGCTTGTGAAAAACTAATAATTTGGGGGAAAAACTATGTTTGAGCATTTCAATATGGCTTTCATGGGATGTAGTTCTATCACATTAATCATTGTTTTTGTGCCAATGTAATTTTGTTCTATTATGTGCTACATTTAAGTAATTATCATTTTTATTATTGACTTGCACCACATGGGCTTTTCATTCCCCACCTATGTACACATTATGAAACTTTAAAAAAACCTACATAGGCTACACAAGCAAAAAAATTGCAATCCAAAAATGTACTTGACCCCTTATCATTAAGTGTCAAGTTTGCACCATTATAAGTTGTTTTTGGTTTATCAACTACATTCACTAGGGTATGGCCCCAATTGTTGATTGAAATTAAAAATATGATTTATTACAAATTTGTAGACATGAATGCAATGGCCTTTGAAAATTGCTCAAAAAATTGCGGTTGCTTTAATCCACTATCTATTAAACAAATAAAAAAGAGGACCATTGTATGCCCTCCTAGAAATTAAAGCCTACCAAAAACACACACACACACACACACACACTCTTTTTGTGTTCTTAACAAAGGAACCCCAAATGTTACTTTCCTAAAAAAAATTCCTTGACCACCCCTTTAAAATATCAAAACTCCAAGTTTTGTAAACCCAATTAGAGTTTCAAATTTTACACAACCTGGGTAATCATTTAAGTTAAAAATTGGATTGAAAGCCTTCCTTAAGTGAATCCTATGTTTTTTGAGATTGAATGGGTTTAAGAAATTTGAAACGTGACATTTTTAGTGGTACCGCCCAAGGATGGGTTTGCCCTTTCAACACAAAGATTTTTTTCCGTGGTCCATGGCATTGTTTCCTTTCCTAAACAACTTTTCTTTTTGTTGTGAAATATATAATGATTATTTGATGTATGTACATTTTTCATCCCCACATGCTTGTGTTCCATGTTCAGATTGTTCATATGTGTTGTCAGGACTTAATGAACAAGCCTTTGAAATCTCAATTATGCATGTTTCCTTGGCTCTTAATTCCTATTCATTTTTAAGAAGTTCAAATGAAGTAATTTGCATCTATAGGTCATAGTTTGACACCTTGCATTGTTGATAGTCCAATGTTATGAGTCTTCAAGTCATGCTTGTCCAATTTTGGGAATGGACTTTGTTAAATTAAAAACTTGGTCTCCAAGTAGGTCATGTTTCAATATTTCATTATTCTTATTTCAAAAACCTTTTGAAGTCATTCATTCATAATATCATTTTTTTTCATGTTTATGGAAAGCAAACATAATAACAAGTTCATGTGTTGGGGTTTTTTTTGTAGCTTATTTAAATGCATTCTATTGATAGGGCCATCATAACCCCTTGTTAGCTCTTTTGCAACCCATGTTTGGTTCACTTGTCTCAAAAACCTAGTCTCCAAGTTGTTTGTCATGTTTAATAGATCCAAGCTCATGTTTAAAAAGTCATCAAATTACTTTTTCCCTATGTTTCAATTGACTTTGTTATGTTTTCAAGATGGTCATGTTTCAATAGCTCGTATTTCTTATTTCAAATTGCTAGTGAAATCACTAACAACCTTGGATGACATTCAATTTTTATTTTAGGTTCATGTTCCAAGATCATTTTTGGGGTTTCATTTGTTGATAGTCCTCAATTCACGTATGACCTATGTGTTAGTTTACCTCATTATGTCAAAAACTTGGAAGGTTGGTCTTGTTTCCATACCTCATATTTCTTGTTTTGTGCCACATGTTATCATATGTAGTTTAAACTAAGTAGAATAAAGAACATATGTTATGAAAATTTAATTCTCTCCAACCTCTTCTTTTAAAAAATTCTCCATGGCTTTTTTATGATGAGAATGAACCTTTCCCAATTCATGAATTTGTATTGTATTTCATCTAAAAACCTTGGGATGAAGGTGAAGAAGACTTGAGTTTGCCAAGTGGAGAAATCTTATTAATGTTTTCCTTTTTTGTTTTTCTGTAGTTCCTTGATTGTGATGATCGAGTTTTCCCGATTTGTGAAGTCATATTGCCCTTCACTTGAAATCCTAAAGGGGAAGGAAAGTTGAGTTTACCACTTTAGGAAGCCTAATCATCACTGCAGCCAAGAATCAATGGGAGAAAATAAAAGGAAGGATTTGTAGAATGAAATGTATGATTTCTCTTCCTATATGTTGCACCCAATTGCACTACAATTGTTACAACTTCAATTTGAGATTACACTACAATTATTCAACTTCTAGATACCCCATTTGTTTCAGACTTTCACAACAAAATGACAAAAACATGTCCATGAGCTGGCAAAAAAAAAAGGTAATAAACACTTTGTTTTAGTAGATGAATTAATATGTGCATAATAAACAATAAAATAATAACAAACATAAACACTTGCACAAGAATCCATGCTAAATGGAGATGGAAACAATACATCCATTTTCTAAATCAACCTAACTACTGAAACCTGTATGTCAAAGCATGTACAACAAAAAAAGCACACACTATTACACATGCACATGTTTTGGGACATTCTTCTCATAAAATCCGTTTTCAAATTTCATATTGTGTATATAAATATGTGTTCAATAGTGCATCTCCAAAACTTAGTTTTGAGTGTTTCCAATAGCTTGCATCAGGTTGCGATATCATGTTTGAAAATGAATGTTTGTTAATTTAAAAAAAATGAATATACATTCCCAATTGTACTACAACAATCCAACATTCCACAGTTCCAAGCTTTACAAAAACGTTCCCAAAAACCTCCAACTACTGGACACCTAACAAGTTGCATACTACATCTACACAACACCTCAAATTGTTCTAGTATATAAATATGTTCCATGCAACATGTCTCACATGAGCACGTTTCAAGGGCTACCACATTACACATTTCAACTGCTCGTGTGTCCTGGGGTAAGCATGTTCCACAAAACATGATACACCACTTGCAGGGACCAAGCTAGTAAACTTACGTGAACCAGTACCCACCAATGCACCATGCAACAAAGCAAACTATGGGCCTCAACCCCTAAAGGACGCAGTGGACATTTACATCCATTTCCAGAATTTTCAAGTGCCATAATCTTGGGGAAATTTTTTTTTTGAATTTTTTGTGCACCAGGTGTCTAATGAAGACTGCTTTTGTGCAGAAAATTTTAGAATTATATATGCTAATCTGGCAACTTTGAAATGGGTTTTACCCATGAGATTTGGGCTCTAGGGGCTGGGATAGGTGCATATGGTTTGGGGCTTCTGACAGAACAGAATCTGCTCATATATATCCCAGCAGGAAACAGAAGCTCACTCTACAAGTACTTGGTTAGGAGAGCTTGAAGGGGCTTCACGGAAGAGAAAGTCATAAAAACTTCGTGGAACTGGAGCTCCCAATGATTGTGAATACTCAGATACTAGCTGTGCTCGCGGTATTTGATGCTTCTCATAAGCTTCTAGTGCACACCTGAAATGAAACCCAAAATGTTTTCAATAGAAGCAATTGACCACTATTGAATCAGATGAAAAAGATAGGCAACTGTGAAAGATTCTCAACCAAATCAACATTTGATATTACAAACACAAGAGTATTCCAGAGAATTTCAAGTCCAATACTTAGTCTGTAGCATCTGCAAATATCAACCTGCGACATTTTTCTATCCTTTCCTTGCTGTTCCCTCTCTCACACATACTTATTTTCAGCGGTACAAGCCCTCTGAATCATTGTGCCCAAGGTTGGCAACATGCTAGCACTAGCAAATCGGTGAACCATGTTCATTCTTAATGTTACAAAGAGAAAACTCATGTTGACAACATACAGCCAGTGGTCTTCCCCCACATCAAGTAGATCAGTAATGAAAAAAACCTTAAATTGGAAGCTGATGACAGCTGCAGTGCAAGTTCGAAGCCATCCTCAAAGGCCAGATTGGCTCCCTGTGCCATCTGTGGCAGCACAGCATGAGCTGCATCTGCACAGGTAGACCACTTCTGACAGAGATTTCAAAATCCTGGCAATCTCAAAATTGATACAACAGGTATTGCTTGCACAAGCTTGCCATCAGAAGAACTTTGGAAACATTTGTTGTCATACCTGATAATTTTGATGCATTCCATAACACTCTATCTTGCATTCTCCTGGCCTAAATTGCTACTGCAAGACCTTTCTTCCAAAAAAAACCCAAGCATATCTGACAAACATGTGTGGAACACATGCCATCAACAAAACATGATGCATTTTTGAACAGCTCAAATTAGGCCATCATGAACACCATCAATGTCAATAAGCTTAACAAGAAGAACTAAGGACATTTACAGTCAAATGTACCTCCAAGGAGAGCTAACCGTCCACAAGTCCATTCTGGCAGTACAGGTAGATCAAGCACCCTTCTCTCCAGTATTAGCTCTGCATCTGTAGCCTGAAGCCATTATTCACAGCTCCACCACTATCAGTTTCTCTAATGCATTGAAAGCTTAAACCTAGTTGCCAAAAGATGGTCACTAGAACAGAGGGTTAGAGGCAAGCAAACATTTGTCAAAGTGATAGAAGCTCAGGCATTACACAGCAATGAAGTATTGAAACAGACCTCGAGAATATTGAGGGCCACATCCCAGCCCTCCAACTCCTGTCTCAACCTGGCTTTTGACTCTGCAGAGTCTTTAGACCGCACTTTAGTGCGACCATCTGTGGATTCATCAGTCACACTGAAGGCCCAGTAAAGCTTCCCATGAACACCATTGGTGACAAACATGGCTCGTCCATTTCCTACTGCCAGCATGGTGCCAACCTTTAAGCCCTGCACACACAAACCTCTTCTTCTCACTTTCCGTGGAAATGCTGACAGTATGGTTTGGTTCAACTGAGTTTGAGAGGGTGTTTTGTTGAGTATACACTAATTGTTGGAACTCAATGCTGCAGAAAAGGCAATTGACTCTTCCTGTAGAGAAGAGCAGGTTCAACTGAATGTAGGAATATCAACAAGAGCATGGGAATACTGTGCTCAATATCCACCCACCAAAGGCTACATTTGATTCAAACACAGGAGAATACTTCTGATAACAAATCCTACAAAATTGGGGAATTGGGGGAAACCAGATCACTGCAAAGATGTTCATCGATCACAGCGCGCCAAATTGTGCGCCCATGGTCACGTGGTGGTGTTGGACCAAAAACCTTGGAGCGAATCACAGAATGGATTCCATCAGCTCCAATGACCAAAGGGGCCTGCTCGCCAGATTAACACCAACTGTGATTCTTTTATTCTAGTTACACCTGACAAAAAAGGATAGACTGTGAAACTACATTGCCAAGAATGCATCAAACTCAATTCACAGTGAAAAGATTCTGAATCTGTACAACATAGATAAGCTCATTTCACACAAATCTAAATCATATGTAGAAGAAGTACAGTTGAAAGGGGGCCCTTCATCTACTATGTGCTAACATGCTTACCTTGACACTAATATACTCATCACCCCTTTTAAACTGTACAGTCGCACCCTCCTCATCCTGTGCACTTACAAACCACCTCCCTTCAGATCTTGGTTAGAAGTGGGTTGAGGCTTTTCAACTTGCAAGTTAAATCATATTCATACCAGGATCAAAGCAGGTAAACATTTATAAACAAAATTGAAGGAACACTTGCAGGAAACATTATAAACAAAAGATAAATAAATAAATAAAAAATAATGGAGACAGAATACCATTGCAGGGCACGTGTGCCTGGAAAAGGGAAATTAAAAGGAAACATGGAAAAGATCTTACCTGCAAAACATCCAAACACTCATAGCCCACGTGCTTGCAATCATCATCTAGAGCTTCTGATAGGATATTAAGTGCATTTTTCCAAAGAATGCTGATTACTGGTTGCCCATATGTCTCCTCCATATGTTCCATCATCTCCAATGAGGTTAGTTGCTCTCCACTCTTCGGATTAACAACCTGTACAGGCATGCCCACTATGCCTGCCTCCCGTATCTGTGCATCTTTGGAAACAAATCACTAACTACTCTAGAAAATTGCAACATTGTCAGTTGAACATTGCAGATGTGATGACTGATGAACATTGAATGAGGTGTCATGTGCAACCAACCCCGATGTGTCTTTGTTTGAAAACTTCTACCTTTGCCAGTATTTCTGGGTCAGCCTTGCAGAGGGCTCGGCAACCATTTGGCCACACTGATATGATCGTGCCCTCTCCCCCTGATAGTCTAGTTCTCCGCTCATACACCTGCCACAATGGAGACCTACCTTAGAACTCACTCCCAAATGGGCTTACCATCCACATAAGCCATATACAACAGAGTTGCATGACATTGGGAAGTAATGAACATCCAGAAATCAGACAGCCACCTCTTGACATCTATTTCAAGAAAGTCCTTGAGGTTGCCAATGAAATGAGTGTGCACAATAATAGTCTAGAGTTGAAAATGAAAACAGAGTCTCTTTGTAAATCAGTGCCTGAGACATGCAGACGAACGTTAGCATCCTAATGTTACTGCCTGCAATATGAAGGTTTCCGATTCCAGGCATGATGCGGTAAATCTGTTTCCAGTTTTGCGTAGCTGACCATTTTCATGTAGAGCTCTGCTATGTCTGAGAATTGTTCGAGTTTGAAGTGAGCTCAGCTGCAGGTTCGGGGACTTGAGCAGAACTTCGGGATTCTTGTGATACAAGACTCGGCGATAAAACGAGAAATGCAACAACAATTGCATTCAAGTCATGTCACGCATCTTCTCCCGGGTATTCATAGACATAAAATAGAGGGCAACATCAGATCGATCATCGAGACATCAAAACAGCGCGCACCGCACATCACTCTCGGAAGAGAAAGTTTTCCTCGCCAAATTCATCGATTTGTGTCCCAGAACGGTAGCAGCAGTTGCTCCGCCTGCCTGTCCTTGATTTCGACAAACGGCAATGGACGAGGCGTTCGGAAAGCAGAGACACAGGTACAGAACAGGACATCACAAAAGACTGACGCGAGGGGGCCAGGGATCGAATGAAGAAGAGAGAAACAAAGGCCGCACCTGTGCATCAATTCCAACTTTTCGCAGCTGAATAGCGGCAGCGAGACCTCCCAAACCTCCTCCGACTATCACTGCCTTGTCGACCACAGGTTTTCTAATTGTGTCCATTTCACCCGCTGCTGCTGCTGCAGCAGCAGCAGGAACACAAGCACGACAACCAGCCGACCTGAGTATACGCAACCCGTATTTACCAGAGCTTCCGAACCCTCTTCGATTTGCGAACCACGCAGATTTCTTACAGCAGTTCGGCACAGGCAAGCATACCGGCGGCACCAACAGCATCGTTCCCGCTCTCGATCCCAAATCAATTACTTGCTGTTTCGCAATTGTGCAAACGATAGATTGTGTGGGGGCTCTGTGTGAGTGTGCGCGTTGTGTGTGTGTCTCTCTCTCTCTTCGCTCGCGCGCGCGGGGACTGTCTTGTGTCAATCTCTTCGTCTTCTCCGATTCGTTGTTTGCTCGAATGACACGTAACGTACTCGTTTTTGGTGGTGCTTTAGCTCCACACCTTTTGCTGGTTAAGACTGAGGACTTAAAAGACCAGTTTTTTTGGATTTTTGGGTGCGAAATTTTTGTGTTTTTTAAAGAAAGACAATATTTTGTGTGTTGTTCAAGAGGTGATTATCCATAACTATATTTAACCAAATTTGGCGATATTTAAAATATGAAAGTAAAAAAAAATCTTAAGCACCCTTTCATATTGTAGGCAATTGTGGCAATTTTTTGCAATCAAGTCCATCACGTCTTATTAGATGGTGTCTTTTAAATTGACAACATGCTTTTTAGACTAGAGTTAATGTTCCCCTATTTTTTCTGAAGTGTTATGAGCTTTTGTAGTCATGGTCATGTTTTCTGTTTAATAACTCAAGTTGCTATATCTCTTTGCTAGATATTCTTTCCGTTATTCGCTTCCTCTAAATTGTGTATGATTTTGGGATGTTGACTATTTGGGATGTGTGGTTTCTAAAGCATTGATAGTTTGTTTAAATCCAATGGTTGCAACTAACAACAATGATTTACACCGATCAGCACCCGTAGTTCAACGGTGCCCAAATTGTTCAAGAGCTGCCAAGGTATGTTAAGTCAGCACGCTTTTTAGTGCAAGGGATTGCATGTCTTCTAGTTGTGTGTGTGTTTCTAAATAGCTTGGAATTAGCTCAATCGTTCAACACTATGTTTGGTACAAGAAATTTTGAGATTTCGTAGACGAGTGTGAAGTGACAATCTTAGCAAGTGAGGCTGAAAATTTGTGTTGCATGGTTCAAGTTACGTGTCCAACCTTTTTGTGTATGTGTATGGCTTTGGCAAGTGAGCATGACCCATGAATTGATCCATTCTTGTGACACTCACAACTGATGTGATGTGCATCTTCTCATGAAGGCAAACTTGAATGTGCTCCAAAGAAACAACTTCTAGGCAAAAAAGAAGTTTTAGTGAAAGTGTTGAAATATGTAATGTTGTCATGGGTTTTAGGTGGGTTGTATGAATCTAAAGATGAGTTTCAAATAGATTTGAGGTGTAAGATTTTTGCATGTAGATAGATAATGTAGCTTAAGGTCCTCAAGACTTGAGGATTATGTGTTCTACTACGTTGCATACCATAGGTAGTGGATCCGCTACCTAGTTTGTGCTGCAATAGCATGTGTTGAGCTTCAAGAATGTACATTGCACTCAAGATTTGATGAAATTCTTCCATATCAATGATGGGTTCATTTCATTTCCCCATGTATTCCCTTTTACGGAGTCTATACAAGACGTGTTCTTGAGATTGTTCAACTGAACACCAATCCTGTCAGAGTTTACATGTCAGTGGAGCCATGGGTCTTGTTGTTGGTGTCAAACTTGTTGCTCTCTCTTGATTGCTATCCTGCTGTGGTCTAAGCTTTGGCAGAAATTCTTTTCAGGTCCTTTGCACTGATGGGATAGTAGTAGCAGTAGTAGCCTGGATAAGGTAAGTAAATGCAATGTGCTGATGGAGAAGGTCAGGGTGGCTTTCTCTGTTTTCATGACACGATTTATGCCTGGGATGTGGACAATACATGGCTGATCAGCTTGATCTGGATTTCAAGTTGTAGACAAATGAACAGTATTCGGATTTCAAACATAAGAAGATATGAGAAAGCACTCTGGCTTTGGGACCAATGAAACCCACCATGTGTGGGTGGCAGCAGAGATGGCTGCAATGGCAAAAAATGTGGGAGCATGGTGGATGCTTGGATAGTGTTCAACAAGATGCCATCTCAAGATGTGGTCACTTGGAATGCCATACTTGGAGGATGTGTCATGCATGGGCATGGTAAGGAAGCTCTTACACATTTTGAACAGATGTGTAAAGGTGTACTTCTAGATGATATCACTTTTGTTTGTCTTCTGTGAGCTTGTAGTCATGCAGGTTTGGTGGATCAAGGCATGCCCTGTTATGCTTCAATGATCACAGACTATATGATTTCTGCGAAATTGGAACATTACACCTGCATGGCAGACCTTCTTTATCCTGCTGGCCATCTACAAGACGCAGAGAATATGATCAACACAATGCCCTGTAAACCAGATGTGGCTTCATGGATGGCTTTGCTTGGCGCTTGCAGAATTCATGGTAATGTGGAGATGGCAGAACATGTTGCTAAAGGGGTTCTCAGATTGGAGCCTGAAAATGCAGCAAGTTACGTGCTGCAATAAGCCATCTATGCAGCTGCTGGCAATAGGCATCTATCTAAGAATGTTGAACACCAGAGGTGTGAAGAAACAGCCACATTGCACCTGGATTGAAGTGAATAATGAGGTGCATACATTTGTAGGTGATGATTGACACCAGCCCCAGATGATTGAAATTCATGCAGAACTGAAAAGATTGTCAGGAATCATGCATGATGCAGGGTATGTACCGTAATACTGTGCTGCATGATGTGGAAGAAGAAGAAGAAAAGGTGCTTCATTTGTTACCATAGTGAGAAACTGGCTATTGCATTGGGGCTTATTGACACAGTTCCTGGGCCTGGCACTCCACTATGAATGATAAAAGAGTAAGCAGGCTTGTGAAGATTGCCACAAGTCTACATCATTCATTTCAAAAATGGTTGGGAGAGTAATAATGGCAAGGGAGGGATGCCAATCACTTTCATCACTTTTGAGGATGGTGTTTGTGCTTGCATGGACTGTTGGTGATGCCAGTAGTCTGTCTTGTCAATCAAATATCAAAACTACAAAATCACAAACAATGTACACACAAACCTGAAAGATGACACTCCAAAGCAAGCACGCCAGATATATCACCCCCAAAAACAAATCTAAAACCTGAATCAGTGTTTAAAAAAATTGCTACCAAAAACAAATCCAATAGAATTTGATCATGTAGTAAATATCTAAAAAATAACGCAGATATCATAAGAATCAATTCCTCTTAACATGTATGTATCAAGTGACACACATTTCACCAGCAAATCTTTCATTGTTCCTGTTCTTCAAGTGCAGTGAATAATCCACTTGCAATAGAAAACTGTCAATCTAGACAGCTCCAAACATGGAGGTAGTGAGTTACAACTGTCAGGAACATTTTCTAAACACTGGCCTGATGCTCTTTTTGGCCTCACAATGTGAATACATTTGTTAAAAATTAAAAATATCTGTCTGGTTTTGACTGAAAAAACATTGCTCAAATCCAAGTGTATCCCCAAAACCATATTGCTTGGGTCAATAACGGGGTTCACTGTGATATAAATTGAATGCAAACATATTGAGAAGGAAGACTATGAGATCACACACACCTCCTCCTAATAAACAGAATTAGCAAAACTAAGCAGTGCAGTGTTGACCTGTGCAGGAGCCTCATCATGTGGGCAATGCCCGGCCTGTAAACGTACCATTTCAGCCTGTGGATACAGCTTCTTCATCTGCTCACATTTACTAGGCCCCATCCAGGGATCCAGATCTCCCCATAGCAATAACAGAGGACATGAGAGCTGATCCAGCAGCTGATTGATTGTCAAGTTACTTGATTTGAAGAGAACCTGAGTCATCAGTCTGCACCCTCACATTTTGGCCATGCATGTAAATGGATGCAATCAGTGCAAACACACAACCTCTAATACAAAGTATGACCCCAAAACATTCATTTTCTGCTGTTGACAAGCATCAGCAATCATCTTCTGTGATCAAGTATTATCTATGTAATTGCAGGGAAATGAGTGCAGTCATAACCTTATGAGAGTCACTCACAAAGTGTCAGATTATCACCTTCATCATGAATAGCAGTGAGGAGTTGCCATGACTACCCACTGATTTCATCAGCTTCTGACAGTGGGTCTAGAAAGTATGTACTAATTAGCCCAAAATCTGGGCAAATCATTATACAAAATCTACATACTAGGTTTCTGTCACATTTCTGGGAAGCAACAGGACTACTCAGTCATGATGTTGGCTAACCCTCAAGAGACATAGCTCCTTTGTGCTTAAATGTAGACATGCACATCAGCACAATTGACAAGGCAAATTTATAACCAGCAGGTAATGTGTGCATTTTCAGTTTCTAGGACCCCTAGAATCCTGGGAGGTCGAAGTGGAGGATGTTCCTTTGAAGAAGAAACAATAAGATGAGAGAGTTTATAACAAAACACAGTAGTCACCCTCTTTTGGCAAGTTCACAAACTAACCTGTAATAAACTTCGCCTGCATTGGCATCTTGTGTGGGCTGCACAATTGACTGCACCAAATAATCATCCACATTTGTTTGATCCTTGTATACCTGGCAATAAAAAAACCCACAAGTTGGGCACCCTGTCACCAGTTATGTAGCATCACGAGATAGGTATGAAAAAATAGTTTCAGAAAAAAGCAGATTGACCATATGAGAAATCTGTACTGACTTTGATGAGACCCTCAAGGAAATGCAGCTATTGCCTATATAATTTGTGGACTATTTACTTACATACAAAGTTGTGCATTTGTTTGTGCCGATAGACAATCACTTGCATACTTATGTGTGTATATATATATATATATATATATATATAGGCTCTGGTATGAATGTTCATTGATTAAAGGGGAAGCAATGAACACACATTTTGAAGAACAGATTTGATACGTGCAGGTTGCTTGGCTTGCCAGAAAGCAAACAATATGGCATACTTTTGTACAAAATCCTTTATTGGCTTCAACATAAGTCTATTCAAAACTGACTCCTCAGTTTTGATGACCTCCTGCTGGCTCGACCCTTCCCCTATCTTTGCTTTCTCTGGTGAGCTTGGAGTATCAAACTGTCCAGAGGAATTCAACAATACCAATCCTGACACCAAGTCTGGATAGCCAGCTGCTGTTGTTAAAACTGTGAATCCTCCTACACTGCACCACAAGAAAGAAGATCACCACAATCAAGGACATTGTTTTGATAACCATGTAAGGAAATCCCATCACTGAGTTTTCTGTACAATCAGAAGCTGTGCGACTTATTATGAAGGGAGAAGAGACTTTGAAGTTCCTTCCCTCTCCTTTGACCCAACCAGAAGTCCTACCACAAAAAAAGCAACTTATCACAAGAGCTGAGGAGAGGTCACACACATTGCTATTCCTTCAAGATTCATAGAGGGGGAACACACCTGTTACCAGCAAGCACAGCAGGTTTGCCCACCACTTCCTTCACAAAGTCTGCCACTTGATCTCTCCACAACAATACATCATATTCTATGAGTGCTTTCTCTGACCACCCAAATCCAAGGAGATCCATGGCATATACTGTATGAGTCTTGGCCAGCTCTGGAATATTATATCTGTTCACCAGTAAGAAAATCATTCAGAGAAATCACAAAATTGATTTTCTCCTCCACTCAAAACAAAAGTACAAGAAGAATACTTCTCTCCTCTGAACTAGTGCAATTTTTACATCCTTTGCAAATTTTCCTCATGTTTTTACTTCCATCTTGTGGAGAGGAGAAATTCCTCATTCCAACATCCCCAACACACAAAAAACAGAGAGGTCACTCAGTCGGTATTGTCTCACTTTTTTCTCACATACCTCCAATGGAAAGCTGATGCCCCAAAGCCATGAATGAGTACTATCGGTGGGCCCTGACCTTGCACCACATAGTGCACCTTGTGTCCACGCCATGTCCAGAAGTTGTAGCCATCTGGCTTGAAGGGCAACCTGTCTAGCGCTGTTGGCATGGAAACACATACACACACAGCTTTCTTGTTCACAAACTTCGCACAAACCTAGTAGAATAAACATAGAAAAACACACAGCTTGTTCAAAGACTTTGCAAAATCCAGCACAATGAGCATGGAACACATACACACATTCATACATACATACATACCGCTTGTTTGTTCACACACTTTGGGCAAAAAACTGAACATAATTTTCGGAGCAAGTCCTTACAAACAGACTTCATGAGCAGCAAAACAGATATCGAAGCTAGTACTTCCAAACCCTAGAAATTGAGAGAGAGACAGAGTTTTTATCAAGACAGTCCCCCAATTCCCCAATTGAGCTCTCAAACAAACAAGCAGGCACACACACTCACACACACATGCACACAAAAAACACAAGAGAGACAAAAGATCTTTTGCTTCAATTTTGAGCCTCCACAAAATGGGAATTCAGACCTTGCTTACTGATAGTAGATTCTTCTTGTACAGCTGTGTCTGCCATTGCAGCAGCAGTGCACATAAGCAATGCCCCTGCAGCTATGCTCCCACTCACAAACTGCCTTCTTCGTTTTCTCAGCTGTGCTACTGCTGCTGGTCCTGCTCATCCACAACCCACCACCCACATCCGATGTTATTATCCAACATCTGCTACCAATTTCCACAACCCGTTTCTTGCATCATCATCACCCCTCTCCCCTCCTCATTCGACGAAAAACAGAATTCCGAGGGGAAAAAAAAATTCCACACTCCTCTGTCCAGTTCCAAAAACGCACAAAACAGAAAAAACCCCCCCAAATTATTTTTTTGAGATTCACGTAAACATACCACCAAACTGCAATCTACAACTGCTATTGTCGAAGCTGTAAAACAAGAATTTGGAGCTGCTGCTGCTGCTGCTGCTTGTTCCAGACAGAAGCGTCGTTAGTTGTCGTCGAGGAATTGAAGGCGGCAATAAATACAGACTCGGAGCATGTAAAGAAGCTGAAAACAAAGGTGCCTGTTGCTGATGATGATGATGACAACGACGACGACGATGACGATGGTGATAGTTCTGCATCATGATTGCACAGTTTCCTCCTCCTCCCTCAGCAATTCCTGCGACGGCGCCGACCCCTCGTTGCATGGCTGCTGTACAAGACTTGCTTGCGTGCAGGCGGGCTTCCCAGCAGAACCGCCGTCTTTCTACTTAAGACGTGTGCGGACACGAAGAAGAACAGGAAAGGACATGAACGTGAAGAAGAAGGAGTTTTTCCCCATTTTTGCCTGGTTCCCAATGTGTTCTCACTGTGTTCCCTTTAAGTTCCCATCAGGTTTCCCAATGTGTTCCCCAAGTTCCCAATGTGTTCCCCAAAGTGTTCTCCACAGCACCTCACTTTTATCTTATATGCTTTTGGCAAATGTTGTCCTCCTTTCACACCTGGTATTATGTGGGGCCAAAGGAAAGGAACTCTATACCTCAAAATAGAACCTTCTAGTTTGGTGAGCCTCCATAGTTTCAGATTTGTTTTTTGAGTGATGGGCCAATTAAATTGGCTCATTGCAAAAAAAAACCAAGGGGTGTGTCACACTATGGCCTTGCCATTTACATTAAAAAGGTACCTTAAGGCAAAAGAAGATTTATGGAAACTCAAATATTTCACCATGGCCAAAATCCTCTAATCTTCAGAAAAAAATCCTCTAAAAAGAAACCAAAAATCCTTCAAGATATGATTATAACTCTATAACAACTAATCTCAAGTTTCAACACAAAGCCAAAATATCATCTTTCAAAAATCCTCATATAATAAAAATAGACCTATTATTATTATTACCTAGGGGCCAAAAATCTATTAAGCTACTAGACTCTATATAATGAATCTAAACACAATCTCCTTGCCTTGGTAGGTAGGCAAGGCCAATCAATTGAACTTGGGGAGAGGCACCTCATCTAATTAATAGGAGAGGTGAATAGGTAAGGTGTAGTGAAATAGGTTTGTGGAAACAAATGTGTTGTATAATGAAATTGCTGGATTTGGTGGCCAGAATTTTGTTTTCTTAGTTATTTTGAGTGAATGAATAGTTAATGTGTAATAGCTAATTATAGACAGGGTTCTAAACACATTATTTGTGTGCATTTTTTCTTTTTTTCTTTTTTTCTCAAATTCATGTGGTAGCCTAGGTGGGTTTAGGGTTTAGGGTTTTGGTTTCTTTTAGAGGATTATTTCTGATGATTATATTTTGGCCATGGTGAAATATTTGAGTTTCCATAATTCTTCTTTTGCATACTTTTTAATGTAAGTGGCAAGGCCACAGTGTGACACACCCCTTGTTTTTTGTGAGGTGGGTGGTGGGTCAATGTCCTTCCACATCCCTCCCCCCCCCCCCCCCCCCACCACCCCCCCCCTCCTTCGCCCAACTCCTCAACAAAAAAAAAGAGAAAACGTACAAAATATTTTTTTTTTGCATTATGTT
>Ga0116227_10008978_pt1 | contig 18417 bp, 12 predicted proteins | sample S1TSphgellanicum_FD_89693 | JGI IMG/M metagenome (GOLD analysis project Ga0116227, IMG submission 89693) | Host-associated microbial communities from peat moss isolated from Minnesota, USA - S1T2_Fb - Sphagnum magellanicum MG | ecosystem: Host-associated > Plants > Peat moss > Unclassified... | reverse complement strand
TGGCGGGACCCGCCCCCCCTTCCGCCCCCCCCCCTTATATGAATGTGACCCGGGGGCCTCCATTATCACTAGGAATTTTGAATAGTTATAAATCATAGATAGATTTCTTTCTTGGGTTAATATTGCAAAATGAATTGTTAGAATGTTAGTTTAATAGGAGTCTACAAACAAAACTTGATCCATTGGTATCTCTAATGAAGGTTCTAAATATCCAACAACCCTTTAAATACTGTAGAATGAATCAATTAACATTTGATTGGAACTGTGGGATAATTTAAATAATCTAGATAATCTAATCTAATAAAAGATCTAGATTACTATGTTACTTGTAAACTAATAATAGCTAATAAAGAGATTTGTTTTTAAAAGCCAAACAAGTCTGTACCCCACCCCGCCCTATGCCTTAATATTTAGAGGAGTTTTGAACTGTAAGCTATCTTGCACCAGTTGGCAAATGATGGCCAAGTGCGACATTGTTTCTGCTACCAAAAAACGCCCTCACATATGATTGCTTTGATTTGAATGCTTTCTCATTCCCTTTGAATAGCTCTCTCTCTGTCTCTCTCTCTCTCTCTCTCTCAATTGCTTTTACTATTCACCAAATCTTAAAGTCTCTATGTGAATGGGTATGAGTGTAGATAGTTTCCCTCAGTACAAGTGGGAGGGCCTCCCTAGCTGGCCCACCCTAAAGGCCAGGGCCATTTTGCAAATTGCAACACTCAACACCGAGGTTATCACTTTCATGCCATTGTATTTTGTAGTTGAGAGTTGTAGTATTAGGTGGTTGACATCGTCAAGTGCAATCACACAATTGAAAATGCCAACCTTTCATTAATTTCTGTTCTTTATGGCACAACTTCTATTGGCCAACTACAAACTTAGTTATATACTTAGCAAGCTAACTAATTGCCTATTAGTACCTAAACCCATGTTTAAAGACCAGGCATGTTTGAATTCATGCCGAGAACATAAATCACATCTATCCTTTTCAGAGACCACAAATCGTATAATATCCCTTAATATGTCTAGTTGGCAATTGGAACTTGGTTGATTTGTCATCTATGATAGAGGGTGAAGTTGACACACACTGTTCCTTTAACATAGAATTTAACAAGATGGGCACTTTGCAAAGCTGGGGTGACTAAGAACTTGCCCACACTAAATATGCAAATTATGTTTCACAAAGTGCACTCCTGAGTCTCAACACTCATAGAAATGTCCTAGTGTATTAGGAGGGCACTTTGTATTTGTGAATATTGTGGGCAGCTCATGCCTACAAGAGGCCTATATTACACCTACTAAGAAGGCCTACAAGTAGCTGCCTCCCTACCCTACCCTACCCAATTTACAAATATTTCAGACTTACCCTATCTTTCCTCTATCTGGCTTTACACATACTCTACATAATATTACAAGTGCAAAAGTCACAATGAACCTTTTTTTTGGGCATTCCCTGCAGGGACAAGAGTAGAAACTTCTACCAAATTGAAGTTGAATTAACAAAAACACTAGTAAAAACTCTCCAAGGGAATTGTGGGACCAATATTTCAATGTTTTACTCTAATTGTTTTCCCATTGTGAAATAGAAGGATCTTTCAGATTTTCCCATAGTGAAACAAACCATTTCATGTTTGCATAGGAGAAATTCAAGTTTTTCTTGATGGTCCCACAGGGAATCCTAAAAAAGGTTTGTAGTGAGTATGTGCATTCATATGTTTGATGGCATTTGCTGCCTGGTCTGTCCACCATTGTAATTGTGTCCATTAGTGAAGGTCAGTTCACAACTCATGGGATCAGGGTGTCTGCTTGTCAAGGCTTATTATAGTTGCTACAAAAAACATTGAGAAAACAATCAATTAAAAATTAAATGTGTGAACCCAGAAAACTGTACTCCGTATCTTGGGTAATATTGTGAAAAAGATTAGTAAGGTTTAAAGGATTCACTACATACAAAAACAACTAGCTGCAGGCTCTTGAACAGTTGCAGCTTGATGAATTCTAAGTACTTGATGGTCTGGAGTCACACATTTAAGCTTCAACCAGAACCCAAAAATGAAAAATGGTGTCAAGGTCTTTGTGATCGATCAACCAGCGGTCTTGTAAAAACACTTGATGTGAAGCTCTGACTTTATGATGATCAAGTGCACTTGACTTTGCTCTGTTCTGCAATTTCCTGTCAAGTATGAGATGACCCCATTTTGTTTTCCTATGGACTCATGACTTTTAGCCTTGTACTTGGCTTCTTGTCATGGCTTTTGTATTAATGTGAGAGACACTTCCATTCCAGTTTTTTTTTTTTTTTTTTTTTTGGGTTATAGGTTTTTTTGTTGGTTTCTCAGCTAACCAAAGTTCAAACTGGTGTTGGGCGGTTATCAGAAACAGCAACAGACATCCGAAGGTTATTCTTGGGGCTCATAACTGTGATTTCTCAGAATCAAAGAACCAGTTCATAACCACGGATCTGAAAAAAAATTGGGAATGTCAAATGACAAATGACTGCCTGTCAAACTGTCCGTTATTTACCCATTCGTTGATGGAACCATCAGATCTTTGTGGTTTTTGAAACAACTGTAACCAGCAGGTTCTTTGATTCTGATTTCTTTTTTCTTTTCAGAAAAACCAGAACAGGCGGTTATTAACACAAAATCAAGTACTCACCCAACACTAAAGCAGTTCAGCCTCACTGACTTGCAGGTTCTAGATATATAATTGTCACTAAGTAGAGATTCCTCCCTTCACTCTAAAGGTGCATTCACACCTGGTGTTAGGGACTCTAGTGTTGAGTCCCCTAACACCATGCCAGTCATTTAGGATTTACACCTACATACCATGAACATTTTGTGTTAAGCTACCATTCACTTAACATCAAGCTATCACCCATTTAACATTGGGTGCCACCTAGTATGCCACCTAGATTTTCATTTAACAGTGACTAAACATCAAGTGTGAATGCACTGTTATACTTCTGAAGGCTCTAGTGCTCTTTCAAATACAAGCTATCAGCACACAGAACATTGTCAGGTTTAGCAAATAGTCTACAAAGTTTCTAATGATGTCACAAAATCTCTCCCCCAAGTGCCCATGACGTCAGATAATGGCCATTAGTCAGACCCGCACAACTGTTGGCCAGACCAGGCCATTGGTCAGACCCAGCTAGTGGCCTGACCCAGCCATTCATTAGACCCGACTAGTGAACACCCGCCGGGTGTCGGACCAATGGCCATACAGAAGAGTTAATGGTAATGTCATATCAACTACTAGACCCTGCTTCCCACTTTCTTTCATTGAGTGTATCCAGAAAGGACATCTTCTATTCATCAAGTGGTAATCCTCAACAACTGGTACACTGCAACCCCTTTTGCTTTTCTTTGATTGAGTCTGTGTTTCCAGAAGATCTTCTGCTCAAGTGAGTCTTCGGTGCATGTGTTTGAGCAGAGTTATATGATATGCTTATATGTATGTACGTATGTACGTATGAATGTTATGTGTATATGCATGTATGCTTGTAGTTGACGACTTAAAACATGACTATTGTTAATGTCATGGTTCTCTCTCTCAGAAGTGCATGTAGAAGGTCAATGTCATGTGGATATGAGTGTTTCAGGTTTTTGAGTCTGAAACAAAGTGGGTGTAACATTTGGGTAGGAGATAGGATATGGAACTCATGTGATTGGTTTTTCTTTCATGTGTATCATATTTGATCCACAAAGTGAGAAGATGAAAAACACAAGAAATTTTTGTGATGGTTAATCTTAGAGAGTTGTCTGAATCAATAATATGTTCATTTTGATGTCTTAAATGTGACCTATGGAGTTAGGATGCATTTTTTTGAAGTTGTGTGTAGTTGTTGGATATGGGTTGGGGACATCTGGATTCTTGCAACTAAATTGTAGGCAAGAGGAATACAATATAGTCTTCCTCTTTGCATCCTACCTAGGCAAGCATCCTGGATTTGAGAGTAAGCCTTTGTGGGTTTCTTGAAGTAGATTCTAACCCAATACAAAACACAAATTGAATGGAAGTTGGAACATTTTTCAAAAGTAGAATTACGGTGTTGATCATCAAGGATCATTTGAGTGACTGAGCTTTCATTCAACTAGAAGCTAGACATTTTTGGAAATGAGAATTATGATTTAGTTGATGATGTTAAATGTGTCTTTGTTGTTGTTTGAGACTAATTGTTAGCAAAAGTAGAGTTAGTAATAGAGTTAATTTCAATGTGACCAAGATGACTAGTTTTTGGGCAATGAGTGAAATTTTCTTTGACTTGAAGAATAGTAGAGCTAGTATGAGTGGGACCAAGATGACTAGTCCTCATGGAATGTACAAACATCTCTTTGGCAAAGAAGAATGAAGTTGTTTATATTTATGATTGAGCAAGCAACAATTGTTAGGGAATATGCTCAAAGCAAAGTATTTCAAATGGTTAAGTTGAACTAGAGATATAAGGTTAAGGAATGACTAAAAATGATAAGGCTAGCCCTTACAAAGCCAAGTATTGTGACCATTTTCATGGTGGCAAAGTTTACAACAATTTTGAAGGATGATAAGAAAATGAAATTGGATATATTTAAATAAGGAATCAAGGATTTATGTTGAAGGTGACTCCTTACATTGGTTGTTCAAAGAAAAAATTTTGGGGGAAAGGATTGTGTATGTAAAATAGAAACAATTTTATGGTTGGTTTGCAATCGCATATATGTAAACATCACAAAAATATTTTGCTATAATTGAATAAACTTTTAAGGTAGCTAAAATGGATTGCACATTGAGTGAGATGCAAGAAACTCCATTTGAAATTTTATGTGATAACCACTAGGAACTATTTAGATCATCAACAGCAAAAAATACACTTGAATGATCCAAACATTACTTTAAAATTATATATTTTAACAAAGAGGTTGAAGCGAAATATGATTCCATGACTTTATATCCTAGTGCATTTTGAAGTTGTTTTGTATGGAAAATGGAACATCATAATGCTATTGGCTTTCCATAGGTTGAAATGTGCCATGTGTATACTCACTTAACATAGAAATTTTATGGCATAAAATGTAACTTTTGATGTCATATTTTGTTTCACATAAAGAAATTGTTATCATGTCATATGTTCATCTCATCACAATATTTGTCAATGATGGAGTTGCAAAATTTGAGCAAATGGATGTGATATGTGGTGGAAAAGTATTAATAAAGGCATTGATTTGTGTACTCATATGAAAATGGTAGAATTGGGTTTTTGAAGTTGTAAAGAAGCTACTTGGAAACCTCATGAGGTAGTGGGTGGTTTGGACATTGTAACCAAATCCAAGATATGGTTCACTTCTTGAATGTAGTAAAAATCATGATGTCTTTGATGGAAACAATTCTGAATATTTCTAAAGAACTTGAATACATGCTACAATGGTTGGTGAAGACCATATGGGAAAAAAAAATGAAATTGAGTAGAACAATATGTTAAATTAACAATATTTTATGGAAGATTGAGCCTAAAATAGATATAAATAGAATCTTCCCAAAGAAAATCATGCTATTTCCTTCCTTATACAAGGGGATCATAGAAACATAGGGGAACATTATGTGATTATTTTTCTCATTATGTCAAAGAGAGAATTATTTGGGAGATATCATGTGGAAAAAAAAAATCCCCACCCTATTATTACTTCATTTTTTAATGTTTATATATTTAAATCCTCTTAAATTTTATGTTTACATGGATTTTTGACACCCTCTATATTTTTCATTTGCTAGTTTAGGCATGAAGATTGATGAAGGAACATGATTGTGTGTGGCCAAACAAGCATCATGCATGACATGCCCAAATTTAATTTCAAAACAAATCAACAAGTGTTTTAATGCCATTGTACTAGATCTATCACATCTCAAATGATGAAGACCATGTCTAACACTCATAAAGTCATTAAAATATTAAATATTTGGTTTGTTTCAATGGGAAAATTTATTTAAAATAATAATTTTTAAAAATGGGTTTTGGAATCTAAATGAACAAGGTGTGCATTTCAAATCAAGTAATTGGACCACCAAGTTGGTACATTTAGGCTTTCATCAACTCCTTGTCATAACCAAATAAATATTACCAAACATTAATGTTTTCTCTTTTATTTTGAACTTTCAATATAAATTACACCTTCTCCATCTTATTAATTGCACCTAGAAACAACTTTAATATATGAAATATGTCATATCACTTACAATTCGTGCATCCCATATATTAATCATGGTTGTTCAAACAAAAAGGACATGTCAATAAAGTAGACCGAAAATTGATTATATAATAGTAACAAAATATGTTTTTAAAAAATTTGAATTTTTACTTAATAAAACTCAAGGTAATAAAAACATCTCAGTAAAAGTAATTACATAAAAACATTCCAACAAGAAATGCTCAATTTACATGGGATCAAAATTGGAATTGGAATTGAAATTCCAATCCCATGTTTAATTATATATGATTAAAATTGATACCGAAATTTCAATCCCATCCCTTGTACATACATGGGACTAAAATTTCAATCTCACATGTAATTTTGTTCACATGTTTTAAGAAACTGGAGATCTAAAAATGAATGACTTATAGGTTCAATTTTAATATTTTAAAAGATAAATTATGAGTCTTTTAAAAATGTATCTACATACAATGGTACATTAATATTTTTTATAATTAGTTTTTATTTTTTAAGAAATTTATTTTGTTAAGGTAAAATATTTACCTACATAAAATATTTAATAAAATGCATTTATATAACTTTCATATGAATTTTAATATAGACATGGCACCAAGGGACATCAACATCAAAATTGATGTGATGCATCATGACAAATTAACACATCACGAATTACCCTAATACTAGTTCTATTTAATTTTTTATAAGAATCCTATTATAAAATTAATTGAATCACCCAACAAGTAATATATGGGACCAAATATTTTTAGTCATGTCCTTTTCAATTGTGGAAAATAATGACCGTCCCCTTTGCCCCCGTCCCCAAAAGTAAAACAAAAAAGTTAATCAATATGTGGATGTTTATGGTGGTGAATTTTAACAATTGTCCATCTTATTAAACTTGGGTCTTTCATTAAAAAGTGAAGCCAATAAGGGTTTGATTTAATTTAGAATTGACATTAGATGTGCAAGCCTTGTTTTTGAACATGTTGAATGCAAAAACAACCACATGTGTTCATATAATCGAAACAAATTAAATAAGATCTCAAATTCTAGTATTAAGATTGGGTGAATTACGATAATCTGAGGTGAGAGTTATTAACTTGATTGTAAATGTTTAAATTTTAATTAAGATATAATTTAAAAATAATCCAACAAACTAAACACTATGAAAAATCATGTATGCGGAAACCTCATTGCCCTATAATTAAAGCTCTGAAACAACTAACATGAAAATATGTTACAACTCTCCTTGAAAATACATGGAAGTAAAAAATAAAATGCCACATCAAAAATTCATAGAGTTTTATTGTGGTTGCATGTTTATTACAAGATGGACCCTTGTAAAATGAATGTATGCATTACATATATGGTTGTGACCAACCATGTTTGATTTTGTTAACAAGTTGCATGAGAGTCACATATGACAACTACAATACACTTAAAATACTTGAAACACTATTACTTTGTAATTAGCATAAGGCTTTGACATAAATGATCATACCATGTGTATACATTGCTTTCATGCATTATATTTAGCATTTTGAACTCTTTTTTAAATAATTATCAATTAGGATTTCCCATGATACAACTAATGCGACACTAAATTTTCCTTATATAAATAACCCTAAACTAGGTAATATAAACATATTTTATTTAGTTTAATAAACCTATAACTAGTTAGTAGGCTACATTAACTAACTTACCCTACCCAACTACTAGCTACAATAATTATAATATAATTTACTAATTATTAGTATAAATATTTTTTTATATTTTTTAAAATATTATTATTAGTATGTAAATTCCATATTAATAGTTTATATTATTACTTATGAATTATTATGAGCTATTATAGTTAATATAACTAAAAGGTAGACTATGCTCATATAATATTTGATTATTTGGTAATAATTCCAAGTAAGTTGTAACAAGATGTAATTAAACTTTCATTATGAAAAAATCATGTTTGTTGCAACGAGTCTATCTAATTATAATCTAGTTCTATTGGACAGTTTCTAGTTGCATCGAACAAATTACAACAAACATAGTTTTCTCATATTGTTTTTACCTCACATTGTTTGTCTTACTTTTCAAGTTTGTAAAATATTGAAATAAGTGCATTACAAGTATTAAAAAACAAGTGGCATTTGGAATGAGTCAAAAAAAAACGTCGGCCCTAAAGGTTAAACCCAAAATAAAATATGATTATCCCAAATTACCACCTACCTAATTTAGTATTAACTACCTACATAAATATCTAAATTAAAATAATAAAAATATTAAATATCAAAATAAACTTAAAATTGTGTCCATTGATGACTTGTTGGTAGCATTGTTCAATGAATTCATCTTTGACAGATGAATGAAAACCACATTAACACATCATTGCTATGTAGTTACAACATAATTATATCTTAGTTGCATAAAAATTGTAATGACATAGTTACAATGTAGTTGCAGTAGTTGCAAATATATACAATTCCATGTACAATGAATTGTATCCATTGCAACTTTTGTAACTTGTTTGATAGCACTCATGCCATAAAATTCCACTTAGTTACAAATGTTCATTGCAATTAAAAAGCCCAATTGAAAGCCTACTTGCAAAACACCTTTTTTTCATAGTGGAAGGATAAAATGATAATATAAGTTTTGAAACAAACACATGAATGTTACTATTATTAGTATTCATCTACTACAAAAAAATCCATAAATGTTAGAAGGTGCAAACACAAATAAAGGAAGCAATTTCAACGTTACAATGTTTACTTCACATGTTTGCAAGTTTAATACATCAAATTATTGTTGAAAAATTGTGTTATATTGTGATACACCCTTTCTAGCATTTGGATAAGTTTGAAAGGAATTGAATGAACATAAAATATTTTTCAATAGATTTTAAAATTGTAACCAAAGTGCTTCAAAATTGCAAAACTACTCAAAATTTGTGTAAAAGTTGTTAATGATTTGTTTATCTCTTATTTGGACCTTACAATCTTCCCATGCCAGCACATGAAAAACAAAATGAAAATTCACCAAATGTAAGAAACTAAAAAAGAAGAAAACCTCACATGAACATGATTCATTTCTAATTTATTCACGATCATTGAATATGAATAGTATTCACAACTAAAATAGATTTCTACAAGAAGATGAAAGACCTACTAGTGTTAATTTTTGTCATACTTTCTTTGTAACATGGAATAAAGATGAAATCAATAGTAAAATGTTTGACCAAGAGTAAAAAACTTATAACACTTTCACTTAATGAACATGTTTTTTGAAAAAAATAGGTGAACTAAACTTGATTAAATGCTTAATGCTCCCACTTATGTTATTATCAAGAGATATTCTCAATGAGGTCATTCATTTTTTGGAATTGAAAACTATGTGAATAAAAATATAAGATTTCATATCTTGGTTGTTGAATAAAAATTATAGTTGAATTAATTTTATAAGAGGGTTATTCTTATTTTCAAAATTCAAACATAATTAATATATGGGAGGGATGAATAATATATATTAGAAGAAAATGAAATATATATAACATATGTGCAAGAAACTTTCCGTACAACAAAATGTGGTTTTCCCACAAAATAAACCACAATTCAATGACATGTGTGAAATAAACGTTGTGCTTTCATCCATTACAATGTACAATATGTGGTTTTTATTGTGGCTTATATTACATTGAAATTGCAATTTAACATTGTGTTGTGGCACATATTATAGAAAAGTCAAAACATTGTCAAACTACACTTTTAATGTAATATAAGCCACAATAAACACCACATATTATACATCGCAATGAATGAAACCACAAAGTTTACCTCACACATGTCATGAACCATGACTTATTGTGTAAGAAAACCCACATTATGTTGCAATGTTTAAGTATTAATTATGATTAGGTTGATTAAGTAATGAGTTAGTAGGTGAACTATATTGATAACACAAAATTGGGGAACATTAAAAAATATGCAAAAGGGAATGTGAAGTGACATTAAGTTCTCTCCACCTTTTGTTATTATTAGATATATTATGGCATTTGTTGGGATTAGAAATTATTTTAAAGAATTATCTATCTCCTCAAATCATTTATTTATCAACATGTTTTCAATCCCTTCTTACCATTGATCATGTATTTGTGTATGATGGTCACTACGGATGGAGAAGGTGTAATTTATATTGAAGGATGAAAATAAAAGAGATAAAATTAATGAAGTGATACTTATTTGATTAGGACAAGGAGTTAATGAAGACCTATATGTAACAAGTTGGTGATCCATGTGCTTGAGTTGCAAAGCACACCTTGTTTGCTTACTCTAAAATCCAAAACTCCTGTTTTTTTCCTCCATATTTTTCCCTTGTAAACAAATCAAATGTGCACTATCTATAGTGAAATTTTAAATGCTAAATGGTTTTCATCATGTGAAATATGATATGATATTTAGAGTAAAAATTGAAGAGTACATTTGTATGTTATAAACAAATTTGGGCCTCAATGGAAACCAAAGTGATAACAAATATGTTTGGTTGTCATGACTAGTCCAAATAAGACTATTGATTTTTACAAGATGTAGTCATATATGTTGCTTTGATGTGCAAAAAAATATGTTTAGAGATTACAGGAGTCAATTGAATAAGAGTTTGAGGCAATGCATGTGGATTACAATATCAAACAACAATACCTTTCTTTAACTCCAATGCAATTAGACTACACAAAGTTGTGTTGGAGCGTGTGGGAAGTGCAATGAAGAACAATAAAGGTTTATGTTGCAAGGAAGGAGCAAAATGTTTTTATGAACTCAAAAATTATTAGGTAAAAATGAAATGTCCAAGAGGTCCAAGAGAAATCCATGTGGAAAAATCCATCCAAATTTTGTTGCCTATGAGGTTGGTTTTCACCAGGATTCAAGCTCGAGATAAAAAAATTATGTTTGTGTTTTCCAAGACAGGACTAGAAAAGTTGGGAAATGCCACACAAGGACCTATAGAGGTTTCATGCAACAAGTCATGATGTGAATTATGAGGACATAAACATTTCTTGGATGGAAAAGTAAAACTAGGCATTGCACAAACACGAAGGAAAACTTGGTGTAAGGTAGCATGGATTCAGACTATAGTTGCATAGAGGCAAACTTGTTTATGTGTAAATGATGTTGCAGACCAATGAAGAAGAGTATCGCATGCTTGGTATGTGATAGGCAATCTACCTTAAGGAGTGGCTATGATTGGTACTTGTTCTGCTGAGTTACAAAACAAGGACATAGACAAACAATGTGCAAGTTCCATTGTAGTAGTAGAGTGTAATCTTAATAATGGTTCACCACAAAGTAGCAACAGCTGTGAAACATCTGTAGTGTTGATTGAGAGAGAAAACAAAGGTGACCATGAAAATTATTCCTAGATATGACAACTCAGTGACTTCAGAGACAAGCCTTTTCTGGTGATTGCATGGTAAAAGACATAAAAAGGGAATCACTTCTAGACATGACAATTTAAACAACTTTGGAGAGAAGCCCTTCCTGGGAGGCCAAACAGTTTACAGACTTGCTTTCGCACTGTTTCACCACAAAATTGAGGTCAGAACAATGGGTGCATGCATTTCATGGAAATGCACACCCTAAGATAGTATTAGTCATGGTCATTTTCAAAGGTTTTCTGAAACATTCAATGGATTCCTCTAATATTTTAAGGTAGTACCCTACATAGTTACAACACATTTGTGAGATTGTGGGGTTGTATACATTGAATGTAGTTCTATTGGTTGTATGCTTCAGTACCTGGACCTCCCCCCCTTTTCCAGTTACAGAGAACAAGTTTGCAGAGATTTATCTATTTCCAGAATCTTTGATGGGACAAAACGAACCAGACAGGAGGCCAAACAGTTACAGAAACCCCCCTCTTCTCCTACATTGCTGCTGTGCAAGACACCCATGTTGCCATCATTTTAATCAGCTTTGGAACTGTTTCAATGTGCTTGAAAAAAAGTGCAGGAGGAATATTACTATGGGGATCTGGAGTTAGCCTAATCTAAGAATACGTTTTTCCTTGACCGATTTAAGAATCACATAATGCCATAAACAGAGGATATTCTGCAATAATCTCATCGATACCCAACTGTCAGTTCACAGTTTACAATCCAACCCACCTTGCCCACGTGAAAAAATTACTCAACCCAAATGGGAGACCGTACTCCTTCACAACAACAGGCTCATTCCTCGCAGTCCTGCCTTTGCTCCACACATATGTACCCCTTTCAAGCCGGCTGCCAGGCACCGTGTTGTCCAGGACATATGCTACCAGGAAGGCTACCACCATGTTCAGTGATAATACAGTTTCCAGTGCAAAATTCACCTGCACACACACCAGAATCACATTTGCACATTACATTGTCAACACATTTGCACCCTTAGACATCCCCATTTCTATTGATTGCTCATTGTTCTTGCTTCACCTTCCAGCTGTCCAGGACGTAGGACACGAAGCACTCTTTAGCACCGCAATGAGAGTACAGAGAAGACTAGTACCGTTTGGTATTTGGTGTTTATTGGACCATTAGCTGCAGTTGTGTACTGCTGAAAGTAAGAAGGCACACCCCCTGCCACTCCATTACCACTGAGCTTGTACTGCTGGAAGTATGCTGGCACGGATAGTGAGAGGAAGAGAGAGAATCCCACAATCAAAACATTCCTTGAGCTGCCTGTTTCACTATAACGCAGGTTGGAGAGGCCAAGAGCTGCCAGCATTGTCCACATGAACACAAGCAGCCCTGCAGCCATGACTTGCGGGATTGATGCAATGAAACCTCCTATTTTCCCTGGAAAATCCAGAACAGGATGGGCACATTGTTCAGTATTCAAATGGGCATACTTTGCTCAGATGAATTCTTGTGAATCTTATATCAAAATGTGCTCACCAACAACAGCTGCCACAATCAATACACATGCACCAAACTCTACTGCGCGACGGCTGCCCATCTTGGTGACAGCAATCGTGTGCACATTTTCTGTGAGTGTTGATGCTCCTGCTCCAGTGCCCCACAATCCTGCTAAGAAACTTGTCAGGCCTTCCAGCCCTATTCCGCGGCTCACCACCCCTGGAGGTGGTGCCCTTGATGCCACTAGCAAGGATGTAGCATGATATGTCCCCACCTGCAACACCTCATTCAGCAATCATCACAATGAATATGACATTATGGTGCTCTGGTTCTTCCAACCTTCTTGAAACTTTCCTCTCCACTTCATTTTGCAGAGTAAATGGTTCACTAACATCTCAGATGTTTCTCATATTGTTTATCCAATGTCCTACATTTTGGGGTTGAGCAGAGGCCCTACTTACCGAGTCCACTGATGCAACAATTGATGCTATGATCATGACTATTGCTGTTTGCCAGTGGAAAGTAGGGTGACCCCATTGAAATGGATGTGGGAACCAGAACCAAGCTGCAGAGGATAGAGCATCTGATGTATCAGTTCGGCAACTCCTCATGGTGGCAACATGCTTTATGCAAGCAGGAGGGATAATAGCAGTCATATTTTTGACAAGATTGACACTGCAGCCTTTGTATGTGTAGACTTTGGATTCTGTCAGGAGGAAGGCATAAGTCCACACAAGTACCAGACCCAATGGCACCTGTCATATGCACCCACAAGATACACAACCATCAAACTTGTGAAAGTAAAGCTCCATTTCATTTTTGTGTGCTCCTGTACAAGCAGGCATCTAAGCCCAATGCATAGAGAGGGTTGTAGTTGGTACCTCCTGAACCCTTCAACATATCCTCACACATAACCAGCATACAGTACCTAGCTCCATGGATTTCAGTAGCAACAAGACATTCAGAAGCCACGGTCCTTTTGTACAGAAACTGTGCACTGTACCCACTATCCATTACAATAGACTGGTTCCTCAACAAGCTGAAGTTGGATACACATGAAAAACCACATCATAGAGACACTTGCAAGCTGAACAACTTTCAGTGTAGTTGAGTTCAGAACAAACCGCATATACTTGGAATATCCGGTGACCAAAGACTGAAATCTTGCGAAGATACTGCCACAGAACAACAGACAGTTTATTAGACTCAGAAAAAAGAGTTGAACACTTGCACATTGAAGTAAGACATGCATGAGAGTGAATGGTTCATTAGTGCCCAAGAACCTAAACCCTAGATAAGGAGTGCTCTAGGTTTAAACTTGCCCTGAAAGGTCACTTACCAAGGCAAAGAAGACAATGATCAACACTTGGGGAATACCAATTTCCACACATGTGCCCACCACTGGGAAACCATATGCAAAGAAAGCAAGTCCTACTGCAGCCACAGTTGGTGCCACCACCACTGGGTTGATAGACCTGTATTTGTTTCCACCCACATGCCATTCCAACATTGAGTGACTGCAACAGGTCTACATATATAGTGGCCATGTATGTGATGGTACGTCTAACAGATATTCCCAAAAAAAGTTCATGTTTTCAACAAAACCCAATGCAGCTCTTACACTAGTACAAAGACTCAAGCAGGATATTACTAAGTACCTGAGCAAAATAGAAAATAAACCACTGTAACCTAGCAAGGCTTGGAATAGGGAAGAAATGATGATGGCGCCTTGCAACTCCCTCATTGTAACCTTGAATCTCTGCAAATCACAGTGCATGAAATGGTTGAAGAGTGATCTGATCCTAGATTGTTACTTCACTTCCACTGCTTGTAACAGAGAAGTGATGGCATGCTGTCCGCAGCAAGCTCCCATTTCCAACCAAAGAGACTACTAAATGCTAAAGTCAATCATTAACCTAAAATGAAGGAAATGAACTATTTTCTTATTTTCCTTCTTCATGTTCACACAAAAGCAAAAGCAACTCTTGGGTTCAATACTAGGATACAAAAGCCATCAGATTTAGCATTGTCCCTGATAACATGTCACTTCTGAAGACAAGCCCAAGATCTTGATTCTTTGCAAAGGGGTGGTGCAAGGTTACAAAAAAGTCCACTTACATGCTCCTTGTCTAGGTTGACAAAAGCAGGAGAGAAAATAATCGATAATGCTGGGGCAAGATAGACAAATGATGCTCCTTGTATAAGTGGTAACCTTGATCCGAAAAAGCAATGCAGCAGAGTTGAGATTCCCGACACAAGAAGCATACTTGAGATGACCTGGGCTGTCTCTCTCTGGAATACATAACACAGAACACTTGCTTTCAATCTACAAACTTTATTGGAATAGGATAAGATGAAGGGACAATCCTGCTGGAAACCGTTTGCTGATAGTATGACAATGTAAGGTAATGCTCATATGAAGAAAGCCTTCTCCAAGAGTACAAAGCTGCAAGCAAACTAAAGACATGGTGAAAAGAAGCACAACCACCACACAGGACATGATATCAGGAAAGTGAACTTACACGACTACCATCCATTGCAGGTACAATAATGAGTGGAATTAAGATGAGTGAGCCAATCATGGAGAAGTAATGCTGAATGCCATACAGAACAAGAGGGACTGCAATGCCAAAAACCAGATGAGCAGATAGACAAAGTGAGTATAATCAACATGCACAATTGCAAAGACACAACAAGTGTTAGCCATATTGTCTGTTCCATACCCCAATGAAAAAATAATTTAGTTCTATCTCTTTCTCTCCTTTTTTCTAACCTCTCAGCTCAAAATTGGAGGGTTGTTGCATTGCAAGTCTGTGAACTGATTAGGTCACATTGTTCTTGCTACTTCTCCATGGTATAAAGAGCTACAGAGGGACAAATTTGAGGACTAATCTACTCAAGTAGCAGTGGATTGTCAATCTTAACAAGAAGTCCTGCAGGACAATGCATTATTGGAATCTCTACTGCAAGCTGCTGCATGTGCAGACTAAAAACAAGACAGGAGCCCACATTGGCTGGGCTACCGGTATGATAAAAGATCAGATTAAAAGGAAAAGTAGTAGGCACAGAAGCTAAAGGGGAGGAGGAGCAGAGGAGGAGACCTAAGTTGGCTTTACTTACAGAGGCCTGGCGTCTCACGGATCTCATACTTCATGTGAGAGTGCTTGGAGAGAGTATAATCTTCAGCATCCTGGGACTGTGACATAGCATCAGCTTCCGAGTCTTTGTACATGCGCAGGGGCTCAATTTTCAGGGGCCCACTATTGGCAGCTGAGCTGCTCTGTGCCCCACTCACATTCTCTGACTCAGTACCAGCCCTCTTGCCTGGCACAAAGGGTGCCCTCCCTGTGGGAGGACTAGGGCCAGGTGGTAGTGGTGCTGCAGTCTTCTTCACCCCATTCCCAGCAGCACCATTAGTCATTGTTGAATCCGGATAGCTTGAGGGAGGCAGCTTTGGGGCTGGAGCTGCTGCGATGTTGTTGTTCCTGTTGGTGTTGATGTTCTGATCTGTGACCCCAATTTCAATGTCACTTGAGCTGTCCCCCAACTTGTGGCTCTTGTACCCAGTGCGACGAGCCCACGACCCCAAGGCTTTGGGGTTGTAGCTATGATCTGCTGGCAGAGGTTCCATTTTTGTGGCCCCTGCCTGAGGAGGAGGAGGATCAGGATGGTGCTGGTTGTTGTTGTTGGATTGCGCTACTACTGTACTTGAGGGTGTCGGTGCCACATCAGACCTGGTACCCACTGTTTCAACCATCTGTCCTTTTGTCTGACTATCTTGTTGTTGTGTCTATTTTCTCTGTGTTGCTAAAGCTCCTTCCCACGACAGAACATCACCAGATCAAAGCATAGGAAATGAATCCCCAATAGTTTCTTAAGGCTTCAGCTGACGAAACCCTTGTAAGTTAAGCTCTCTCCTGGCCACCATTTCACCTTTGGAGAAATGCAGGTGGAGGATTGCTCTCAAAGCAGCAGCCTTTCAAGACATACGTGCCATCCTTTACTTCGCCAGCATCATGTGTAACTTCCTTCCTGCTTCTTTGCCTGTTACGCCTCCTGAGCTGTATGGAGGACACAGACAGACAGACAGACAGACAGATAGACAGAAAAAATGGTCAGACAAAGCTTATAAAGCAAAGTCACAACTTGTGCACCGCCACAAAAACCAGCCCCCAATGTCAGCTAATCTCAAGGATCTTTACAAATAGCTTCTTCCCCGCTCCCAGCTCACGTGCAAGCTCTACCAGAAAAAATGCTCACCAGATGCACGCCACAATACATCCAATCCAAAACAGACAGGCATGCATGCACGAAAGGGAAGAGGAATAAGATGACAAGGGATCAATGCCAAAACACACACACACACACTACCCAAGAACAAGGAACCTCCTCCACTTCACTGCTGCCCACATTATCAGCATGCGTCAAGGCGAAGCAAACGAAGAAGAAGCTCAGGAAGAAGGCAAGTACCTTAGAACAAAGCTCACCACCAGCAGACGTGAATCGCTTCTGAAACACTGCAGAAAAAGCCACAGAGAGAGACAGTCAGAGAGAGAGAGAGAGAAAGAAATCTGTGACACCACTTTCTACAGATATCGAGACTTCAGAGAAAATAAAAAGTTTTTACATAATGACTAAAGAAGGCCAAGAAAGAGAGCTCAGATGGGGTTGTGAGAAACAAAAGAAACACAAGGAAGGAAGGAAGATGAAGATGGGGTTGTGAAGAAACTTGCGACAAGGTTTGAAAGAAAAAGGAAAAAAAAACGCTTTTGTTTGGAGACAATGCTGCAGCACTCCAAGACAGCTAGAGTTTTGCAGAATGGGATAGCAACAGAGAGCTGCTGTTACGGTAGTGGAGAAGAACTGAGAGAGAGAAAGACACACAGAGAGAGAGGGGAAGCAGCTGAGCAACTGAGAAGCTGCAGAAAGAACGCACAGACAGACACAGAGAGAGAGAAGAGACAGTCGCTCGGGCACAAACAGCGCTCAGAAAGCGCAGAACGGACTTCCATGGATGGAATGGCCGCAGATTTTCATCTAAACTCTTCCATTTTCTGTCCATCAGTAATTCCTACCTACCTACCTACCTACCTAAGGGTAACTTCTTTGTTGTGTGAGTGTGTTTTAATTTGGTCTTTTTTTCTCTCTTTTTTTTTTCTTTTTTTTTCCTTTTGGTAGGTACTATCTTCACCTTCTTGATGGGTGTGGAGGCCTCTTCTTATTATTATAGAGGTTGGGCCTTCATTTTGGAAATGTTGAATTTGGACATTCAGTGACCCTGGGTTAGTATTTTAAGTCTGGGATCAAGGGTTTTTTTTTTTTTTTTTTTTTTTGAATGAATTTTTT
>Ga0116227_10008977_pt1 | contig 18418 bp, 17 predicted proteins | sample S1TSphgellanicum_FD_89693 | JGI IMG/M metagenome (GOLD analysis project Ga0116227, IMG submission 89693) | Host-associated microbial communities from peat moss isolated from Minnesota, USA - S1T2_Fb - Sphagnum magellanicum MG | ecosystem: Host-associated > Plants > Peat moss > Unclassified... | reverse complement strand
CAGTTCGGTGCGCCGATCATCCTGACGCCTTTCAACTACGCTCAGGGGAAGCAGTACGGCGCGGAGCTCACCGGCAACTACGCCACCGAGTCGCTCACCGCGTACTTGAACCTGGCGTACCAAAGCGCCAAGGGCAAGGACATCGATTCGGCGCAGTTCAACTTCTCGGCCGCCGAACTCAGCTACATCGCCGGGAACTACATTCATCTCGATCACGAGCAGCAGGTCACCGCTTCCGGCGGAGTCTCATACGTTTGGCTGCACACGACCTACAGCGCGGACTTTCTCTTAGGCTCAGGACTGCGCGCCGACGAGGTGCTTGCGGACGGCCAGTCCATTCCCAACGGTGCACACCTGCCCTACTACACGCAGGTCAACCTTGGCGTGAATCACGTCTTTCACATCGGCGCTGCCGGCACCTTGACGGCGAGGTTCGACGTGATCAACGCCCTCGACCGTCGCTACGAGATTCGCGACGGCACCGGCGTCGGCGTCGGCGCACCGCAGTTCGGGCCGCGGCGCGGCGTGTTCGTCGGGCTCTCCAAGTCCCTCTAGGCCATGCGCGACGCCGTCGACAACAGGCTGACCTGCATGGGGATATTGGTCGCCACGGTGGCGGCGTGTTCTGCGGACCATCATGAACTGGTTCGCCACATTTCTCCGGACCAGAAACTGGTGGCGGTGCTGATGGAGTCAGGACGTAAAGACGCCTCGGATCTCGTAACGGATGAGCTCTACCTCAATGACCAGGGCCTGCCCCTGCAACTCGACAAACCGGTGCTGACCGCCCGGCACTGCGACGGGCTGTCCTTCGCTTGGCTCAACGAATACACCGTTGAGGTCCGTTATCCAACGCCGTGTGCCATCGATCACTTTACCAACCGTTGGCAGAGGCCATCGGATGTCGCAACCGGACACGAAAACCCGATAGAGATCATTCTCGCTCGCAGCTGATCCGGCCTCGCGAACGGGACTTCAGACGTTCTCGAGCGCAGCCTCGAGGTCGGCAATCAGATCGTCGGGATCCTCGATACCGACGGAGATGCGAATCAGCGCATCCGTGATGCCCAATCGGTCGCGGGTCGCCTTCGCGACGCCCGAATGCGTGGTGCTCGCCGGATGCGACATCAGCGTCTCGGTGCCGCCGAGACTCACCGCCAGCTTGATGACCTGCAAGCCGTCGAGTGCGCGGAACGCCTCCGCCTCGCCGCCTTTCACCGCGAAACCGAAGGTCGAGCCGGCGCTCTCGCACTGCCTCAAAAATAACTCACGACGCGGATCTTCCGCCTCGAGGAAGCCCAGATAATTGACGGCCGCAACCTTTGGGTGCCGGCTCAGATACTTCGCCACCAGCGCGGCGTTTTCGGCCGACTTGCGCATGCGCAGCGACAGCGTCTCCATGGAGCGCATGATCATCCACGCCGTGTTCGGATCCAATTGCGTGCCGAGCGCGCCGCGCAGCTTCTTGATCGGACCCACCGCCTCACGCGAACCGATGACGCCGCCGGCCACCAGATCGGAATGGCCCCCGACGTACTTCGTCAAGGAATACATGACCAGATCGACGCCCATATTGAGCGGCCGCTGAAACACCGGACCCAAGAACGTATTGTCGACCGCCACCGGCGGACGGCCGCCTTTCTGCCGGGCACCGATTTGCTCCGATATTTCCCGCATCAGCTGCAAATCCACCAGGCTGTTGGTCGGATTCGCCGGGGTCTCCACCATGATGAGACAGACGCGGCCGCCCTTCTCCGCCGCCAGATTGCAGGCCCGCTCGGCGGCCTCGGTCACTGCCTTTCGATCATGGCCCGCACTGAAACCCACGGCGCTCACGCCGAACGCGGGCAAGGTCTTCTCGATGAGGGTTTCAGTGCCGCCGTACAGCGGCTGACTCATCAAGATCACGTCGCCGGGCCGTACGTGCGCCCACAGCACCGTGGAGATCGCCGACATGCCGCTGGAGAACACCGCGGCGGCCTCGCCCTCCTCCCACAGCGCCAGGCGATCCTCCAGCACCTCGAGATTGGGGTTGTTGAATCGCGAGTACACCAGTCCCGAGGACTGGCCCGCCTCGAGTTCTCGGCGTCCGGAGGTGTAATCGAAAAAATCTTTGCCGTCCTGGGCACTCTTGAAGACGAACGTGGATGTCAGGAAAATCGGCGGTTTCAACGAGCCTTCCGATAAACTCGGATCGAACCCGTAGCCCATCATCTGGGTCTCGGCTTTGAGCACGTGCTTGCCGATTTTGCGTTTATGATACGTGTCGTAACTCACGCTGCCTCCGAACGAATTTGCAAAGTGAATGCCAATATAACCCCATCGCAGCGAGGCGTGCAGTGAAACTCAGGACGGTTCCTTGCTGCTGGCGGTAATCACGGCCGCCGCGTTCTCGAGCACGTTGCTCGGCGGTTTGCTGGCGCTGCGGCTGCGCGACAAATTGCATCTCATCTTGGGCTTCAGCGCCGGCGCGGTCATCGGCGTTGCATTCTTCGATCTACTGCCCGAGTCCATCAATTTCGGAACACGCTTCCATTCGCCGGCAACGATATTGGCGTGCTCCGCGCTGGGTTTTCTGTTCTATCTGGTGATCGATCGCATCATTTTGTTTCACGGTGATGCCGCACCACGCGGCGGTTTCGCCGCCGCTGTACTGTGCGTACACAGCCTGCTCGACGGCATATCGGTCGGCGTTGCTTTTCAGACCTCGCACGAGGTCGGCATCATCGTCGCCATCGCCGTGTTGACCCATGACTTCTCGGACGGCATCAACACCATGAACATTGTGCTCAAGGGCGGCGGCGATCGTGCGCGCGCGCTGCGTTGGCTGCTGCTCGACGCCGCAGCGCCGGTGGTCGGGGTGGTCTCGACCGCGTTCTTCACGCTGCCGGGCAGCGCATTCGGCACCGCGTTGGCGCTGTTCGCCGGTTTTTTCCTGTATATCGGCGCCAGCGATCTGATCCCGGAAAGCTATCACGCGCACCCGAAGTTCCTGACGACCGCGATGACGCTGGCGGGCGCCGCCGTGCTATACGCCGCGATCTCCTTGATCGGTTAGCGGCGGTGACGGCGGGTGGGGTAGCACCGATGCCTGGCTGCTGGCGCTGCCGGCCGATGCCACCATGATGCAAACGATGGCCGCCCATTGCAGCCAGCTCAAGGATTCGCCGAGGAATACCAGGCCGGACAGCGCACCGAGCGCCGGATCGAGGCTCATGAGTACTCCCAGCGTGCGCGTGGAGATGCGCGGCATGGCTATCATCTCCAGCGAATAAGGCAGCGCGCTCGATATCAGCGCCATGCCGATGCCGGCCGGCAGAATGGCCGGCGCGAACAACTGCAGCCCGTTTTCGGCGAGGCCGATCGGCACGATCATGACGGCGCCCACCCACATGCCGAGGGCCGTGGCCGGGCCGCCGTGCAGCGTGCCGGCGCGGCGCCCGTAGACGATGTATGTCGCCCATAGTGCGCCGGCAACCAGCGCCAGCACGATTCCGCTGAATGCGAGCGGCTGCGATCCCCTGCCCAGCGGCAGCAACGCCAGCAAACCCAGGATGGCGAGCGCTATCCAAAGAAAATCCACCGCGCGCCGCGACGCCGCCACGGCGACCGCAAGCGGTCCCGTGAATTCCAGCGCCACCGCGACTCCCAAGGGTATGGACTTGAGCGAGGAGTAGAAGCACAGATTCATCCAACCCAGCGACACCCCATAGATGATGATGGTGCGCGCTTCGCGCCACGTGCAGCGCAGTCGCCAGGGCCGCCATACCGCGGTCAACATCAGCGCGGCGAACCCGGTTCGCAGCGCCGTCGCGCCGGACGCGCCCACGATCGGGAACAGCCCCTTGGCCAAAGCTGCGCCCGACTGAAAACACACCATCGCCGCTATCAGGATGCCGACGGCGGCGGCCACGGAGTGCGAGGCCGCCGGTCTCGCGGAATTTTGGATGCTAAAAACTCCCCGCAGCTTGGAGTCAGTGCTCCGAGAAATTCGGCTCGCGCTTCTCGAAGAACGCGCGCACACCCTCCACGCAGTCGTGGGTCTCCAAGGTCATCTCTTGCGCGCTGCGCTCGGCTCGCAGCTGCTCCTGCAGCGAATTGTCGAAAGTCGACGTGTGCAAGGAGCGTATCTGACCCAGCACGGCGCACGGCCCGCTGGCCAGTCGTTGCGCCACGGATTGGGCACGGCTCACCACTTCAGCCGCCGGCACTACCGCGTAGGCAAGTCCCCAATCCAGGGCCGCCTTCGCGCTGATCTTCTCCGCCAGCATGAGCGAGGACAGCGAGCGCCCCGCGCCGATTCGCCGCGCCAGGTGGAACGTGATGCCGGCATCCGGCACCAATCCCAAGCGCGCGAAAGAAGGCAGAAAATAAGCCGTGTCCGCGGCAATGATGATGTCGCTGGCCAAAGCCAGGCTCATGCCGGCGCCGACGGCCGCGCCATTGACCGCCGCGACGATGGGAAAGCGAAAGCCGCTGAGACGCAGGATCAAAGGGTCCATGAAGCGCCGCATTTCGAAATGCGCACGCTGGCGGGCTTCCGCCGTCTTCAGGTCCACCGAATGCAAATCCAGGCCGCTGCAAAACACATCGTTGCTGCCCGTGATCACCACGGCCTTCGCGCCGCCTTCGCCTTTTTGTATTTGATCGAGCGCCAGATGGATGGCACGTATGATGGTGATGTCGATCGCATTGCTGGTGGCCGAGCGCTGCAGCGTCAGTGTCGCCACTCCCTCGGAAACGTTGAAAGACAATGAGCTCATGTAAGTCCTCTCCTTCGGTACTCGCCAGCCCGCATCCCCGCGGTCTTTCTCTGCGACGATCATGCCCCCTGGCGAGCGGCGCCGCAAGGCAATAGAAAACGCGGCTGCACTTCTCGAGGGAGCGCAGCCGCGTCGGTGACCGGGAGGCGGCTCTTACCGCTCTTCCCTCTTCTTATCGTCGGCCTTCGGTTTCGCGGGCGGGTTGTTCTTCGGCGGCGCCTTGGCTGCCGGCAACGGCGGATGACCGCCGTTGGCCGTGTTCGGTGCCACACCGTTCGGCCGGACCGTATTCGGCGCCACACCGTTCGGCCGGGCCGCACCAGGCTGGGCCGTGTAAGCCTGGCCTGGATGTGTGCCGGCGGTGCCCGGAGCACCTGCGCCGGGCGCGCCGAGGGCTCGGGTCTGCGCGACTGGTGGAGCACCGCGGGCTCCGACGACCCCCGGCGCATTGAATGCCGCCGGCCTGGGTGTCGCCGCTATCGACGGATGACCGCCATTGACCTTGGCGGCGAGCGCCGGATTGCGTTGCGCCTCCTGAACATGCTGACGCTGCGCAGTCGTGGGAGGCACATGCGGTTCTGCCGCCGCGGCCCTCTCCTGCGCCGTCGGTTGCGCTGCGATGCCACCGGCACCGCCATTGAAGCTCACCCGATTGTTGACCGTGACGTTGTTCACCACGGTTTCGTTGTAGGTGTTATGGATCACGGTGACGTTGGTGACGTTGGTGACCGATCGATTGTAGGCGAACGAATTGCCCACCCAGCGACCCCCGGCGAAGCCAACGCCACCGTAGCCGAACCCGTAGTTGACGCCGCCATAGAAGCCGACATGCGGTCCCCAGTAGCCGGCGTGAAACGCATACACGCCGCCCACGAAGCCCCAGTATCCCGGGGTCCATAGCACGCCGACACGCGGCGGCTGCACCCAGGTTCCAGGCACCCAATAGTACCCACCACCGCCCCAGGCCCAATATCCGGGCGTCCACAGGTAGCCATCATCGGGTGGCGGTGGCTGTTCGTAATCCGGTAACGGCGGCGGCGCCTCGGTCGCCTGAACTTCGAATTCGGCCGCGGGCGCCGGGGGCGGAGGAGGCGGCGGGTTGTAAACCACCCGTGGCGGCGGCGGGGGCGGCGGCGTGGCCACACGTACCACACAACCTCCTAAGAGAGTTACAGCCGCGAGACCAAGGCCCACGCTCCAAGCTCCAGCTGACCTGACCGCTGTCAATTTTCGGTATGAATTCATCATGGTTGTCCGCCGCGTTATAGGAATTTATGGTTCAGCGTAGTCGCAGCCACGCCGTCTATAAACATATAACGTCACAGTTCGGAGATCGCCGACCTGCGTGAAGGTAATGTAACAACCGCCCTGCAATCGTTACGACCCACGGTCGTTGAGACACAGTGGTCACGACTCGCAGTCGTCACCACCCGCAGTTCGGATGTTGCGCAGCGTCAGGCGTCGATGTTGCGCTTGAAAGTCTCAGGCAGCGCTACCAGTCCGACGATCAGCGTGATGGTGGCCACCACGATCGGGTACCACAGACCGTAATAGATATCGCCGGTAGCGGCCACCATGGCGAAAGCGGTGGTGGGCAGAAAGCCGCCGAACCAACCGTTGCCAATGTGGTAGGGCAGCGACATGGCGCTATAGCGGATGCGCGCGGGAAACAACTCCACCAGCAATGCTGCCAATGGTCCGTACACCATGGTCACGAACAGAACCAGCACCAACAGCACCGCCACCACCATGGGTTTGTTGATCTGTTCGGGATTTGCCTTGTCGGGATAGCCGGCGGCGCTCAGTGCACCCTTCACCTGCTTTTGGAAAGCCGCGATGGCGCTCTTGCGCGCAGCGCCCGTCAACATGTGCGGATCGGGAGCCGTAAAAATCGCGCCACCGCTGCGGATCTGCGCGATGCTACCGGGAGGTGCATCCTCGCGGCTGTAAGAGACGCTGGCCTTCGCAAGAAAGCTCTTCGCAATGTCGCAGGAAGTCGAATCGAAGGCGTTCTTGCCGACGGGATCGAACTGAAACGAGCAACTCTGCGGATCCGCGATCACCGTCACCGGCGCGGTGCTCTGCGCCGCGTACAGCGCCGGATTCGCATAACGCGTCAAGGCGTGAAACAGAGGAAAGTAGGTCAAGGCTGCCAACAGGCAACCGGCCATGATGATCGGCTTGCGTCCGATCTTGTCGGATAGCCACCCGAACAGAACGAAAGCCGGCGTCCCGAGCAGCAGCGCGATCGCGGTCAATATATTGGTGGTCGCGCCATCGACCTTGAGCGTCCGTTCCAGGAAGAACAATGCATAGAACTGGCCGGTGTACCAAATGACGGCTTCGCCCATGACGGCACCGAGCAGGCAGACGAGCACGATCTTGAGGTTGGACCAGCGGCCGAACGCTTCCGCGAGCGGCGCCTTCGAGGTCGTGCCCTGGGCTTTCATGCGGGAAAATACCGGGCTCTCGGCGAGTCGCGAGCGTATCCAAAGCGACACGCCCAACAGAATCACGGATACCAAGAACGGGATGCGCCATCCCCACGTTTTGAAGGCGTCCTCGCCGAGCCCGAGCCGCGTGCCGATGACCACCAAGAGAGCTCCGAATAAACCCAATGTCGCGGTGGTTTGAATGTAGCTGGTGAACAAGCCGCGTTTCTTGGGCGGTGCGTTCTCTGCAACATAGGTGGCAGCGCCGCCGTATTCGCCGCCGAGCGCCAGACCCTGCAGCAGTCGGAACGACAGCAGCAGGATCGGTGCCAGCACGCCGGCGGTTGCATAGTTCGGCAACAATCCCACCGCAAAGGTGGAACCGCCCATGATTCCCATGGTGATCAAGAATGTGTGTTTGCGCCCGACCAAATCGCCCAGCCTGCCGAACACCAGCGCGCCGAAGGGTCGTACCGCAAATCCCGCTGCAAATGCCGCGAGCGCGAAGATGAAGCCGGTGACGTCATTGACGCCGGAAAAGAACTGCGAGCTGATGACGCCGGCCAGCAACCCGTACAAGTAGAAGTCGTACCACTCGAATACGGTGCCGAGCGAGGCGCCGCCCACGATCAGCCAATTGTTCTGCTTCGCCGCCTGGATGTTCCCCAATCCAACTGTTGTGGTCGACATACTTCCCCCTGAGGTTTTTGACGTGCCCGTTTCCTTGAGCCTAGCGCTTGGGCGGCGCCGCAGTGATCAGCGCCCGTAATTCCATCAGCTTCGATTTGATCACCGCAGCATTATCGGGCCCCATGCGAATCAGCAGTTTCTGGCCGGCTGGACGAGCCTCGAGCTCCGGATCGGCGAAATTGTACATGACATTCGGCTGCACCAGTTCGATCGGTCCGCTCAGCTGGGGCGTCGCCAGCAACACATCGATCACCTGCACCAGCCGATCATTGAAGTAGCCGTTGGGGTAGCCCAGATTCTGATAAGACTGCTGGAAAAGCGGATAGAAGCGCGTGTACACCTGCGCAACCTTGAGCATATCCAACTTGGCGATGAGAGCCACCAGCGGCTTGTAGCGGTCGAAATTGCGGCTATCCAACGTCGCATGCAGTTCGTCGCCGTTGGCGAGGAATGAGCCGGGGGTCGGGGTGATGGGACGCTTCTCCACCGCCAGCTTCTGGCGCGGCAGGTTGTCGATGGTCACGACCAGGTTGCGAATGATGGCGTCGGGCCGCAGATAGCTCGAGACGGCGTCCGCGCCGGCGATCTGGGTGAGTGCATTGCGAAACGGCACATCGCTCTCGCCCAAGGACGGAACGGGCTCTGAAACATCCGCGCCCGTGCTCGCCGGCAGCGGATGCTGGATGGCGGGCTCGACCGGCGGTTCGGCAACGACGGCCGGTGCAGCGGCTGTGGCCGGTGCCGGCGTCGCGGTGTTGCGGTGGCTCAGGTAGTACCATCCGCCGGCGGCGATCACGATCACCAATGCCGCCACGCCGATGACCGGCTTGTTCAGATTCTCCATACGAGTGTTTCCGCTGTTAGCCTGCGTTCATCATACGCAACTGCAGTTCATGGCGGCGGTAGTCGATGATCATCGTATCGAGCAGTCCGAGCGTGTCCATTCCGATCAAAATGGCGGGCTCATTGATCAGCTTCCACTGCTTGAAGATGTACATGTCGGCAAAAGTGACTCCAGGATCGTGAATGTGAATGCTGCCGAGTTCGATCGCGGGCGCCTCCATCAACTCACCGTATTGGACGTCCTTGGTCGCGCCAACGATGGAGTCGGGTTTCCCCCTGACGTAGCCGTTGGTGCGCGCGAGCGCCTCCTTCAGCGCCATATTGGCGATCGTAGCCTGACCGCCCGTATCGATGATGGCCTTGACGCGGATGTGGCTGACGATGGCGTCGACCACCACCAGAGTGCCGCGAATGGCATGAAAGGGAACGCTGATGAAGCCACGGCCGGACCTCTCGTTCTTCGAATAGGCGATGTCGATCTGATCGTGGCGAAAGTCGATGAATATACGCTTGCCCGCCAAACCCTCCGAACCCAGGATGCCTTCCGCGCCTCCCAGGGCATCGGGCACGATCGGCAGCAATGATTGATCCACCGACAGATCACCCACGCTCAAGGTGTCGACCTTGATCGTCGGTACGGTCGCGAAGCCGGTGACGCCGCGCATGATCACCGGCGGCGACTGGTCTGTCGGAATCCCGAGCGCGAGGGCCACCAGCGCGGTGACACCGCTATGACTGGCGCCGGTGTCGAGCACCAATCGAAACGGCCCTCTGCCATTGATGATCACGGGCGCCCAGATGCGTCCAATTTGGTCGCGGCGCGTCGGCGACACGTAACGCGGTTCGCGCGTCTCGACCATGATTTCGGTGAGCTGATCGATGGGATCGACCGCGGGAACGGCCGGCGGCGAGACTTCCGGCGCCGTCGCGCTGCCGAATTGCGGAATTGCCGCCGCGCACGACAACAGCCATGCGCTCCATTTCCAACCGCGCGTCATATTCTTCATATGCCTTCGCCCCTTGGCTCGAGCATACCACCGCCCGTTCGAGCGGACCAACGCAGGCAATATGACAACGCCGCCCGCAGCGGCGATGCCTCACGCGGCAGCGGCGCTGCCCCCAGAAGCGGTCAGGCGCCGACCGTGGACTTCTGCGCGGATGGCATGCGGCCGAATTTGCCGGCTTGAAAGTCGCGCATGGCCTGTTCGATTTCCTGCCGCGAATTCATCACGAACGGACCATAGCCGACAATCGGTTCGGGAATGGGCGCCCCGCTCAAGAGCAGCACCGAGCTGCGATCCGCGGCGCGCAAGCTGATTTCATCGCCTGCTGCACCCAGCAGTGCAAATTGCGCTCCGCTCAAGGCAGCCGAGTCATTGACGCTGACCCGCCCGCGCAGCACCACCAGCGCCGCGATATGGCCCTCGGGTATCGCCAAAGTTGCTGACCCAGCCGCCTCTAGCTGAAGGTCCCATACGTTCAAAGGGCTGAAGGTGCTGGCCGGCCCGTGCGCCTCGCCACAGCTACCGGCGATGACTCTGACGCTGCCGGCCGCCTGCGGCAGCTCCACGCGGGGAATATCCCGACGCAACAGGGTCTGATAACGCGGCGCGGACATTTTATGCTTGGCCGGCAAGTTGACCCACAGCTGCACCATCTCCAGAGTGCCGCCGCGCTTCGTGAATCCCGGAGAATGAAATTCGTCGTGCAATATGCCGCTCGCGGCGGTCATCCATTGCACGTCGCCCGGGCCGATCACGCCGCTGTTGCCGGTGGAATCACGATGCGCCACTTCGCCCTGATAGACGATCGTGACGGTCTCGAAACCCCGGTGCGGATGCTCGCCGACACCACGCGCACGCGGCGGAGCGGGCGAGAATTCGGCCGGCCCGGCATAATCCAGCAACAAAAAAGGACTGATGCTCTGCCCGAATCGGTCATAGCTGAACAGGCTGCGCACGGGAAAGCCGTCGCCCACCCAATGGCCATTCGGACTCGGATAGATTCCGCTCACGGACTTTTTCAACGCCGCTCTCCAATCAAGGCCGCTCTGATTTCACGCCACACACCCCGTTAGATGGGGCCACCTTGACCGGTTTCCAGGTGCCTGAATCGGTGGCGCGCCACTGTTTATGATGCCAGCGTCTTGACGTGCGCGGCCGCGCTGCGGCCGAGTGCGGACAAGTTGTAGCCGCCCTCGAGCATGGAGACGATGCGTTTTTCAGCATGTGTCGCCGCCACGGCCATGAGCTCGCGCGTGATCCAGACATAGTCGGATTCCTCGAGCGACATACCTCCCAGCAAATCCTCGCGGTGTGCGTCGAAGCCCGCGGAAATGAACAGCATTTGCGGACGAAAATCCGCCAGCGCCGGCAACCAGTCCTGAGTCACGGCGCGCCTGACTGCGTCGCCGCCGCTGCCGGCGGCCAGAGGTACGTTGACCATGTTGGGAGCCGGGCTCGCCGTCCCGCTGTAGGGGTAGAAGGGATGCTGAAAGAAGCTCGTCATCAAGACGCGCGGCTGCCACTTTGCGGCACTGAACATGTCCTCGGTGCCATTGCCGTGGTGGACGTCGAAATCGATCACCGCGACTCGCTCCAATCCCTTTTTCTCGAGCGCATAGGCTGCGGCCACGCCGACGTTGTTGAATATGCAGAATCCCATCGAGCGCACCTCTGTGGCGTGGTGACCGCAGGGACGCACGGCACAGAAAGCATTTTGGCAGCGGCCCGCCATGATTTCGTCGACCGCCATCAGGCCCGCACCCGCGGCACGCCGCGCGGCCGTCAGACTGTACGGATTCATGGCGGTGTCAGGGTCCAACTGCAGATAGCCTTCACTCGGCGCTTTTTCGAAAATCTGGTCGACATAGTCGGCGTCGTGCACGCGCTTCAAATCATCGGCCGCAGCCAGCGGCGCCTGCAGGCAATGCAATTCCTCGAGCAATCCCGCTGTGCGCATATGTTCGTTGACGGCGCGCAGCCGATCCGGGCTTTCAGGATGGCCCATTCCCATCTCATGCCTCGAGCAATCCGCGTGCGTGATGTAGGCCGTCGTCATCGCCGAATCGTACACCTGCACGCCCCAAGAGTCCGCGGCCGCTGCTCGGGTGTATCATGAAGCTCATGATTTTCCCCAAAGAAATGGCAGTGATTGAAATCGCCGCGCCCGGCGGACCGGAACAACTTAAAGCCGCCATGCGGCCGCTGCCGCAACCCGGCGCCGGTGAAGTTCTGGTGCGCGTAGCGGCGGCCGGCGTCAATCGCCCTGACGTGATGCAGAGGCAAGGGCGATACCCGCCGCCCGCGGGCGCCTCCGATCTGCCGGGAATGGAGATCGCCGGGGAAATCGTCGAGTTGGGCCCCGACGTATCCGGTTTGGCACTCGGCGACCGGGTCTGCGCGCTGCTTCCCGGCGGCGGCTACGCGGCATATGCCATCGCCGCCGCGCCTCTTTGCATGCACCTACCTGCCGGATTGAGCATGGTGGAAGCCGCGGCGATACCCGAAACCTACATGACGGTGTGGACGAATTTGTTCGAGCGGGGCGGCCTGAAGTCGGGTGACACGGTGCTGATTCATGGCGGCACCAGCGGTATCGGCACCACTGCCATCCAGCTGGCCGCTGCTTGGGGAGCGCGGGTTTTCGCCACCGCCGGTTCGCCGGAAAAGGTTCTTGCCTGTGAAAAGCTTGGCGCGGAGCGCGGCATCGACTACCGCACCGAGGATTTCGTGGCCGTCATTCGCGCAGCGACCGGCGGCCATGGCGTCGACGTCACGCTGGACATGGTCGCCGGCAGTTACGTGCAGCGCAATCTGGACGTAGCCGCTCTCGAAGGGCGCATCGTGACGATTTCCATGTTGGGAGGATCGCGCGCCGAGATCAACATGAACACCGTACTGGTAAAACGCTTGACCCTTACCGGCTCGACTTTGCGCTCACGCACGGTGGCGCAGAAGGCAGCGGTCGCCGATGCCATGCGGCGCAATGTTTGGCCGCTGCTCACCGCCGGGCGCGCTCGTCCCGTCATCCATGCAACATTTCCGTTGGCCCAAGCCAGTGAGGCACACCGATTGATGGAAAGCTCCGGGCACATTGGCAAGATCGTGTTGACCATTTGACGCCTGCATGAGCATCAAGAAACTGCTCTATCAATTCGACACCGACCCCCTGCCCTCGGTATTCGACAACGTCGTCGGCTACGACGGCGGCGCCGATCACGTCTGCCCCTATGGCGGCTTGCACGCGGCGAATGTCGGACCCTTGGTCGAAGGCGCGATCTTCACCCGCGCGCCGCAGGACAAGAAGAACACTGCCATCTTCATCGGCGGCGGCAGCCTTGCGCAGGGCGAAGCTTTGCTCGACGCGGTGAAAGCCAAGTTCTTCGCCAAGTTCCGAGTTTCCGTGATGTTCGATTGCAATGGCTCCAACACCACGGCCGCGGCCGCGGTGGCATGCCTGGCGCACGACCGCAGTCTGGCCGGCAAGCGCGCCGTGGTGCTGGCGGGATCCGGACCTGTGGGTCAGCGGGCCGCCGTGCTGCTGGCGCGCGAAGGCGCGCAAGTGGCCATCACCGGCCGCAAGCTCGCCGTCGTCGAGACGGCCCGCGATTCGATCAAGGCGCGCTTCGCGGTGGACGTAGAGGCGATCGAAGCATCCGGCAGCCGCGAACGGGCAGCCGTCATCGAAGGGGCGCAGATCGTGCTCGCCACCGGTGCCGCCGGCATCAGGTTGCTGGAAGCCGCCCAATGGCGGGAGAGCACAGCGCTGGAATTGTTGGCAGATGCGAATGCATCACCGCCGGCCGGCGTCGAGGGCGTCGGCATGAGCGATCGGGGCGTCGCGAGCCACGGTAAGCTATTGTTTGGACCCTTGAGTTTTGGCGCGCTGAAGCTCGCGGTGCATCGCGCGTGCATTGCGCGGCTGTTCGAGCAGAATGACTTGGTGCTCGATGTGAACGAGATCTACGCCATGGCGAAGGCCATGGTTACAAACGACCGATGATCACACAAACGACGCTCGATAAATTCCTCGACACTTTGGCGAGCGGTGCACCCACCCCCGGAGGCGGCAGCGCGGCGGCGGTCATCGGCGCAATGGGCGCCGCGCTGATCTCCATGGTGTGCAATGTCACGCTCGGCAAGAAGGGGCTCGAGTCCGCGGCAGCTGAAATGCGTGCAGTGTGCGGCGAGTCGGAACGGCTGCGTGTGCGCCTGACTGCGATGATTGCCGAGGACATTGCCGCTTTCGACGAATTGATGAATGCTTACCGGCTGCCGAAGGCGAGCGACACCGAAAAGGCGCTGCGCAGTGCCGCGATACAGAAGAGCCTGGTTGGCGCCACCAATACGCCGCTCGAGTGCGCACGCGCATGTGCGCAAGTGATCGGGATTTCGCGGCGTGCGGCTGAAGCTGGATATGCAGGCGTCATCAGCGATGCAGGAGTCGGCGTGCTTGCAGCGCAAACCGCGCTGCGCAGCGCCGCGCTCAACGTGCAAATCAATGCACCGTTGCTCGAGGACCGCGGCTTTGCTGCCGCGGCGATCGGTGAAATCGAACAATTACTCGAGTCCGGCGGCCGCGAAAGCGAAGCGGTATTCGCATTGGTGCGCGCCCGGCTGGGCTGACCGTCCGCGGCTCAGCGCCCGTGGCTGACCGCCCGTGGCTGACCCACGGGAGCGGCGTCAAACCGCGGTGTTCGGCTGCCGATGGGCGTCCGCCATCGCCACGCCGCGCCGCTCCGGGCCCCACGCCACCATCAGCGCGATCAATACGCCGACCGTTCCAACCACGAGCGCCATGGCGAGCCCGTAGTTGTCGCCATAGGCCTCGGCTATCGTCACCTGAATCGTCAGGTTGCTCGATGCAACCAGATTACCCAGTTGATACACCACGCCGGGAAAGGTGGCGCGAATCTCCGGCGGCGACAGCTCGTTCAGATGCACGGGGATGATGCCCCACGCGCCTTGCACGCAGACCTGCATGAAGAAAGCGCCGGCGGCCAGGATCACGGGTGTGGATCCGAATGCCCAGAATGGAATGACGGGCAGCGACAGCAATGCGGCCATCATGATGGCACGTCGGCGGCCGATTTTCTCGGACAGCCAGCCGAAGAACAGGCCTCCCAAGATGGCGCCCACATTGGCAATCTCGGTCATATTGGAAAGCGTCTTGGTGTCGAAATGATGCTCTTTCTTCAAGAACAGGTTCGGATACGCGTCCTGCGATCCATGGCTGAAGAAATTGAAGCACGCCATCAACAAGATCGCATACACGGCGAGCTTGGAATTCTGCAGCAAAACCTCACCGAGTCCGTGCTGCTTCGTCTTGATGCTATTCTCGAGATAAGCGGGCGATTCCTCGACTCCGCGCCAGATGAAGAGCACCAATACGGCCGGCACCGCTCCCACGACGAACATCCAGCGCCAACCCAGCGGTTCGTAGAAGAAATGGTAGGCGAGCGAGGCGAGGAAATAGCCACTGGGATAACCGGCCTGCAATATGCCCGACACGAGGCCGCGTCCCTGAGCGGGGATGGTCTCGAAGGTCAACGCGGAACCGATGCCCCACTCGCCGCCCATGGCGATGCCGAATATGAATCGTATGATCAGGAACGCCGTGATCGAGGGCGCGAAACCCGACAACAATTCCAATACCGAGAACGACAGGATATTCCACATGAACACCGGCTTGCGACCGTAGCGATCGGCGAGCCGGCCGAAGATGAACGCGCCAATCGGACGCGCCGCCAGGGTCAGGAACACGGCGGTGGTCGCCGTCTTGACGTCGACGTGGAATTCGTTCGCGACGTCCGTGAACAAGAACACCATCAGGAAAAAATCGAAAGCATCAAGCGTCCAGCCCAGATATGCCGCCAATACCACGTTCTTCTGGCTTCTGGTCCACTTCAAGTCAGGCATCTCATTCCCCTCGGCGCTCGATCCTATCCGGCGCGAAATCGATTGTCGACCAACTTCCATTTGCAAATCGCAGCCTGCGGCGAGGATATTGCCCGTTGTCTAATCACTGGAGGCCACATGACGGACAGGAAGGTATGTGTCATCACCGGCTCATCGGGAGGCATAGGCGCCGCCTGCGCCGTGCTATTCGCGCAACGCGGCTGGGATGTCTGCCTGAATTACTCCCGCAACCCGCGACCTGCCGAGGAGATTGCCGTGATCTGCCAAGGCCACGGAGCCGGCGTGCTGGTGGAACGCGCCGACGTCGCCGATGACGCCCAGTGTCTGCAACTCGCTGCGCGCGTCGAGGAACGCTTCGGCCGCTGCGATGCGTTGGTGAACAACGCCGGCACCACCAAATTCGTGGGCTTGCGCGATCTGCATGGCCTGGACGCCGGCGATTTCCAGAACATCTATGCAGTCAACGTGATCGGCGTCTTTCAGATGACGCGCGCGCTGGCGCCCTTGATGCAGCAGGCCGGCGGCGCTGCCGTCGTGAACGTCTCCTCGATTGCCGCCCTCAACGGCACCGGTTCGAGTCTCGCCTACATCGCATCGAAGGGCGCGCTCAACTCGCTGACGGTGGCGCTGGCGCGAGCCCTGGGGCCGCAGATCCGCGTCAATGCCGTGGCGCCGGGGATGGTGGATTCGCGCTGGCTGCGCGACGGACTTGGCGCCGAACGCTTCACCGCGGCGCGGGCCGAGTACGAATCCTCCTCGAGCTTGGGGAGTCTGGTGACCCCTGCAGAGGTTGCCGAGGCGGTGTATTGGTTTGGCGCGGGCGCCGCCAAGACCACCGGGCAGTTGCAGCTGGTTGACGGCGGCCGCTTCATCGGGCGGCTGTAGCCCGCGCCGCCTTCACTCGCGCTCTCCGCTACGGATGCGTATCGGCCGGAACTGCCTCTTTCGATTCAGTCTTCAGCCGCTCGCGCATCGGCAGCTCGGGAATCATTACCGTGGCGATCAACGCCACGACGACCACCGTGAGGCTCAATAGAAAGACGTGGGTCACCGAATTCGCAATCAGGATGCGAATCGGTTGGGGAACATTGATGACACCCGAGTGAACCTGGGCATCGACGGCAAGGCTGCGTAATTTGGACAGGTCGAGCGGCGGCAATCCCGCGCCGGCGGACCAGGCAAGCAGCTTTGCGTTCAGACTGGTGGTGAGCAACGTACCGAACATCGCCACGCCGACGGTCGAGCCGATTTGCCGGAAAAACTGATTCGCGCTGGTGACCACTCCGATGCGGTTCAGCGGTACCGCGTTCTGGACGGCAACGCCATACAGGCTCTGCAGAGGTCCTAAACCGAGCCCGAGCAGGGCCATCCGCCACGCCAGATCCAGGCGCGAAGTTTGCTGAGTCATCTGACTGAGGAGCACCGTGCCGATGAGCACCGTGAGCATGCCGGCCAACATGAACGGCTTGTAGCGCCCGGTCTTGGTGACCAAGCGTCCGGCGATGGTCGCGGCCAGGATCAGGCCAATCATCAGCGGCAGCGTCGAGAGCCCGCTGGTGGTCGCCTTGAGCCCCTGGCCCAGCTGCATGAACAGCGGCAGGAATGCCACCACGCTCAAGAACGACATGGACGAAAAGAACCCCGCCAGATTCGCCCAGGTGAACACCTTGTTGGCGAAAAGCTCCATATGGATGATCGGATCCACGACGCGCTTCTCGACCAGCACGAACAACATCGTGCAAATCGCAAATATGCCCAGCAGCCCCAAAACCACCGGCGAGTTCCAGGCATACTTCTGGCCGCCGAATGTCAGCGCCAACAGCAGCGGTACGCAAGCTGCGACGATCAGTGCGGCGCCCAGATAGTCGATGCTGCCCTTGGCGGCGTGGGATAGCTTGGGCATTTTGGCGATCACCATGAACAACGCCACCACCCCGAGCGGTAGGTTGAGATAGAAAACCCAGCGCCAGCCGGCGATTACATGGCCCGCAATCATTACCGTGCCATGGTCGGTGAAGTACCCGCCTATCAGCGGCCCGATCGCGCTCGCAAGCCCAAACACGGCACCGAATAGCCCGGCAAACTTACCGCGCTCCCGGGGTGCATACAGGTCGGCGATGATGGCAAACGCCGTGGTGAACAGCGCCCCTCCGCCGAGTCCCTGAATGGCGCGGAACACGATGAGCTGCAGCATGCCTCCGCCCAACAGCGGCATATCGCCGAATTCTCCGGCCAATCCGGACAACCAGGAACCCAGCAGAAACAGGCCGATGCCCGCCAGCAGCACGGGTTTGCGGCCGTACAAGTCGCCCAATTTGCCCCAAATCGGCACCATGACTGTCGAGGACAGCAGGTAGGAAGTCGTCACCCAGGAATAGAGTTCCAAGCCGTGCAGCTGGCTGATGATCACGGGCATGGCCGTGGAAACGATGGTTTGGTCCAGAGCGGACAGCAGGAACACGATCATCACCCCGGCGATGGTGATTTTGCGTTCCGCGTCCGTGAAATGCGTCGTCGACAAGACCAAAATCCTCCCTCATTACTCTGACAATTTTATCGAACAAAGCTCTCTACATGTCTGTAAATACCGACAATTTCCCCTTGTATAAAGTTGCCATAGAATGATTTCCATGGACAATTGGCTCGAACATGCCCGCAAGCATATCGAACAGGGCGAAGCGCTCATTCAGATGGGCGAGGATTTGATCGCGAGCAGCGTCGCCGCATTGTTCCGCGATTGGCAGAATCCGTCGATCGTCATCGACAAGCT
>Ga0116227_10008975_pt1 | contig 18424 bp, 12 predicted proteins | sample S1TSphgellanicum_FD_89693 | JGI IMG/M metagenome (GOLD analysis project Ga0116227, IMG submission 89693) | Host-associated microbial communities from peat moss isolated from Minnesota, USA - S1T2_Fb - Sphagnum magellanicum MG | ecosystem: Host-associated > Plants > Peat moss > Unclassified... | reverse complement strand
TACCTTCATCTATTGGCCAATTAAATGCACTCCAAAAGCTTCGTTTATCATGGTGTTCCGAGTTGAAAGAACTACCTTCATCTATTGGCCAATTGAATGCACTCCAAGAGCTTGATTTGAATGGATGTTCCAACTTGAAAAAACTACCTTCATCTATTGGCCAATTGAATGCACTCCAAGAGCTTGATTTGAATGGGTGTTCCAACTTGAAAGAACTACCTTCATCTATTGGCCAATTGAATGCATTCCAAAAGCTTGATTTGCCAAGGTGCCAACATAACTACCCAACATAATTACACTAGAAAAGAAAAACACGTATTTTCAACTAGTCTTTTTTGACTAAATTTTAGTCGTAAAAAACGTTTTGCAATTAAAATCCCTTTAGTCGCCGAAGATGAGTCACATGTGATAAATTAAGTGCAAATGACAAAGGTTATTATATGCAAGAAAAAATCAACAAATCCATTTCATCCTTTGATTCCATTGTATACATATTGTCACTTGCGACCAAGATGCAATTATTTTGGTCATAATTCGGGGCAAATGATGTGTTGCCACGCGTTTTAATATTTTATTATTATTATTATGAAATAATCTAAGACGATCAATTCAAGTACTTGATGATCTTATATTATGACACGTGGCCCAATGTAAGTATGTCATGTGACATTTATAAAAAAATATTAAGTTGGTAGGTACATAAATAAGTGCCTATAAATCTAGACTACACACCAACCTACCTACTTAGGTTAAAAAATGGGTAGGTAAGTTCTACCTTCCTAAGTCAAATGCTTACTCATATAGGTAGGTACTTAGGTAGGTAGGTACATAGGTCAACCTAGGTGGGTAGGTTAAACTACATACCTATCTAGCCAGCTAGATAAGTAGGTTGGGAAGGTAAGTACTTTAAAAATGTGCATAATCTGTTTCTTTGTTTTGGGTTGAACCTTTTGATTAGCTCATCTCATGTGCAGAATTTATGAAATGGGATGATCACACCCCCTTGTTTATGTAATGTTCAAAATAGGAATAAGAACAAACAATATGCGATAAGTTTTGAAGTTGCAACTTCTTCACAAATTAGGTTGTAAATCCAAAACTTTCTTCATGCCTTATTTTCTTAGTTTTTTAAATTTCTAAACAATCGAAGTACAACATAATTAGATAATCATTAATTAATAATGATTAAATTTACATATATTTAAATTATAATTATATACTACAAATATTTAGTATTCATTATCAATTACTTAAATAAACAATAACTTCTTAATATTTAACAAATTAGCTATCTAGTTATTCACAATTTGATAATACGTAACTCATAAATAATTAGATAACTAAAATATTTAGAAATATTATTACTCTTTAAAATCTGATCAAATTATATATAATATAATTACTGAAAATAGTTTAATCATTATAATTTTAAAATTAACTATTTTAAATATTTATGTTAGAATTATAAGTAATAAATTAATAATTGTTATTAGAAAGTAAATTCTTACACGATGTTTTACAAAATTATTATTCAACTAATTACATTATTTATTTTATAATTACATTTATTGTTGTAAAAATTATTATAAGTGAAGTAATTTTTCTTTCTTGGTAATTATTAACTATAAATACAACAATTTGTTAAACATAACATTAATTTTCATAATTACAATAAAATTACTATAAAATATTTATCATAGATGATTAATCACAGAATTTTTAATATTATTATTATTATTATATAATTTTCGAAATTAAAACCAGTAAAATAATTATTTAAACTACAATATAATTTTTCCAAATTTTTAATTTAGTTTTGAAGTTATAAATTATAGAATGTGAATAATTATGTTCAATTAGAAAATAATAATGCACAACTCATTAATTTTTATCTGAAGTAATTGCAATGATTTTAAAGTAATGTCACATTAACTACAATAATTAATTTCTTCTAATATAAGAATATAAATTAGATAATATACAAATCTATGTTATAACAATAATTATTTAGTGTAACTTAGTGTAACTCTATTTGGATTATCTAGTGAGGAGTTCCTATGACAACATTAACCTAATTATGTACCCAATTAAAAGACACTGAGGTTTTCGCATTAAATGTGTTAAACTTAAGAATATATAAACAAGCTTACAAAGCATAAAACAATAACACAAGATCATTATCCATCCATGAGAACCTAAACCCTAATCAATTGATCTTCTATTATGTAAATGTTTGAAAAAATAACCCTAATCAAACATTACTTTGAGGAGTTTAATCACTGATTCCAACTGATTGTGGCAAGCAAGGAAAACAATAACAAATATTTGGAAGTTGGAAATTATGACCCCCTTGGGTAACATTAACTTAAACAAAATAATCGAAAAAATTGCACATATGTTCATGAAGCAAAATTATGGATAAGCATTTCAACTAGTCAAAAGGTGTTATGCTTTGAGAGGTATAAATGCTATGAACTTAACTGATAAATATCCAATATTGCAACACATGGGGAAGGAGAAAAAGCAGATGTGCCAAGGCTCATGCTCAATGGGATTTTTGTTTGATCATAGGAGCTTGAAAACTGGTGCTTTTAATGTGGAGAAAAGTTTCACATGTCGTTAGCTTGCAAAGCTTCGGCAAGAGGTTGTGAACCTAAAAAATGAGGTTGATAGAAAAAAAACGCCTAGGTTGTTTGGTGAGGAGTTTCATACCTTAAGCCACATCTTTTTGTGCATTGAAAATGTGAATGAGCTACAAGTGCAAAATGGACACACTAAATTTTTAGTGGTTCTTGCAAATTGGTAGGCATCGTTCCTATTCTAGCATGTCAAAATCCTTCCAATAAAACCTTAAGCATTCCAAAGTTGTGAAGCTAGCATATTCCCCTCTTTAATATCATAACAATGTTGTTTGGTTGTTTCATGGGCTTGTTGATGGTGTTTACTGATTTCAATTTATTTTGAATTGAATATGACAAATGGGGTCATTTCATAATAAGCTTGTTTGGGCCTTTTCACATTTCACAAAAGCTTACAATTTGATCTAAATTGTATTGATTTACAAATGTCACCTAAATGTAAAAATGTTTTAGGACCTTGAACCTTGATTGAATGTGGAGGATATAATGAGGAATATTTTTATGTGTTTGTGCATACACAATTGGAATCAACAACAACATCAAATGGACAAGTATGTTGAATGTTGGTAGATGTGCAAGATTTTCTTCATGTGGGTGGGTGAAATTCTATATGGTTTGCTTTTAGGTTGGGTGTGTCATGTTATGCAAGGATGGTGACAATTGTGGAGCACTACCATTAGAGACAACTAGAGCTTGGGCATTAGGAAAAAATATTCCTTGCTTAATTGGGTGAGATATTATCAAGGCTCCTAAAGGCTTCAAAGGAAGATATTATCAAGGCTCTATCATGGCTCTGGAGCAAAATTTTAACCATTTGAAAGTCCCAAAAATATGAACTATCTTGTATTAGATTGTCACAATTTTTTGTAGAAAGAAAGGTGAATAATTTATTTGTTTAACATATGGGTTGAGAGTCATGGAATCAAAATTTTGAAAATGCCTTATTAGTGTGGGTGGTGACTTTGTGTGGATGATTTATTAGAACTACTACATTTGAAGTTTGAGTTACTTAATCATGGCAATGATTCCAAAGTTTGGGAAAAACAAAATCTAACGAGATCTTTTTAGAATGTCTAATGATATTCATAAGGGACTTTCATGAAACAACGTATAGATAAGAAAATAACACTGGTTGCTTATTATTAGAACCATCTTCATAGAGTATTATTGTGGGCAAACATTGTAACTATGACTTGCAATGAACTATTCCCATTGTCAGTTGAATACGTTAAGTAGTGCATTCATTGAATGGTTGTCATAGAAGCCTTTGGGGGCCAAAAACATCCATTCTTGCCGACAATGTTACTTGAATTTTTGTCATTATTAGTAGATGTAATCATTTGAATTTGTTGGTAGATGTTATATCAAGTGGATCGCAAAGTTGGTCCATCAAGGAGGAAGACTGAAAATGGTGATGAAGAGATTTTTTTTGTGGAAAAAAATAAAAATTAACCTATGATTCTTTGGTGCATTAGAAGGTCAACAAATCTATTCCCTCCTGCGATGATCTTCTTGCATCCAAAGGTTACAATCATAGAATGTTATTAAGTTTTCCAATGGCTTTAAATCCCTTTGTTACAATGCAAGAAAAAGGTTTTTCCATGTCATACCTAGTCGTTATTAATGCAAAATTGAATTTGCTTATATGTTTTTTCAGTTCCAATTTTGATGTGATTTTAAATGAAGGTTGTTTTTTCAAGTTGGAACACCCATTCCAGAAAATAGAAATAGCTATAATATTTTTTGGAAAGTTGTACACTCATGCATCTAAGAAATCAAGGCATAATTAAGAAAATAGAACTACATCCTCAAGGTCCACAACCTTCACTCCATATATTCCTTATACAATGAAGTATAACATGGTTTTCTTACCAATTTTCCTAGCCTTTCCATATCTCCTACCATGCTACCTTGAAAATGATCCTTTTCTTCCTCCTCAAAAGATAAATAAGCAACTAAGGAAGATTGCCCAATACACATGTGCGTTTCCTTATCTTCCCTTCCTTATCGTAATATGTTCCACACATTCCATTAGTTGATTGATTAACAAATACCAATCCTTATCCTCAATAATTAAACACCCCATTAGCATCATCCCTTCAATAAATAAAAGGTGTTCAGTAATTTATCTACCATTAATAACTAACTAGTTACTGAGATGCTCATGGTGTTACTTAACCTAGGAAGATTTTCCAGCCTAACACAAGACTCAACAAAACATGATGGTACTTTTATGAGTGTAGTCATGAAAGTAATGTTTTAGCATAATGAAAAGTAATGAAACTCAAACAAGATCTTCATGTCTATAGTTAGAAAACATAAGAGATTTGAGTTGGAATTTGGGTGTTGCCAACTGCCAACATCCCACATAATTAACAAACCACTTTTGAATTAAATCTTGTTGAAACTCAAAAAATTGTGAATAATTGCTTGCATCAAAAAAATATCAAAACTTTGAGGTCCAAATATGAAATTGAACCCCATTCAAATTCAACTTAGGGTTAGTTCATTGAACAAACAACAAATGATTGTAAAACAAAATACCTTATGATGATGTTTCTACTTGTAATTTAGATGCAAGACTTTATATTTGTAATTTACAATGTGGCATTAAACAAGTTACCAACATCAACATGATTAGGCTCATTATTAATGGGACAATTTCCTAGTCCAACTATCTTAGTGGGCATCCTAGTAATTCTCTAATTACTAGTGGCAGTCTTGGAATTATTGTTTCCTACTAACTGGGAGATGAAGTTACTTGTATTAGTTAGTCTTTTAGGATAAGATGGTTGGCAACTAATTTGCCACCAACTAGGGCTTTTTGAAGGAGATTTGGATAAGGGACTATTTTGGAGGAGGGGATGAGGCTCTTTGCCTGGGTTAATGGATGGTGGGGAACTTTGTTCGTTCTTCATTTTCTCATATGGATCCTTGGGAGTTGTAGAAAATTTTGTGAGGAAAGATGTTGTATTGAAATGATTGAAATGAAAAGGGGAATATTGTTCATGGAAAATTGTGACTTGTATTGTATTTTTTTTTGCTTTCTTGTTTTTTATTTTCTTCTTGATTTCTTAGAAGTAAGAATACATAGTGTCTTTTGATACAAAGTATTATAGCTTTTTGTCCTTAGTGTTTTCCATTTAGTTTTTTGGGAAATAACTATTAAAAGGTAGTAATAGTAGAAGGTAGTAACTTCAAGTGTGTGAAGGTAGCTTGTCCTACATGGGGTAGCTTACATTAACATTAAAACTATGAGTAGGAAGGTAGGTAGCTTTTGTCACGTTTTGAACATTTTAAGTTGTGGTTTCAAAGAACTTTATTGCTTAAAAAAGTAAGATTTCTTAATGGAAGACAATCCCAAGGTAAGGGTCTTGTTTGCATGTTTTCTTTTGTTTTCATATGTAATACCCCTACCCTTGGATGGATTTGGGATTGCTGAGTCTATAGACATACATTCACCATTGTGGAAATTCAATATGACCTTAAAAATTTGACAATACTTAGAAGGAAGAGTTGAATTCTTTTTGTAATTAAACCTTTTTCATTGTCAACATTCGACATAATTAGTAAACCACATTGAACCAAATTTTGCTGAAAATTAAAAGCTTGTGAATATTTTGTTTGCAATAAAAAATATCAAATCTTTGAAATCCATATGTGGAATGTAATCCTATTCAAATTCAACTCAAAGCTAATTCATGGAGTGAAAAAAAATTGACCTTAGGTTCACCATTGTCAAGATCCAATGTGACCTACAAAAAAAATGATGGTGCTTAAAAGAAGAATTAATTTTTTTTTGTAGTTAAACGTTACCAATCGTCAACATCCCACGTAATCAACAAACCATTTTTAAGTCAAATCTTGTTGAAGTATAGAAGCTTGTGAAAATTTTATCTACATAAAAAATATCATATATGGAATTGAACCCCATTCAATTCAACTCGAGAGTCAAAACTAGTTCATTGAGCCATCAACAAATGACCTTGAAACCAAATACTTTATGATGATGTTTTATTTTTGCAATTTACAAATTGGCATTGAACAAATCAATTTATTTGCATATACACAATCTAACCCAAAATCAAGAAGGCTATAATGTAGATATGAAAGAAAAATTCATGTGATTAGAAGGTATATCTATTTGTTTGTAGAAATAAAACAAATAACATTGACCATAAAAATGAATCTTTTTGAACTTCCCACCATCGCCATCAAATGAAACATGACCTATAGTTTGCATGAGGATATTCAAAAGCCACAATTTTTTATTTGCAATAATAGAAAAATTGTCAAAATTTTCAAATTTATTTGAAACATCGTCAAGAAATAACAAACAACCATTGCCAACATTGTTCCAATGGAAAAAAAACCATGTGACCTAAATTAATTCTATTTTTTGTTGAGGTTTTTAGGTCTTTTATCACTATGGCAAGCCCAAATCAAAAGGGGCAAGAAGTATAATCTATGAAAAATATGAACTCTAGAATATGTGAAATTTGGGGTATGAAGTATGTGAAATGTAGAGCTTTCAAGATCATTAACTAGCATAATGAAATTCAAATGCCAATTTTTTTTCTTTGCAATAAGAAAAAAAATGGATAGTTCACCATTTTGAAAACACAAGCCCTATCAACTTCCAATCTAACTAGCAAATCATTTAGAAATGAATTTCCTGAAACAAACAAAAATGAAGATGCATCACCTTGTTTTACATGCATGTTTAATTTACGAGGCCACCATCTCACATCATACACCTTTGTCCATATTTGGTGTCCTTCCTTTGATTTCTTTGGCCATGTAATGCACTTTAAAAAATATGTTTGGGTGGATTTGATAGACATTTTGTGTAGTCCAATAAAGACCTTTTCGTTTGTTGTAGCATATTGACATGCCTTTGACATGGCATGCCCAAAGCATGGGCCTTGGAAAGGCTCCTCCAACCTTAAATTGTCACAATTCACCACACATTTTAGAGTTCTATGGTCATCGCTCCTTAAGTTAGATCCCTTGTCCTTTACACATGCCAAATTTTCTTTCAGCTGAATCATACTTATCCAAGAGAGCTTGGAGTTTCATTACCATTGTTTGGCTCGTTGTTTTGGTAGCTTCAAGAATCTTACGATAATTTGCTTTGGTTGTCAATCTAAATTAATAAAGTTCAAAACAAGTGCAAAGACATCATTTGCATTCATTAACATCCAAAGATTGAAAGTTGTGGTAGACAAACATTCAAACAAAGGAGGTAACACATACAAAAACTTGGTCTTTTATACCAAACAACTCCTTCCTTGAAACTTTCTGAAAAGGAAAAATGAGCCAAGGATATAATTAGAACCCCATCCATTGCAACCAAGGGCTTTCTATAGTTTGAATTGGTAAACAACTTTTTGTGATGAAGATAATTAGATCTTGAAGAAATGCTTATTTTTATTCATTGTCATTTTCAAATGGATCAACAACCCCAAGAAATCATAAATGATGTTTGGAGTGATTCTAGACCTCTATTTAGAAACTCATTAGACACATGGATCTTTTGTGTTGTTATTCACCTTTTCAAATAGTTTATGTGCAAGCATGGAGTGTTTAACATACAAATGTTTTTTCATGGCCATAATGCCATTTGCTTTGAAATAAGTAATAAAACATTTCTTGCATCCTGAGTGTTGAGCAAGGACAACCAAATTGACTACCTCATTGTAACAAACTATGCACCTCATAACTTGAGCATTGATGAAGTCTATAGGTTTCCCATCATTCATGCTAAAAAAGCCCATATAAGGGAGGTGGAATTCAAATGTTTCCAAAACTTCACTTTGGCATGTAAAGGTTTCAAGATGTTTTTTTTAGCCATTGACCCTTCTAGGTGAAAACACAACAAAAGGAGCCAACTAACCCAAGGCTATGATGTTGTTTTTCAAAAGCACTCATGTGACTTTCAAATATCAAATATCTTTTTTCCAATATTTGATGGAAACATATTATATAATGTGTTTCTCACCATTTGATGAACAATCCATTAATCTTATAGTGTTCTTCAAGATGAATATCTCTTATAAAAATAATTTGACTTGATGTGTTCCAATGTTTAAGTGAATTGATCTTGAAACAACAAATGACATGTATTTCACTATAATATCTTTTTTGTATATGATACAAAATTTTTGCTTTAAAGGATGCAATTTAGTAATTATCCATGTAGTTTCAAAATTGGATAGTAATAAACTATATATATATATATATATATATATATAAGACATCCAATTGTCATGAAAATGCAACCTTGCCCTTCTTTGCAAAGCAATAAACATATAATCTTCAAATTACGTATTTTTGGACATCAAAAGCACATTCAAAATACATTTATGTATTTCCAAATTAAAGCATATAATTTCAAGTTTTTTCAATTACATGCCTTCATAATCATCAATATATGACTTTTCCATGCATTTTGATAATAAATGGCTTGGTTCCACATATTATTAAACATGTTTGAAATTAAAAAACACCCTGTTAGCATCAAGTTTCAACTAATTTTTATTCATTTTATGACTATTTAAACATCTTCACATTAGACAAAAATCATGGAAATGCAAATTCATAAATATACATATCACAAACATTATCCATTAAACTTCATTACATTTCATATTTAAAATTTAGGTAGTCATTTTCAAAGTCATAGGGATTAGGAGTTTCCGGTAGTCAACATAGTCCTTGGCTTTTTTTTATTATGTTTTCACCCTTTCGTAGTTGGTAACTTGGGATTGTCAACTTTGTTTCCATGTCATGAGATTGGTGCCCCCAATGAGTAGGTTTTTGATCCTTGTGTGATGAATTTAACACCCTAGTGGGAACACTTTCACTTTCAATGTTTTGAGGATATTCACAAAGTTTTAACGAGTTGCAACAAAAACCTAACAATTTTGGCCCATCTAAAAATGGTTTTTCCCCTCTCTTATGCTTCTACATTGGAGGGGATATCAAAGGGCAATTGTACTAAAATTCTAGCATGTGATGGGGGCCTTTGTTCCACTCAAATTTCTCATTGAAGGGGAAATTAGAAAGGGAAAGCTAACATTTTAAAAGAATTTAATGTGGAGCTTTTCCCCTTTGCAATTTTCTCATTGGAGGAGAAATTGAAAATGGAAATTTCTAACATTTTCAAAACATTCCCCTCCCAACTTTGGACAAGTCATACATCATCATTCGATCGACCGGTGATAGGTAAGTAGGTAGGTCGAGGGGAGGTGTGGGTAGGTAAGTGAATAAGTGATAGACATGAAGATAGGTTGGGGGTTGGGGAGAGGGGTGTATGTAGGTAGGTGGATAGGTGGTAGATAAGTGGGTAGCTGGGGATAATAGTTAGGTGGATAGATGATAGCTAGGTGAGTAGAATATAGATAAGTAGTGAGTGAGCATATGGCATTATTATGGCTCAAGGAACATTGGTTCATAATGCTATCATTGAATTAAAGAACCTTTTAAAAAGTTACTAACATTACCATTTTGATTAAAAAATCTAATTATTTTTGTTGATTTGGTGTTAAGTTATCATGCTCCTAACATTTTCTTAACATTCTTTTAACATCAACTACCACCACATAAGCAAGCACAATATATTTGATGTTATAAATAACATTTTATTTGTGAATCTTACAAAATTTAGAGAGTCATTAAGGTTGAGTTATAAATAACTTACCATCGTGTGTGAATCCTCCTTTAGGGTTGCACCCATAAATGATAAAATGAAGTCATAAAAGGATAGGAGAGCTTCAAAGTTGAGTTTTTCATCCTATCTTCAAAAAAGGTCTGTGAGAATAGGTCTAATTTAACTGTTAATTAATATGCCAAACTTTTCAAATTTAAAAACTTCAACAACTTGTGGAACATCTACATGAAGTGACTCTCTGAAATGTTGGGGGCCAAATCACACAATGAACTCTTAATAGTGAAAGGTGGAAGATTGCCAAGAATCAATGACTAAACTCAAAGGCAAAAGCTCTTTGTAAGTGCCACAGTGGAACCAAATCAATAAAAGGTTGGAAGAAAAATAAAAAATTACCATGCAATTCTCGAAAAATCTTAAACCCTAGTATTCAGTACTTCAGAAAAATGAACTTGACAAAATCTTAAACCCTGAAAGCTGTAATGCTGCAAACTTACTTGATGTAGTATTAGGATCCCTAGACAAACATGATCTCACCGAATGCTGAGATGTACCCATCATACTAAGGTCAACTGCCTTCATAGACCAAGAAATTCACAGGCACATTAGTACCACTGGTGGTCATCCTCTTACTATACTCAGTCTCGGTGTTTTGTTTTTTGGCGATTTTTCACCACTCAGCACCCCAAAAAAAAAGCCAGTGCAACTTCTACAATGGATTTTTTAGGGAGAAATGGCCCAAAGTCACCAGACTTTGAGGGAAAAAAAAAATCTGAAATTGTCATATTTAGACAATAAGTTCCAGCATGTTGCAAAATATACCAGGATTTCTATGGTTTTTCTACTTTCTTCTCGGACCTCTAGCCAAATTTGGTTTAGTCCTCTTGTGGATGATCACCAGACCACCTACCTCACAAATTTAAAAAAAAAGAAACCCCTTCTTGGTATGAATGTTACAACACACACCATCATTACCATGCGTTACAAGTCAACATGCAGAATTGATAGATGACTCAATGATAATATTATGGACAGTTCAGATCTGACAACGTGACAGCAACTGATCAGCCAGCATGAATAAGAGGAAACCTGGAACCTTAAAAAAATGAGAAAATAAGACCATAAACAAAATTGAGGAACATTTTGGACAACAATAGTCATGTGCATGTTGAGGGCCCTTCAAAAGCAACATGTATGGTATTAAAAACCTAACATAACATACCGACTTAACGTACACTCGAGGAATGGGTTGAGATTAATGTCCAACATTCACCACCATACCAAGTTTCTGTCACAAGACCAGCAGTAGTGGAAAAACTCAGCTATAATGCTGGTCATCTCAACAAAAACATAAAGAGGAGGAGACAAAAAACCCAAAATAAAAAGGAGGAACTAAAAAAGAAAGAGAAAGGAAAAAGGGAAAGAAATGGAAACACCCAACAAAAGAGAAGAGGAAGGGAACAGATAAAAACAAGGAGAACATTGAGAAAAAGAACTTTAGAGGATAGATTGAAGACAATGATGCCATGAGCACATGAATGAAGAAGAGAAGGTGTTTCCTGAAGATACCAGATGAAAATCTTCTTACAGAAGAACTGTCTGTGTAATCTGACAGACTACCTACAAAAGTATCATACAAGAAAATAGATCTACATTTTAGCAAGCAAGGTTGGAAGTAAAATGATGTTGACTATAACTCTAGTATTACAACCAAAATGATGCTGACATAGAAACTGACATAAAAGGGCTGACATTTAGGCATTAAGATTTAGGTGAGGCTACAAAGCTTTAGGTGTTAGCTGTATTAGGTGATAAAGGATGAAAAAATTGTAATATTAGTCTCACATGTAGATGATCTATTCATTAGCAGTAGTCACATTATAAACAATTGAACAGCTAAAGGTTCAGCTGCAAACTTTGTTCAAAAAAGACTGATCTTGGCTGGTTCACACACTAGCTTGCTGTCAAATTTCTGCTTGTAGACAGAGGAATCTTTATAAGTTGACATCATGACATTGCAACCCTTCTCTCACAGTTGATAATTGTAGTGCTGCCCTGACCCCTCTCCCTGAACCATTCAGAATTGGCACTGAAGAACTCCAAATTGACTGATCCTACTCAATTCCAACAGATAGTTGGAAGGTTGTTCTGCAGGACACTATCAACTATTCCAATGGTGCAGAAGACACCATAAGGGAAAGCTAATAACTAAAGCATACATGCAGAAGTTGGTGGATTTGAATGGAGGTACAATCATCAAAAAGTTTTGTGGGATGAAGGACCTTAAACTGCTCACATCATTCACCTAGTTTAACAAATAACTGCTTTGGATTTAGAAGAAACCAGGTTCGCACTCCACCACAAAGCAAAAATGAGAAAATCACAAATCTGTGAACCTCAAAAGCTTAGGCTCAGTGTGAGATAAGGACACTGTACCATGGTTGATTGAAAGAAATTCAACTTCTTTTATTTGCAATCAAACAGACATAACCTGATCACAGGCTTGTAAGGCCTGTCCAGCAAAAAAACGCACATCCCCATCTGGATCCTCCTGGAGCTCCAATAAACATGGCCGAATAGTTTGTTCCACCACCTGAAGGATATACAAGGATAGAGCACTTCAGTTTAAGGTTACATATCTGGAACTCGCATTTATATTTGGAATCAGAATCCAGAAAAACACCTTCCAAACAAACCAAAAGGATACTACAGGCCTCTAAATAGATTGCCCTATCATCCTACCTAACAACCCTAGCCTCAATTGGGATGCACTTCTTCCCAGGGATGAGAGAGCTGTCAGAAACAGTTATAGTAAGAATCGATGTTCCAGGACCAGCTAAACAATACCAAAGCACAAGAAAGTACTTGTTCATTCCTGGAAGGGTGCTACTTACTGTAGAATCAACAATGGGGATCATGGATTGAAGCACCTTGGCAGCATTGAATTTGATGTTAGGGACCCTGTTAACATCAAGCATAAACAGAAAACTGCTTGGTCATAATGCAAAACTGGGAACTATCAACTTACAGCACAGACAAGTTCAGACTTCTCATAGGTTCTCCATGCAGAAGCTTCCAAGACAAACAAGAAAACATCAGATGTAGATTGCCATTAAGACTTTACTGATAAGACTTGGCTTTATCACCCACTCAGTGTGAATACCCAAAGGCACAGAGAGAGATGGACCTGTCTTTTGCAGCGTTGATAACGACAGGAAGCATGGCCTGGCAAGTGGCCTCTGGCCCAACTACAGGTGCAAGAAGTGAAATGGCTATCAGCACAGTCATGCGGTACAAATAGTGCGGGTTGCTAATTATCTCCATCACCTGCATCCACCCATATTCCATCTCCAAAACCCTGTTTGTAATTGTCTACAAATATTGAATGTCTAGAAGATACACATGGCAAAGCCTCTTCCATCCAAGTTGCACCCAAGTCTTTCTTAAGAAGCAGAGCTTATTCCTGCAGTGGTGAAACCAGCCTCTTGAAGCTGCCTCAAAAAAACCTAAAGCAGTAGTGACACAACTGGAGGAGAGAACTGACACTGGAAGACACACCTGAGGAATGATATGTTGTAAAGCCCATTCTGGCCCAAACTCCTCAGCAAGGCGTTTCAGGTTGTTGGCTGCTGCCTCTCTAATAGAATACACCTGAACCAAAACACAGCGATAAAACATTGACTCAAATCTATGAAAAAGCTGACAAGCAGTGTAAACAAGGGATAATCTCTGTATCAGTCAGGAAGAAGCATAGACCTGATCTCCGAGCCACTGCATGCATAGGGCCCCCAGTTTGTCGTCAAAAAAGTCAACACCTAATTGGCTAGCAAGCAGAGGAATGTATTCAATGATAGCCAGACGCACACGCCAATGTCGGTCTTCTGCTAGCTCAACAATTGCTGGCAACAGAGATTGTGATAGCAAATCAATGCCTATCACCTGCATCCAAAAAAACTTAACCCTTTATATCTTGATAAAACGTATTGTAAGAAAATCCATAAGTCCAGCAGCTCTGAAACAACTCAACAGCACAAAGATGCAGATTATGTCAGCTCATAATACCATAAAACACACCTGATTGACTTGATCAAGCTTGCTAATGATATTGAGTCGTACATCTGGAAACTCATCTTTAAGGAGGGCAAGAAAAATTGGTAGAAGTTGGTCAATAGTTGCTTCCTGCAGAAGAAAAACACTCACAATTTCATGTGTAAGTACCTCCATCTGCATACTGTTAAAGCATGATATGTACAGAAAAGCAGAATGCTGATAACCATCCCACAACTAACCTTCCCAAGCAAAGGAGCCATGCCCATTATAACTGATGCCAGTGCTGCGCGCACATGTTGTGATGAATCAGTTGACAGCTCCTGCAAATTTCTCACCATCACCAGGACAAAATATGTTGGTCTCAGAACAGATATCTGTGAGATTGCAGAGATATCTCCACAATATGTTGATGGTGACTAGAATGTCAGTTCCAGCCAAACCCTGAAATAAACAGGCCAAGAAAGAGTGCAGTCATAACCTTGTGACTGTCACACACAAAGTATCAGACCGTCACCTTCAAAAGAGCCACAAAAGGAGTTTGCCAGGCTTAAATTGGCAAGATGGATTGGTGCAACAGCCTGCCTAAAAAAGAACATGTACCAAAAAAACTCTAGGATCTCAACTTACACTATAGAGATGCACACCTCACAAGTATACAGAAGAAAATGCATTTGGAAGACACACCTTGACACAAGGAAGAATGTGTTGGGAGGTGACTTGTGGTGCAACAATATCACAAAACTTGGTCACTTTCCCTGCTGCTGCGATACGGACCTCTGCCTCATTGTCCCGAAGTAGCCGTACATAAGCTGGTACTAGCTCTGTTCTATAGGCCATCATCCCAATCAAAGGACAACATACATGAACACACATACAGGTTCAATGGACACAAATGTGTGAAAAAGCCTAATAGATGCACATGTATCTTTGGAAATTGAATGATCCCTCTCCATTCAAAATAGAAGAACAGTTTGCAACTTGATAGTTTCCACATGCAGATAATCACCTTGTAGGTTCAGGTCCTACTGCAGCACAGAGCTCATACAACTGGTTTGCCACCATATAACGCACTCGCCATGACTTGTCCTGAACCCTCACAGCATCATCCTTCCATCATGAGGAGAACTTCATGCAGATTACAACACAAGCATTTGTCACTTTCCTCTTGGGGAAAGATACTACATTACTATGAGAATGTTCTACTAGCAGACCACTACACAGACTAATGACCATTACAATAATGAAGACCATGTACAAGGGATTAGAAGTTAGTGCAGTACAATTCAACTTGTCTAAGAAAATGCAAACCACACCCACTAATTATTAAAGATGCAATCCACAGGTAGAAGATAGTGGAAGTTGTGTTCCAATAGTGGCTTCAGAACATGAGCAAATCCATCTGCCCACAAATTGCAGTGCTGCTTGCATTTGCATACTAGGAGCCATGAGGTGGCATCACTGGTTAGTATAAGTTGCATGCCAGCAGGTAGATTCCTCACAAGATGCTGTTGTGTGCTAAAACAGGTTACCCAAGTGGGTAGCTGGCACTTCAAGTACCAGTGTGAACCAGTGGGCAAAACAATGGACAAGAGGATTTTTATCTACTGTTACTTGCAAGGATGAACGAGGGTTTAGTACACATCACACCTGAGAGAAATCAACAATGACAGGAAGAATGTTTGTGACACAATCTGCAGGCTCCAATAGCTTGCCAAGTGCAGCACAACCCTCCACTGCCAGTAACCGTACTGAGTCTTGATCTGCACCCAAACACCAGTTCTCAAGATTGATGACCCAGTCATTATGTAGCAAACATTGGTGCGCAGGGCTCCATCAAATGTTGCTGAAGTGCATCATTGTTTAAATGTCTATCTACATCACTGTGGAGTTTACTCTAGCACAAACATGTGAATGTCCCAGACACAGTGGCATCCACTACATTATGTCTAGACCAACACAACAATTAGAGTGCTGTGTTCACCTTGTGATAATCAGCCCCAAAATGTATGACCATCACTATCACCATGCATGACACTGACACTGTGCTATCACTGCACACTGACTTCAGCAGCTCCCAACATGGACATACATTAGAACATGACAATGCATGTGAAGTCTTGCACGTATCAGTGCAATACAGATCTGTGCACTAAGATCTGTTGACATTGCTTGAACTAACATGAATACACAGCTGTAGATCCAGGATGCAAAGTTGAAAGCCTGTATCCTCACCAATTCATAGAACAATAGAATGAAGATGTAATTTTGCATGGTGTCAAAATAGAAAAGGAGAATATGTTGGTTTTTCCAGTGTTGCCATGTGCACTGCACAGCATAGAATTAAGCTTTAAGACCCACACACAAGCAATCATCATGCACTTAGAGCCAATTGGCTTCAGTCATATCCAACCACCATTGTATGGTACTTGGCTAATGCAGAATCATGGTGAACATGATTATGTGCCAATTGGCTTAAGGTCCATCCAACCTTTAGTGTAGGGTGCTAAGTTTCTGCATATCACAGAGAATGTGGTCTCATGCGGTAAGCACCAGGTGTGCACATGGTTGAAAGAGAAGTGAGAATTTCAGTAAATTGATACACAAGAGAAAGATATGAAGGTTACCATCAGTGGTAAGATCTCTGAAGAAGGCCATGATGTCAGATGTCAAGTATGATGGTTCCACCGTTGCTGCAAATTTCCCAAGGTTCAATGCAGCCGATCTTCGCACCATGGGCATGTCATCATGACACAGTTGGTTGTAGACAGACCGCAGCTCAGCCCGGAGAAGATCTGGGGCACTTGGATATGCAATATGAAACAAGCTACAGGCTGATACCCGAGCAGTGAACCATTCACCACCACCAAGCCTCTACACAAAACCACCGGATCATCAAACAGAAACACACCTTCAAACGTGGAGCTACAAAAGTACGTCATGCTCATCATTCAGTAAACAGACCCCAGGAAACAATCTTCGATGGAGCTGTCCGGATTCTCGCACTGGTTCTGCTCCTCCAATGCACATTAAGCAATCCTGCGCTCTGGAGCCGCTCAACTGAATTGAAACCCTAGGAGCAGGAGGTCAAAGACTGAAACCCTAAAGGCGGGAGGTCAAAGAGCGCGCGCGCTCTCTCTCTCTCACCTTGACAAGAGGAATGAACCAGTCCACGACGTCACGCTCCTTCATCTGGACTCCAATCTTACAGAGCGACTCCACCGCCTTATCTCGAACAACTGTCTCTTCTACGGTGCAAAGCGTTTCCAACGGCGGCAACAGAACATGCGCGTACTCCACACCGCCAACGTAAGGAATGAAACCTCCCAACTCGTCCGCCATGGCCAGCAAAACCTCATCATCATCGTCATTATTCTCGCTAAGAAAGGGGATGAGTTCCTTACGCGTCCGCTCCTCGCAAAGCGCACGCGCGATGGTGGACAACCGGCGGATGGAATTGAGTCGCAGCTGTATATCATCGTTCTTTAGCTCGTCGATGAGTATAGCAATCGGATACAAGGGCTCTTCCACCGCCGCCATCTCTTCTTCTCCTTTACTACTCCTTTATTATTGCTGCTCCTTTCTCCTTTGCTGAATTCACTCTCTCTCCTCCCCTGCATTCGCGTCCTTGATCCCGCAAATCTCGAATCCTTTCCCGTCCCTTCCTCGATCCACTATCCTCTCTGAATCTCTCGCTCGACCTCTGCATCCCCTCGCAACGCTCTCTCGCGCGCGGGCACTCGCTCTCGCACTCGCTCTCTGCCTTCCCTGACAGCGCTCTTGGTCTCTTTCCAACGAATGAATCTACAATGGATGAATGTACCGACTTTCATCAAGCGGGATTTTTTCAACTTTAAGAAAAAAAAAAAACGGTTTATTTTATTTTATTCCATTATTGAAAGGTTTGAAACTTGAGCCCAAACTAATTAAATCAGTGAATTTTTTTTGGAATTTTTTTTCCATTTTTCTGGAAAAGAAAAAGGGTGAAAGTTTTGAAAAATATTCCTTTTAAAAAAAAGTACACATTATAAATTGTTTGCCAAATTTTGATATCACAAAATTAAAAAAT
>Ga0116227_10008973_pt1 | contig 18427 bp, 17 predicted proteins | sample S1TSphgellanicum_FD_89693 | JGI IMG/M metagenome (GOLD analysis project Ga0116227, IMG submission 89693) | Host-associated microbial communities from peat moss isolated from Minnesota, USA - S1T2_Fb - Sphagnum magellanicum MG | ecosystem: Host-associated > Plants > Peat moss > Unclassified... | reverse complement strand
TAGGCGGAAAAATCCCGCCAGATCAGCTCACGCAGAAAACTCTGCCGGTCCGGGCCGCCGCCGCGCGCCCGGCAGGCGTGCCACACCGTCTGCGGCGAAATCTCGCCGAAATGCAGATACGGCGACAGCATCGAGGTACCGTCCTCGCCAGGCAGATTCCGCCCGGTGCCGTAGGCCGCCACCGCACGATCGAGGAACGCGGAAAGACGCGTCATCGCCGCCGCCTCGCCCGGTACCCAGGTCGCCCGCAACCCTTCAGCCCAGTCGGGTCGGTGGGGCAGCAAGCCCCAATCCTCCAGCCGGTCGGAGGCAACCGGAGCGGCTGGCTTTAAGGCACGCGGCGCCGGGCGCGGATCGGCCGGCTCGCCGGCTTCCTCCACCGCCCGGGCGAACGGGGTGTACATGCCGTAGATCGTGCCAGTGCGGGTGCGAATGGCCTCCGGGTCGATCAGGGTGGCAACGCGATGCAGCACCAGCCGCGCACCAGCCTCTCCAAGCGCGGCGCCCACATCACGATCGCGTGCCCGCCAGAACGGCTCATGCGCCACGCCCGCATGCACGGTCGCGGCACCTGTCTCCACCGCCAGACTCGGGATGATCTCGGCCGCATGGCCGCGGCGCAGCACCAGCTCGGCACCCAGAGTCCGCAACCCCGCCGCAAGCGAAATCAGGCTGAAATGCAGCCACCAGCGCGAGGCGCCGCCGGGCGCCCAGGACTCTGCGCCATCATCCAGAACAAACACCGGCAGAACCGGCCCACCCTCGGCGGCGGCGGCCAGAAGGGCCGCCTGGTCGTGCAGGCGCAGATCCTGACGGAACCACAGAATCGTCGTTGCCGAAGTTTTGGCCATATCATGCAAATCTGTGCACCACCGCCGCGGCCGCAACCGCCGCTGGCCGGGGGGCTGGCAGGGCGAACCGGAACAGCTTCTCCCGGCCGAGAAGAAACGCGTCGCCCCCCTCCGGAAACAGCTCGGCAATCGCCGGATTGCGGATGTCGAGCCCGCCGGTATAGGCACCGAATGAGGGCAGCATGATCCGCCGTGAATCGGCGAGGAAGCACGGCCGCACAATCTCCCCGGCACGCGTCGCCACCCGCGCCTTGGGATGGAAATGCCCGGAAATCTCCCCCTGTCCGGTCAACTGCGCCTGATGGCGGAACACCAGCGAGCCGGCCTGAAACGCGGCCGCACACTCGCCGGCAATGCCGTTCGGCGGCGCAGGATCATGATTGCCGCACACCCAAACCACCCGTGCGCCCTGTGCCAGCTCCGCCAGCGCCAGCGCCTCCGCCTGCCCGAGCCGGTCAGCCGCCTCTGCATCATGAAAACTGTCACCAACGGCCACGATAATCGCCGGCCGATAGGCGCGCACCAGCTGGATGAATCTCTCCAGAGTCACCCTGGTATCCCAGGGCGGCACCAGATTCCCGCGTCTGGCGCAGGCCGAGCCCTTTTCCAGGTGCAGATCGGCCACGGCGAGCAGAGACAGCCGGGGCCAGATCAGCGCACCGGCAGGATCGAGCAAAAGCTGCTCGCCGTGGAACAGAAGGGGGGAGGCGGTCATCCGCAAAAGTTACACCAGAAAGCGGGGAAAAAGGCGAAGGCTTGTTTTTGAAAAGGGATACAAAAACTTTTACGATCGGGGGCTTGTGGCTTCTTCTACCAGGGCTTCGGTCTCCGCCAGCAGGGCGTCTTCATCGGCCTCGGTGCGCACACTCTCCCGGCCAATATCCAGCAGCACGGGCACCGCCAGAGGGGAGACCCGATCCAGCCGGCGCACGGTAATGCGGCCCTGCGCCCGTGCCAGCAGGCCGGCCAGCCGGCCAAGGTCGGTCAAGCCGCCAGCCGCATCGGCCCAGGTGGCGCGCAGCAGCACATGGTCAGGCTGATGCCGCCGCAGCACGTCGTAAATCAGGTCGCTGTTCACCGTTATCTGGCGCCGGTTCTTCTCCGCCCCTGGATGGTGGCGCTCGATCAGCCCGGCAATCACCGCCACATTGCGGAAGGTGCGGCGCAGCATGGAGCTTTCCGCCATCCATGCCTCCAGGTCGTCGCCCAGCATGTCCTGGTCGAACAACGCCGCCACGTCGCCCGGCTCATTGGCCGACCAGGCGGCGATCACGTAATCGGTGGCAACGAACCCAAGCGGCGCCGTCCCTGCCCGCTCCATCCGGCGGGTCAGCAACATGCCCAGCGTCTGATGCGCGTTGCGGCCCTCGAATGTGTAGGCCACCAGATACCAGCGCCCCTGCCGCGGAAACACTTCCACCAAAAGCCCCTCTGGCCCCGGCAATTCCGACCGGTCGCGCTGCAATTCCAGCCATTCGCGCACCGGTTCAGGATAGGCGCCCCAGGCCGCCGGATCATGCAGCATGGCGCGAACCCTGGCGGCCAGATAGGTGGTCAGCGGCAACCGCGCGCCCGCATAGGCGGGCACCTTGGGCGTGCCGGTGCCGCCATCGGCGCAGTCCAGCGTGGTCTCGCGGATACGCAGGAATTGCAGCAGGCGGCCAGCGAACATGAACGTATCGCCAGGCCGCAGCCCGTTGGCGAAATATTCCTCCACTTCGCCAAGCGCCTGCCCCCGCATACGCACTTTCAAAAGCGGTGCCTCGACGATGGTGCCGATATTCATCCTTGCCTGGCGCGCGGTGCGCTCGCCGCGTATATGCACCCGGCCTTCCGAATCGCGAAACAGCTTGCGGTAGCGTTCATAGCTGGACAGCGCGTAGCCGCCATCTTCAACAAACCGCAGCACATCATCGAAATCCCGGCGCGTCAGCTCCGCGTAGGGGGCGGCGCGCACCACCTCGTCATAGATCGCATCCGGCATGAACGGCCCGCTGGCGGCCAGCAGCAGCAGATGCTGCGCCAGCACATCCAGCCCGCCCGGCCTTGGCGCATCCCCATCCAGCTCGCGCGCTTCCACCCCGGCCATCGCCGCCTGGCACTCCAGCACCTCGAACCGGTTGGCCGGCACCAGGATCGCCTCGCTCGCCTCATCCATCCGGTGGTTCGATCGGCCAACACGCTGCAACAGCCGCGCCACGCCTTTGGGCGCGCCCACCTGGATCACCTGATCCACCCCGCCCCAATCGATGCCGAGATCGAGCGAGGAGGTCGCCACAACGGCCCTCAGCTCCCCGCGCGCCATCGCCGCTTCCACCCGCAGCCGCTGCGCCAGATCCAGGCTGCCGTGGTGCAGGCCGATCGGCAGCGTCGTCTCGTTGAGCTTCCACACTTCCTGAAACAGCATCTCGCCCTGGGCACGCGTGTTCACGAACACGATGGTCATGCCGGCAGCGGCGATCCGCGCCAGGATCACGCTGGCCGAGGCCAGCCCCATTCGCCCGGCCCAGGCGATGCGCAGTTCCGGCAGCATCATCCGCAAACGTGGCGGCGCGCCCTCCGCCACCTCGATCAGCCTGGCCGGGCCGCCCGACCCGACATAGGCCAGCAGCGCCCGCGGATGCGCCACCGTTGCCGACAGCCCGACCATGCGCGATTCCGGCGCCAGGCTGCGCAGCCTGGCCAGACATAGCGCCAGCTGGTCACCCCGCTTGGTGCCAGCCATCGCATGGATCTCATCCACCACCACCGTTTTCAGCGCCGCGAAGAACCGCGCCGCATTATCCTGCGACAGCAGCACCGCCAGGCTTTCGGGTGTGGTCAGCAGGATATCCGGCGGCTTTTCACGCTGCTGCCGCCGCTTCTCCGAGGATGTGTCGCCGGTGCGTGTCTCGATCCGGACCGGCAAATCCATCTCCTGCACCGGCACCGTCAGATTGCGCGCGATATCGGCCGCCAGCGCCTTCAGCGGGCTGATATAGAGCGTATGCAGGCCAGCTTCCTGGCGCGGCGCCGCCAGCGCCACCAGGCTCGGCAGGAACCCGGCAAGCGTCTTGCCGCCGCCGGTGGGTGCAATCAGCAGCACGCTTTGCCCGGCGTCTGCCGCCGCCAGCATCTCGATCTGATGCGGTCGGGGCGCCCAGCCACGCCTGGCAAACCAGGCGGCAAATGAATCGGGCAATTTGGCTGACATCGCCGACAGCATAGCCCTGGCAGCACGGCCACAACAGATTCGCCCCGGCGGCCGCTCACACTTTGTTGAGGGAGTTGCCTTTACTACCACCTCTCCCGCGCGCGGGAGGATTCTCGGCCGGGCAAGATCTGCTCCTGGAACGAAGATGCGATTTATTTCGGCCTTGCTGCTCTACCTTGTCGCACAAACCGCTTTTGCCCGCGCCGCCGATACCTCAATCCTTGAGTCGGTGAAAACCAGCGGAACATTGCGCTGCGGTGTGGTGGAGCACGGGCCTGGACTCGCCACCCAGGACAGCAGCGGCAAATGGATCGGCTTCTATCCGGATTTCTGCCGCGCCCTGGCGGCCGCGGTACTCGGTAATACCGAACATATCGAGTTCGTGCCCGTTACCGTCCACGCGAGCTACGCGGTGCTGATCGACCGCTCGGTCGATTTGCTGGCCCAGGGCAGAACCTGGACTCTGCACCGCGATGCCGATCTCGGCGTCACCTTCCCGGTGATGTACCTGTTCGACGGCCAGACATTCATGAGCCACCGCGCCTCCGGAATACGCAAGCTTGCCGATCTGGCCGGCAAGACGGTGTGCACCTCCAAGGGCAGCACCACCATGGCCAATGTGCAGGAGATCAGCAAGGCACATGGGCTCGACCTCAAGATCGAGGCCTATGAGACCAGCCAAAGCGCCTATTTGTCGTTTTTCAGCTGGGAATGCGACGTGGTGACCGACGATGCCACCACGCTGGCCGCAAACCGCACCAATGCAGGCTCCGATCCCGAGGAATATGTTATCCTGCCGGAACGCTCCGCCAAGGAACCGCTGTGCCCGGTGGTGCGTGACAACGACGAAGCCTGGGCCGACGTGGTGCGCTGGGTGGTCAATGCCCTGATCGCCGCCGAAGAACTCGGCATTACCTCGGCCAACGTGGATGCGGCCCTGTCCAGCCCCGACCCGGCGATACGGCGCTTTGTCGGGCTGGAGCCGAATTTGGGCCATGGGCTCGGCCTGGACCCGAACTGGGCCTATCGGGTGATCAAGGCCACAGGCAATTACGGCGAACTCTATGATCGCGATATCGGCATGGGGTCGCCATTGAAATTGGAGCGGGGGTTCAACCGGCTCTGGAACCAGGGCGGGTTGATGTGGGCGCCCCCCTTCGAGTGACCGCGCCACCAGCATCGGGCCGTCTCCGATGGCTCGGCGGCGTGTCGGGCCGCCTCACGCTCGGCCTGATCGGCCTGCTCCTGCTCACCGCGGTGGTATCGGGCGGCGCCATCTATCAGATGCACGCAATGAGCGCCTCCCTCGATCGGCTGGTCCAGGACAATTTCGAGCCGCTGCTCGATGCGGAAGATCTTGTGCAGCGCGTGCAGATCCTGGTGGCGCTCTCACCCAAATTGCTCAATGCGCGCAACAGCTTCGAAATCGATAATCTGCAGCTGCAGATTGTCGATATGTTCGATGTGCTGGATCGCCGCCTGGGCCGGATCGACCATACCGGCCGCCTGACATCGGATAGCGCCAGGATCGGCAAACAGCGCAATGCGCTGCGCGCGGCAATCGATCAGCTGATCGCCCTGGTACGGCGCCAGATGCAGCTGAAGGACGACATGTCGCGCGCGCGGCAGGGCGTGGATGTGCTGCTGAATCCGACGTCTTCCAGTAACGGCGGGGCGCAGAACAGCGATCAGCAGCAAGGCATCGGGCTGGCCGCGCTGCTCTATCAGGCCAGCCTTGCCACCGATCTGGCCGAGATCGATCACTGCCGGCAAAATGTGCGTGCGGTGCTGAGTCATGCTGCCGTGAACGGCGTTTCACTGCCCCAGGCGGAGATCGGCGCCCTTGTCAACGGCGACTCGTCGCTGTTTTCGATTCGTGAGCGGCAACTCGACCTGGAGCGAAAGCTGCAAGGCGAGGCCGGAAATACCAATCTTCGTGCCAACCAGCTGGTCTATGCGGTCGCCAATCTCAGCGCGGAATTGCGTCAAGCGGCGCAGGCCGCGCGCCAGCAGGGGCGGACAAGCGCCAACCAGGCAACGATCCGCACCGCCATCTTGCTGTTCATCGCCGCTTTTATCGATGTCGCGCTGGTTGCGTATTTGCAAGTCAGCGTGTTGCGGCGCCTGTTGGCCCTGCGCAACAGCGTCGTCGCCAGTGCCGCCGGCGCGGCCGTGCCGGTCGATGACGATGGCGGCGATGAAATTGGCGATCTCGCCCGCTCGCTGCGGCACTTTATCGAGCAGATCAACATCAAGGAGGGCGAGTTGCGGTTGCTGGCCGCCACCGATGCCCTGACCGGCCTGGCGAACCGGCGGGACTTCATGGCGCGCGGACAAGCCGAAATCACCCGAGCGCGCCGCTACGAGGGCGATGTCTGCGTGATGATGATGGATATCGATCATTTCAAGCAGGTCAACGACAATTGGGGCCATGGCGCCGGCGACGATGTCATTCGCCAGGTCGCCGCCGTCAGCGTGGAGGTTTTCCGCATCGTCGATGTTATCGGCCGGATCGGTGGCGAGGAGTTCGCGGTGCTGCTGCCCGAAACCGCGCTTGACGGCGCGCTGGTCGCGGCCGAGCGCATGCGTGCCAATGTGGAAAGCCGCAAAGTGCTCACCGCCGACGCCCAGAGCCTCAGTGTCACCATCAGCATCGGCGTCGCCCAGATGGAAGCTGGCGATCAGACACTCAGCCAGCTCCTCGGCCGCGCCGACGCGGCCCTTTACGATGCCAAGCAGCGCGGCCGCAACCGCGTTTGCGTGGCACAGCACGCGCCCGAACCGGACGCGTCCCCTGGACCAGTCGGCCTCTCCATGCCGCTCTGACAAAGCTGACCTGGCCGAATAATCGTCGCACAGACGCTTATTGATATTGCGAGTCATTCGCAATAAGGCTATGGAGCGGTATCGGCTTCGCAGGGAAAAAAATGGCATATTTAGGCATGAAGGCGCTGGGCGTTTCAGCTTTGGTCGCCTTGCCATTATCCCACGCCCTTGCGGGTGGCCCCTCGCCTTGCCCGCGCCCGGGTGCGGGCAGCGTCGTGGCGCCGCCGGTCGACTTGTTCAGCCATGCCGGTGTGCTGAATGTGACCCTCGACTATGAAACCACATTGGATAGCGCCAACCGCACCCTGTTCTGCTTCATGACGCCCGACGGCATCGAATCCCCCACGCTGCACGTCAAGCCTGGCGACACCCTGATGATCACCCTGCGGAACAAGCTGCCTGCCTTGCCGGCAAACGCACGCCGCACGGCGATGGCGCTGGAGACCAATGCCTGCGGTTCGCCAACGATGGATGCCACATCATCGAACATCCATTTCCACGGCACCAACACCTCGCCCACCTGCCATTCCGACGAAGTGATCCGCACGCTGGTCAATAGCGGCGAGAAATTCACCTATCGCGTCGCATTTCCGCGCGACGAGCCGCCGGGTCTGTATTGGTATCACCCGCATATTCATGGCATTTCCGAAGGCGCGGTGCTGGGCGGCGCGTCTGGCGCCATCATCGTCGATGGAATCGAGGCCTTGCAGCCGGAGGTGGCAAAATTGCCATCGCGCGTGCTGCTGATACGAGACCAGAATGTCGCCGGCCTGCCGGCGCCCGGTGGTGGCGTGCCGTCATGGGATCTCTCCTTGAACTATGTGCCGATCGCCTACCCGGCGCTGTCACCCGCCATCATCGTAGTGCCGCCTGGCAGAAAGGAATTCTGGCGCGTCGTCAACGCCTCTGCCGACACCATAACGGATCTGCAATTGACCTATGATGGCATCGTCCAGCCGCTTCAGGTGGTGGCATTCGATGGCGTGGCTACCTTCTCGCAAGACGGCACGCGCCGCGGCAAGTCGGTGACAATGACCGATATTTTCCTGCCACCCGCGGGCCGTGCCGAATTCATCATCACTGCCCCCGCCGCCGGCGTGCGCCGTGCGATACTGCAAACGCTGAAGGTGAAGACCGGGCCCGATGGCGATAACGACACAACCCGCACCCTCGCGCGCCTGGTGACCGAATCCTCGCGGACCGATGCCGCGATGAACGCAAGCCCGATGCCGGCGCCCTTGATGCAAATGCCGGCGCCAAATGGTACGCCCGGCCCGCAGCGTTTCGAAGGCCTTGAGCGCGCCAGGATTTCCACCAGGCGCCTGCTGTATTTTTCCGAAGTGCTGTCGGACCCGAGTGATCCCAATAGCCCGACAAATTTCTACATCACCGTGGATGGCGCCACGCCCACATTGTTCAGCTCTACCAATCCGCCCGCCATCGTCACCACCCAGGGTGCGGTGGAAGAATGGACCATCGAAAACCGTGCCCTGGAAGCACATGAATTCCATATGCACCAGATCCACTACAAGCTGATCGCCAGGAACGGCGCCACCCTTCCCGCCGAACAGCAGCAATTTTTCGATACCGTCCAGGTGCCCTCCTGGTCTGGTAGGGGGCCTTACCCGAGCATTACCGTGCTGATGGATTTCCGCGGCCACATCACCGGCGATTTCGTCTATCACTGCCACATCCTCGGCCATGAGGATGCCGGCATGATGGCGATCATCCGCGTAAAACCTCGGCCCGATGCCGGCTGATGCGCTGGCCGCATGCGCGCCTAAGGCATCGTCGGCAAATAACTGCGTCAGCACGCCGGCAAAGATGCCGCTTCAAACAAAGTCTTAGGGCCCTGCTGACGGCTACGGGCTGCGCCCTGCTCTTTGGTGTGGCCTGGGGCTTTCACCGGCCCGGCCGTACACCGTTATTTGCCGATGCCGAAAACATCGCCCTGGTCACCCAGGGTAAGCACCTTTACGCAGCGTATTGCGCCTCCTGCCACGGCCGCGCCCTGCAGGGGCAGCCGCTCTGGCAGATGCGGGATGAATCGGCACATCGCCGCGCCCCGGCGCTGGACCGCTTTGGCCCGGCCTGGCAGCAGAACGACCAGGCGCTGTTCCGGGTGGTAAAATCCGGCGGCATGAACGCTGCACCCGGGATCGGCAGCGCCATGCCAGCTTTCGCCGCAACGCTGAGCGACAATGACATCCTGGCCACCATTGCCTTCATCAAGGCGCGCTGGCCCATCGGCTTGCGCGTGGCGCAAGCTCTTCTCAACCCAGCTTCAAGAGGCACCCCGCGCCAGGCGTCATCGTCGAACTGGGCATTCCCGCCAAACTGCACCCCGCCTCAACGATAGGAACAGTCGCGCATGTCGTAGCCCGTATCGTGTTTGGGCGATGCGGGGCCACCCTGGCGACTGCCGTGCGCAGCACCCGCACCGCCAAAGCGGACACAACCCTCCGGAAAGACCCGATGAAGGACGGTCCCAGACCACCCTCGGCAGTCAAAAAAACTTCACACCTGCAAGATGCGAATGACTTGCAATTGCAGAAGCGATGCGACATAAGCCGCCCATGTCGAAATCGCATAATCCCCTATCTGCCACCCATACCGCGCCCGCCCACCGCGCGCGCCCGACCCTGGACCTCATCATCGGCGTGGCTGCCCTGCTGCCCGGCACCGCCGCCGCGCAAACGGCGCAGCCAGGCACGCCGCGGCCCAAGCCCGCCCCCGACCAGATACCCAGCAGCGAAGCGATTATCGTCAAGGGCCAGCGCACCGGCACCGAGCTGGCCAAGCTGCCCGCCCAGGTGCAGAACACGCCGGCCTCCATCAGCGTGATCAGCAAGCAGATCATCGCCCAGCAGAACGCCCAGACGGTGCAGGATGCGCTGCGCTACGCCCCAGGAATCACGCTGAATTCCGGCGAAGGCGGCGCCCATGGCGACAACGTGAATCTGCGCGGGTTCAGCGGCATCGATTCCTTCTTCCTCGATGGTTTGCGCGACCCCGGCGCCTATACCCGCGACAATTTCAACACCGAGGCGCTGGAGGTGCTGCAAGGCCCTGCCTCCATCCTGTTCGGCAACGGCTCCGCGGCGGGCATCATCAACCAGACCTCCAAGCTGCCGACTCTCGAACCGCTCCGCGCCGGTAGCCTCGTCTTCGCCACCAACGGCGAGGCCCGCGGCAGCATCGACATCGACGAGCCGATCACCAGTACCGCGGCTTTGCGCATCAACGCCATGGGCGAAAGCACCGGTGTGGCCGAACGCGATTATGTCCATTACGACCGTTGGGGGTTCGCGCCCTCGCTCTCGCTCGGCATCGGCCAGCCCACCAGCTTCACCCTCAGCTATCTGCACCAGCACGAGAACGACATACCGGATTACGGCATTCCGTTCCTGGATGGTGCCCCAGCCAATGTGCCGCGCAGCCTGTATTACGGCCTGAAAAACAGCGATGAAACGGTCACCGATACCGATATCGCCTCTGCCGTTCTGACCCATGATTTCGAGAATGGCTGGACGGTCACCAACACCTTCCGCTACGCGGATTACTTCTCGCTCTACCGCGTCTCCGCTCCGCATTTCGGCGACGATTTCATCGATCCCCAGCCGGATGGTACGCCGCTCAGCCAATTGCTGCTGTTCCGCGACCGGCCGAGCAGCGAAGCGCGCCAGACCTACCTGACCGATCATGTCGATACCACCGGCCGCTTCGATACCTGGTCGATGCCAAACCTGCTTCTGGCTGGCGTGGAAATCGGCCGCCTGACCAATAACGGCAAGCGCTATGATAACGAATTCGAGGGCGTGGACGGGGTTCTGCCAACGCCGTTGCTCTCGCCCGACGCCGACGAATCGGCACCGCCGCAAACCACCGTCGTCTCCCGCCCCCGCATCGCATCTGATCTGATCGGCCTCTATGCCGTCGATACCGTGCAGATCGTGCCGAAACTGAGCCTGAGTGTGGGTTTGCGCTACGACAGTTACGACACCAGCTTTTCCGATTCGCTCACCGATACCGGCTTTCATCACATCGATAGCGCGTGGAGCCCGAAAGCCGCTTTGGTGTTCAAGCCAACCCCCGATCAGACCTATTATTTCTCCTTCGGCACCTCGTTCGACCCGCCAGTGTCGTATTTGACCCTGGCGCCGGCCACCACCGCGCCAAAGCCGGAAAAATCCACCACCTACGAAGCCGGCGCAAAATTCAACTTTTTGGGCGGTATGCTGCACACCACCGCCGCGATCTTCCGCACCGAGAGCACCAACATCGTCGTCTCCGATCCCGATGATCCCACCTTGCAACTCATCCCAGGTTCGGATCAGCGCATCAACGGCGTCGAGCTCACCGCCACCGGCCATCTGACCGAGGATTGGGAAATCAGCGCCAATTACACCTTTGTCGATCCCGAAATCACCGCCTCGGCCACCCCCAGCCAGATCGGCAAGGCAATCCCAGGATCGGCCCGCAATACCGCCAATCTCTGGACTGTGTATGAATTCAACGAGGACACCTTCAAGATCGGCACCGGCGTCAACTATGTCGGCCATCGCTTCGCCGATGTGGACAACACCGCCAATGTGCCAGGCGCGCTGATCTGGAATGCCATGGCCAGCTACAAAATCACCAACACGATCAACCTGCAGCTGAACCTGGATAACATCACCAACAAATATTATTATCTCGGCGCCTATTACAGCGATCCCACGGAAAGCCACGTCATCCCCGGCCCGGGAAGAACGCTGTTCTTCACCACCAATTTCAGGTTCTGATAATCGTGCTGGTACATCTGCGCGGCGTGCTGAACGCCTCTCAATTGGCCATGGTCAGCAAACGGCTGAACGCGGCAGACTGGGTGGATGGACGGCAGACCGCCGGCGCGCAATCGGCAAAGGTGAAGCACAACCAGCAACTCGCCGAAGAGAGCGAGGATGCGCGTGCGCTGGGTCAGATCATCGTCGCAGCGCTGGAGCGCCATCCGGTTTTTCTCAGTGCCGCCCTGCCACGAAAACTGTTTCCGCCGTTATTCAATCGCTATGCGGAAGGCATGGCGTTCGGCACCCATATCGACAACGCCATACGCCAGGTGCCAGGCACGCCGCATCGCATCCGCACCGATCTCTCCGCCACCTTGTTCCTCACCGATCCAGAAACCTATCAGGGCGGTGCCCTGGTGATCGAAGACACCTACGGCACCCACGCGATCAAATTGCCGGCCGGCGACATGGTGCTCTACCCGTCAAGCTCACTGCATCACGTAGAGAAAATCACCAGCGGTACCCGAACCGCCGCCTTCTTCTGGGTGCAAAGCATGGTGCGCGACGACGCCGAACGCGCCCTGCTCTACGAGCTGGACACCGCCATCCGCACCATCGGCCAGGATGCGCCCGAGTCACAAGCCCTTATTGCCCTGACGGGCTGTTACCACAACCTGATACGCCGATGGTCGGACATATGATGAGACAGGTCTTCGCCGCCGCCCATACCGCCATTGCGCGCCGCCTTGCATGTCTCAACAGGCGGGCGGCGTGGCAATCCACGGCAAGGGACGATCGCTCGCGGCGTAACTCCAGGAGTGCCACCCCCTCCCCGTCGCTCGCCGCCTTCGCCGATATGTCGCCGGAACAGCGCCACCTCTTGCTATCCGGCAATCAGGCCGACGCCTTGCCGTGGGTGCGCATGGCCGCGGAGCACGGCGTTCCGGAAGCGCAACTCAGGCTCGGCCGCATGCTGCTGGAAGGGGCAGGCTGCGCACCGGATCAGCCCCGGGCCTTGGCATGGTTCACGACTGCCGCCCGCGACGGCGACACCGAGGCGATGAACATGGTCGGGCGCTGCCTGGAAAACGGCTGGGGCACCGCGCCCGATCCGTCATCCGCCGCAATTTGGTTCGGCCGGGCCGCCGCCCGTGGCGATGCCTGGGCGCAATATAATCTTGGCCATCTGCTGCTCGATGGAAACGGCGTCGCCCAGGATAGGCACGCCGCCTTTGCCTGGTATCAGCGCGCCGCCGATCAGGGCCATGCGCGCGCCATGAACCTGGTGGCACGCTGCCTGGAACATGGCTGGGGCACGCAGCGCGATATCAATCTGGCCATCCAATGGTATCGCCGGTCCGCCGAAGCGGGATATTTCCGAGGCCAATACAACTACGCCACACTGCTCCTGGCAGGGGGCCACGCAGAGGCCGCGCGAACCTGGCTGACACGTGCCGCCTCCGGCGCCACGCCCGCGGTTGCGGCACGCATTGCGAAGGTGCTTCACTCCCCTGAACTTGCGCAATCCGCTTAGGCATCGTCGGCACATAAGTGCGTCGGCACGCCGACAAAGATGCCGCTTCAAACAGAGGCTTAGGGCCACCAAGGGGCCGGATTTGATCAAAGATGTCACCATTCGACATCTCACCGCGTCGGAAACAGGCGAACGAATCGCCGATCTCTCCGCCGTGCTGATCGCGTGCGTGCAGGCTGGTGCCTCCGTCAGCTTCATGAATCCGCTCACCCCGGAGCGCGCGGACGCATTCTGGCGCGCCGTCCAGAACAATGTTGCCGCCGGAATAACCGCCCTGCTCATCGCCGAGTGCCGCGGCGCCCTGATCGGAACCGTGCAACTGGTCTCCGCCCAGCCGGAAAACCAGCCGCACCGCGCGGATCTCGCCAAGATGCTCGTGCTGCCCAGCGCCCGCAGGCAAGGCGTCGGCCGCGCACTGGTCATCGCGGCGGAGACGCACGCACTGGCCATCGGCAAGACGCTGATCGTTCTGGATACCGTCACCGGCGGCGATGGCGAGCGTCTTTACCAGAGCCTGAACTGGACCGCAGTCGGCGTCGTTCCCGGCTACGCTCTCTTCCCGGATGGCCACCCCTGCGACACGACGATTTTCTACAAGAGGTTGATGCCGCCTGACACCAACGCGCAGGATCGATGAAATTCGCCATTGCGGCCTTGCAACGAGCTGCGCATTGGCGGGTGTCATCCACCCTGCGATTCATCGTCGAACGCTTTGGAAATATAGGCTTGAACGCCCTCGGTACTTCCAGGGCAGGCCATTTCCAGCAAAATGGTTCCTTCAACCAGCGACAGGATGGCGGCGGCGCGCCCCGGCTTTGCCTGGGGAGAGGGCTCGAGGCGGCTTTCGATCCACCCTACCCATGAGTGCACGATCTTGGCTGCCACCTGATCGAAGGGTGCTTCTCCACGCGCCCCCCGCGCAATAACCTCCGTCCATAGCCGCATGAACGGCGCCATATCCGGGTGCTGCGCCAATTCCATAACGCGCTGAAAAAACCGGCTTGGCGACATAGCTGGCCCCGAGCTGTACTCCGCCAGGCGATTGGTCAGCCTGGCATTGACACACGCGAGCACCGCGATCACCAGCAGCTCCTTGGTCTGAAAATAATAGAGAAGCATGCGGCCGCTGGTCCCGATCCGGTCGGCCAAGCCGCGCAGCGCCAGCGTACCGAGCCCTTCGGCCAGCACCAGGCCGGCAATCTCGTCGGCCAGGGCCAGACGGCGCTGCTCATGGCCAGTCTCCGTTGCTTCAACCGGCGGATCGCCCGCAAGATTTTTTCCGCGTTTCATCCGATTTCTGTAACACCCGTTACGTCGAAGTGCTATGTAACGGGTGTTACATGCAAAGGAGGCTCAACATGCTTCGTTCCTGGCAAGTCGCTCTATGCGGATGTCTCGCCATCGCGTTCTGGATCGTGGCCACGCTTTATATTCGCCTGCTGCCGTCCTCGCTGCTCGATCCACTACAAGGCGCCCTCGGATTTGCGCTTGGCATCCCGATTGGCTGGCTCTGCATCCGGCTGACATGCCGTGTCGCCCGCCTGGCCCCCAGCCAGATCTTGCCGGGATGCATGGTGGTGCTCGCCTGCACCACGCTGATCGATGGTGTGGCTCTGCGCTGGCTCCCTACCCTCTATGCATCCGACGAACACACGGGCCGTCTCGCCGCCGCCTGGTTGCTATGGGGCTACGGCGTCACTGCCGCGCTCGTCGTCGTAACGGCAAGCCGCCATCAGCCTGAAACATCATAGCTTGGTCATCCCGACCACCCGCCTTACTGCGTCAACAACAAGGTCCGGCTGGTCCGACTGCACCATGTGGTTGCTCCGCGTCGCCACCACCAATTCCCCTCTGGTCGAGAGCCTGGCCAACCGTGCCTGGCCCTCGCGCCACCCATCCTCCAGCACGGAAGCCGGCCCCGGGAACGGGATCGCGTGGGTGATCACCACCAAGGGCCGGTCACCCAGCGCGCCGAATCCGCCAATCCTGCGCATCGGTTCCGGCACCCGGCTCAGCGCGATCGGGTCGTCTGCCATGGCCCGGAAAAATGCCGGTTTCACCAGTAGCGCCTTGAACGCCCAGAATGCATCAGGGCTGAGCCCGTCGGGGATCTCCTTCATGAGCGAGGCGGCAAGCCGAACCAGCCCGAGCCGCGCGGCGGCTTCAAGCCCACGCCCGAACAACCCGATTTTGCCGGCATAGGATTCGTAGGACGGCCGGAAAATCACCCCCTCTTCAGGCGTATCCACCAAAACCAGGCCGGCAACCTCGTTGGGATAGGTCTGCGTATATAAGCGCACCAACGGCCCACCGAACGAATGGGCCACCAGCACGAAGGGCGGCCTGATATCGCCGCCTGCCAGAACGGCATGCAAATCAGCCACACGATCTTGCAGGGTGCGGAGACGCGCCGCCGGATCGCTCCACAAATAGCCCGCCCGATCATAAGTGCAGACCCGCGCAAACCCGGCAATTTTGTCCTGGATCGGCCACCAGAGAATGGAAGGCCCGCCGGCACCCTGCTCGATCACCACGGTCGGACCGGCTGACACGCCTTTGCAAAGAATGTGCAGTCGCCTGCCGCCGATATCTACCATCTGGCCGGGCGGCGGAAATCGCACCCGGTCCCTGGCCTCGCAGATCGCTTCCGCAACACCGCCCACCGCCATCAGCCCAAGCAGAATAGCCACACACCGCCACAGCCACATCATCGGCCCGCTCCATCGCCACGAAACAGGAATATACATTGATGTATAAAATACAGTAGTGCATATTTTTGCCATGTCAGACATGGCCGCCCCCCCGCGCCGGGTTACCAAGCGCGACCGCACGCGTGCCCTGTTGCTACAGGCCGCCTCCCAGATCATTGGCGAGATAGGCTATGAGCGTCTGTCGCTGGAGGCAGTCGCCGCCAAAGCGGGCATGACCCGGGGCGCGATCTACGGCAATTTCAAGAACAAGGAGGATCTGCTCCTCGCCGTGGTCGCAGCGAAATGGCAGCCGATCCTGCCCCCCTTGCAGCCAGGCACAGGGTTTGCCGATCACATGCGCTGCATCGCCGAGGCCGTTGTGGCCGCCATGCCGGCGCGCCGCGCCGCCGCCATTGGCGCCGCCTCGTTCCAGCTTTACGCGCTGACTCACGAGGCGATGCGCGTGCGCGTCGCCCAGGCGAACGCGGAAATCTACGCCCAGATGGCAGCGGGTCTGCGCGAATTTGTGCCGGCATCAGATCTACCGATGCCGGCGGAAACATTCGTCCGCGTTGCCCATGCCATGGTCGACGGCCTGATGTTCCTGCACGCTTTGACCCCCGACCTCATCGACGCCGACATCATCCGCGCCGCGTTCGAGCTTCTCGCCAAGACGGCCGTCTCCCCGGAAGACGGCCACGCGCCGCCACCATAGAGGACGGGCCGCCCAAAGCAGGGGCGGCCCAATAAGCTGGCCTCGGGTGATCACCCGGCCCAGACCAGCGGCTTCGCCTCCTGGCCATGCTTCGCCTTATCGACGCTGCACGCGGCCGTGCCCTGCAGATCAGCCACCGTCAACCAGGCGCTGCCGGCACCGATCACCGGATCGGCATCGAGAAAGAGCGTGCCGCCGGCCAGATGCGCGCAGCGATTATGTCTGGTCACGGCGGAACGATGCGCCTTGGTGGGGTCGGCCGCCATCGCGCCGCGCTGCTCGCCCCACGCAAGATCGGGCTCGCGCGCCTGCGGCAGATTGATCTGGCCAGGCACGGCGGGCGGCCGGTTCAAAGCCGCTGCCGACGCTGATGTCCGCAGGTTGAGCGTGGCCATTGCCGGCTCCTGGACGATGGCCACCGGAACGGCGAATAGCGGTGATGGCCAGGCATGCGCCCCCACCGCGGCGCCAGCCGCCGCCCCGTCAGCGTACACCAGCGGATATGGGTTGGTCGTAGCTGAAGACGACATCATGCCGGGTCCGCCCTTGCCGCTCTGGCCTTCAGGGCCGGACCTTGCCCGCTCCGGGGAAAGGCGGGAGTAGAGGCGTCTTTGATCTTGGGTCAGCTCGACAAAATCCACTGTCATGAGCGACACTTTGTTCTGCGCGATATCATTGATGTAGTGGAATGATCCGCGAATCCCCCTGTAGGTCACCAGGCTGACCGCCTCGCCGGCTTGACCCAACGCTATGTCCGTCGAAAAGCCACCCTTCTTCTCCTGAAACCATCGCCCGACCAGCTTCAGGAGTTTGCGGGCGCCTGGGCTGCCCCCGTCGCGGCGCAGTTTCAGCAGGTTGATCAGCGCCTCCGCCTGCGATCCTGCAAAAACGCATATTTCAGCATGAGACCGTGGAAGATTAGCCATAAATCACGCTCCTGTACGTGCAAGGCGCCGACTGAGTGTCTCTCAACCACATACAATCTGTACGACTTCCATACGAAAATGAAGCCATTTACATGCCATTAATATACTCTATATGGGGGGCAGATATGCAAAATGAGCATATTTCTCGCGGTATTCCCCACTATTCATATACAAAAATCGTACTTAAATCCTCAAACCCCACTCTGGGGTCCAGGCTCAGGCTTCGTTTTCAAAGGAGGTGATTTCGTGCCCCAAACCACTATCGACATGGATGCAAAGACACTCGATACAATTGCGGAGCTGAAGGAGAAATTCAACGTCAAGACGAACGCGCAGGTCATTCGACGGGCGCTTGCACTCGCCCGCGTGGCATCGCGCGCGTCGGGCCAGCAGGACTACATCACCCTGATCGGCGACAATGCTGCCGATAAGACCACAGTGATGTTGAGCGATTAATATGGTGGAAGCGGCGGGTGAGGGCGGGAGCAGCCCGAAGGGTAAGCCTGTCTATCTGCGGGACTCGGAAGCGGACATGCGCGTTGTTGAAATCAAGCGTGAGACCGCTCGCCAGATCATCGCACTCACCGCTTCCTCCGCGCTTCTTCTGCTGGTCGTCGCGCCGTTTATCGAGTTGGCGTTTCTGAAAGATCTCAAATTTGAGGATCTCAAGGAAACACTTCATATCCTTATTCCGCCAACCATCGGTCTCTTTGGTGCCGTCGCCGGATTTTATTTCGGCGAAAGAAACATGGGCTAGAAGGCTGATAAAAATACTCGCCACAACAAAGAGCTAGAGCATGATCCGGCACTATGCGGTCAGCTGCCGGATGAACATGCTCGCCAAAACAAAGAACGAGAGCGGGATGCGACACTCGACAACGATTCGATCAGATCGCATCCCGCTCTGGAGCGGCTTCGTGATC
>Ga0116227_10008972_pt1 | contig 18429 bp, 9 predicted proteins | sample S1TSphgellanicum_FD_89693 | JGI IMG/M metagenome (GOLD analysis project Ga0116227, IMG submission 89693) | Host-associated microbial communities from peat moss isolated from Minnesota, USA - S1T2_Fb - Sphagnum magellanicum MG | ecosystem: Host-associated > Plants > Peat moss > Unclassified... | reverse complement strand
GATCAAGAGCGTGCAAAACACGCGCAAGATCACGAAAGCGATGGAGATGGTGGCCGCATCGAAGATGCGCCGCGCTCAGGAGCGCATGCGCGCTGCTCGCCCGTATGCCGACAAGGTCCGCGACATCGCTGCACACATGAGCCGTTCGAACCCTGAGTATCGTCACCCGTTCATGGTGTCGAACGAAGGCGCGAAGACGGCCGGCATGATCCTCGTCACGACCGACAAGGGTCTGTGCGGCGGCATGAATACGAACGTACTGCGCGCGGCGCTGCAGAAGTTCAAGGAGCTGGAAGGCCAGGGCAAGACCGTCGAAGCAACGGCGATCGGCACCAAGGGTCTCGGTTTTCTGAACCGCCTGCGCGCGAAGGTTGCGTCGAACGTCGTGCATCTGGGCGACACGCCGCACCTCGAGAAGTTGATCGGCGCGGTGAAAGTGCAGCTCGACATGTACTCGGAAGGCAAGATTTCCGCGGTGTACCTGGCGTACACGCGCTTCGTCAATACGATGAAGCAGGAAGCGGTGATCGAGCAACTGCTGCCGCTGTCGGCAGACCAGTTCGAGCGCAAGGAAGACGAGGGCACGACCCCGAGCACGTCGTGGGACTACATCTACGAGCCGGATGCCCAGGCGGTGGTGGACGAGTTGCTCGTGCGTTATGTGGAAGCGCTGGTTTATCAGGCCGTCGCGGAAAACATGGCGTCGGAGCAGTCGGCACGGATGGTCGCGATGAAGGCCGCTTCGGACAACGCGAAGACGGTCATCAACGAACTGCAGCTCGTGTACAACAAGAGCCGCCAGGCCGCGATCACGAAAGAACTGTCGGAAATCGTCGGTGGCGCTGCGGCGGTCTGACCATCATGGTCAGGCGCGCCTTTGGGCAAGCGCTACGAAACTGCGCCTTTGCGCGAGTGAAGAATTGAGTATCTAAAGGAAAAGCGATGAGTACTACTGCTTTGGTAGAAGGCAAGATCGTACAGTGCATCGGCGCGGTGATCGACGTGGAATTCCCGCGTGAACACATGCCGAAGATTTACGACGCGCTCATTCTCGACGGTTCGGAACTGACCCTCGAAGTTCAGCAGCAGCTGGGCGACGGCGTCGTGCGGACCATCTGTCTGGGTGCATCCGACGGCCTGCGCCGCGGCACGACGGTGAAGAACACCGGCAAGCCGATCAGCGTGCCGGTTGGCAAGCCGACGCTCGGCCGGATCATGGACGTGCTGGGTCGCCCGATCGACGAAGCCGGCCCGATCAACTCGGACGTGACGCGCGGTATTCACCAGAAGGCGCCGGCGTTCGACGAACTGTCGCCGTCGACCGAACTGCTCGAAACGGGTATCAAGGTGATCGACCTGATCTGCCCGTTCGCAAAGGGCGGTAAGGTTGGCCTGTTCGGTGGCGCCGGTGTGGGCAAGACCGTGAACATGATGGAACTGATCAACAACATCGCCAAGGAACACGGTGGCTATTCCGTGTTCGCCGGTGTTGGCGAGCGTACCCGCGAAGGGAACGACTTCTATCATGAAATGAAGGACTCGAACGTTCTCGACAAGGTCGCGCTGGTGTACGGCCAGATGAACGAGCCGCCGGGCAACCGTCTGCGCGTCGCGCTGACCGGTCTGACGATGGCTGAGCACTTCCGTGACGAAGGCCTCGACGTGCTGTTCTTCGTCGACAACATCTACCGTTTCACGCTGGCAGGCACGGAAGTGTCGGCACTGCTCGGCCGTATGCCGTCGGCAGTGGGCTATCAGCCGACGTTGGCTGAAGAAATGGGCAAGCTGCAAGAGCGGATTACGTCGACCAAGACCGGCTCGATCACGTCGGTGCAGGCCGTGTACGTCCCTGCGGATGACTTGACCGATCCGTCGCCGGCTACGACCTTCGGCCACCTTGACGCAACCGTCGTGTTGTCGCGTGACATCGCCTCGCTGGGGATCTACCCGGCGGTCGACCCGCTCGATTCGACCTCGCGTCAGATCGACCCGAACGTGATCGGCGAAGAGCACTACGCCATCACGCGCGGCGTGCAGCAAACGCTGCAGCGCTACAAGGAACTGCGCGACATTATCGCGATTCTGGGCATGGACGAACTGGCGCCGGAAGACAAGCTCGCCGTGGCGCGCGCTCGTAAGATCCAGCGTTTCCTGTCGCAGCCGTTCCACGTCGCTGAAGTGTTCACGGGCTCGCCGGGCAAGTACGTGCCGCTGAAGGAAACGATCCGCGGCTTCAAGATGATCGTGGGCGGTGAGTGCGATCATCTGCCGGAGCAGGCGTTCTACATGGTCGGCACGATCGACGAAGCCTTCGAAAAGGCCAAGAAGATCCAGTAAAGGTCGGGTGTAGGCAATCAGGCGCGGCAAGTCGCACCGCTGAATATGTAACACGTGACTTATCGCGCCTCTCACTACGCTCAACCGAGCCTTGCATGGGACGAGAGTAACCGCTAAAGCGCTAACTCTCGTCGAGCTTTGCATGGGACCCGGGCAAGCGCTAAAGCGCTAATTCGGGTCGACATAGGAGTCGATATGGCAACCATTAAAGTAGACGTCGTCAGCGCGGAAGAGCAGATCTTCTCGGGTCAGGCGAAATTCGTGGCGCTGCCGGGCGAAGCGGGCGAGCTCGGCATTCTGCCGGGTCACACGCCGCTCATTACGCGGATTCGTCCGGGTGCGGTGCGTATCGAAGCTGAAAACGGCGAAGAAGAGTTTGTGTTCGTCGCCGGCGGCATTCTCGAAATCCAGCCGGGCGCAGTGACGGTTCTCGCCGACACGGCAATCCGCGGTAAGGATCTCGACGAAGCCAAGGCCGAAGACGCACGCAAGCGCGCGGAAGAAGCGCTGCAGAACACCGGTTCGAACCTCGAATACGCAACCGCTCAGGCGGAACTCGCGTATGCGACGGCTCAGCTCGCGGCGATTCAGCGTCTGCGCAAGCTGCGCGGTCAGAATTAAGCAGCAAGCAGCAAAGAAAAAGCAGCCTGACCGGCTGCTTTTTTTTCAACATTGCTTGACGTTTACGGAAAGGGAAACAGAATCATCGCCTTGATGTGGCCGAAGCAGTTGATGCAGCTGACGAGTTTGAAGCAGTCGAAACAGGAAAGCACCTGCGGGTAAGACTTGATGCCTTGCCGTTATCCGCCGGGGCACAATCGGTTTCGAAGTCATTCCAACAGAGCACGCATTCGTTTCCGGAGACACCGCCATGGCAACGCAAGCGTCAGGTGAAGGCGCCCTCATTGAACCGAAGGACGGTCTGTCCTACGTGCGCGGCTCGACCGCTATCCCGTTGAGCGATGCGACCGTCGGACGATTCCTGTGCGATACCGCGCGACGTTTCGCCGACCGGCCCGCCGTGGTGTTCCGCGAGCAAGGCATTCGCTGGACGTGGCAGGTGTTTTTGCAGGAAGTCGACGTGCTCGCCACCGGTTTGCTGGCACAGGGTATCGGCAAGGGCGATCGTGTCGGCATCTGGTCGCCGAACCGGGTCGAGTGGCTGATGACGCAATTCGCCACCGCGCGCATCGGCGCCGTGCTGGTGAACATCAACCCGGCCTATCGGCTGGCCGAACTCGAGTACGCGCTGAACAAGGTGGCTTGCAAGGCCATCATTGCCGCCGAGCGCTTCAAGTCGTCGATGTACCTGGAGATGCTGCAAGAACTGGCGCCCGAGCTTGCCACAGCAACGCCCGGCGATCTGCACGCCGCTCGCCTGGCGGATCTGCGGGTCGTCATTCGCATGGGCGATACCGCGACGCCGGGCATGTTGAGTTTCTCCGATGTGATCGAGCAGGGCCGCACGACGCTTGACCCGGCGAAGCTCGAAGCGATCGGCGCCGCCCTGTCGGCCGACGATCCGATCAACATCCAGTTCACGAGCGGCACCACCGGCAATCCGAAGGGCGCCACGCTCACGCATCGCAACGTCGTCAACAACGCCCGCTATATCGCGATGGCGATGCGTCTCTCGGAACAGGATGGCCTCTGCATCCCCGTGCCGCTCTATCACTGCTTCGGGATGGTGCTCGCGGTGCTGGCCTGCGTATCGGTCGGTGCGAATATGGTGTTCCCGGGCGAGGCCTTCGACCCCGTTGCTACGCTGGCCGCGGTCGCCGAGGAAAAATGCACGGCATTGCATGGCGTACCGACCATGTTCATCGCCGAACTGGATCGCCCCGAGTTTGCGCGCTTCGATCTCACACGCCTGCGGACCGGCATCATGGCCGGCTCGCCATGCCCGATCGAGACGATGAAAAAGGTCGTATCGAAGATGCACCTGGCCGAAATCACGATTGCCTATGGCATGACGGAGACAAGCCCGGTGTCGTTCCAAAGCTCGACCACGGATCCTCTGGACAAGCGCACTTCAACGGTGGGGCGCGTCCAGCCGCATCTGGAAGTCAAGGTGATCGACGCGCTGGGCAATATCGTGCCGGTCGGCGAGACGGGCGAGCTGTGCACGAAGGGTTACTCGGTGATGCGGGGCTATTGGGGCGATGAAGCGAAAACGCGTGAAAGTATCGTGGATGGCTGGATGCACACCGGCGACCTCGCGACCATCGATGCCGACGGCTACTGCAACATCGTCGGCCGCCTCAAGGACATGCTGATTCGCGGCGGCGAGAACATCTATCCCCGCGAGATCGAGGAGTTTCTGTTCCGTCATCCGAAGATCCAGAGCGTGCAGGTGTTCGGCGTGCCGGACGCGAAATACGGCGAGGAAGTGTGCGCGTGGATCGTGCTGCGCGCCGGCGAACAGGCAAGCGCCGAAGAGGTGCAGGACTTCTGTCGCGGCCAGATCGCCCATTACAAAATCCCGAAGTACATCCGCTTCGTCGACGAACTGCCCATGACGGTCACCGGCAAGGTGCAGAAGTTCGTGATGCGCGAATGCATGATTCAGGAATTGAAGGTGAAGGAAGACAAGACGGCCTGATCGAGGTGGCCTGAAACGGCTGCGGGCGTCGCGTACCGTGTACGCGACGCCCGCAGGGGTTCGACCTTGGAGTAGCGAATCGTCTGCGAAGCCGGGTCTGGAAACAACCCTTGCGAGGCCCGTCTGGGCAGCGCGCAAACGTTTGGCTAAAGAAAAAAAAAGCGGGCCTGGAGCCCGCTAAAAACCACACGCTACGGGGTTAGCGCGAGGAGACCATTGGAGGAACCGACTGGGCAGACGCTTTACGCGTTGACCACGGCGCCAACAGGGATGCCCCTTTACAGGGCTTCGGCGTGCTGCCGACCGGCAAGTGCATCGTATCCGCTCACACCACGCACCCAGCCACATCCGTGTTGAAACCGTTGAAAGGCATTGTGGGCGAATAACTCAGGCAACGCGGTAACAAAGTGTTTCAGGTTGTAACGCCCGCCAGATAAGGCTCTTGGGGATTTTTTGCCATTGAAAGCTGTTTAAAACGTATTTCTTACCGATACTCCTGGCGATTGTTATACAGGTGCGATTGATGCTATCCGAGATGCATCGTGCACCGCTTCTGATTCAGTTTTCACTGCATGAAAACATGGTCTGCCCGCGCAATGGTCGTCGGATCGCCGTGTCTATAGGCCGATACGGCTCTAATAAGCTGAGCGATCGTGAGACGAACAGCCGCACGTCGCTGCAGCGCATCGTTGAGCGCAATCGCGTCGTCAGGGTGGTTGGCCTGTCAGACCAGCCGTCGCGAGCGCGCCGTTCTGTATCGGCTTACGTGCAGAGGGTCGGTTACATGATTGTCCCGACCCGCCCGCGTACCGCACCTGACGTGCAACCGCCCGGCGTGCGGCCCTAAGCGATTACTTCAACCACTTGTCCGAGATCGCCTGGTATTCCCCCGTGGCCTGCGCGAGGTGCAACCACTGATCGACATACTGCTGGAACACCACGTCGCCGAGGGGTAGCAGCCATGCTTTCTCGCCGTATTGGAACGGCTTGTCGGGGTGGACGGAGCACAGCCCCGGGTTGAGCTTCTGCTGCAATAGCGTCTCCGAAGCGTCCGTCACCATCACATCCGCCTTGCCGGCCAGGATCTGCTTGAAGATGGTCACGTTGTCCGGATAGACGGTGAGGTTCGCGTGCGGGAAATACTGCCTCGCGAAGCGCTCGTTCGTGCCGCCCGGGTTGACGATGACCCGGGTCGCGGGCTGGTCGATCTCGGCAACCGTCTGGTACTTGTTCACGTCATCGCAGCGAGCAATGGGCGTCTTGCCGTCGACCATGTAAGGCTGGGTAAAAAACGCGTGCTTCTGTCTCTCAAGGCTCGGTGAAACGCCGCCCACACCGATGTCGCACTTCGCCACGAAGTCGTTCATCAGGTTCGACCACGAGGTTTTCACGTACTCGACTTTCACGCCGAGCGACCGGGCGAGCGACTCGGTCATATCGATGTCGATGCCCTCGAACTGGCCGTCGCCCTTGTAGAACGAATACGGCTTGTAGTCGCCGGTCGTGCAGGCGCGCAGCGTGCCGCGCGCCAGAATCTCATCGAGCCGCGACGGGGCCATTGCGGCGGCGCCGGCAGGGGCCGTTGGCGTTTGCGCGTTGGCCATGCCGGCAGCCGTGCACAACAGCACCCCGACCAGGATCCATGCAGCTTTGTTCATCGGCTCTCCTCGAACACCATAACTGTTTGGTAAGGCTGCTGATCATAGCCCGGCAACCGGCCGTTGAACATTAGCCGAAAGGCCTAGGCCAAGCGGCCGCCGCGCAACGCTATCGCCGGGATCAATGAAGATGCAGGATGGGTCCCGCTGCGTCCGGTAAAATGCCCCTTTGCCTTCAGTCGCAAGCAACGTGGCCCATAACCTCCTCAACGACACCTTCCTGCGCGCGCTGCTGCGCCAGCCGACCGACTACACGCCGATCTGGCTGATGCGTCAGGCGGGCCGCTACCTGCCCGAATACAACGCAACGCGCAGCCGTGCCGGCAGCTTCCTCAGCCTGGCGAAGAGTCCGGCCTATGCGACTGAAGTCACGCTGCAGCCGCTCGAGCGTTACCCGCTCGACGCGGCCATCCTGTTCTCAGACATTCTCACGGTGCCCGATGCAATGGGCCTTGGGCTGGATTTCGTGGCCGGCGAGGGGCCGCAGTTTGCCCGCCCGGTGCGCACCGAAGCGGACGTCGCACGCCTCGCCGTGCCCGACATCGACGCCACGCTGCGCTACGTCACCGACGCCGTGCGCGAAATCCGCAAGGCGCTCACCGACGCGCAAGGCCGCCAGCGCGTGCCGCTGATCGGCTTCTCGGGCAGTCCGTGGACGCTGGCCTGCTACATGGTCGAAGGCGCCGGTTCGTCCGATTTCCGCACGGTGAAGTCCATGCTGTATGCGCGCCCGGATCTGATGCAGCGCATTCTCGAGGTGAACGCGCAAAGCGTGGCGGCCTACCTGAACGCGCAGATCGAAGCCGGCGCGCAAGCCGTGATGATTTTCGACAGTTGGGGTGGCGCACTGGCCGACGGCATCTTCCAGCGCTTTTCGCTGCACTACATCGAGCAGGTGGTGAGCCAGCTCAAGCGCACTCACGACGGGGAAAAGGTGCCGGTGATCACCTTCACGAAGGGGGGCGGCCCGTGGCTCGAAGACATTGCGGCTAGCGGTGTCGACGCGGTCGGGCTCGACTGGACGGTCAACCTCGCCAAGGCGCGCGAGCGCGTCGGCGACCGGGTGGCGCTGCAGGGCAACCTCGATCCGTCGGTGCTGTTCGCGCCGCCCTCGGCGATTCGTATGGAAGCGCGTGCCGTGCTCGACAGTTTCGGCAATCATCCCGGCCACATCTTCAATCTCGGCCATGGCATCTCGCAATTCACGCCGCCGGAACATGTCGCCGAACTGGTCGACGAAGTGCATCGGCACAGCCGTGCTATTCGCGCTGCTGGAGCAGGCGGAACCACGCTGGCTACGTGACGGTTTTGTTGCAGTGCGGCGAGCTGGGCTCTCGGGCTAAGGTAAAAATAGTGTTAACCGGGCCGTCAGATGGCGCTTCCGCCGTTGTCAAGACTTGACTTATGCACACTTATCACGCTGCGGCGCGGTAGAGGCTTTCATCGCAGCATTGTCCTTGCAAGTTGTGTGCGCATTTGATCAAGTCCTTGACTGGCAAGGGTTTCCACGGGGCGGAAGGAATTGTGCGAAAACCCACACAAGGCCGCAGTGGCGCGGTTTTCCGGCCTTCCGGGCGGAGTTCTCAACAAAGTTATCCACAGGACGCGCGGGTCAACAGCAATTGTTCAGTCGAATCCAAAACTTAGCGCGGAAAGTGAAGTTTTACTTTAACTTCGCCGCGTACGCCGCCGCTTCACGGCACGTCACGCCGCTCGCCGCGCCGCGTCTGCCGACCCCGATCGCGATTCCGAATCCAATTTGAGCCCCGTCTTCGTCCGCGTCGCGCTGGATCATCCACTGCCGACCCTGTTCGACTATCGCTGCGACGCGACCGAGCCGCCGCAGCCGGGTACGCTCGTCAGCGTGCCGTTCGGCAGGCGCCAGGTGGTGGGTCTCGTCTGCGAAGTGACCGCTCACAGTGACGTCCCCGCGGACAAGCTGCGCGCCGTGGATGCGATCTGCGAGGCCTGTCCACCGCTATCGGACGAATGGCTGGCGCTCGCCGCCTTTGCCGCGGACTACTACCAGCGGGGTCTCGGCGAAGTCGCCTTGCCGGCTTTGCCGCAAGCGTTGCGCGACCCATCGCGCTGGGCGCGGCTGCTGGCGCCGCAGGAGCGCTACAGTCTGCTACCGGCCGGCCGCACGGCGCTGCCCGACGCCTTGCCGGCGCGCGCGAGCGCCTTGCGGCGCCTCGCTCAGGCGCTGATCGAAGCGGACGCGCTGCTGGCTGCCGACGCGCGCGTGATTCACCCGAAAGCCGTCGCGACACTCGATGCATGGCAGGCCGAAGGCTGGGTAGCGCTGGAGGTGACCGAAGCGGCCGCATTGGGCGCGACACCGTCAGTGTGCGACGGCGCGCAGCAAGCCGTCTCGCCCACCCTGCCGACTCTCACCGACGAACAGGCCGCCGCCGTCGAGGCGATCCGCGACGCCGACGGCTTCGCTCCCTTCCTGCTGCACGGCGTGACCGGCAGCGGCAAGACCGAGGTCTATTTGCGCGCGCTCGCCGCCATTCTCGCGGCGCGGCCCGATGCTCAGGCGCTCGTCCTCGTCCCCGAAATCAATCTCACGCCGCAATTCGAGGCTGCGTTTCGCGCACGTTTCGCGGCGCTCGACGGCACTTCGATCGTCACCTTGCACAGCGGTCTCGCGGAGGGCGAACGGGCGCGCAACTGGTTTGCGGCGCACAGCGGCCGTGCGCGGATCGTGCTCGGCACGCGGCTCGCGATACTCGCGTCGCTGCCGAAGCTGGCCATCATCGTGGTCGACGAGGAGCACGATCCCGCTTACAAGCAGCAAGAAGGCTTGCGCTACTCGGCGCGCGATCTGGCCATCTGGCGCGCCAAGCAACTGGGCTTGCCGGTGGTGCTCGGCTCGGCGACGCCGTCGCTCGAAAGCTGGTGGCAGGCCGACCAGGGGCGCTACACGCGCTTGACGCTGTCGCGCCGCGCGGTCGCCGAAGCGGTGTTGCCCACCGTCAAGCTGATCGATCTCGAAGAAGAGCGACGGCGCGGACGGGCTTCGGTGGAAGGCCTGTCGGGGCCGTTGATTGCGGCCTTGAAAACGCGCCTGGAAAAGGGCGAGCAGAGCCTCGTGTTTCTGAACCGCCGTGGCTACGCGCCGCAACTGGCCTGCGACGCCTGCGGCTGGGTGGCCGGTTGCCCGCGCTGCAGCGCCTACGTCGTGCTGCACAAGCCCGAGCGCGCGCTGCGTTGCCATCATTGCGGCTGGGAGGCGCGCATCCCGCGCTCGTGCCCGGATTGCGGCAACGTCGACATCGCGCCGCTCGGGCGCGGCACGCAGCGTGTCGAGGAAACGCTGGCAACCGCCGTGCCGGGCGCGCGCGTGCTGCGCATCGACGCCGACAGCACGCGCCGCAAAGGCAGCGCGCAGGCGCTGTTCTCCGATGTGCACGCGGGCGACGTCGACATCCTGGTGGGCACGCAGATGATCGCCAAGGGCCACGATTTTCAGCGCGTTTCGCTGGTGGGCGTGCTCAATGCGGATACCGCGCTGTTCTCGCACGACTTCCGCGCGAGCGAGCGCCTGTTCGCCCAGCTGATGCAGGTGAGCGGCCGTGCCGGACGCGCCGGACTGCCCGGCGAAGTGCTGGTGCAGACGCGTTATCCGCGGCATGCGCTGTATCACGCGCTGGCGCGGCACGACTACGTGGGTTTCGCCAACTCGACGCTCGCCGAGCGCCGCGACGCCCATCTGCCGCCGTTCGTCTATCAGGCCTTGCTGCGCGCCGAAGGGCGCACGCTCGAGGCGGCGCTCGCTTTCCTGCAGCAGGCCGCCGCGGCGCTGGCGGAGATGCCGTCCGCCGGGCGGGTCACCGTCTACGACGCCGTGCCGCTCACCATCGTCAAGGTGATGCATGTGCATCGCGCGCAACTGCTGATCGAGAGTGCGTCGCGTGGCGCGCTGCAAGCCACGCTGCGGGCGTGGCAGCCGATCTTGCGCACCTTGAAGGGCGTGTTGCGCTGGAATCTCGAAGTCGACCCGCTCGACATCTGAAGTCCCACCGCGGCCTGACTCTGGGCCCAGCCGCGCCCGCCGCCCCGGCCAGCGTGCAAATCCCTTTCAGTCATATTCATAGAGCGAAAGGTCGTTTCAGTTCTGAAAGCCGGTCGTCTATATTTCGCCGAATCGGCGCAGTTTTAACAACAATCCCAACTTCTCCCGCGCCGACGCACCTCAACTCTCGGGGCTTTTGCGATGAGCGATACCAATCACAGCCTGCCGGCGGGCGCAGCACCGGCCAAATCCGATCCTAAGCATGACACGGCCAGCCAACGTGGCGGCGGCCTGTTCGCCACCGAAGACTGGTGGGCCGTCTGGATCGGCCTGCTGGTGATCGTCGTCGCATGGGCGTTGTTCGCCTCGGGCAGCAGCATTAAATGGCTCGCGGTCGCGCCGGCGAAATGGTCGGACCCGGGCGCAGTCGTCCAGGATCTGGTCAAGCATCTGCCGAACTATGCCGCGTTGTTCGTCGTGTTCGCGGTGCTGTTCGGCGTGAGCCTCGCCGCCTTGAAGCAGCGGCTCGCACATTTTCTGCCGTCGTTCCTGATCCTGTTCGTCGCGTCGATCCTGATTTTTGCGCTCGGCGCCTGGGTCAACGCCTCGAAGTACAACCTCGAGCCGCCGCTGGTTGCACTCGCGCTCGGCCTGGTGATCTCGAACGTGTTCCGTCTGCCCGAGTGGTTCTCCGCCGGGTTGCGCGTCGAGTTTTATATCAAGGTGGGTATCGTGCTGCTGGGCGCGACGCTGCCGTTCACCCTGCTGGTCTGGGCCGGTCCGGTTGCGGTCGGGCAGGCGAGCATCGTCTCGCTGGTGACGTTCTTCGTGATCTTCTTTGCCGGCAAGGCGTTTGGCCTCGACCGCCGGTTTGCCGCAGTGCTCGGCGTGGGCGGCGCGGTGTGCGGCGTCTCGGCGGCGATTGCGATTGCAGGCGCCGTGCGCGCTAAACGAGAGCAGGCTTCGGTGGCGATCACGCTGGTGATCCTGTGGGCCATTGTGATGATTTTCGTGTTGCCGTTCGCGTCGCGCTCGCTCGGGTTGTCGACGGCGGTGGCCGGCGCCTGGATCGGCACCTCGGAGTTCGCGGATGCCGCCGGTATCGCCGCCGCCCAGGCCTACGGCGACTTCGCCAAGCACGCAGGCGGTGCGATCGCCGGTGCGCCCGAAGCCTCGCTGCAGGCGTTCACGCTGATGAAAGTGGTGGGCCGCGATATCTGGATCGGCATCTGGGCCTTCGTGCTGGCGATCGTCGCAAGCACCCGCTGGGAGACCGAGGACAGCGGCGTCAAAGCCAAGGCCAACGCCGGCGAGATCTGGGCGCGCTTTCCGAAATTCGTGATCGGCTTCGTGATCGCGTCGGCGCTCGTGACGTGGATCGCGAGCCACTATTCGCTGGCGGATTACCGCAAGGTGGTGACACCGGAGTTCGTCGCGCCGATTACCGCGCTGCGCACCTGGGCGTTCATTTTCTGCTTTCTGAGCATTGGTTTGACGACGCGGTTGCGCCTGCTGAGCGCCACCGGACTGAAGCCGTTCCTCGCGTTCACGGCCGGCGTGGTCGTCAATATCGCCATCGGCTACGCGCTGTCCGCGCACGTGTTCGCATCGTATTGGAATAGCTTGGGACAGGGATCGTGACTGCCCCGGCGGAACGCGCGGACGCGGCGAAGCAGGCACTGCGCGCGTGCCGGCCAAGCTGCGCCGGTTGCCGGTACCGCGCTGACGATCGACACACGCTGGAGCAGAGCATCCCGGGCCTCGTGGTGTTCAGTTCAGGGTTTGGCGCGAGCGTGGCGGCAAGCCGGCTCTGCCGCCTGCACGACCAGCTCGTCTCGCCGGACGACGCCTGCAGCCAGTTCGTGGCGCGGGCCTGAGCCCGCGCTTACTCCCGGACCGCGCCGCGTGCGCCGTTCGGCGAACGTCGCTCGTCCGCCGTTTCTCTTGCGACCGAACACGTCGCACCGCGAATGAAGAGGACCGCGCACATCGCGCACATCGTCCAGATTCCTGCCACTACCAGCCACTTTTCCATTTCCACTACCCCGTAAGCCCCGTACTGTGCGCTAACGCGCATTCTTAACCTGTATAACGGCGCGATTCCGATTTCGATAAGGGTCGCCAGAAAAGAAATTCGTAGGGGAAAGTACTGATGCCACCGGGGTTTGCCCCGATGCGCCGCTACCCGCCGCAAACCCCGGTCATACAAGGCTTGAACAATGGTGCAACCATGCCTTTTGGATGGTTGCACCTTTTTATTGGGAGGCGTACGATTCGGCCAACTTTTTAGTCTTTGGCCGGCGCGGGTTGGCTGGCATATGAAGAAGGAAACATGGCTAGCACCACCCTCGGCGTCAAGGTTGACGACCTCCTGCGTTCCCGGCTGAAAGATGCCGCCACCCGTCTCGAACGCACTCCGCACTGGCTGATCAAGCAGGCGATCTTCGCGTATCTCGAACGAATCGAGCACGGTCAATTGCCGGCGGAGCTGTCCGGCGTGCATGGTTCGGCGGATATGGCCGACGGTGCAACCGTCGAGTCCGAAGAGGACGGTGCGTCGCACCCGTTCCTCGATTTTGCGCAGAACGTGCAACCGCAATCGGTGCTGCGCGCGGCGATCACTGCGGCGTACCGTCGTCCCGAGCCGGAATGCGTGCCGTTCCTGCTCGGCCAGGCGCGTCTGCCGGCCAACCTCGCCAATGACGTGGACGCGATGGCGAGCAAGCTCGTCGAAACGCTGCGCGGCAAGAGCAAGGGTGGCGGCGTCGAAGGGTTGATCCACGAATTTTCGCTGTCGAGCCAGGAAGGCGTGGCGCTGATGTGCCTCGCCGAAGCGCTGCTGCGGATTCCCGATCGCGCCACCCGCGACGCGCTGATCCGCGACAAGATCAGCAAGGGCGACTGGAAATCGCACGTCGGCCAGGCGCCGTCGCTGTTCGTCAATGCCGCCACATGGGGGCTGATGATCACCGGCAAGCTGGTGACGACCAATAGCGAAACGAGTCTGTCGTCGGCGTTGACGCGCCTGATCGGCAAGGGCGGCGAGCCGCTGATCCGCAAGGGCGTCGATATGGCGATGCGCCTGATGGGCGAGCAGTTCGTCACCGGCGAGAACATCTCCGAGGCGCTCGCCAACAGCCGCAAGTTCGAGGCGCGCGGCTTCCGCTACTCCTACGACATGCTCGGCGAAGCGGCCACCACCGAAGCGGACGCGCAGCGCTACTACGCGTCGTACGAGCAGGCAATCCACGCCATCGGCAAGGCCGCCGGCGGCCGCGGCATCTATGAAGGCCCGGGCATTTCGATCAAGCTCTCGGCGCTGCATGCACGCTATTCACGCTCGCAGCAGGAACGCACGATGAGCGAGCTGCTGCCGCGCGTGCGTTCGCTTGCGATCCTTGCGCGCCGCTACGACATCGGCCTGAACATCGACGCCGAAGAGGCGGACCGCCTCGAAATCTCGCTGGATCTGCTCGAAGCGCTGTGCTTCGATCAGGATCTGGCGGGCTGGAACGGCATCGGCTTCGTGGTGCAGGCGTATCAGAAGCGCTGCCCGTTCGTGATCGACTACATCGTCGATCTGGCGCGCCGCAGCCGTCACCGCATCATGGTGCGCCTCGTGAAGGGCGCCTACTGGGACACCGAGATCAAGCGCGCCCAGGTGGACGGCCTCGAAGGCTATCCGGTCTACACGCGCAAGATCTACACGGACGTTTCGTACCTCGCCTGCGCGAAGAAGCTGCTCGGCGCGCCGGACGCGGTGTATCCGCAGTTCGCGACGCACAACGCGCATACGCTCTCGGCGATCTATCACCTCGCGGGTCAGAACTACTATCCCGGCCAGTACGAGTTCCAGTGTCTGCACGGCATGGGCGAGCCGCTGTATGAAGAAGTCACCGGCCCGCTGTCTGCTGGAAAGCTGAACCGTCCGTGCCGCGTGTATGCGCCGGTCGGCACGCATGAGACGCTGCTGGCGTATCTGGTGCGGCGTCTGCTGGAAAACGGTGCGAATACGTCGTTCGTGAACCGCATCGCGGATGAAAACGTCGCGATCAAGGATCTGGTCGCCGACCCGGTCGAAGAAGCGTCGAAGATCGTGCCGCTCGGCGCGCCGCACGCGAAGATTCCGCTGCCGCGCAATCTGTACGGCGCGGAGCGCGTCAATTCGATGGGCCTCGATCTGTCGAACGAACATCGGCTGGCGTCGCTGTCGTCGGCCTTGCTGGCGAGCGCGCATCATCCGTGGCGCGCGGCGCCGATGCTCGAAGACAACGAAATCGCCGTGGGCACCTCGCGCGATGTGCGCAATCCGGCCGACCATCGCGACCTCGTCGGCACCGTCGTCGAAGCCACTTCGGAACACGTGAGCGCCGCGCTTTCGCACGCCGTAGCCGCTGCGCCGATCTGGCAAGCGACGCCGGTCGAAGCGCGCGCCGATTGCCTCGCCCGCGCCGCCGATCTGCTCGAAGCGCAGATGCATACGCTGATGGGCCTCGTGGTGCGCGAAGCGGGCAAGTCGCTGCCGAACGCGGTGGCGGAAATCCGCGAAGCGATCGACTTCCTGCGCTACTACTCGGCGCAGATCCGCACCGAGTTCTCGAACGACACACATCGTCCGCTCGGTCCGGTGGTCTGTATCAGCCCGTGGAATTTCCCGCTGGCCATCTTCATGGGCCAGGTGGCGGCGGCGCTCGCGGCCGGCAACACGGTGCTGGCGAAGCCGGCGGAACAGACGCCGCTGATCGCCGCGCAAGCGGTGCGCATCCTGCGCGAAGCCGGCGTGCCGGCCGGCGCGGTGCAACTGCTGCCGGGCGACGGCGAAACCGTCGGTGCGGCGCTGGTGGCCGATGCCCGCACGCGGGCGGTGATGTTCACCGGCTCGACCGAAGTCGCGCGCCTCATCAACAAGACGCTCTCGAATCGTCTGGACGCCGACGGCAGGCCGATTCCGCTGATCGCCGAAACCGGCGGCCAGAACGCGATGATCGTCGATTCGTCGGCGCTCGCCGAGCAGGTGGTGGCGGACGTGCTGAACTCGGCGTTCGACTCGGCCGGTCAACGCTGTTCCGCGCTGCGTGTGCTGTGTCTGCAGGACGACGTCGCCGACCGCACGCTGGAAATGCTGACCGGCGCGATGCGCGAACTGGCGGTGGGCAACCCGGATCGCCTGTCGATCGACGTGGGCCCGGTGATCGACGTCGAAGCGAAGCGCGGTATCGACGCGCACATCGCGGCGATGCGCGAGAAGGGCCGCAAGATCGAGCAACTGCCGATGCCGGAAGGCGGCGCCCAGGGCACCTTCGTGCCGCCGACGCTGATCGAGCTCGACAGCATCGACGAACTGAAGCGCGAAGTGTTCGGTCCGGTGCTGCACGTGGTGCGCTATCGCCGCAGCGCGCTCGACAAGCTGCTGGAACAGATCCGCGCGACGGGTTATGGCCTGACGCTCGGCATCCACACGCGGATCGACGAGACCATCGCGCATGTGATCAGCCGCGCGCACGTGGGCAATATCTATGTGAACCGCAATGTGGTGGGCGCGGTGGTGGGGGTGCAACCGTTCGGCGGCGAAGGCCTGTCCGGCACGGGTCCGAAGGCAGGCGGCGCGCTGTATCTGCAGCGGCTTCTCGCCACGCGTCCGGCGGGTCTGCCGAAAACGCTGGCGCAGTTGCTGGTGACGGATGCACCACAAGCGGGCCTAAACGGTGATAATCGCAGCGACAATCCGGCCTCGGCGCTGACGGTCTTGCGCGACTGGCTGATCGGCGAGCGTGAGGCGGCACTCGCGGCGCGTTGCGACGGCTACCTGTCGCAAGGCCTGGCGGGTGCGACGGCGGTGTTGCCCGGACCGACCGGCGAGCGCAACACCTACACGCTGGGCGCGCGCGGCACGGTGCTGTGCGTGGCGTCGACGGCGAGCGGTGCACGCGTGCAGTTCGCCGCGGTGCTGGCTACCGGCAATCGCGCGTTGTTCGAAGGCGCGGCCGGCGAGCAACTGGTGTCGGCGCTGCCGGCAGCGCTCAAGACGTACGCGAGCGTGAAGAAGGGCGGCGACACGCCGTTCGACGCCGTGCTGTTCGAAGGCGATAGCGACGAGCTGCTGGCGCTGGTGAAGGAAGTGGCCAAGCGTGCGGGTCCGATCGTCTCGGTGCAGGGCGTGGCGGCACGGGCGCTGGAAAGCGGCGACGAGGATTACGCGCTCGAACGTCTCCTGACGGAACGTTCGGTCAGCGTGAATACGGCAGCAGCGGGCGGCAATGCGAATTTGATGACGATCGGTTGAGCGAACCTTTAACGGTCGATTCAATAAAACGGAAGCGGTACGGCGACCCCGAAACCGCTCCATTCACACCTGGTACCAAGGAGAAGCTATGCAACACAAGATGAAACAGCTGGCTGGCGCGACGCTCGTCGCAGCCATGTCACTGGCGGGGGCGGCACACGCACAGCAGGTCGAAGACGTGAAGGTGGGTTTTGCTGGTCCGATGACGGGCGCACAGGCTCACTACGGCAAGGACTTCCAGAACGGCATCACGCTGGCTGTGGAAGAAATGAACGCCACGAAGCCGGTGATCGGCGGCAAGCCGGTGCGCTTCGTGCTGGATGCGGCGGACGACCAGGCTGACCCGCGCACCGGCACGACCGTTGCGCAGAAGCTGGTGGACGACGGCATCAAGGGCATGCTCGGCCACTTCAACTCGGGCACGACGATCCCGGCTTCGCGCATCTACGCGAACGCGGGCATCCCCGAAATCGCCATGGCGACGGCGCCTGAATACACGCAACAAGGCTTCAAGACCACGTTCCGGATGATGACGTCCGATACGCAGCAAGGTTCGGTCGCGGGCACGTTCGCGGTGAAGAGCCTGGGTATGAAGAAGATCGCGATTGTCGATGACCGTACGGCTTATGGCCAGGGTCTGGCTGATCAGTTTGAGAAGGCTGCCAAGGCTTCCGGCGCTACTATCGTCGATCGTGAATTCACTAACGATAAGGCTGTCGACTTTAAGTCGATTCTCACCAAGCTGAAGTCGGTGAATCCGGATCTGATCTATTACGGCGGTGCCGATTCGCAAGCTGCGCCGATGGTCAAGCAGATGAAGACGCTCGGCATCAAGGCTCCGCTGATGGGCGGCGAGATGGTGCATACGCCTACCTTCCTTTCGCTGGCGGGTGATGCGGCTAATGGGACGGTGGCTTCGCTTGCTGGCCTGCCGCTGGATCAGATGCCCGGTGGCGCTGACTACGTCGCCAAGTACAAGAAGCGCTTCAACGAAGATGTGCAGACGTACTCGCCCTATGCCTATGACGGCGCTATGGCTATGTTCGATGCTATGAAGAAAGCTAACTCCACCGATCCGGCCAAGTATCTGCCGCTGCTCGCCAAGACCGATATGCCCGCTGTTACTACCACTCATCTGGAGTATGACGGCAAGGGTGATCTTAAGAATGGTGGGATCACGCTTTATAAGGTTGTCGATGGGAAGTGGACTACTTTGCAGAGTGTTGGTGGGAAGTAAGTTGTTTTTTGCCTGACGGCGCCTGGTGGTGGCTCTTTTTGTCGCTCCTTGAGCCGTTGGCTGTTGGTTGATAACGCTCCGCGGGTCTTTTGGCTCGTGGGGCGTTTTCTTTTTCTGTTTTCTTTTTTCTGTTTTGGCCTTTCCTTGATTTCTTAGTGGTCTATTGGCGTCGCCCCTGTGCGGGGCGGCACTTACTTTCTTTGCCGCCGTGTACAGACTGGAGACATGGTTGACACATGTACGAGGACATCGTTGACACATCATGGTCAGCGTTTTGCTCCTCCGAGGTCAAGT
>Ga0116227_10008971_pt1 | contig 18430 bp, 16 predicted proteins | sample S1TSphgellanicum_FD_89693 | JGI IMG/M metagenome (GOLD analysis project Ga0116227, IMG submission 89693) | Host-associated microbial communities from peat moss isolated from Minnesota, USA - S1T2_Fb - Sphagnum magellanicum MG | ecosystem: Host-associated > Plants > Peat moss > Unclassified... | reverse complement strand
TGTCAAATGAATTTATATGCATTTTCTTACATTGAAGTAATCAAAGTAGCACCATTGATAGCCATAACAATTTGATTCAATAATAAAAAAACTTATCTATACACTCTAATCACTTATTTGAAAGCTAGACCACTATAATTACCTACAATCCAAATCATCAAAACAATCCCCATTACAGAAATGTATTTTCTCAATTACATTTATGTTCATCTTCAACCCAAATGTAAGTACACTACAACAAAGAATAGACATTTTCAGCCAGTGAAAATGAACTTTGAGTTAAAGAGTAACACTTCATCTAAGATTAATGAAGTGCAAGTTGAAGTTCAATTGCCACTAATTTGGAAGATGTAGAAAAGCCTACTTTAAGCAATGCACCAAACTACAACAAATGAAAATGGGAAAAAATAGACCTACAACAAATAACAACCAAGATCATCCATTACTAAACTACTTATTAAAGAACACACCATCAAAATTGAAAAACAATTTCATGTTGCTTGATCCACAATTACAAATGCAAAAGTTTTGACAAAAATGTTTGTTGCTGCAATGTGGTTTGATTTCACTCCATCTCACTAATCTCCTAATTGGTAAAGGGACATTAGAATAAAAGAATCAAACATCAAGTTGTGCACTCCCTTTGCTGCAAAAAAACTTGAGTAAGAAGTTTGAACCAAGGAGGTTCAAACTCCTTTTAATCTTTGAAATTGGGCCCTGCCTACTTGTAGGAGATTTGTGCACATGCTAGAGCTTCACGCTCATGGACTTGCAACACAAAGAGGTGAATGGAAATCGAGTTAAGAGGAGCTTGACCCATGTTCAAAGAAAAGATGGAAGGGGGAGCAAAAGTTGAGTGGGGGGGAACCCGACCCATGCACGAAAAGGAGACAGAAAGGGAATGAGAATTGAGTTGGGAGGAGCTTAACCCATGCATGAAGAAGAAACAAAAGAGGGAGTGAACCTTGAGTCAAGGTAAACCCAACCCACGCAAAAAGGAGATCAATGAGGGAGGAAAGCTCAGGGGTCATGCACAGAGAGGAAATGAATGGGAGGAAAGCTCAGAAAGGTGATGGGCGGCACAATCGCAGGAATTTGACCCATGCATGGAGAGGAGACAGAAGGGGGAAGAAGGTAGAGGGTTTCTGGGTTGGCACCACATGGGAGAGTGGTGGCTAATTTAAGGTTTAACAAACCTTTAAGGTTTGATAACCAAACATTGTTTTGCCTTGTTTTAGGGTTTTAATCTCAACCCTAGAATAAAGGTGTTTAATTTTTTTAACGAACATGATTAGTTTGAACATGAGATTGTTTGGTGATAAGGTGGATTTGTGACATGTGTCAATGCAAAGGTGTTCATTGATAGGATTTCCATTGCTTGAACATAGTTAGAAAAAATGTTTGGTGACTTTTTTTTTTGGACAATGAGACCGAAAACTTCCAAAGGCCATATCTTTTGTATCTCAGTCCAAATCAACAATCTAAAGTGCACTAGGTGTGCCCTGAGCTCCTCTGTAACTTATCTTTAGACCCCAAAGGCAATTGAGGTCTGCCCAGAACATAAAGTTCCTCTGTGTTTTTAAGTGCCAGTTTACCCTACCTTCCCCCTCATTCGCTAGTTTTGAGTTTCGAAAAGAGAGACCCTCCCAACATCATGACATGGATATTGGTGGTATTTTGAACTAGTGTTGTGTTGGGATATCTTTTATTTGGATTTCAACTATCAAGTATGGATAGGGTATATCCTTTATTTGAACTTGTTGTCATAAAATCAATAACCTTAATAAAAACGCATTTTCTTTCATTTTTAATTAAATAAGGAAAAAAAATCACCAATTTTAACCCCAAGAGGGGTATATGATAGGGGGTGATTGAACCGTACCCATCTACCAAAAAAAGCTTAATTTTATATACTTGAACCCTAACATGATGGAAAATTTTTTTAGTGTTAATGTACCCTTACTCAAGGGGTAAATAAATTGAAAAAACATATATATATTCTTAAACAAACATATTTATTATAAAAAAAACTCTTACAACACTGTGGTTTAAACTAGTGTTGTCTGCTTCTTATTTTCAAGAAAACCTCCGATCCTGGTTCAAACTCTTTTGCAAAAATTTTAAAACCCCTGGTTTTCGTTCAAGGATGGGGGTTTTCTTGAAATACCCCCCAAGTTGGTTATTCAAATATACATATAACTGAAGTTGTGTCTAAACCCAGTCAGAAAAAATTAAAAATTAAAAATTAAAAAAAAATTAAAGAAGAACCAAAGCTGTATCAAACAGGTTTTGGAGCCGGTTCTAATTACAGATTTATTTATTCTTTAAATTTATGATGGGTTGTTCAGGTATCTGGTAACTGACTCAAGAATTCAAAAAAAGAACCTGGCCAAAAAGTAAGAATTGGACAACACTGGTTTAAAGTAGTGTTGGTATGTATCAACTTTTGAACATACCAGCCTGATCCTAGTATCAGCTCATACCGGGCTGGTATTGGGTAAAAACTTTTCATACCAGTCTGGTCCTGGTATTGGGTCGAAGACTGATTTCTGGTATACCCTACTGAAGCCGGTATGAGGTATACCCTACACCTGATGTTGTAAAGGGGGTACAAGCTACAAGCCTCGTATTACCTCAGGTCCCTTGCTAAATCTATTGCCTGAGCTCATACCAGACTGTCAGGGCCCTTGCTACCAGTGTTGATAGTTGAGACTAGGTGCACACCTACATACCCGCCCAACACTGGTTTGAACTTGGAAGACCCCAAGGAGTAAAAAGTACCAGGTAGCTACCAAGTGGTTCACTCTCACGGATTCCCATCGCTGAACTATCCTGCTTTCATCATCCTCGACTCTCCTCTGTTGCTGCTGATGGTTTCTGGAAGGAAATATACGTATGTATGCAATACACGATGATCTGGGAAGTCTAGATTACGCAGGACCACGTGTAGCAGCTGTTGCATATAAACACCTCCTCAGAATCGGGCTCATGGAATTATAGCATGGTTTTTTTTGTCTGTTTTTGAAGCTAGAGACTGGGTGTCATGCAAGAACCTGTACTCTAGACTGTCACAAGAACTGTTTTCTGGGTTCATATGTAACACCTTCTGAGAATTGGGTCTACAGATTTGACGGAATGTTTTTCTTTGGATTGAAGCCCAGGATGTGAGTGCAGACTATACTAGAGTGTATGCACGGGTTGGATCATAGCCCTTCCAGTCAGATTGGGTTTGAAGATTTGCAGGTTTTGTTTTGGGTTGTCCTGAAACCCAGAAGCAGCTATAGGCCCAAGTCTAAAGCTCTCTGTGATAAAAGAAAGTTTGAGAAGGTTTGGAGCTGATGTTTTTGACAATTGTGTGTAGGAGGAGGGACAGGGAGTTCTTTTTGCTGGAGTGGTTTTTCACTGTGTTCTGGAACCTTGGGTTGTTGCAAAAGGATGCTCAAATCCTATTCGTTGGTCTCAACAATGTGGGTAAGACTACCAGGCTTCTTCACATGCTCAAGGCCATTGAGGTGAGTTTGGAATCAGCAAGGTATATCTATACTAGGTGCTCTGCTCAGGCAATCCTGTGTTGCATTTGGGCCTTGTTCTTTTGTTTTGTGTTGACAGTTTGGACTCTCAAACAGAGTTGTGAAATACTTGTATGTTGTGTGTGGGTGATTGGTAATTGTTTCAGAGATTGGGAACACATGCTCCTACTCAGTTTCCTACATTTGAAGAGCTTAGCATCAGCAGGTTGAGGATCACAGCCTTTGAAGTTTGATTTAGGTGGAGAGAGAACTGCACATGAGGTCTGGAAAGACTATTTTGCAAAGGTCCTACTGTTTTCTCTTGATCAGTGCATTCATGCAAACGTTTTGTTATGTTCATAGCATATGGAATCATGTTGAACTTGAGCCATCTACAAGGCTGAGAGTGTTGCCGACCAGAATCAACAGTCTGGAAGGACAATTGTTAGCCTAACAAGAAATGGGTTTGATGACCAGGATTTGTGGTGCTTTTCTGTGGGGAGTCATGTCTTCAGGTCTTCAGGGTCACACAATAAGGATCAAAAGAACTCATTGCTGAACTGCAGGTGGATGGCATGATATATTTGGTGGATGCATTTTGATTTGGCACAGAAAAGTTTATGGAAGCAAGGGAGAGTTTGAATGCCTGACTGTTTCATGAGCACCTTGATGGAGTACCCTTTTTTATTCTTGGCAAAAAGATTGATATCCCACAGGCTGCATCTCATGAGGAGGAGCTCCGGTGAAGCGTTGGGGTTGGGGTTACAACAGGCAAGTTTCTGCATGCAAGTAACCATTTTCCCTTTTGGAGCAGCATCAACCCTAAACCGCTTTGTAATCTCCTTTAAATGCAATCATAATTGGGGATACCTCTCATGTTCTCGAACACCAGACATGTGCTATGTATTCAGCATGATCAGGTCATAGATGCTTCATAATTTTTCTGTCTTCAACACTAGGTATAAATACTCCACACCTTGATTGTTCCCACACATTTTTTGTTTTTCTGCAAGGGTGCATGGAGGTGATGTGTTCCAGCTTATGTATCATGTTGGGTTGTTGTGCAGTGCAAGGGGTTGTGATATAAGGTGACTCAAAGGTTCAACAGTTGGAAATAGCAGATGTGCAGGCTCCCTGTTGCATGTGCTCAGGAGGTGGGCTCCAAATGTATATAGCAGATGTGCCTCCCTGATACATGCAACTGCACTTTCTGAGTACATATGAGTTTTCATGCCCTTCCCACCCATGTTTAGGATTCAGGGAATGTAGTTTTTGCCCTTCAGAGATGGAGTTATTTACTAGTCTGTACATACCTGCCCATATACAGTTACAAATTAAAGTACACCTTGAGTAGACATGCAATGCAAGAACAAGTGGTAGGGCAAAAGTACATTCAGGAGATAGAAAAATTCAGAGCTACAGTCAACCTCTCTTCATCAGAACATAGTCTCTGGGAGACAATACATCCATGTATAAATATCCTTGGTCCTGCGAGCAACAGAAGATGACTTTCTCATCTTGTATACACAATTGCAATAGATATACAGCTCAGTGCTCTTTTCTGAAATAATTGTCAGAAAGTTGTTGTATGATATAGTACTATGTTCTGCTGCTGTATTTGAGCTCATTGAATGGAAAATGCATCTAACAGACACAAGATTTTGCAGTACAGGATCCACACATGTTAGTGTTCTTGCAAGGCCCAGGGTTGTTGTGCAAGTGGAGTTGTAGTTGATCTCAAGTTATACTTGCTGTTGTCCCATGGACCTACTTTTCTCCACCAGGTGCATGGTGAACACAGTCTATAGACCCTTGAGGGATAGGGACAGACTTAATGAGTGGATTGTTTGCTTATGAGAAGCCCTGTTGTATCTTGTCAAGCCAGAGCACAAATTACCAGTTGATCCTGAAAAGAACTCCCAGTTGCATGTGTCAGGAAGGTTGGCTCCAAAATGTCTGAAGAACACTGGGTTACTCACATTTCAAGTATAAGATCTGCAGTTCCACCCCAGATGGCAATTCGTGATTAGATCATGATTTGTCACCCAGGTACTATCCCATATTTCAGGAATGCTCACAATTTCACAAGTTTTCTAGAACTCAAAACAAGAGAGAGATCATGTGCAATGGTTTTTCATGAGAAGTTGATCAATAATGATTGCTGAGTAATCGTTCTTCCAAACTTGAGCATTGACAAGCTAGGAGGAGGAACAAGCAGACACGTACATTCTGAATCAGTTGTTATCCAATGTCCATTTTCATCACTGCAACCACTTCGCAATTTCTGGTTGGCATAAGCACACAGATCCATCATGTACTGTTCTTTGCACCCGTTGCACTCGCAGTGTTGTGACCTGTAATAGCTTGCACATCCTTTGCCCTTCCCATTCATGCTGGCCATCATGGCATCATTCCTTCGCAGATGAAGTTGATTCACCAGTCTGTCCTTTGCTTTTGCAGAGATCACCATGTCTTGGCCATTGCAGTTGACATGTGGCTTGTAGCAGAGTGCAGGGTGCTGTAGTTCACATGGGTAATCAACAGACTTAGCTGGAAAGATGATCCATTTGAACCCCATTTGCTTACCACCATCTCAAGCTTCCAAAAAACACACAAGAGTTCATTTCCTTGAGAGCATCACTCCAACTACATTCAAAACCATTCCAATTACCAGTGTCCAGACCTCAAGGCTCAAGAAAGTTCCAGTTTCACCATCTTTCACATTCACAAAATACTGTTTGAAGAGCTTCTAGGAAGAAAAGTGATGATCCCATGGACGAACTGTCCCTTCAGATCCTACTTTGCAGCCCATTTCTGGCAGCGGAGGCAGACCCACACACCTTTCTACCTATAGGCTTCATGCAGATTGAGCATGTAGAGTAAACACAGTCTAATATATGCTCCCTGCAGAGGAAAAATGTACTGTGAGATCATCAGAATGGTTTACCTGTACATTGTGGTTTTGCTGATCAAAATGTGATGTTGTGCCTCTCAACCACATCCTTCTAAGCTTGCGGAAAGCATTCGCACTGCCATCAAAATTTCGACAATAAGAAACTTGGCATCATGTAAGCCTCTTGATCAGATTGAAGACTTGTGTGAATCTTGCAGTACTTGCTACTTGAATGAAATGACAACAGGTGCGGCAACATAACACAGATCTGTATGAGTTCTGAGCTCATATATCTTCCAAGTTTTGGAGTGACGTCTTGGATAACGGATCTACCTGAATAAACCACAAGCAAGGCCAGTGCAAGCAGCGAAATCTTTATGCTTGGAAGCAGCTCTGGCATAGATGGGAAGTTCTGTGTGTGTCTCCCAACAGTTGGGAGGCAGCGGGAACACTTGTGTCTTGAGACCATGGAAAAGTGATAGCCCAACAACGTCTGGCGGCCTTGTGATGGATGTGCTCAGCTCGTTGGACTTCTGATCTGCCTTTTGATGCTTGCTGTCAGCTGCTGCTTTTTTCTCAGCTGCCCAGGTTGCTTGATACGATCTGGTAGCTATGATTGCGCACTCGTCAGCTGCTTTTGCTTGAGCAGCTTTTGTGTCAGTCTCTTCGACAGTAGTACTCTCCGGACTGTACAGAGCTTGTACTAGTGATGTGTGCATCATGTCGTTGGGCTCGTCACGCAACCAATCATACATCTGGAGATTGGCATCGGTATCGCTCAGCAATCCTTGCTCATCGGCAGCAGGTGGATTGCGGGACCCTGTAGTAGTACCCACCATCTCATTGAATGCGAATGTCCCAATTGCAAGAAGCCCCTTGTGCTCATGGCTGAACACGACGCGAATCGATTCTTGCAAGCTGCTTCCCAGTTCCCATTCTGCTGCTGCCGCATCCAGCAGCTGATCGACTGGTGGCTCCTGCAGGACCACGACTGTTGAACTTGAAGAATCGCATCTTTTGGCATGCTGCTGCACCCTGCTGAAGTTGCCGTTACCAGTGCCGAAGACTGGGTTTCCGAAATCTGGTGGCCAGTCCGATCGCGAGCCAGCAGCTGACCGACTACTGTAAGACTTGCAAGCACCTGCAGATGCTGCTAGAAAGCAATCTCAGCTTGGATCGACAACTAAGTTTACCATGACAGTTCTTGCTGTGGAACACGCAGAAGCAGCTGCTGCAGCAGAAATCATGAAGGAGCTTATAAGCAGATCGGATCATCAAACACTGGTGGATGATCAGCGTGCAGCGGGTCACGTACCTTTCTCAGCCCTGTTCTGCTTGAGTGCTGGTGGATGATCATCTCGCTTTCTCCCACGGTCCCAACCAAAGAACTGCAGGCAGAAGAGAACTTCATACTGTCAGTTGAGAATCATCGAGATACAAGTTGTAATATGATCTCTCTGGATTCATATATTTACCTTAGATCATAGAAACTGGAAGAAAATTCTTAGCAACTTTAGCTTAGATCCCTGGCCACAGCGTATTCAAGTCAACTAGCACTAAACTCAACAGTCTTCCAATTGAACACTAGAATTCAATAATGAAACTTGTCAATGCCTGTCTCAATATGAAACTCATGATCCCTCACATGAGGAGGCTATACAGCACTGCATGACAAAGTGCTAGAAGCAGAACAAGAAGAAAAAGAACAAGAAACAGGAATTTTTTTGTTTGAAAAAAAAACAAAAACAAAGTAAACAACCAAAAGGAAAATGCCAAATGTTCAGGAGTTCATAAACATACCTTCATCTGGCTTGCTAGGGGCAATGAAGTAGTCGATTGAGCTATAACAAGTAATTTGACAATGCTGGAAATTGCATCAACTTGGGAAATTAGTCTGTCCACAAGGATGATGATGGATCCGTGTTACGATTTTATTGCTGCAGCATATTAGCATAGCGCAGGGATCATAGATGATGAGGAAGCTGCAAGACTTGTGAGAGTTTATGTACAGCTGCTGCTTGTGCTGCTCGTGCTGCTTGTGCTGCTGGTGGTCTGGTGAGTTGCAGCTGCTAACAGATCCTTTGATTGCTGGTCGGTGGAGCAGCAAAAATTTGTAGGCCCAGTGTAACATCATTCATGTAGCTGTGCTGCTGCTGCTATTAACCTGGCGCAGGAGCAGGAGGCTCGGATTTCGCAAACTGTTGCTGCTGTTGCTGCAACTGCTGCTGCTGGCTACCTTCACTGCCAGAAAGCAAATTGATATTGCAGGTTGAAGAAATTTGTGTCCAGATTTGTAAACCAAAATTTTAATTTCACATTTATTTTCACAATCCTTTAGTCATATAATTATCAGTTTTGCATTTCATTTCACAAACTCTTTTTCTTTAATTTTCATATCTGGTCTAGAACCAAATTTGGTGAAATATTCTTGTGCATGATCGCCAGTTTGGCTAGATCACAAAATTTGGGAGAAAGAAACTTAGATTCATTAGTAGGTATTGTAGGAATTGTTATCTATTTATTAATTTATTTGAAAACAAGGATGCATTAGAAAAAGTTCAAAGTAGGTTTAGAAAGAGAGAGAGAGAGTAGCATATGGAATTTTATGATTTGCCTTTTGCTTTTGTATTGTTTTGGGTTTTGGATTTATAGTGAAATGGGTTTTGTCGAAAGCTAATTATTAAGTGGATGTTGATGAATCTTTTGATGGATTTGTGGTTGCCTGCTAGACTAATTAAGTAACAAACCAAGTTCATGTCACTGTGGATCACAGTGCATGTTGAGCTGTTGAAACTTGTTCCATCACATTATTTGGTATGTTAATTTTTAACAATTAATGTACGATTTTTATCAGGTTTATAATACAATGGAACGAAAGGAAGGAAGGAAGGGGGGAATTTACATCTCAATTTTCAAATGTATAGTAAGAAGCCAATCTTGAATTTATCGGTTTTCATGACAATAAAATTGGTACTTGAGAATGTGACCTAAGGGATGTGTTCTGCACCATAGTGCACATTTTAGGCGCGACCGCTAGGTCGAACTATGAAGGCACATTCAGGGCACAATGCACTTCCAAGGGGGGGCATTTCCTGACGTAAAAGTCTTTCAGGGCAGATTCTGTTTAAAATAGCACCATAGTTCTTTCAGAACAGCACATCCCTCAAAATAGCACTTCCTTCAAGAAGGTCAAATTCTGCAGTCTAATATATCTGAAAAGTGACAGAATCTACCCTCAAAATTGTTCACATATTAGAGAACATGCATTAGAGAACATAAGCATTCATCTCCTGATGAATCACTAGCGTGAGGCAGATGTGTCAAGTTTATGCATGAAAATCCCAATTGTTGAGTGAAGACAGTACAAATAATGGGTGAGTGGCAGTCATGGAAAACGGACTCTTAAGAAATATCAGAATCTGCTCTGATTGCTGATTCCATGAGTTAAGATAACTTGAAAACCTGCTGAATCCGCACACATCAACCTTCAAAAGAAAAGGAGGGTGAGGGTATGCTATTAGAGCTATCCTTAAAGTGGTTCTCAATCAGTGCCCTAATTCCACCCTGAATCCCACCGACATTTGGCCATCCAAACTCTTAGTCTTGAGATAGAATTGAGTGACTTATATGGTTACTACTGTTGCAAATCTCAGGTAGTCCTGGGGGAGGAAGTAGTATGAACGATGACATGATAAAGACCATTGCCACCCCCAGAACAAAAATGCCTATGGGGCAACAAAAACAAGAAAGGCTCTAATACAAATGCTAGATTCTTCACATGGTCTGATCTTTTCACGTGAATATCTCGTGGGGCTACCCCACAAATATTTTCTTTCTTTCCTCCCACGACTGACACAATGACTCTGTGCAAAGGAAGGAGGGGGTCGTTGGAATGGCCAGATTTGCTCACATTCTGGACATTGGCTTTCCTTTCAATTCTGAAGTTGTCAACGGCCTGCATTCTCACAACAAACAATTTGGTCATCTCAAAACAGTTCACCCATCTCAAAATCTGCGAGGTTAGGTCCCAACATACCTAGACAGATTTAGAAAGCCAGAAAATGATCATCTACAGCCCCAAGAAGAATTAGAAGAAGAATTAGAAGAAGAATAAGAAGGGAGGAATTGCTGTTGCAACAGCAACAAGAAAGATGACTGATGCTAATGTACTTTACTCTAAGGGGATTATGATCCACATTGTGATTCCCTGCAAAGTTTTTGTGTGTATGTGTGTGTGCATGAAAGATTTGTTGCCATGTATATGCATGATTGATTACCAGTGTAGAAGGTAGAAAGACACAACCTTCGAGAAAGAAAAATCCTGGTTACAAATTGGCAAGTGCAGGCACATGTACTGGGCCATGACCGCCCTCCCAACCCCCAACTAGCCACCAACTAACAATCAGCATTTGCTTTGATTGGTCGTGAGAGGACAACCTCCGTACCCAAAATTCATTCTAGTATATTAAATTCCTTCATTATACCATTAGGGGAATGACCCAAGAATCAGAAGCAGAGGCTGGCATAACAACTTGTGAAATTATGGATTACATGTTTTTTTTCCTTCACCTCGCACATGTATGTGAGCCAACTCTTAACACAGATGAAGCCAGGCAAAAAGGGCTTTGAACTTGCTTTGCACTACCTAAAAAAAAGAAGGATCCTTCCATTAACATGGAAAATGGTGCTGCTATATACCTACATATAGATATATATAGTGAATGAAACCAAGGAATCTTTTTCTGACAGACATCCCATACCTGTCTTTGATGACCCAATTTCTTGGTGTTCACAAAATAAGTATATAGGATCTCCTTCTCCATTGAAACACCAAGCCACCTAGGTTAGGGGACCCAAAGTCAAAAGTGTTTCTTTTTGGTTTACTTTGGTTTGGTTTTGTATAAGGTTGTGTTATAACTTTTCTTATGCCTTGTCAGGGATGATCGCTCATTTCGGGCATGTCAAAGAAAATAGAACGCATGAAATTGTGGGTCAATACTCTGACCAAAGACCTTTCATGACCCATGACAAGTTGTTCTCTCTTACTGTATGCCAATGACCAGAAGTGTACTCTTTTCTGCGTCATTGGACTAATCCATGACCAAACAAATGGTGATCCTTTGTAGCTATGCTTTAATAATTTACACAAATTTGACATGTAAGTAAGCCAATTGTGCCTGTCATGAAATCCATTGCAACAAACAGCACAAGTGATGTGCCATACCCCTCTCTGTTAGTAGGAGGAGGAGGTTGCAAAGTTGAAAGTGTCTACAGAAGTCTTTGGGTTTGTGTGCCTCTCACTAAAATCAGAGAAGTCTGTGTTAAGAAGTTCCAAGTTCTTGTTAAAAGGTCCTTGCACTTTGTGTGTCTTTTGCATGCCACATGCAAAAGACATGCAACAGTTAAATTCTAGTTTACTAAAGCAACTCTTCAAAACAAGTTAAGCACCAATTTGAGCAATCTCATTGGGCACAACTTTTTTCCTTCACAACTAGGCAGAATTCTATGAGGCTATTACAGCATTGAAGTGCCAGTTAACCGAAAAGAACCCCTCAAAAGAATTAAAGTCTCTCATTCTACCAATCTCAGTGGCCACACACCCCACTTTTTGACACTTAGGCACAACCCTATTCCACAGACCCTGTATATTTGTGTATAATTTTTCATACTAATACTATTCACCCTAATCTAGATACAATTAGGGGTAAACACTCAAGAAAACTGTGAAATAACCCCAAACAAACCTCACAATGTGGTTCAGAAGGAAGCTTACATTTAGATTAGTCTCTCAGTAGACCAAATTATCAACCTTATGACTCAAGAACAATTTTGGGCAGCTCCATTTTTACCTGGAAAGACGTATGGTCCAGAAATCGACACCCAGCAGATACCATTTAGGTCTATTTGTAAGCTCCCATGGTAAGTTTGTTGGGCCCTGCTCCCATGGGGACAGGGACTATCGCATTGGATCCAACTTTTGAAAGTTTTACCTTATTAAAACCAGTTTCACATTACACAAACTGGTTTCTTTGGTGAAAGTGTCTAGACTGTTTAGATTGGAACCAGTTGTTTTGGTGTTCAGAGTGTGGACACAGTAAGTAGATGTACAACAACTTGTCTATTGGCAGGGCCAGCGTGTTTGTGATGCCTTGTGTACCGACCCAAAAAGAACTTTTTTTGACTGTCCCAACTTGCAGTAAGAGGTGATGAAATGTGAGGTGCTTCAAAAGTACGGGTATATCTACACATTCATGTGGGGTCACTTTTCCATGTGCTTGTTGAAGTTGGATGGGCAAGGACTATGTTCTGAAATTAGAGTATAAGATAAGTGGTTTTAGGAAACATAGAACATTGTATACACACCTACTATTTTCTGAGTCAAAATATTCCTGACCTAAAGTACACTTGTCTAACAAAAGGCTAAAGTACCTCCCACCTAAAATACACTTGTATCATAACAGGCCGACGTTCAACCTTCCATGGATATCCTTGGACAGATGAATAGGTTTAGTTTTGTTGGTACTGGTTTCTGGGGTGTGTGTGGCCATGGAATGAATCTCCCCATCCAAGCTGCAATTGGATTTTGGAATGTATGTACATAAGCATAGCCCAACCTCCAAGGAGACATGAAATAGATATACACCCAAACTAAAATCAAAATTTCATCACCAAAAATTCATTTGAACTGGAAAATCAAAACTATATAAGTAAAAACCAAAATCATGCCTAACTTGAAACCAAAATATTGTTCTAATTAAAATCAGATGTTATACTAGATCTATAGATGATTAAACATTACGATAAGGAAAGTGATGCAAGGTTCACTAAATCACAGCAAATGTGGATAAAGGTTAAAAACAAGGGACCTGTAAAACATATCCACCAATTATTTAATGGATATGCCAACAACTTATGTTTCATGCTTGCTGAAAAGAAGAAACCACAGAGCCATGGGTCCCAAAAATCAAATAATATATTCAAAGATCAAAGATCTGTTGGTTTTCCAACTTGGAGATCTCTCACCCAACCAATGAACAAGTATAACAGCAACATAAATGTTCATGAAATCATGTAGCACTTTATTGGAAAGACAAAATTGCACAAGAAAACATATTGTACAAAAGAAGAAATTGAAAAACAACCTAAACATGAGTAATGGAATAGACCACACTTTCAAAATCAAACGTCCGGATTTGCAAGTTGTAAGAATGAAGTTGAAGTTGTCCTAATGACAACTAGCTCAATTGATAGTGGACAAAGGCTTGTACATTCTAGAATGCAATTGCAACATGTTGCCTAAAGAGGGTAGTACTAACTAGGAGGAAGAATCTTTTGGACATTTGGAATCCCAAATTTTTTTGGCACAAGTCTACAAAGAAAGCCATTAGCTTGTTTATGCAAACAGCTAAAGATTTCCATTACAAAAGAGAGAAATCAATTTTGTAAGTGATGATCCCAATGATTCTTTTCTTTAATTGGAGTTGCATCTGAAGGTGCAATCTATGAGTAAAAGTCATTCAAAGGAGAATATCAAATTGGATATGGTCAACTATGATAAAATCCATGACAACAACTCCTTGAATAAGGGGAGGACAAGCATGATGGATAACAATGGATCACAATATATGAAAAAGTGAGCTGTTAAAGGATTGAGTATAGAAAAGATATTATAGTTATTTTAAATTACAAAATTCAACTTAAAGACCAATTGTTGAAAGTTAGGTTGAGAGCCATTAATTACAAGTGTGCCAAACCTAGTGGATGACCTTAAGGTGATGTCATAACCTCATCCCAAACACATAGAAATTCATCATTTTGAATCAACATTTGGCCCAAAAATTATTGTACAAAAATGTAATTGACAAATGGTTGAATTTACAAGAAACTTGCATATACATATTATATAAAAAATTATACAAGAAATAATAACAAACAATATGTAAAACATACAAGTTATATATACACATTTTAAGTTTGTTCAAATCAAATTCATGAATTGGCCCAAAGAAATAAAATATTTTTTATTCATCAAGACAAAATAAAATACCCATATGACATATACTTGAAATGTGCAACTTGGCATAAAGGGATTGAAAGGGTTGAAAACACACATAAAAATTGAAACATAAAACTCCAACATGAACACAACAAGGAACTTATCTATCGTGGCTTGAAACAACTTTCCAATCTTAATAAGCAATGTAACTATTTATCTAGATAAAACAAGAAAAGTTGTAACTATAAATCTAACCATTTTTACACCAAGGCAAGGGCATAATCCCAACAGCATTTGTGCATTTAACTATAAACGAACACAAAAAAATAAATGGAAAAATTGAATTTTAATTTACTACTTTATAGAAATTTTCATTTATTTGGTGACCATTAATGACATGTCTAGCAAACTTGACTTTTTTTGGGTCATGTGAATTGAATGCAACCCTAATGATTTAATGAATAAATTTGCAATTTGATCTTTTCTTAAAATGTATACCAATTTCATTTTTCCATTTAAAAAAAACAATAATGTCCTGATGTTTCACATGGGTGATTGCACATTAAGTAGTTCATTTTTTGGTGTCACAAGGGGTTATATTCAAAAAATAAAAAATCACAACAAGTGTAACCGATGCTTGGTTTTTATGTTTCAATGTCAAAAATTGTATTAATATGTAAACTTTTTTAACATATTTAAATGATAACATTTCTAACATGTTCTGGAAACATGTGGAATAATTTATAACATGACTTTAATGAAGAAGAATACTCAAAAACACTCGTGTTACAATTTTTTATTATTTAATTAATCTTTTAAATGGACTTAATAATGGGATGAAGACACATTAAGGAAGGCCAAGATTATTGTCACATTGTATTTTTTTCAAGGGTACCATGTTTGAACTTCAACCATGTCATTATTATGAAAGATATTTACAATGTTTTTGCATACTATGGTAAATCAAAACCTAAAGAAGTCAAATGCCAAATAAATTATCTTTCTTATTTCATATGATGTCATGTTAAAATATATTTGTGCAAAAAAAGATACATCACAACGTGCTAAAAAAATGCAAACATACTCCAAAAATGATTGAAATGATTTGTAGTATGTATTAAACATTGGGATTTCAAATTATGGGGATAGGTTTGTGAAGCATGTGAAAATTTTGGTAATTATCATATCACAAATGTGTTTTTTCAAAGGTGATGACCATAAGTATGTGATAGATTTAAATTTTGACAAACAATCACATTCAAATGGAAGATGGTAAGAAATGTGAAGTGGACCATCAATACTATAATTAATGTTTTTTCATAAGGTCCAAGTTGTCCTTTTTTATTGGTGAACTCATAAATGTTAATATTTTAACATTATTTTATTCTTGAATTCTACACTTTAACATATTATTCTCAAACATACAATGCCTATAATAACAACAATTACATAAATCAAAGTAAAACCCAACACAAAATACATTCTAAAATGTATATTTTCATAATCATTGCTTATACAGTGATTGAGAACAAAATTAAACCATATCATATTAGAAAATTGAAAACATTAAACAAAATTACATTATAGTATCAATGTTCTTCTCCATCCAAACTAATCTCTAATTTTATTATGAGCTTCTCTTTCTCTTTCAAAACTACTCAACCTTCTTATCATGATCATCATAATAATGTTCAACCATCTTCATAACTTGTTTAGAAATCCTTTTCAAGTTCTCGCCATAAACCTTAATTCAAACTCCTCATAAGTCCTATTCAACTCACCTATTTTGTCTTAATACTCCTTTGTCTACCCTATCAAACACTAATACCCCACTTTTCTCTAGTTTGTTCAAGAGGGCAACATGATTCTACCCGTAACATTACCCCCCTTGTACTATGGATTCCATCCTCAAAATCTTGTGAATGATCAAATACAGAATTGTAATGACATGAACAACTATAGATTCAATCTATTATTCTGTATGGACTAAATGTTCTTCTTGATTCTCTATTGTAGTTCCATGTAATACATCATGCACTCCCTGAGTTGTGGATTGTTCCCCTTCTACTACAAATAATCCTTCATTCTAAGGTTGAATTTGTTGATGCAACTATTGTTGTGCATTTGTAATGGTTGTTATATGACCATTATCACCTTCATTTAAAAAATATGGTCCTTGTTGTAATAGTTGTAATAAACAATGTTGATTAAAATACAATGGGTGTTGTTGTATACTTAGCTGACTTTATGTGTAGGTATTTATTAACAACTATTCATGTACTTCTATAGCTACCACCTCAGTTTGGTTTATTGGATCATGAACATGTTCCTCTTCCACTAGAAATTCTTCCATGGCAGCTCCTCCTTTCATTTCTTCAAGTACTATTGATTGCATCTCATGTGTTTTTCCACTTGTACCTGCCTTAAATTGGTCTATGTCTATGTTGTAAAATAGTCTTCTGGAATTATAATTCAAGTGATACATAAACAAATTATGGGTAGGCTTCCCTGTATGTCGTCAGCTATTTTCTTTAAGTTCCCTCGTCTATTATATGATCATCAAACAACCCTCGTAAATTTTTTTGAAAAAGATCTTATACCAAATTCCACCAATCATCAATGTCTAACATTTTTGTCTCCATGGACTTCTATTTGGTACTCAAGATAATATTTTGCATGAGAAGATTGCCATATTCCCATAATCTGTGCTTAGAAAGGGAAGGCTCCATGGTTTTCAATGTGTCCACATTTGCTTCTATATGTTTGCCATCATGCTACAAAATCTACATTAATCTGTTACATGTAGCCTAAGTTTGCTCTTTTGCCAAAATTGTTTCATTTTAAAAATGCACAACAATCTAAATTTCATGTTTAAAGTTCAAGATCTCCATATCCTATATTTTGACAATATGTTCCAAACTATAATTGTCCAGTTACAACTATGCAATTTTTGCTTCAAATTCATCTACTTACTTCTTCAAAGCCTAATATTTATGTTCCTCCTTCTCTTAAACCTACTTTAGCATATTTCTCTTCGCTTTGATAACCTCCATGGATTGCAGTTGTTACTTTAAACTTTTTTTCCTCTTACCTATTTGGAATATTTCCATTTGAACTTTATTAAGTTGTAGTTCCTTCGTATGTAGAACCGTTTTGGTTTATACCAATGTTGGGTAGGTATCACAAACACCCCTAAGCATCACCCGAGCATCCCATTTTAATCCCCTTAGGGTATCACCTTGAATGATACCTTAATTAAAAACCTGGATACTAATTCTCACACAAGTGATAACCGGATGTGAGAACTGGATTAAAAAATAAAAAATAAAACCTAAGAACCAAGTAAGGTCAAACCCTTTACCCAAGTCCAATATCAGGTTTTAGTTGCTTGAAAATTTAAGGTTAGGTTGGAGTTATCACATTGCAATGGTTGCTTCTTATAAATTCTAAAAATTTGTATAAAAGGGTGTTGTCTCTTGACTCCCCTTACTGTGGTTTTTTCTTTTTTCTTATAACATTGTTATTTTGTTAATGTTTTTAGTTTTTAGTATTGGTTTTGTTTTTATTTTTGTTTTTTGCTTTCATTGTATTGCCACTCTCGCACCTTGTTATGCTACTTTCATGCCTTGTTCTCACACCTTGCTATGTTGTTTTCATGCCTTGCTTTCACACCTTGCTACATTGCTTTTACACCTTGTTACTTCGCACCTTGTTATTTTGCACCTTGTTGTTTTGTGCCTTGTTGCGTTCCTCTTGTGCCTTGTTACTCTTTGCCTTACTTTCACACCTTACTATGTCACTTTTGTGCCTTGCTGCTTTTTGCTATCGCACCTTGTTGCTCACGCTTGTCGCCCTACCATTGTTGCCCAACCATCATGCGTCCTCATGCCTTGCTTCCCGCCATTTTCAAATACCACCTAAACCCCCCCCCCCCCCCCCCCCCCCCCCCTCTCCCCCCCCCTTCTCTCTTTTTTTCTTTGTTTTTTTTTCCCCTCCTCTGCACTTCATCATTTTGTGAAGAGTGTACCACAT
>Ga0116227_10008969_pt1 | contig 18434 bp, 14 predicted proteins | sample S1TSphgellanicum_FD_89693 | JGI IMG/M metagenome (GOLD analysis project Ga0116227, IMG submission 89693) | Host-associated microbial communities from peat moss isolated from Minnesota, USA - S1T2_Fb - Sphagnum magellanicum MG | ecosystem: Host-associated > Plants > Peat moss > Unclassified... | reverse complement strand
TTATCCCCTGAGGGACTTCCAACTAAAAAAATATCGAATTCCCAGGGGAGCAGAGGTAGTAACAGTCGTGTTAAGTCCATAAATTGGGATAATTTAATTTCTGGAAGTCCCTAATCCAAAATCGAAAATTGCCACGAGCCAAGCATACCATCACTCCAGACTCTGTAGATAAGCTGCTATGGCCGCATTTACCAATTCTGTCATTGGCTTACCCTGACGTGCTGCTGCTGCTTTGATTTGGACATAGGTTTCGTCGCGCAAACTCACCCGACGGCGTGTTTTACCCTTCTCGTTGCTGGCTAGTGGTTCATATGTACTAGTAAATTCCCGGATAGCATTTAAACCTACTCTATAGCAAAAGTCACCAAAGCTTTCTTGATTCTGCCGTGACTGTTTGAAGTAGAGAAATATCGGTTCTAGGAAGCTTTCTAAATCATTTTGGTGCAGTTTATCAGTGTAAACTTGGGCCAAGCGGGTCTGATCTGGTGAACCCCCTAGCCAAACTTGGTAGGTTTCTGGAAGGTTACCGACAAAACCCAATTCTGCCATGTAGGGACGGGCACAACCGTTGGGGCAACCCGTCATCCTGACCATGAAATGTTCGGTTTGTAAGCCTAATTTATCTAGGAGGGTGCGAATTCGCTCTAAAATACTGGGTATGATCCGTTCTGATTCGGTGATGGCTAGGCCGCATGTTGGTAACGCTGGGCAGGCCATGGCATACCGCACTAAAGGCTCGATTTGAGTGGGATCGGTAACAACACCATGACTTACTAGGAGTTGTTGGATCTCTGGTTGAGCTTCCGGGGTAATATCGTAAACAATTAGATTTTGGTTGGGTGTGAGACGGATGGGTAGGCTATGGTGCCCAACGATTTTACCTAGGGCGGTTTTCAGTTGGCATGAACCTTCATCTCGAATCCGACCGTTCTCAATGGAGATACCCAAGAATAGTTTGCCGTCCCCTTGTTCGTTCCAACCCAAGTAGTCTTGATATTTAAACTCTGGCAGTGGTTGAAAAGGTGCCACAGGTTTACCAAAGTATTCTTCAACTTGAGTGCGGAACTTATCTACACCCCAATCGTGAAGGAGGTACTTTAACCTTGCATGACGTCGGTCTGAGCGATTGCCATAGTCCCTCTGGGTAGCAACTATGGCTTTGACTAGGTCGTAAACATCATCTTTAGCTACATAGCCAATTGGATCTGCCAGTCTGGCAAATGTTTCTTCTTTATTGTGTGTCCGGCCTAAACCTCCCCCAGCATAGAAGTTAAATCCTTCTAGGTTCCCGTTGTTAGTTATTACCACTAAAGTCAGGTCCTGGGAATACAGGTCTACTGAGTTATCCCCAGGCACTGTTACACAAATTTTAAATTTGCGAGGCATGTAGTGGTTACCATAGATTGGTTCCTCGCTGTTAGAGTATATGGTGCCATTACCATTGCGCTGCTGTGCTGCTTTCACTTGTGGGTTTGGTTCCCCACTGATCACCATCTCCCCATCTAGCCAAATTTCATAGTAAGCACCTGTCTGGGGCGACAGGAGGTCGGCAATGTTTTGGGCATATTCCCAGGCATACTGATATTCGGGGCGATTTTTCCACGGTGCTGGGGGTGCCATTACATTCCGATTGATGTCGCCGCAAGCTCCCAAAGTTGAACCTAAGTTATGGACAATGGTGGCAATTGCTGTTTTTAAATTCTGTTTGAGAATTCCGTGTAACTGGAATCCTTGCCGGGTTGTAGCTCGCAATGTCTGATTGCCATATTCATCAGCCAGTTTATCTAAGGCTAAATAAAGCTGCGGTGGGATAAATCCACCCGGATTTTTTGTCCGCAGCATAAATTGGTAATCTTTCTCTTGTCCCTTAGTGCGATGATCACGGTTATCCTGTTGGTAAGACCCATGAAACTTGAGAATGTGGACTGCATCCTCACTAAAGTGGGTTGTATCCTGAAGAATTTCTGTAGCTACAGGTTCACGTAGGAAATTACTATTTTCTTTAATTCCTTCTACTTTGGAAGGCTTGTGGGGTGATGGAGCAGATTTAACCATTACAGTTATGATATTTTCTCAATAAGGCATTAGTTGAGGGCAAGGATTTTAATCAACAACATCCTTGCTAGTTGAATCCCGGCAATCCGGTAGGGATTATGATGAATACTTAGATTTTAACACAGTGGGTAGCTGGCTTTATGAGTGAAGTAACACTTAACAAAACTAACATAGCTAGATGGAAGGTTGCTTATCAGGAAACTTACAGTTAATTACATAATAACAACAGCAGTTCTATATGATTCGTCCCCTTTCCCTGTAGCAATTATAGCAACAAGCTTGAGCATAAATCTATAAAGTTAAGTTTTGGGAGTTTTCATGGAGATGGAGTCATGCTAACCGCTGCAAAGACATTGTCTGGTTTGATGGGTTTATGTGTCGGTGATGCTTTGGGTGTACCAGTGGAATTTACTATTCGGGATCAACTAGTCAAGTCTCCGGTGACCAAAATGCTCGGTAACGGAACGTGGAATCAACCACCAGGAACTTGGTCAGACGATAGTTCCCTGACGTTTTGCTTGGCAGAAAGCCTTTGTCGTGGTTATTCCTTGGAAACCATTGCTGATTCCTTCTGGCGCTGGTATAAGTCCGCTTACTGGACTGCGCGGGGTGAGCTTTTCGATATTGGTGGCACTACACATGAAGCAATTATGCGTCTGAAACAGGGTGTTATTCCGAATCAGGCAGGGGGCAAGCTGGAAAACAACAATGGCAATGGTTCTTTGATGAGAATTTTACCCATGGCTTATTGTCACAAAACCTTAACCTTTGGGGAGCTGATTCTGCGGGTACACGACGTATCAGCTATTACCCATGCCCACGCTAGATCCCGTATGGCCTGTGGTATTTATATCAGCATTGCTGTGGCACTACTGGAGGGGGCTGACCCACAAGCCGCTTATTTACAAGGATTGGATAAGGTTCAAACAATTTATTCTGACCCTGAATTTCTCTCGGAAAAACCCCATTTTGGCAGGGTCCTCAGTGGGGAAATTGCTCAGATTCCCATAGAAGAAATTAGATCAGATGGTTTTGTGGTTCATACCCTAGAGGCTTCCCTGTGGTGCTTGTTAAATAGCTTATCTTACAGTGAGGCAGTACTGAAAGCTGTCAATTTAGGTGGAGACACAGATACTACTGCTGCGGTTACTGGTGGGTTGGCGGGGATTTACTACGGTGCAGAGAATATTCCCTCAGAATGGATTAACCAAATTGCCCGTAAACAGGACATTATTAACTTGGCAAATCGGTTTGCTGCGGCTGTTTATAGTTAACACTCTACACCTGAGATAGGGAGTAGACCTGGCCATCAATTAGCAGTCTTGTAATGCCTTTGGCTTGGAGGTGGGGACGGACTTTATGGAGCATTTTACTATCAGGAACTTTAATCACCCGATCGCGTTTGGTGGAGAAGCGTTTGGCTACTCGATGGTTATCGAACACTGGCAGGGTTTTTTGCTGGGTTTCGATGATGGGGATTTGCCCTAGATCACCAAAATCTTTAAGTGGCCGGGTAATTAATTCTGAGGCGCGGTCAATTACCAAGTAGCAAGTTTTGGGTAAGTGGGCAATTGACAACGGTAAGACTTGAACTGGTGCTTCTCCGGGTCGGCGTCTGGCTACTAGGGGTTTTGGCTCCTCATAGTCTTCGTCGTCGTCTTCTTCTTCCTCAAAGTCGTCGTCGTCTAGATCATCTAAATCCTCAGACTCATCTAGTAGTTCTTCCCCTAGCATATGGGCAATGGCGATCGCCTCTGGGTGTTCATCTTCTAAGATTGGGCTGGGAATACTGGCAATTTCCGGTGGTTTTGGCTTGATTACTCCAGAGTCCCTGAGGATCGGTGGCGCTGGTTTTTCTGCTGCGGAGGAGCGTTTTTTCACCCTTCTAATAGCCGGGAGTGATTCTATGCCGTCATCTAGTTTGGGTTCCTCTGTGTCGCTCCCTATCTCCTGTTGCTCTACTGGGGGACTGGGTAGTTCTTCTTCGGCACTTTGGGGTTGGTTCAATAGCGGTAACTGCTCATAGCTTACCTGGGCCCTACCTTCAGGAGTTCTAGCAGCGCGTTTTAAAGAAACGAGATATTCGTACTCGTCCTCTGGTAGGGTGCTTTTGAGCAGTCGGCTAATTGTTGAGTTACTTACACCATATCTGTCCGCTAAAGTTGAGGTTGTTTCAGCGGTTTCTCGATAAAACTTGAGAATTTCTTGCTTGTCAGAATCGGTTAATTTTCTCACGGTAGACCCCAAAATTCCTTGCTAAGTTCGTTTTCGTCCACTGGCACGGCGCTTTCGATTCAATGATGCGTCGTATTCTAAGATAGCGCCTACGCCAAATAACACTCCACTAAACACCCAAAATACTTCTAGCAACTCCCCGCTTTGATAATCAGGACTCTGCTGGGCGTATTTAAACCACATATCTGCAATGTACAGTGAAAATGTCGCCGATGCAATCATCTGCCAGGAGAGGGAAGCTAATCCTCCCCAAAAAGCTAGCAGTAGAGTGGTGGCAATGATTAATAAGAACACATCACTGACTACGTAAAACCAATTTAAGACATCGGCCATTAGGTTTCCCGTTTCTGTGGGCTTTTGTCCAGAGATCCACCAGGCTAAGAAACTGCCACATACCCCGATAGCAAACACAACTAGCCATTGCTGTCTTTCCAGATTAATCCGTCTGGAAACCACAGCTAGAACCATGCCTGCTGCTAGGAATAGATAAGTCATGACAAAAAATACATCGCTTAAGGATACGTCTGGATTTTGTTTCAAGACCATTTCTGTATAGCCGAAAATTATTCCCCCTATAGCATAGGCAACCATACCTAAACCGATTAAGAGCCACACATTTCGACCACTGACAATTTGGGTACTCAGCCAGTTCCTCAAGCATAAGGCACCTGCGCTCAAGTAGGCTACAGCTTCAAAAATGTTTGTTCCCAGTATATACCAGGTAGCACGAGCTAAATTGCCTCCTGAATCAGGGGTTTTGGCGCTAAATAGCAGATAGTATAACAACGCTAGCACAGCCCAAGCAAGGCTGGCTAGGATGAGGTTGCGTGTACTCAAAAGGGCTTTGGAACTTTGGGAGTTGTCGTAGGAGTTACTCATAGACGTAAATGCACCGTAAAAAAATGGTGTTTTTAGTACTAGTAATTGTTCTGTCCAGCAGATAATACACAATATAGTACTAAAAGCAAGTGTTAATGGACGGTTTATGATCTAGACCATATCCATGCTACTGCCAAAGTTTACTCAGTGGAGAATTATTTAGCCAATTAATAAACAGCGTGCGCTCTTTTTCTGGCATATCTTGTAACCTCTCAAATATGTCATTGGCAAAGTTGCTATTGCCAAAATACGACTTGCCAATGCGGTGTAGTTCTTGCAGCAAGATAATTACATGGGTTTCTTGCCAATTTGGCAGCTTAGTTATCTGTGACGGGTTAGTAGTGATTAAATATTTAAATGCCTCACGGGAAGATACTTGGGGAAATTGCTTCTGCTGTAGGACATCCGCCATATCTGTCTCAAATAAAACTGCTTGCCGATTACCTAAAAAATCTTCGACATCTAGATATACAGCTTGCAGCAACAAGAGACTCCCTAGGGTTAAAATCTCCGTTCGGCTATGGCTATTGGGGTCTTGTTGACCTACTACAACATTGTCTGAACGAATTTTGCCCCAAACACTAAACCGATTCGGTTCCTCCAGCAAAACACAGGCCTTGCCTTGATGATCCGTTAGTTCTCTCCACAAGGCTTTAGCTTCTACTTCTTGACTGGCGTTGAAAACACTGATCAAGCGGAAAACTTGCCCCTGATAGCTGAGGATCGGCACCTGCTGATCCCGTATTGGGTGCTGAATGCTTGATATTTCAACATCCTGCGGTTTGAGAATAAACATGGCACTAGTAGATAACGCCTCGCAGGGGCTTTCTTGATAAGGGATACACAATTATACTCGACAGCAACGTCAAGTTTTACCAAAAATAATTATGGTTGTGAGGTCTGTACTTACTAGTTAAATACGCTCTCAACATTACCATACACTCAACATATACCCTATTTCTCTAGTTTTTAGTGTACATTGATTGACGGCTAATGTGATGGATCTTAGCCTGACTATTGAGAAGTCCCCGCCTTTGAGGCAGGGGGCATGACAATACTGCTCGGATAAGCAGGGGAAGCCGGGGTGGCAAAACTCTTTCCATGCCTCCATCTCTCCTACTGCTCAAGAACAGCTTGCCTCAACCAAGAAATTCCTTAACCGAGCAGTATTGGGAGGCTGGAGGCAGTTCTAGCTGGAGGCAGGGGGAAGAAAATAGATTTTTTGCCCTCTGCCAAGCGGGTTTAAAGCCCCTAAATTTATTGAGGAAAAACCAAAAAATATCTGGATTTCGAGACGCGCAGCGCCAGAAATACAGCGTCCTGATTAAATCCCCTAAATTTATTTATGGGGATTCATAGCAGCCTCCTGCCTCCTTAATTAGATCTAATAAGGTATATAGCGTAGGTATTGCCAGGCAAAATTAAGCAATAAGTTAACTAGGGCAGGTAAAGCCTCAGAACTCAATTTCCACTGGGGTGGATAATATATTATTGTCACTGACTGGGTAACTTAGATATACTTATCGAAGTCCTTAAATTTGGGCGCGTAGCTCAGTGGATAGAGCAATTGCCTTCTAAGCAATCGGTCGCAGGTTCGAGCCCTGCCGCGCTCGTTCTGTCAACAGATAGGGGAGTTTCCCGGTTTCACTGCATGAATAAACTCACTACCAGAGCTTGGTCCTCCCCTTTTGTAACAAGCTTCTTCCGGTTTACCCCATGCCAGTTGTAGAATTATTTCTAAAAAGTCTGATTTTTCCCACTTCCACAAACTTGCCCATTCTGTTCTTCGGGCAATCCTCTCCACGTCTGGTATGGTAACTTGCTGGTGTTGCTTGGCGTTATTAAAACTTAAGTACAAGTCCATTCCCACTGTGACTTCATCCCAGAACTTGAGTACAGTATTTTTTGCAGCTTTTAATATTTCCAAGTCCTCAGTAAGGGCAATTAACTCAGTATGTACTTCTGGGTAGCGCAAAGCTCTACCCTTAAAAGTAACTTCTTGCCAGAGAATACCAGAGACTAAATTTTCCCTCTGATACTGGTGAATAGCCGCCTTAAAATCTTGATAGGCGGTGAACTTTTGTAGACCATCAGTTTTGATAAACTGGTCAATGATGGGATCACCTGAAATAGTTGACCCTAGTGCAAGGCGCTCTCCTTTTAGGCAGGCTTGGCGTTCAGCCGCCAAAATCTCGATTAGCTCCTGGGTAGTATAAACCTTAGTCATTGGTCACTAGCAGGGGGAGGGGAAGCAGATACTCCCCAATATTAAGTACGGCTAATTGTTTACTCCCTCCCTGTTATTAGAGTACTTAGCTTATGGTGAGGATTTTATACTTCTAGTGCTCGCAAATACAAAGAATAGGTTTAGGGAATGATCTAGCAGGAAGGGAGTGATAGAGAAATCGAAAACTGAAGACATTCGTAGCTGTTTCGCCAAATTAGTCGGCGACTGTGTGCAACAAGGCTTTTATCAACTAAGTATTATTTTAAATAATAATTCTATTCATAAATAAAAAATGCAGTCTTAATTACAGGCTGACCTATCCGGGGGTGGGGAGCAGGGGAGAACAGATCAATCTCTCCCCTGGTAGAGTAAGTGAGATCAACATATTTAGGAATGATGCATTTTGTGTTATCAGATCAAGAATCCAGTGATGTGAAAGGTAAAAATAACCAGCAAGATGTGGTGTTACAAGCCCTCGCCGATAGCGGTAAAATTCGTCCCCATGATGCTGCACCTTTTGTCCCTGCTTATATTTTGCAGAAAGTCTGGACTGCGGGAATGGATAGGTGGACAACGAAGAATCTCTGGGAAGCTTTTGCTAAAGATTTGAATTTGCCGATTTTACTAGATGCAGAATTATCTAAATTACGAGATACCCTTCGTCAAGGGTTGGTCATGGGGCAGTGGGATCTGAAAGTGGGGTAATTTGACTAGTTGAAAGCCCGTAAGTAGATCGCCTTGAGCCATGAGTATAAATACTCTTATACCTTGGTGACATACTCCCGACCAGATCAATCTCTCCCCTAATTCAAAATCTCAAGTTCAAAGGGTAGTAGATGTCAACAGAACTAGAATTGAGGTAGGGACGCTGCACATTAATGAAGTGCAGCGCAAAGTGCTGCTCAATGGTCCTCATCCTTTCCTCGACAGCATTTTTACCCACTTGCCAAGCCTCAAGTAAGGCATTGGCGACAATTTGGCAACGGTTCATACCAAAACTTTCTTCTGGTGTAAATTTTGTAGTTGGTTCCTCCGCTAAACCTAAACCTGGTGCCAATACCTTAGTAAACAAGGGGACCTCAGGTTGGAAATACCGTTGATTTTCTGAATAGATAGCTTGAAGGATTGTCCGAATTGCTGGGTAGTCATGGCTCTCAAAGTAGAGTACCCCAGCGTCATAGCGTCCGTAGGCACAGGGGTTGTAGAGAACCTGAAAAGTAAAGGGAATTTTGGCGCTATTTAGTTCGAGTGTCAAACCATCCATTAAGGCAACTGCTCCGGATGGGGTGAAATTGAAGTAGATTCTCCCTACCCCTAAATCAGCATTTGGGGTACTTTGCCATTCTTGACCAATGTTACTAACCGCCAGATAAGAGCCTGTTTTCAATCGATTTTTCGGCATCCAGATGGCGACACATTCATCTACGTGGATAGATTTTTTACTGGTTTTTAGATGACAGTTTGGCTCGATATGAAATGTCAAACCACCTTTAGTTACGGCCATGCTGCCATCGGGTTCTAAACGCGCTACTCGCCAACTCGAATCATAGTAACCAATGCCGTGATTGGAGTTGTGCAGTTGTTCATAGAAGCCCCAATCAATTTCCCAGGTGGAGTTTTGTTCTAAATTTTGATGGGGCTGAGAATTTATCGGCTCACTATTTACTGCTAGGGTCTTTTGTAAGGAACCATTGTAATAGATGCCGTAAATAAAGTTACGGAGTAATAATGTCAAATACTTAAATTGTAAGGCAGGCAGATTTCGTTTGAATCTATCTGCTACTTTGGTTGGTATGGCAAAAGGCTGGTAATTAGGATGACAAATCCGAAAGTTTGACTCTATTTGGATATTACTGGCAATATCAAATAACGAGTTTAACAGGTGATTGGTGGTAGAGGAATGTGCCATTAATCAATTCACAATTTAGTTTTTCAGAATTTAAATATTTTTAACAACCACGTAGGCGGGTTTTTTCAGAATAAATACGCAGCAACTGCTTTTCCGGTTCAGGCTGAGGTAGTTCGTGTAATTCAGTTATTGGTTGGAGGATTTCTGATTCAGAAATGCCAAAGATTGTGAGTACGGCTTTTCCGGGCATAGTCAGTAGGCTTTTGGCAATTTGCAACATACAGAGTTTACTTCGATGAAAGGATTGACAACGCTGAATCAAATCTTGAATTTGATGAATTAGAGTAAGCCCTGCAAACTGGATGACACGCAAAATGAAGTCTCGACTATACTCTAAAACTATTGGGAAAGCATGGAGATAATTACGGATTAAAGCAACGATGGAAGGTTGTAGAATCTCGATAGCTGTCACTGCTAAGTGAAAGGATTCTTCTAATTCAATTGTGGGATCAACAACGAGGCTCGATAGCCAAATCTCTAAATAACTTGCGAGGAGGGTGCCTAAATCAAAGGCGGGATCTCCCCAACCACAAGCTTCCCAGTCAATCAGTCGCACTAGGCAGTTATCTAGTTGTTCCCATCGGGAATGCACTAAAATATTACTCAAAGTTAAATCGTTGTGGGTTAAGCAGCAGGGATTCCATTCTGATGCTAAATCTGCTATGCTAGATTCTAAACTTTCGTCATATTGACAAAAAAGATAAAATTCAAGTGCTTCAGTGGGAATCATCGCCAAAATCTCCGGGCTAATGGAGCCTATCCCTTGAGCAGGGTTGTAAAAGTGATAGCGAAACTGTCCTTGAGGGGCAGTTGCCATAAAATTCTGATATTCCCGATGTTGGAAGGTAGTACGATGCAATCCAGCTAATGTCTTACCAATAGCAGCAGCAATCTCCGTAGGGTAAATATCCTGGTTTTGGTAAAATCCCTTGAGTTCTAAATATTCACTGAGATAGTTCCGCACAAGGATAGAATTTTGCTCATCAAAATATAGTAAGGATGAAGCGATCGCTCCCATGTTTCCCAGGACGGGAAACTGCTGTAATAATTGGTGAAACAACCATTCATTAAAAAACTCGTGGGGACTCCCATCATTTTGGTGTAACCGCTCCTGTTTCACTAGCAGTTGGCGATCGCCTGGCAGTTTTACCAATAAATTGAAATTTTTATTGCTACTTTTTGGCAACTCAGCCTTGTCTGATGTGCCATCTTCTAAGCTACACAGACCTGCTTTGTCCAGATACTGAATAACATTTTGAGAAGACAGTGATAGTAACATACATTATTTCCTAGTTCTTTAAAGTGCTGAGAGAATCACTGTTATCCAGGATTATTCTTGCTTTATTTAGTTATCAGTAGATAACGACAGAAGCCCAAATCTCTATAAAATATTGGAGTAATCTACTAATATCCTATCTGTATCCTAAAAACTTGCCATTTTGGCAATTAAGCTCTTAGTTTTTGTTTAAATTTGCCGAAGAACCTATCAAATCTTCACACTTTTGAGAATGTTATTAGGGTAAGTTTCCTGGAAAATGTGTTACTTATCGGCATTAAGGGGCAATCAACTGATTAGGGACTTCCAACTAAAAAAATATCGAATTCCCAGGGGAGCAGAGGGAGTAACAGTCGTGTTGAGTCCATAAATTGGGATAATTTAATTTCTGGAAGTCCCTTAGTAGTTGATATTATTTTATTATTTTTTGTGAAGCAGCTATTTATCTAGTGAGAATATTGACTACTACTGAGGTGTTGAGAATACCAACAGTATAATACTGATTGAAAATGGGGGTCTGCTTGGTGTTAGTCATGCGGTGAGCCTCCCTAGAGCATCGGTCGAGTAACAGTAATTGACAAAAGATATAATTTATGTGATGGAAAAATTAGTGTAAAATACGTCAATAAATGTGTCAATACTTATAGAAATATCAGTTAAGTTTATATTGTAAATTACACCTAAGACTCACACTTTTCCCTACCCCATAGTCTAGTGAATTTGTCAATACTCTCTACTTGTCCGGCTCTCTAGTTGCTAACTATTAATTCCGTAGTGTTATCTTTACTTATCATCACAAATTCCCGAAAACCGGACATTTTCAGTGTGTGGAGATTATGTAGTGTCCAGTTCAAGACGTATAATTAGGGCAAATAGTAGTCGTTATAGTCAAACTTCCCAATGTAACAATTTACGACTCACCATAGCTAAGTAGTTCCTCTCCTTGTTAATTGATGGATAATCAAGCGATGCCAACGGTCAATACTTCCTTCTCTGCCAAGATTCAATTCCTGCAACGCCAAGCAGCGTCACTTTTAGTTTACCAATCCGTCCTCCAAGATGAAGTGGGGGTGGCATTTACTGAATTGTTACAAGCTATACGTTACACTGATGCTGACGCACGGGGATGTCTCCAAGCTTACGGCAAATATTTCCAAGCCTTGGCTACCAGAAATCAGAACTGGGAGAACTACTTAATTAGGCAAATTTTAATTTGTGACAACCCCTTTACCAGGCTGGCTCAACAGCGAGAATTTAGGAATTTACCCCCAGCTTTAGTCGCAGCAGCTCAATATGATTTACAAGTATTGCAAAGTCTGTATGGATGTAGCAGTGCTATTTTAAGCGATTGGGTACAAGAAGTAGCCTATTTACCTGTTTCCCCAGTGGTGTGGTATACAGAGTTAGAAGGAGTCAGAGTTGAAACAAATTTGTCAACTTGGGAAAATTGGGCTGATGGGGTAGAAGAGTTAGCAGCTTATTATCGGCAATTTGGTACAGGTTTATTTGCCCAATATTCGGCTTTAAGCTGGCAATCTGGACAGTTTATCGGTATCCAGTATCCAGATTCAGTGAAACTTAGTGAACTTGTCGGTTATGAGTCTCAGCGAGATACGCTACTAAAAAATACAGAGTTTTTATTATCAGGACAGAGGGCGCAACATATATTACTTTATGGCAGTCGTGGTTCTGGCAAATCTTCTTTAGTCAAAGCTCTATTAAATGAGTATAGTCAGAGAAACCTCTGCTTGATAGAAGTAGCAAAATCGCAATTGCAGGACTTGCCGAAAATTATCGAACAGGTACGGGGAGTGCCCCAGAAGTTTATCATCTTTGTGGATGACCTTTCTTTTGAGGAAGACGATGATGCCTTTAAAGCACTCAAGGTGGTTTTAGAGGGGAATTTAACTGCGCGACCGCAAAATTTAGTTGTGTATGCTACTTCCAATCGTCGTCATTTAATTCGAGAGTTTTTTGCTGATAGACCTGCTCCCAAAAATCATGAGGAAGTCCATGCCTGGGATACGATGCAACAGAAGCTTTCCTTTAGCGATCGCTTTGGTATAACCTTAACATTTGAACCAGCAGATCAAAAAACTTATTTACAAATAGTCCACCATCTAGCAGCAGAAGCTGCTATTAATACCGCTCCAGAGGATTTAGAACATCAAGCTTTGCAGTGGGCCACTGGCCATAATGGTCGTTCTGGGAGAACAGCACGACAGTTTATTGATTTTCTCACAGCCGACTTAGCAGGGAGGGAAGGGGAATTTTAGATGGGGTCAGAACAGATTAATGTCTCCCCTGCTCCCTTGCTGGTTCAGCTAATCTTGTCTATGGTATTTTAAAGCTTATACACTTTTTGACAGTAATATATGGTATTAAAAACTACTTATACTGAAAAAATTACTCCACTCAGAACCAGCGATATGCAACCGACAGTAGTAAATCATAGGCTTTTTCTAGGGATAGTTGCTTTTAGCGTGAGTTTTGGTCTTGGTCTCATTCCCAGTTGGGATTTTACTAGAGCACTTTTTACGGGTATAATTACAGTAATTTCTACATATATAGCTGCCTTTTATGTAGATCAAAGGCGCAAAAATTATGAAATGCTTATTTTAGCTTCTCTCCAAAAACGAATCAGAGAGGTTGAGATATTGAAGTTTCAAATCATCAGGGAAATTAACCAAATAGAAGAGCACCGTAGTATATTATACGCTGAATCTCAACAACTGAAAAATCAAATTGCCCAGTGCCGCAACCAAAGAGATAACCTCCATAGAGATTTAAGTAATTTTGTTGGTCAAAAAAAGCAATTAGAATCGGAGATAACTAGTCTAAAATATGAACTCCGGAACCTAGAAAAAAAACAATTAGAATTAAAAGACTCCTTTGCAGCAATTACGGGGGAAAAACGCCGACTAGAACTGACTTATAATCTATCTCTTGCAGAAATAACTCAATTAAAAACTCAAATTGAGCAGCTTCAAAAACAAAGACAAGAAATCGAGAACAACTTAACTCTGTTAGGTAGACTCAAACCTCAACTAGAGGAAAAACTTTATGAATTGAGAATAGAAATTCAACAACTAGAAGCCGAAATAACTGAGCAAAACCAATTATTCATAGCCACAAAAGCTGAAAAAAATACCTTAGAATCTAATCTAAATTTGTTAAAAAATCAAACAGATGTACAGCAGTCTGAACTTTACCAACTACAAGAGCAAATTTCCTTGTTGCAAGAAGAGCGAGACTTACTGCAAAGTCAAGTTTGGGAACTACTCCAACAAATGGAAACACTCAATCAAGAATCAGTATATGATTTTCCTTTAGCTGAGTTACGCGAACCCTCGGAAAATTTACCTCAAGAATGGTCTGATTTCCTACAAAGTTTGCCAGGACATGAAATCCAAGTACTAAAAGCAATTCTAGAACAAGATAATCCTAGGGCGATGATTAAACAGATTGCCGAAGCAAATATCACCATGCCAAATCTATTAATCGATTCTATAAATGAAATAGCAAATGATACCCTTGGAGAATTAATTATAGAGACAGATACAGAAACACCTATGGTTTCTGAAGAACATATTGTAAATACCAAAAAAATGCTTGCCATGTATGAAGGACTCATAACTAGATCCGCTGCACCTAACTAAATTCTGGGGTTAAACTATATGGCAAAAATCAAAATCTCCAAAAAGATTTCCACCGCTTTAATCAATTCGCTCAGTGCTGGAGTAGTCCCCAGGGTTGGGGTTGAACATATAGCAGTAGGACGAGAAAAGGAACTCCAAAGTCTCTGCCAAAATCTCAATGATATTGCCGAAGGTGTAGCAGCATTTCGGTTTATAGTAGGCAACTACGGTTCAGGTAAAAGCTTTATGCTGCAAATGATTCGTAGCCAAGCGATGGAGCAGGGTTTTGTAGTAGCTGATACTGATTTATCCTCAGAACGTCGGCTCGCTGGCAGCAATAATGAAGGGGTAGCTACCTATCGAGACTTGATGAGTCATTTAGCTACCAAAACTCGTCCTGATGGTGGTGCTTTAGTGTCCATTTTAGAAGGATGGATTAATAAAATCCAACAAGAAGTAGCTAAAGAGACGCAAATGCGTCCCAATGATGAAGGTTTTGACGACCAAGTGGAAGTCAAAATTCGCGAAGTGGTTCAATATATTGAAGACTTAGTTCATGGATTTGATTTTGGCAGTATTATTATTGCCTATTGGCGTGGTTACCGATTAGATGATGAAGAATTAAAAAATGCAGCTATGCGTTGGTTGCGAGGAGAATATAATACGAAAACAGAAGCTAAAGCTGCCTTAGGAGTGCGGAGTATTATTGATGATGATTCCTGGTATGACTATATTAAACTCTTAGCTAAATTTGTCGCTGAAATTGGTTATAAAGGACTTCTAGTATTGCTGGATGAAGCAGTTAATTTATACCAAATATCTCCAACTGTAACACGGGAAAAGAACTATAATCGACTCCTGACTATCTTTAACGATACGATGCAGTGCAAAGCAGAACATCTCGGCATGATGATTGGTGGAACCACAAAATTTTTAGAAGATCCGAATCGAGGTCTATTCGCTGACCAAGCATGGCGTAGACGGACAAAAGAGAGCCGCTTTACTACCCAGCCTGGTGTGCAGGAATATCTAGGGCCTGTAATTCGGCTCAACCCCTTAACTGAAACAGAAATCCTCACCCTTATCCAAAGGTTAACCCAGATTCATGCTTTGAACTTTGGCTATGAAGTAGCTTTGACTAATCGGGAATTGCAAGAATTCATCCAAGAAATTGTCAATCGTTTAGGTGCAGAGGCATTACTGACACCAGGGGAAATTGTGCGAGATTTTATGAGTGTGCTAAATATTCTCTACCAAAATCCAGGCATTAAATTTGGTGATTTGATTCATAGCAGTAATTTCAAACCTTCTGCCATTGGGAAAAATGAGGGTGATGCAGCAGAGTTTAATTTGTAAGGTATGAGCAACACAACCTTTTCGAGACTTGCACCCTTTATTCAAGAATATATTTACCATCATAACTGGACTGAATTAAGACCAATCCAAATCGCTGCTTGTGAAGTAATATTTAATACAGATGCCCATTTATTAGTTGCTGCTGCTACGGCCACAGGGAAAACTGAAGCTGCATTCTTACCAGTTTTAACCCTATTACATTCCCAACCTAGTACCACCATAGCTGTATTATACATCGGACCAATTAAAGCTTTAATTAATGACCAATTTGAGCGACTTCAGGACTTGTTAAAAACAGCAGATATCCCCGTTTGGCATTGGCATGGGGACGTGGCCCAAAGTCGAAAAAAAAAGCTTTTGCAAAGTCCCCAAGGTATTCTCCAAATTACCCCAGAATCCTTAGAAAGCTTACTAATTAACAAAAATAATGACCTAATTCGCTTATTTGGTGATTTACGCTTTGTAATTATTGATGAAATTCACACCTTTATGGGTTCAGAACGGGGTTGCCAGATTATTTGCCAGTTGCAGCGACTGGCAAAGTTAACACAAAAGCAACCCCGTCGCATTGGGTTATCAGCGACTCTCGGTGATTACTCAATGGCTGAAGATTGGTTGCGTGCTGGCAGTGACAAAGGTGTAATTACTCCGAAAATTGAGGCAGTAAAACGCCAAATTAAACTAGCTGTAGAACACTTTTATCAGCAAACAGATTACGAGGAATATATTTTCAACCTTTCTAAATCTCGTAAATGCCTGATCTTTGCCAATAATCGCACCCAAACTGAATCGATAATTGCCTCATTACGAGAATTGGCGGCAGAACAAGGACTTCCAGATGTATATCATGTCCACCATGGAAGTATATCTGCTAGCTTACGGCAAGCAGCGGAAAATGCCATGCGGGAACCAAATCACCCTGCAGTCACTGCTGCCACCCTAACTCTAGAATTAGGCATAGATATCGGTCATTTAGAGCGAGTAATTCAGTTGGAATCACCCCTATCTGTAGCTAGCTTTTTACAAAGATTGGGACGGAGTGGGAGGAGAGGTGAAGCAGCTGATATGCGCTTTGTCTGTGGGGAAAATCCACGGCTACCCGAAGCCTACCTCCCAGAACAAATACCCTGGCAACTATTGCAGTGTATTGCGATTATTCAACTTTATTTAGAGGAACGGTGGGTAGAACCAATCAAGCCAATCAAATATCCCTTGAGTTTGCTTTATCACCAAACAATGAGTATCTTAGCCGCCACAGGAGAAATTTCACCACCAGCACTAGCTCAACAAATTTTCAGCCTGCCACCATTTACGGCTATTTCCCAATCAGATTTCTTAGAATTGCTCCGCTATTTAATCGATATTAACCATATTCAGAGAACTGAACAAGGTAAATTAATTTTAGGTTTAGCTGGGGAGAAGGTGGTTAATAAATTTCAGTTCTATGCTGTTTTTAATGAGCACCAGGAATATGTGGTGAAGCAGGGAGCAACGGAAATTGGTAGTATTGCTACACCCCCTGCCCTGGGAAACCAATTTGCTCTAGCTGGGAGGAGTTGGGAAGTCTTAGAAATTGACTTTAGAAAAAAAGTTATCTCTGTTAAGCAAGTTGAAGGTAAATCTACTATTTATTGGCGCGGTAGCGGTGGCACTATTCACACAAAGATTTTGCAAAGGATGCGGCAGGTTTTACTAGAAGATAGCTCCTATAGTTACCTGCAGAAAAATGCCGAACAACGATTGCAAATAGTTAGGCAACTAGTGAGGAAGACTGGATTAGCTGAGCAAAATATTCTGCAATTAGAACCAGGTAAGTGCTGTATTTTCCCTTGGATGGGTACCATTGCTTACCGTACTCTCGAAAGATTGCTTAACTGCTGTTGCCGGGAGTCTTTAGACATCAGTAGTATGGGTGGAGTCAATCCTTATTATTTGATCTTGAAATTAGGTAAAGATAAATTACCCCATGTTCATCCAGTAATTGTATCTTTATGCCAACAGAGAATCTCCACCCAAGATTTAGTGAGTGATGCAGAAGCACCAAGAATTCATAAGTATGATGAGTTTATCCCCCATCCACTTTTACGCAAAGCTTTTGTTCACGATTATTTAGACTTGGCTGAACTTAAACAGCAAGTTGCAACCTGGTAACTATTGCTATAATTGTGGTAGAGAAATTTACATTTTGAAGTAAAATTTATGATTCACCATTTGTCTATCTCAGCCCATAACCCTCGCCGTGTGGCAGAAGTACTAGCGGAAGTTTTTGGTGGCAAAGCTATTCCGTTCTCCCCTCATCATGGTAGCTATATGGCAGTTTCTGGTAAGGAAAATGGCACAACAATTGAGGTTTATCCTCAGGGGACAGAGTTAATTCCTGGTACTGGTGAGCAACATGTTCAGTTTCAAGAAAATACCCAGCCTAGCAATTTCTATGCTACCCATGCCGCCATCAGCGTACCGACTAGTCAAGAAGAAATAGAGCAAATTGCCAGTAGAGAAGGATGGCGGGTACTGCCTTGTAGCCGGAGAAATTTTGAGGTAATCGAATTTTGGGTTGAAAACTGCCTAATGTTAGAATTGCTGACCCCAGAAATGGCATCTGATTATCTGCAATTTACTCAAAGGCGAAACTTGGAAGAGTTTTTTGCTAGTCCTGTTTAGAAAACGTCTTATGAACGTGATTATAAACTGCACAGATGCATTTAATTCCAATACCCGTGAATGAAATTACCATAAGTCTAGAAACCCTGACTGTACAAGGGATACAAGCTTTAGATCCAAACGACAATTATTGCCCCAAACAACCCATTTTCCAAAATACCGCCCAATGCGTTGGCGTAGCCGCAGTTTCTGCAT
>Ga0116227_10008967_pt1 | contig 18440 bp, 13 predicted proteins | sample S1TSphgellanicum_FD_89693 | JGI IMG/M metagenome (GOLD analysis project Ga0116227, IMG submission 89693) | Host-associated microbial communities from peat moss isolated from Minnesota, USA - S1T2_Fb - Sphagnum magellanicum MG | ecosystem: Host-associated > Plants > Peat moss > Unclassified... | reverse complement strand
GCATTCCTTGTCTCTTATCTTGTAACACTTTTGGCACCTTGCATGGAAAAGCAAAACATTGGATCATGAAAATGACATGACATTTGTCATTATGTTACAACACTTTTAAGTTGTATACTACCCGATCAAAAAGTTCAAAACTTATTAAAATGGGTTTTTTGCAATGTTGTGTATTACGTCCTCCTATCCCTCACATCTTTTCCATTGAGGCTTATAACATGGTGGTTAAGCTCCCATTTTACCATGGTCTACTTATTTTCACAAGTTAATTCACCCCTCACCACTTCCCAACCTTTTGGTTTGAATATATTTTTTCAAAAATTGTTTCAAAAAATGACACCTTGTCATTCATTCCAGAATTTGGCTCTTGTGATTTCCAAAATGTAAATATAAGTAGATTAATTGGAAATTATAATTGGAAATCCAACTTCAATGTGAATAAAATTTGGAGATAATATACTAAAAGAAACAATGCATTTGCCATATTTTGGGGATGTTTAACCATGGTTCAACTTTGTAACAAATTCATTTAAATTTATCATAAAAGTAATAAAAATGTCAACTATTTTAAAGTAGGATAATTATTTTATATAAGTTTCTAGTTTGTTGCTTAAATTCATATTTCATTATGAAATGGATTCAAATTATTTTGTGATTATAGGCTATATCCAAATAGTTATTTTAGGTAAAATTGTTAACTAACACGGGATACAACTTTAGTTTAAATATTAATGTGTTATTAGAAGTAAAATAACGTATGCCAAGTTTAATACATAATATAAGTTTTAGGTTGAAATAACATTATGCCCAAACTTTATAAACTTTCAAAAGGAAACTTGAAAAATTAAGGGGGGCAAATAAATTTTTTTAAAACATTATAAGCTTAGTGAATGTGTGACCATTAAAGAAATCAAATGGTTAAGATTAAACAAGTTTAATTGGTTTAAATCAAAAATATTTTCCTTTCATGAACAAGTCATGGGGTGAGCAAAAACATGACCATAATGACCTTGTAATCTATTTTCACAACATTTCTAAACAACATCTCATTACTGAAAAAATAATGCATCTTACATTTCAAAAAAAATTCACTACAACAAAGGTGTCCCTGTATGTCAAATGATTTCACTAGATTTTGAATGAATTCACTGGTCTAATGAACAAGGATTAATGATTTGCACTTACATTTTGTAGTAGTGTTTTTGAAGTTCAATCATAAGGGCATGTTATATATATATATATGTAGTGTTTAAGATCTTGGCCATTAAATATCAAAAAAATAATTATCTAATAGGCCATTACATGTGGTCAAGGGCACCATATTACACACATAATGTTGATGCATTGTTTGCATCACAACTAATTTTTCAAATTTTCAACTATCCATCAATTAAAAAAGGTAGTTTGTTTTTTTTCTTTTTTTTTGTCATGTTGAGATTTCCCAAATCACAAGGTTCCATGTTGTGCTTTTGGTACCTTGAAAAACCCTTAGTGAATAAAGTTTCATGGAGGTGAAATCATAATTTTAAATTTAAGATCAATGAAATATTGAATTTTGAGTATTTTTATCATTGCAAAATTTAGTATCAATTAAAACCTAAAATATTAATGACAATTGGATTTCAAATTTGGGCAAGGAGGGTGCTGTAGTTTCTAATAACCGTCCAACAGTTGTCCCCAAATGCTAATGCTATGTCTGGGGGGATGAAATGGAGTCAGTTAAGTTTTTGCAGTGATGAAAACCTAATGGATGAAAAGCAAACAAAAAGCGCGCCGAAAGAGGAAAAATTACAAGATTCTTAGTGGATGGTTCACAAAATAAAACACCTCAGCCCTAAGATTCATGTGACGTGGATTTAGGGTTGAGGTGTTTTCTTTTGTGAACCATCATCCACTTCAGCTGCACTGCTTGAGTTTGTCATGTTTTTTTGGTGTTCAGCATTTAGAGTTGAGGAATTGGGTGGTTTGTATGTGACAACTTTGAGATATCATGGGCATGGTTCCTTTTATTTCTTCTTGTTTTTTTGTGTGTTTGGCTTGTTTGTTGCAGATTATGGATGACAATTGGATTCTATGTTTTTTTGTTAGGTATTAGAGCTTGGATGTGTGTTCTTCATTGTGATGCAAACATGGCTGCTGCTTGATTGGTTTTTTGGGCGTGAGTCATAAGGGAAGCAACATTATGTGAAAGAACGACTAACACTATGGAAGGCAACTAAGTCTCATGCATTTTTTATGATGTCCTAGGATTTGTTGGTTTTGTTATAAGATAGTATAGAACTTTCTATTAGGTGTGATGCCAAGTTGGAAATCTGACATCTAGAAATGGCACAAATTCTCCACTATGCTTGTGCCTCAACCTAGATAGTGTAGGTTTAGTAATGGATGATAGGGGTCAATTTCAGGGAAATGATGAGAGGTTTTAAAGATTTTGAAAGTGATCTAATGGCATTGTCCTTGTGATGTTTTGGGGAGTTTTGTTGTAATCTTGTCTAGTTATTGAATTGGAAAGAGTACTTATATGCCTCAGAACTCTAAAGGAAGGTTTGTGTTTGAAAGGGTTCATACATTGTTGGCAAATCTTACTACTAAGCCTATAGAACAAATCTTACCTTTGTTAACTCTTTTTCTGTCAACCCATGTTGTAAAATGTATTTTCTATGTAGGTCAACATTCTTATTATGGAATTATAGTTATATAATGTGTTAAAAAGCTTGTAAACCCCCAAAGTATTGTTGTCTGAGTTTTTATATAATTTGGGTTTTTCATTTATGTGTCATGAAGGTTGTCGTGACCATGTCAACAATTGAATTCTATCATATGTTGGAATTGCCATAAAAAGAACCAATTGGTTTATGATAATGAAATCAAAGTGGTTTAATCCTCAAAGACTCATAGTTTCATGTAATTCAGGTAGTAATTAAAGTGTAGATCTTCATAAAATAGGTCATTGCATGATTATGTTGTAATGGTTGATTTATTCTATGACTACACACTTGGGACTAGATTGTTTTACATTCCTTGTTCTTTTTGTTACATTCATCTCTTGTGGAGTTCTTTTTGCTTTTGGTATATGGGTATGAATCAATTGTGTGGTGCAAGTTATTGGCCATGGTGAATGTGTAGTGCTTCGAAGACATGAGTTATGTCAAGATGGTGGATGTGTTGGTTTTTGTTGTGGAGCTATTGAAAACTTTTGACAATAGTAGACTCAATGGATTATGTTGATGGAAACTTTCACAATTTGGGCATGTGATGGGAAGGATAAATAGCCAATTGAGCTAAATGATAAGGATTTGGTTTTTTTTATGTGTTTTTTTGTGATTTTGGCAAGTTGATGTAATGTTGGCAGTTTGGGTTAAAACAATTAGTTTTCCATGTTGATCAAATTGTTTGAGAAAAATGCCCATAAGGTGAAAATGGGATATCATGAACCGCACCCAATTGCTTTTGGGACTCATTTTTGAGAGAATTCTTTTAGAATTGTTTTTTTTAATTTCAAAATAATTTCAATTTTTTTAATTTTGTATATTATTATATCAAGATTTATGTAAAAAAATTCAAAATATATGTAATTTTCAAAAGTTTTGAAGTCTATTTATAAGTCATTTTAGTGCTAAAAAATAAATGTTACAATGTTTAATGAATGTTTTTGAAATCCTTTTTTTTTAATAAATTAGTGAATACTCTACAATAATATAACTATCAATATGTTTTCCTCACATTTACGAACACTTATTTGAGTAAATTTCTTGAATTCTTTTGTAAATTGTTTATGCAAGCTACAAAATGATTTCCATCATAGATGCAACAATTTGTCAAAACCTTGACTGTTTTTTGGTAGAAAATATGGTTTTAATGATAATGGCCATGAAGCATGTCACAACAACTATTTTGTTGTAAAATTTTAAAACACTTCAAGAAACCAAAATATGTGTGCAAATCATGTTAAAGATTTTTTTTGCATAGAAATTTGAACACTTCAAGTCAAATCCTTATGTAAAACAAATGTAAGTTACAATCAAATGCCCATTCAATCAACACAATCAACATGTAGGTCAAAGAGCCCACCAACCCCACCTCCTAGTCACTTTTTATTTTCCCCTTCTTTGGACCTTGCTTAAGATCTTCGCAATCATGTAATTGTGACTTGGTTGAAGCATCAAATTTAAGATTGAAACCAAAGTTTAGGTTGAATGTTATATGTGACGATTATCTATAATTAATTTGTGATATATTATTGTGACAAATCTTTGGGCACCCGACATCACCACACAATGTTGTTATTCATTACCCTTAATGATTAATTATGATTAACAATGGACTTTCAAGTGGGTGATGGGTTATTATGTGTTGTTTTGATTTTGTATTATCATGTTTAATGGATAGGGGGTGAAAGCACAATAAAGTATGTTGATGATGGATACTTTTTGTTTTTTTGAAAAATATCCATAAATCAAACATTAATATACAAATCTTATGCATATTATTTATTTCAATGTTTAATAAGAGGAAGATCTTGACTTCACTGCATAATATTGAAAATTTGCATGTTCTAATATCCATTTAAATACATTTTTAAAAATGCAAATATGTGTCCCACTTTTGTTTCTAGTACATGAAAGTAGAATGAAAATAAAATTGTAATTGGATTTTTTATATTCTTAAATGGATAAAGCACTAATATGTATCAATGTGTTTTTAAATTTTTCATACTATAGTCATAATCTATCAAAATTTTCCTATAAAAGTATGTTGAAAATCTTTTATTGAAAATTGGCCAATTTAGAACATACTTTTCATCCATTTATCTTATATTGAAATTTGTCACATTTTATGTGTAGCTTACTATAAACTCAATGAAATTTACTTTTTTTGGCATTAATTCACATGTTTAACTGTTTTCAATTACTGATTATTGTTGTAACCACTCTACAAATAGTTGCAAATGACAATTCGCCATCATGGTTGGGTCCAAACATGATATTAAAACCAACAAAAGGTGTAACAATTACTTAATTATTCATGTTTTAAAGTAATAAGTTAAGTTAACATTGAAATTTTCTAATGTACTTTTATGATAATGTTCTAAATATATTATGGGAATATTTTAAAAGTTTTGAAAAAAATAATAATGAATATAAAATACCCAAAAACATTTAAAACTTGGATGTAATTAGTGTTTTCGTTGTTTAATGTTTTTCAATTTTTCTTGGGTATTCTATACGTTCATTTTATACACACATGTACATAATAGTATAAAACAACATTGTTTTAGCTCATAATGTTTTTTAGTTTCATTTTATAAATAATGAATTAAAAAATATTTTCCCTAAATAACAAATCTGATTTCAGCACATTATCTTGACTAATGAACCCATTACTTTTCAATCAAAACCCCAAAGAGGTGGGGTTGGGTCCCAATATTGTGTTTGTACCCATCCACCTTTCAATAGAAATTAATGGCCATGTCAACTCCATGTCACACAAATATTTAGATAGTTATGTTAATTGAGGACTTGGTTGTGTAGCCACATTAACTACTATCCAAACTTGAAAAAAAACCATCATAAATGTAATTATAGCAAAATATAAAGCTTTACAAAGCTTTGGGGTGGTAGATGGTAATTGTATTTTGGTTCTTACACATTTTATTGACCTAATGTCAAAAAAGGTTATTCTTGATAAATTGTAAAAGGTCATCATTGCAAAATGAAAGTTTTGAATTGTGTTTCTAGGTGAATTAATCATATAATCGTAATTGAATTTTATTTAAAGAGTGAAGATAGGAATGAAAACCCTAACATAAATATGTACACTTATACATAAATATGTACACCCTAACATAAATATTATACTTATTACATATTATTGTTTAATTATTTTAATAATTTTCAAACTAGCATTGATCATTATTTTTTCATGGTTTCTAATAACTAATCAATTGGTTCATAGTAATAATTCAAAACTAATAATAAATTATTTTAAATATATATATGATATCTAGTAAATTAATCAAATAAAAAATTAATCATTTAAATTTTCAATATATCTAATTGTTTGGAAATCACTTTTTAACTAATAATTTTTTATTTAGTCATTTAGTTAAATAAAAAAATATTTTTACCTATGAAAATAAACCTTATAAATTGCTAGTGATCACCTAATTAAGTAAAAACTAATTAGGTATTAATTTTTAAAAATAAATTAATAACTAATTGGTAATTCCTAAATATTAACTATACATTTTTAAATTTATAACTTATTAACTTACTTAGTGGATATTAAATCAGTTTTAATAAGCCATTAATATTGACTGATTAGTATTTATTAACTATTAACCATAATTCTTGATTAATAAATATTAAATATCACATAGTTTAATAAATATCAATAAATTAACAAATTAATTACTAGTTTATATTGAAGAAATATTAACTAATTAAAAAATATGTATTAGAAAAAAATATGTATTATGAATGTTATTTATTTATTAATTAAAAATTAAATCAGTTTTAATTAATCATTGATAGTAACTAGAAATTTTAATGTGTGGAGAATTTATTATTTATTATTCATTGGCTGATTAAATATCTAATAATTAGTAGTGATTAACGATTAACCATAACTCTTCATTTACAACCTAAATCAAATTATTAAGATATTTCAAAACTAATCATATATTTCAGAATTAATTAAATAAGGAATAATCAGATAATTATTGACAAATCATTGATTGATAAATATTAAACATAAATAATTTATTTATAAACTTGTTGACTTGTTGATAGAAATAAAGTAATTCTTAATTAACTAACTATTATTGCATATTTATTATTTAATCAATTAATTAGCATGAATAATTCATGAATAAAAATTAATTATTATATCAATTTAGGATTTAATATTTAATTAATCAACAAAAAGTTTTGAAGTAACTAATAAATAATAATTGATTAATGAATTAGTAGGTATTATTTTTAATATAACTAGATGATTAAGTAAAATTATTTAGTTCATGTTTTATACTAATTAATGAATTATTTGAAAGTAATAATTTTTAGATAATTAATGCTCATTTAATACTAGGATTATATCATATTAATATGACCTTGCTATTATAATTTAATCATACATTAATAAATATGGTATTTTTTAAATCAACCATACAAAATCAAAATGATTTTTTTTCAATCCAATATGCCCATAATATGATCAAATATGCTTAATTTACTTTGAATATAACTTAAATGCACTTTAATCTATCAAATAAACTTAATGGATGTTTAATATACCTTGAATAAAATCTATCTGGTATACTCTAAATGTAGTCCACAAATGACAAAACCCTAGTGTACATTAATAAATGTATAAACACATCATAATAAGTAACCAAATTGCATCCAATTTTGCAGCTAAATAAACATAGGAGCTTATTCTTGGATGAAAAAGCCAAAAAGCTAGTCAATATGGAAGGATGTGTAATTTAATAGTCGCACCATAGTTGTAAAAATAGTCATAAAATTTAAAAGATGGTAACTAATTATAAAAATGATAAAACAAAATTGCAAATGATAGATAGTTGCATGCAATCACATGTAGTTGCAAATTGAATGGTTACATATTACAAGATTTCTTCTAATGTCCTCACATATTCATTGAATAATGTAATATTCATAATCCATAAATATCATTTTTGTCATGATCTTAAATGGGCTTGTAATTGACTCTCAAAAATGGCAAAGGTTTTTCCAAAATTAAAACTAAGTTAAAAGTTTGAAAAGCAAATAGGTTAAATGTACTTTTAAAATAGGTAGAGGCCAAGAAAAATGTGACATTTGAATAATTTTTTAAAAAATTCTTGGAAACCGAGGGAAAGATACTTTTAAGATCCCACCATGACTAATTCTCACTTGAAATTTTGTAAGAATATCAAATGTTTATAATAGGTTTTGAAGAATCAAATCTTTTCCAAATAAGTTCAAAATGAGTTATCCCAACGTGTCTTACTCATTTAAAGTACAAGTTGGAGTGGTGAACATGTATGGTTAAAAAGTTTGGCATGACATTGGAAAGTCTTCGATCATGTTATAAAAAAATAACATCACATGGTCATTTAATTGGATACCCTAAGAATTATGTTCAATACCAAAAACACAACACAATAATGTTGTGCTTCAATTTTAAAAAGATTGTGGGAATCTCAAGAAATTTGTGATTTTTAATGTAATCCCCATTGGGAATTACCAAAAATATCATGAGGAATATTGCCCCCTTCAAGAAGTTTAGGTTGTGGCATATCAATGAACCTACTAATTTTGGCTTCAATTACATTTTTTTGTTACTTTGGATTATTTTGCACATTTGAAGCAAATGAAAGTTGTTCATGAAACATGTCAATTCATCCTAGTCATTTTGAAGCCCCTACTCATGTGTCCTAATCATGTAAAATCAAGGAGCACACCTAAGTTTGTGAAATTTTAAATTGTCTCGTAATCAAAAGCATTATTCCCATTGATACCACTTCACAAAGCCATTGTTCATCTTGGATTGCTTTTAAACATTCAAGTTTTAGCACGTCACATTTTTTTTCTTAAAAGCCAAAAGTTGAAGTTTTCATTTTTTATGTAATTTTAACCACATGTAAACCCCTAAATCACAAAAAAGGCATTAAAGAAAAGTCAAATGCATATGAATTTTGGTGTACATATTTTTATTTTGCCTCTCCCTTCATAAGCCTACAAGCAATGCCTCAAAAAAAAAAAAAAAAAAAAACTTGTTAAAACCATTTAAAAACATAAAAGAATATATTTTATTTTTTGAGAATTATGAAAATTTTGAACTTTTTTTTGTAACAACTTGCTTCAAAGTATGGTCAACACTTCTTCAATCCAAAAAGTTAAGAGTTCAACTCCGGATCCCCATGATTCACACAACCTTTAACAATAACAATGTTTTAGTACAACCCTTTTTTAAGTTCTTGGACGCTGGTGTAAATTGGGCTTAAATGAATACTAGGATATACCAATATATATAGTATCATGGCAAGTTCAACATTTGGGTGTCCAATAATTATATTATTTTGAACATTCCATGTCGAAAACTAAATTATTTCACAATATTGAAAAGGTTCTCTATTTTCCTTCACACACCAATTAATTAATTAATTATTAAAAAAATCTTCGGGGGGAAAAAAAAAGTGTTTTGAAAATGTCAACATTTTTTCTGAAAATAATATTATTAGGTGGGGTTTCTCAAAGCTGCCACAGTACTACCTACAGTGGTAGGTACCTACCAATGTTTGTCATAATAGTTCCTTAATACCCAAAACTAACTAACTTGTAGGTAGGTACCACACACTTGTACAATTGTAACCAAGTAATAATAGTAATACTCAAGAGCAAAGAGTTTCTCATAATGGTTCCTGAACAAACAAGAGCTCAGCCAGAGTGAACCAGTCAGTGCTGCAGCACACACACCATGCATGCAAGGACATGATGATGGTGCATGCATTCACTGTGCACCATGGTCAAGGAACACTTTGCCATTTAAGAAAAAAAATTTACATTGCTAACCATAGCTAACCATTTGAACTCTTCAGTGATTAACTCTTAAATAACCATTCAAATGCATCTAATTAATTAGGTACTAATTTGTTTTGGGTGGTTCTCACTTCTCACCCTTTTTTCTTTCTTCTTTTTTTCTTTTTTTTTCTTTTTTTTTCTTTTTTTTTTTGAATTTAAATTTCAGGGAATCATCAGATCTGATTTCACAAAGGTTTTGTAAAACCTGCTCAGTAATTAACTTAGTTCTCATTTATCCTTAACCAAGTCATTGATAATATTATTTTCAGAAAAAATAAGTAGGTAGGTAGGTAGGTCATTGATATATTTTTTCTGAAAATAATATATGTATTTTTTTTTATCTACCTACTTATTAACAACCTGATTGTGGGTTGTTAGTAGGTAGGTTTTTAAAAAAAAAGCAACTGAGGTAACCACCATGGTTAGCTAGGGAACTGGAACTCAACAGAAAATTGTTTCCTGATCATTTATCATTCATCCTTCATGGTGCACTGGTGGGTGCACACATATTTATGGCAAACATTTATGTGTAAGTGAAAGACTAAGGAGTGAGAATAGGGTTGTTCTGGTCACAAGGGTGCCCACATGAGTGGTGAGTGTCTGACCTTGTCTGGGACCTGAATTCCCAGAAAGACCCCTTTTCAAGGTCCTTAGTCCCTTACCCACCATAAAGAAGTGAAATGAGAGAAATCTTGTTTTATACTGGACAGCTGTGATTCATTTGAGTGCTACAGGCTTTACTTATACTTTTGTAGGCTCATGCTCTGTTTCAGTGTATTTTGGAATCTGTTGAAAAGATAATTTTAGCATGGAAAGACAAAAAAATCAAATATGGGTCATTGTTGCAGGTAGTACAAAAGTTTTGCTTGCTTCTTCTTTTTCCTAACTACCCATTTTCATCTTCAAGTTATGTCTGGTGTTGCCCATAGACACTTTCGGTCCATGTTATGCACATTCTGAGCTCATAATAGACACTAGCCAATACAAGCCCAAATCATACATAAGATGGGTCCAATGTATCTCTGGGTATTAGAGTTATCCGTAAAGTCAGGCAATTAGGGGGCGAGAACGCCAGTTTTGGCATAATAGGGCATCAAACGCGAAACTGGAAATGAAAATTTTACAACACGAAATAACTAGGACCCAAACTAGTTTTTCCACCAATTTTGGTGGTAAACGAGTTTCATGGTGTCTTCACTTTTTCCTGAGCGCCTCCACTGCTGCTACCTATACTTTCATTGCTCCTACCTGTACAACTACTATAATTACTCTCCAACCTTCTACATTAAATGCTGAGTTTCAGCATTTCATACTGAGAATTAATAAATTTTCATTACTTGCAGATACCACTGAATGAGAGGATAAGGGTTGAAAGCAAGCCCAAAGAGAGGGTGAAGACCAGTGTTGTGCTTGTAAATGGTTTGGGACTGTAAACTTGTGTAAATTTATTTTATAGTGTGTAAAACAGTGTAAATATATGTGTAAAAATAAAAGTATTTTTATATTTTTATGCGATCAAATAAACTGCTGTAAATGTAAATATATATATTTACATGATTTTACATGGCTATCAGCCTTTGTTATACTAGCAAAATCACCAAAAAGAAAAATTAAAAAATCAAAAATTGAAAATTATGTGAGTTTTTTGGGGTTTGAATCATCAAAAGTGAAAAAGAAAAGAAGTAAGAATCATCAAAGTTTTATATTTGGTTTTCAGTAAGTAGCCCAAAAACACAGAAAGATGACTAAAATACTTGTTCTTTCATATCTGGTTTAATAACCAGATTTTGGCTAAATCTTCTCAGGGATGATCACAACTTTTTCTACATCTTTGTATCATGATGGTCACCACTTTGGCTCCATCACAGAATTCCTAAAAAGAACACTGATGGGTATGCACAAAACTCATGAGTCTCTTTTGTTGTCATGATGATAATGTTGAAGCTGTGAATCTCTCTCATCACCTCCCTCACCACCGTATCCTATCAATCCAAGTATTTGAGGCTTGTGCCCACGGATGAAAAACATCTTATATGCGGCAAATCCATTTGTTAGAATGAGAGCCTTGAATTGTTTTGAGGAGTTAACTTCAACAAATTGGCACTCAAATGTTATACTACCATCATAGGCTTGTTCTTAGGTGCAATAAGTAAGCAAATCTCGCCAACGAGATTGTTCAAATTGGTGCCTTGAATTGTTATGAAGAGTTACCTTAGTGAACTAGTACTTGCATGCCTAGTTCTTACGCGTGCAAATGACAAGGAGCTTTTAACAAGAATTTGTTGAAAGTTTTACACGTCAAAGATTTTACTCCTCAGATTAACAGACAAGGTTATGGCAAGTTACTTGTAATGATTTCTTTTTTCCCACAAATTTTGTGGTATTTTCAACCAAAATATTGGGATTTTTTTTTTTTGAATTTTTTTCCCCCTATTGTCAATTCCACTAATATGGCAAAACTTTTGAAAAAATTAGCCAGATTTTGGATATCACAAACTTGATTAGGAAAGAAAAACCCTGATTAGGACCTGTGCTGTTTGTTTTTTCTCGCTCTTTTGAGTGAAGAAAAAGAAAAGGCTGGATCATGGGAGAGAAACCAAGGGAGTAATAATTCAGTACCTGAATGGGTCAGGGTGTTTTATATCTTGACTGCAGCTGGTATGTGGATTTGGATGGATGTGCGAAAAAGCTTCCAAATAACAACTGTGTGTAACTATGATCATAGCAGCCTAATGGAAAGAGACCCTAATAACATACTTGTAGCTTGGCATTGTTGCGTCGAGAGATCAAACTCGTACGTGTTGCCGTGCAGCAGCAGCAGGTCCCCTCTTCTTCTTGAATGAGAGCTTCTTAGTTTTCCCTTTATATTTATGGCGCGTTTTCTTCCTTGTTCTCTTTAACTCTTGTCTCCTCGACTCTTTCCTTCTCCAGGAGCTTGCTTCTTTCTTAAAGAGTATCGACCAGCGTTCTCCTCCAACGGGACATACCTACAGAACTGCCAGGGAGGAGGAGGAGCCGCCTAGTAGACACGGTTGCGTGAGAATGATGAAGGTCAATGGATGTGAAGACACGGAGCTGCAAGTGGAGGGTCATGTGCAGGGGTTGCAGTTGAAGAGATTGGATGATGGGTCGAAGCAGAAACCAGCAGATGCTGCTGGAAGTACAAAAGCTTGGAATATTATTGCATTGCGCGTGGTTGCCATTGTGTTGTCCATAGCTGGATTGGTAGTCATGGATACCGATGAGCAGCTAGGCCGAACTCCCCTTTACATCCCTTATTTGAACTCGGACATGAACATTCCTAAGAAGGCTTATTACAGCCTTTTCACGTCTTTCAAGTGAGCCCTTTTTCTCACCCATCCATCCTTCCTCACGCCACATGAGTCAGATGCACCAGTCACAAACACTCTCTCTACTAATTTTAATTTCCATGAGGAAAGCCTCCCACATTCTCATTCAAGTAAACAGTTTCACAAGTAGCTTGTTGCACAGCTTGAATGCCAAAGAAAGTACACAGTCTTGCTTTTTTCCCAGTAGCTATCTATGATTATGCCCCTTGAGTACAGACCGCAGCTATCCAAATGTCATGATCACCCCTACAGTAAACCCCTGCAGGACCACCCACATATTTGAATCATCATTTGCCCTAAGTAGCAATGAGCTGCAGATTGTTATATAATCATATTCGACACCCCCAGCACTGTTGGTTGCTGAATTTTAGATGTCAGAGATATTCAGGGAAGAAGTATGGCACAGCAGCTAGTCACTACTGTCCAGCTTCCACGATCTGCCGCTTGGGAGTGTTTTACACTCTCAAGTTCATCAACACACAGCTCATGCATTCTTGTCTTGTTTCTCTTGGTTTGGCAGCTAGTACCCTTCAAAGTACTGCTTTCATGAAGTTTTTCTCTAGGATCTCATGGATGTTGTGATCCAGGTACCTAGACATTTAGTTGGGTATGGAGATGGCATAGCACGAGGCACTGCATATCCTGTCTCACGCAGACATCTGCTCAATACTTCTCACCTGGGGCATGTTGTGATGCAGCTCTGTGAAGCTTTGAGGCTTCAAGAGGAACCATAGATAGATGGGTAATGTTGAGACACACAATTCTTTTGTTGCAATAACACAGTGGTGCTAGTGTTTGATTGGCAAATTTGGTGGGGAAGCTAGGTACCTGGTGTGGGCAAATGCAGTTGCAGCTGTGGTGGCACTGGTCCAATTGATCATCGTTGTAGCGATCTCAAGGCAATCCAAAGCTGGAGGGTGGATCACCTTGTTGGTTGACCAGGTCTCTAATTTCATGCTCTTGATGCATGTTGTCTGTCTGGCTTGCTAACTAGTTCTCCGGTGCTTCTAGCATTCACACAGGTTTGGATTCTTGCATGCAAAGATCAACTTTTTGAAGATGATTAGTAGATGACCATGACATCTGCAATCATGGTGGAATGCAGGCTGTAGCTTATGTCCTCTTGGCAGCAGCAGCTGCAAGTACGGAGGTTGCATATGTGGCTAAACATGGCATCAACTACATTGGATGGAATGAGCAATGCAGCAACTATCACAGGTTTTGCATGCGAGTGGGAATCTCACTTGTACTCACATACATGGCAACACTCGTGTTTGCAATCTTGACCTTGATGTCTGCACACCGACTGTTCAGTCTACAATCTACTAAAGGGTAAAAAAAAAAACCTTTAGAGCAGCTTGTATCTCAAAGGGGCCACCAGTTTTCTGCTTGCTGGATTGCTAGGACTGATAGATTAAATAACTGAGAAGTCCCTCTGCATGATGCACATAATTGTTCATATGCGGCATTATTCTTCTATGGCAAATATAGCTTGGTGATTGCTTCAGTTGCAACTCAAGAAATCAAATGAAAATTGTTTGATTGGTCAGGGGACCTCTTTCTTTGCAATAAATCAGTAGAGAGTCAATTCTATTTCCAATTGAGACCACAATTCTTGCCCTTTTCTGCAAGATAAGGGCTCACTGTGCTTGGTTGATTGTCCAATGGAGCCAATTTTGGCAGTCAAATTGTATTACTCATATCCTTTGGTGATTGTTCCTTTTGGACAATGGAGCCAATTTCAGCAGTGCAATGTGTAATACCCATATCAAGAACAGTGCAGTGCAACATGAGGTGTGGAAGGAGCACAAGTGTTATGATTGCCCACCATGCTCCATCCGGAATTCCATTCCTATATGATGGCAATGGGGCAATAGTTGCAATCTCATTTTGGGCAAAACATAACAGATAAGAATAGATGGAAGCAGTGCCAACTATGGCATGACAATAGCAACTAAAATGCTGCTGTATTAATTTGAACTATAGCTTGTAAAGAACACAAGATCTGCTAGCATCTTGTTTGCTAGCAGGTTGAAACAAATCAAAGAAACACTGGATGTAGACAAATAATACCTGACCTGAAACTCAGAGCACATGAGAAGCCCGCCCCTTGGCTTCCTGGTTACATTGCAGGAAGACCATTTGTGTCAAGCCTATGACCTACCTGCTTATATACAAAGAAGCATTTTTTTGGTCAGGGATGGGTTTCAACCCAGTCATGACCCTAATAGAAATGGAAGAACATCCCAGAAGGAAAATGTTCCCCTCAGAATCAAAGACCAGTGTCACATACTAAGCAAGCTGCTTACAAGATGATTTCCTTCCTGTGCTATCTAAAAACCACATCCTATCAATTCCCACAAACTGCTATTCTTGTTCTCCAAGAATCACTTCCCTATTGGATTCTAAACACTGCTATTCTTGTGTTCCTACCAGTTCCCTTCTCCATGAAACATAGAGTGCAAATCCTGTTTGCAGTTACAATCTAATTGCTGAGCAATGGATTTTCTTCCTCACATCAGCAGCCCTGATTCTTATTGCAAATCTTGATCAGCATTGGCTCTGTAAGATCAAGGAAACCACATTTCAAAGACCATCTGACCAATTTCATCATACCAGTCTCATAATGTCCTTTTGACCAATGGACTCAGCAATATGATTACTTTGTGGTATTCTTGTCAGATCCATTGTCAGCCCATTTCCCATATTTCTGCTTCATCTGTTCAGCCAGTTGAGCAGCTTTTGACTCTCCTTTCATGGATGCCCGTTTATCAGCTGCAGCTTGTGTCCGTGCCATGTCTCTGTTCATCTCAATGTCTTCATAGTGATCATTAAGGTCACAGCAGTTCACACAGATCCCAAGAACAAGTACCACCACCTACACAGACAAAATAATCCACATAAGCATCCACATCACTCTTTGATGAAGGCACACATGAGCTGGATTTAGACAGAAAGTCCCAACTGAACCTCCCAGTATACACATCTCCTAGGTAAATGACTTTCAAGCCTCTGAAATGATGGTCTGAAAAAATTTCTGCATCACAATAACAACAGAAATGTTGATGTGTGGTAAAGTTTCTGACCTGTGCACAAAATGTGACAAAGAGGATAGCAGCGTCAACCCTGAGAATCTTGAGGGCAGTATTCTGAGCAATCTTGGGACTCAGGTGATTAAGGACCTGGTGAGCCTTGAAGAAGATTGACAAAGCTGCAGCGATGAGACCCACAACAGAAAAGGCAAGAAGAACAAGTTGCAATGTGAAACAACCTCGCCGGGTACTTGAGCAGAGTCCAACCAAGCCTGAAGCAATTGTAAAGATTGCCACAATGATCAAGAGCCATCCTGTCCGACTGGGCTTATGCTCAATTACAAACTCTATGACAAGGGAGGCAACACCCCCCAGAGTCACAATGAGGTTCAGTATCAACAGTAAGCTGGTTGAAAACACAGCTATATGTCCCGTGAATGTTCGTCCTGCCATGATTGGTTGCCTTTCAATTGCTTAACCTGCAAAGAGTCAGCAGTGCACATATGTGAGATCCCTGCAAGAAATCTCTCTCATGGAATGGACAATGAAAGTAGGCATCTTCCATGGTACTGAATGACACAGAGACAGCCGTCAAAGTCATAGCTGCGCCACTCTCTTAGCTCTTGAAATATAGGATTCAAAGAGGAAGAAATGAGACCTAGCTTGAAGTTTGGTAGTTTGAGCAGAATTAGTTTGTTCAAAGACAAAGGGAGGACTAAGGCCAGGACATACTGTACAAATCAGAATGTGGCATTATGTCCTAGACATAAGCTTACAACTTGTGAAATGGCTACAATGAAGATGTACATGTCAGCCATGCTACTAGCTATGTAAATGGAATAATAAAAGTGAAGCAGTCATAATCACATCATAGACTTTCTACAAAGTCTGTTCACATGGCTTTAGTGTAAACCTTAGCCTACCAGACATGACTCCCAGCTTTAACCTTCAAGGGTTGGCTGCTCTATGTTTAGAGAAACCCTTGGAGATCTTCAAGGATTTTGCTTCTGCTGGGGTTCTCTAACATGTAGTCTTCCTCCGGCACAATCTACATTCCGTTCTTTCTATTGGCCTTACTACAACAGGTTCCCTTGATTTTCTTCCTCTAATAAGTCAATAATTCCTCTGTCGTTCTAGACAGACGTTCAGTGCTTCCTCTCAAGAACTCGGTTCAGTTTTCTCCTTCTTCATCGTCTATCACCCGGCACACAAACGTACCATCCTCCTGACTTTGTACTTGACTCCATTCCTGATCTCTTTACTCATTTCTTTCTCTATTTAAATTATTTGCTTATGTTAAGCAACCTCTTGAGTACCTCCTAAACCAGCAGACGCAGAAAACAATGGAACCTTCTAACTCGTCTCAAACATGAAGCTCACTAGGCATGAATAGTTCCACTCCAAAAGAAAACAAAAGACAAAAAAGCTCTAACCAGAGAGAAGCGCATGTCCTTGACATCCAGATACAACGAGAACATTAGTCTAGTTCCAAATCGATGCAAGGACCTTACCTCCGGCGAAAATGCAGCGGCAAGGCAATCAAGATCCTCCAACCTCAAATACACGAGAGCGAAAAAAATGACAACAGAAACACCAGATTCTCTTACAAAAGAGAGCACACAACAAAACCCGCCGGATTCCTCGTCACATAACACAACAAAAGGGAAAGCGAGAAAGAGAACTAGAGTCCTTGGAGGCGGAGGAAGCAAAAGCAAAGCAAATGAGCAAGATATTCCCAAAAGAATTGCACTAGCAAAGAATCAAAAGAGAGAGAGAACGAAGCGAGAACGAGAATGGCTTAAGAAAAAAATGTACATAAGAAAGGAAGAAACGCGTCGGCACGCAACGATGCTCGGAAGAAGCTGCTGCTTCTCTCTCCTTCCTTCCTCCCTGTCTCCCCTTCTCGTCTTCTTCCTCGTTAGCTCCACTTGCTTCTTGTGTACACCGAGCTACTCGAGATCCAAAAAACACGGCGGCGTACAAAACGAAGAAAGAGACAAAAGAACGCTCAACTCCTCCCAACACCTCCTCACTCTGAACTTTCCGCCCAAAACAAAGAACTTTAAATAAAGATTATTGTCTATTTTCGGCGATTCTAATTGAGTGACCCCGTGACACTCCCAGTGACTCCCAGGCAGTGCAACTTTTAATGTTATTTTTGGCGAAATCTCGCAAATTTCGAGATTAGAACCTGAAAAATATGATTTTTAGAACCTATACAAAGGATTTTTCATCAACAAAATGGCCCAAATTCGACAGATTTCAAAGGAAAAAAAAAATTCCAAATCGCCACATTTTTATTACAACTTTCAGTAGGTAGCCAAGAATATCGAAGAATTTTCGTTTTTTTTTTTTTTTTTTCCCCCCCAAATTTTTTTTTTTTGTTTTGGTTTCAAACCTTTTTGAAACATTAAAAATAAAAATTTTTTTACGCGGGCTTTTTTTTTTTAAGCGAGTTGTCTAATTTTTTTGAG